>Ga0187781_10002180_pt1 | contig 14991 bp, 11 predicted proteins | sample 0715_SJ02_MP02_2_FD_132447 | JGI IMG/M metagenome (GOLD analysis project Ga0187781, IMG submission 132447) | Tropical peat soil microbial communities from peatlands in Department of Meta, Colombia - 0715_SJ02_MP02_20_MG | ecosystem: Environmental > Terrestrial > Soil > Wetlands > Peat | place...
AAGGCGACGCATGAACAAGGTTTAAGAGCCTCACGTATCCCTCACGCAACTGAAAATGGTTCTGCGGCATCTCTAATACCTGTGACAGTTCCTCTCGAACTAGCCATGCATCCGAAGGTTTGAAGGCTAATCCGATTCCCCAACCCAGCATCGCCAAAATTGGCCAGAAATACCCCTCGCCCGACAGGGCCCAAATGACGACAAGCAGCGCGTTAACGGCCAAGTAGATTGCAGCGTGAAGCCTAAAAGCCTCGTTTGGCCATCACCCGTCTGACGGCCGCCTCGCGTTCGTCGTTCTGGCCCGTCATGCCGGTCCTCTCGGACGTCACTGTCTTTGGTCGGCGATCCGAAGGCCTTATCTTTATGGACTCGCGCCATGAACGCAACGCTGATCAGCTAACGTAGCCCGGATTGAACGAAGTGAAATCCCGGGCCGAGCTCAAAGCTTCTCTGCCATTCCCGGATTTCGCTGCGCTCAATCCGTCCTGCGCGTCACGTCATGGCCGGGCTTGTCCCGGCCATCCACGACTTGCTTTTAATGCGCTTAAGGCGTGGATGCCCGGCACAAGGCCGGGCATGACGTGGCCTATACGAGCGTGTCGTATAAATCGTCCCACTCGGGATTCACGGCAATGGATCAGCCGGACCTTCCATGCGCGCGGCCGTTGCTTGACGGTCTTCTCGCGCTGAATCGCCAGGCGAATATCGTCGTAACGCTCGCAGTAGACGAGCATTTTGAGCCCGTAGCGCTTGGTAAATCCCCAACCAATCCTTGCCGATGTTCAAATGCGCGCCGAGGCAAATTGCTGGTGACACCGGCATAGAGAATGCCGTTGTGCCGATTGGTCATCAGATAAAACCGGCCGCCCTTCATTGTCGTATTGAAGCAAGCGTAGCCCCGGATTGAACCAACGGGCCCAGCCCGAAGTGGCCGGCCCGATGACAGGCTCCGTGAAATCCGGGGCCAAGCTTAAAGTTTCGTCCCCATTCCCGGATTTCGCTGCCCTCAATCCGTCTGCGCGTTACGTCATGGCCGGGCCTGTCCCGGCCATCCACGACTTGCTTTTAGCACGCATAAGACGTGGATGCCCGGCACAAGGCCGGGCATGACGTGGCCTATACCAGCGTGTCTCTTCTACGGTGACGAAACTTGACTCTCGTCACCGAATAAGCTACAGATTCCGCGAATCTCGCTCATCGAAGGGCACAGTCCGGATGCGATCCTGACGGTGGGGCGAGTGCGGTGCCCGCGCGCGGTCTCGCAAACCGCCCCCGGGCGGCTCTGGGTCCCCGGTCGACCGGCACTAGGACCGGTCAACGCGAAGCGCGTTTAACCGCGGCAGATGGCGAAAGCCAAAACGGCCATGGCGGGCAAAACACCTTGCCTTGGCTTGTCGCGGGAAACCCGGTTCTGGAGCTGAGCCAGCGCTGGTTGCGACCGGCCTGGCGAGCGCCGCGGCGGAGCGCCGAAAGGCGAGCGGTCCCGTAGCAGATGGGTGACGCAGACTACGTACACCTGTCTGCGTGGGCCGCATGCGCGCGCGCGCACATTCGGATGGCGACATCCGGGTGTGTGGCGCGGACATTGGTTGGATGCGCCTATCGGCGCTTCGCTCCCTTCTCGGGAGGATTGTCTTGAGCGTCGTTCGCGCAAAGCTCGGATGCCACCGCATCGCGAGAACGAATTTGCTTTCGGTGGGTTAACCCATCCATTGTTACGCGGGAAAGCCGGGCACGCTTCGATCGCGGAGCGCTGCGACAGCAGCGGAAAGACACAATGGACGACGCACAATTCGCCGAGCTTGCCGCCTGGATCGCCGGTGCCGGATTGGCCGGCGAGAGCGAGACCGCCATGGTCACCGGCTTTGCCACGCGCGCCAACGCGTTGGGTTTGCCGCTCGACCGCGTCGGCGTCTTCATCGACACCTTGCATCCGATCTACGAGGGCCGGCTGTTCAGCTGGCAAGCCGCCGAGGGGACCGCGACGCTGCGCGAATACGGCTCTTCGCAAGAAGGCGAGGGCCTCGAGCGCTGGCGGCGCAGCCCGTTCTATCGCCTGCTGCAATCGGGCGAGCCGCTGCTGCGGCGGCACGTGACGCCGGAGAGCCAGGCCGAATTCCCGATCGTCGCCGAGCTCGTCGGGATGACCGACTTCGTCGCCATGATCAACCGCTTCGCCGCGCAGGGCATTGTCGGCGAAATGGATTGCGTCTACTCCTACTGGGCGACAGCGCTGCCGGATGGCTTTCGCGACGCCGACATCAAAGATCTGAAAAGGCTGGTGCCGTTGCTCGCGTTGGCGATCAAATCCGCATCGCTGACGCGCATCACCCGCACGCTGGTCGAGACCTATCTGGGCCGGGATGCCGGCCGGCGCGTGCTCGCCGGCGGCATTACGCGCGGCGTTGCCGACCGGATCGAGGCGGTGTTGTGGTTCAGCGATTTGCGCGGCTATACGCGGATCACCGACACCGCGGCGCCCGGGCAGATCATCCCGCTTCTCAACGACTATGCCGATGCCATCATCTCGGCCATTCAGGCCAAAGGCGGCGACGTCCTCAAGCTGATCGGCGACGGCACGCTCGCGATTTTCACCGCCGCAGATCGGGACGAGGCCTGCCGGGCCGCGCTCGCGGCCGCGCGCTCCGCCACGCGCAGCATCGGCGAGCTCAACCAGCGCCGGTCGGGTGAAACGCTGCCGGTCACCGACATGTATCTCGCGCTGCATTTCGGCGAGGTGTTTTACGGAAATATCGGCAGCAAGGAGCGCCTCGACTTCACCGTCGTCGGCCCGGCGGTCAACGAGGTGAGCCGGGTCGCAGCGCTCTGCCGCTCGCTCGAGCAGCCGGTCCTTATCTCGGCCACGTTCGCGGACGCCGCGGGCGAAGCGAAAAGCCGCCTGGTTTCGGTCGGGCGCTATGCGCTGCGCGGGGTGAGCCACCCGCAGGAGCTGTTCACGCTCGACCCTACTCAGGCGCCTTTGTGACAGGCGCGCGGCCCCAATCCGCCGCGCCGTCGCAGTTCCGTCCAGATCGGGGATATAGTTGCCTTTGCCCACTTAAACGGCGGGTAGGTCTAACCTTGCGACGTGGACGATCCTTGATGCACGGGGTCGCTCCCCATATGTGCGGTCAAGTAGTCCGTCGATTGTTAGGCGGAGAGGCCGGGGGTCGCTCCCCCGGCTTCTTTTAAGATCAATGGCTTGCGCTGGAAGTCCTCATTCCACGGCGCAACGCCGGTCAGCCAAGAGAAACCGACGTCGTACGCGGAAGCCAACGCCAGGCATGCGGCCGTCATCACAGCCGATGCTGGCTGCCTTGCTTGATGCAGATCAAACAGTAAACCGCTGATTTCGTATCACAATACATTGTCTGTCGAACCAAATGGAATGGACCATGTCGCTGGTGCTTGAACATAAGCATACGCAACAGGCGATCCATGATCGCTTAGCTCAAGGGCCGCGCAATAATTATCTCAGAGACTGGATCTACGGCGGGATCGACGGTACCGTTACGACGTTTGCGATAGTGGCGGGCGTGGTGGGTGCAAATCTGTCTGCGTCAGTTCTCATTATCCTCGGGCTTGCCAATCTTATCGCCGACGGGTTCGCGATGGCCGCGGGCAATTACACCGGCACCAAGTCTGAACACGAGGACTACGACCGCACCCTGGCGATCGAACGCAAACACATTTCCGTCGAGCCGGAAGGCGAACGCGAGGAAATCAGACAGATCTTTGCTGCCAAAGGATTTTCGGGCGACGACCTGGAACGGGTGGTCGCCGTCATTACATCCGATGCCACCCGGTGGGCGAAGACCATGGCGACCGAGGAATATGGTCTCTCGCCCACACGTCGATCTCCGCAATTGGCTGCGCTCAGCACTTTCGCTGCCTTCGTCATTTGCGGGTGCGTGCCGCTGTTCAGCTACCTGCTTCCCGGGGGCTTATATACGTGCCTGGTCGCTACGGCGGCGACGTTCTTCGGGGTGGGGGCGATCAAGAGCCTGTGGTCGCCTTTGGGGTGGCTGCGATCGGGACTGCAGGTCTTCCTGATCGGAATGATCAGCGCCGCGCTCGCCTTCGCGGTCGGGTACGGATTGCGGCTGCTGGTCACGACGTAGCGCGCATCGCTTTATTGCTACGTCGCGGCCTCACGCCCTGAGCCTTGCGTGCCGTCCGGCGGCGCGCTCGATGGCGTTGGCGAGATATTCGGGCGATTGCGCGCCGGTGACGATGACGCTGCCGCCGAAGATGAAGCAGGGCACGCCATCGACGCCAGCTTCCTTAGCCGAGTTCGCCTCGCCCTCGACGCGATCGATGTCGGCGTCGTTCGCCAGCAGCCGGCGCACCAAATCGCCGTCCATGCCGCAATCGACCGCGGCCAGGATCAACGTCTCCGGATTGGTGAGGTCGGCGCCCTCGGTGAAGTAGAGGTCCATCAGCCGCTGCTTCATGGTGCCCGGATCGGTGGCGCTGCGCGACCATAGAATGAGGCGGTGGCAATCGAGCGTATTCGGCTGCCGGCTGATCTTGTCGAGGGCATAGACGAGCCCTTCCATCGCCGCCGCGGCGGTGACGCGCTCGGCGATCGCCTTGTAACGCTCGACCGAGCCGAACTTGGCTTCGAGATAGGTCTGCCGGTCGATGCCTTCGCGCGGAATCCAGGGATTGAGGAAATAGGGGCGCCAGTTGACGGTGACGGTGATGTCGGGAACGAGCGTCATCGCCGTTTCGAGCCGGTGCTTGCCAATGAAGCACCATGGGCACACCACGTCGGAGACGACGTCGACATGCACGGAGGCGGGCGCGGAGGAGCTGGCGGCCATGAATGAAATCCTCGGTTCCGGTCAAGCCTACCGCCGGTGTGCGGCTGAAGAACGGCTTCCCCGCTCGACCCTGCACTTACCCAAATATAAGGCCGTCTCTTGGATTCCTAGTGGAGCATGATCCTCTCGCGGCGGCTCGCGCCGGTCTGGCGGTCGCTCAGCCGACGGCAGCTTCGCCGATCACGCGCGCAATCAGGGAATCGACATTATCGGTCGGCTTGAGCGTCGCCAGCGTCACCGCGGCCTCGATGCCGGCGCGTTTGGGGTCCGGCGCCACCATGGTTTGCTTGAGCACGCTGGCGATCCGCCGCGCGATGACGTGCGCCGCGCGCAGATCGGTCTCGGTGAACACCGCGAAGATCGAGCTATCCGCCTCCCGACAGGCAAAATCGACCTGGCGCATCAGCCGCGCGAGGAGCCGGGCGGCGTCGAGGCTGATGCGGCGGTCGCCGCGGGCGAACGAGAACCGCGCGATCGAGAGACCGACGCCGCGCCGCTCGGCGTCGTCAACGGCGCGGTTGAGGTCGCGCCAGAACGCCTCGTGGACGAGAAGCCCGGTGTCGGGGTCGATCATGCCCTTGGCGTCGAGCGATTTGAGCATGCGCTTCAAGCGCTGCCCGAAAGCATGCAACCGCACGAATGGCAGAACGCGATCGACGACGCGGGCCGGGCCTTCGGCGATGCGTTCGAGATTAGGGAGGTGGCCGGCAAACTCTTCGATCAGCGCCGGATGGCTTCCGAGCACGACCACCGGCAGATCGCGAAAGCGCATATCCTCGGCGAGCACCGTCAGCAGCGCCTCGACAATGCGCGGGCCGAAGCCGTCGCCGATCACCATGCCGTCGACGTCGCGGGCGTTGAGCGCGCGCGCCGCGCTCTCGACGCTGAGCGCGCCGACCAGTCCGACGCGCTCGCCGACGGCGACCGACAGGGCGGGATAGGAGCGGCCGCGGCCGGCGACCAGCACGGTCGCTTCTTCGAGCGGATCGGTTTGCGGCAGTTCGGGCGGCAACTGCCCGCGTGAAGCAAGGATCTGGGTGCGGCGCAGGACGGTGCCGTGCAGCGCGCGCAGGCGCAGCGCCGCGCTCAGCCGGCGCGGAATCCGCGCGGCCGGCGCGCTCACCGAGATCGACAGGGCGTCGGCCACGGGCACCGCGGCGTCCTCGCGAACGCGGGCGATGACCGGCGTAAACGGGCGGTCGCCGGCCTTGAGCCGTTCGGAGAGCGCGGCGCCATGCGCGGCGCGTTCGCCGTCGGCATAGGCGTCGGCAAGCACGACCGCTTCCGGTTCGACGGAGGCGACAGCCGTCGCGGCCTCGGCCCAGGTCGACTCGACGATTGGGAAGGCGCCGGCCGCCCGCAAGGCCTCGAGGACCTCCGGCGCCGGGCTGTCGGCAACGACGAGAAACGGACCTTGCAGCGCCATGGCCGGGGTGCGGATGCTTGGAATGGGCGGCCGATACCTCCGCGAACCATGCCAAAGCGCTGTTAACGCCGCGTCAATGCGATCAAATCAGGCTGCCGCCGAAGTCCCGCGCCGGCTGCGATCGCGGAAGGCGCCGGCAAGGAGCGGATTGAGGCCGGCGACGGCGAGCACGGCGGCCATCATCCTGCGATCGGCGGCGTTTCCAATGAGCCGCTGGCCGAGCAGCGGATCGGGCAGGGCGGCAAGCTTCGCGTCCCCGTCAGCGCGGCCGACGCGGTCCGCAAGCTCGCGCTGCGGAAAACGATAGCCGCCGACGCTGACGATCCCGGCCGGCCGGCCGGTAATCGACAGCGCTCCCGTGACGGAATCAACGCGACACGGATAGCCGGTATCGACCAGTCCGGCCGGGCCGATCTCGAAACAGGGCAGGCCCGATTGCTCGGCTCCGGGCGGGTAGGCGTGGCGCGGCACCATAGCGCCGCGAGCGGCCAGCGTGCCTGCCTCGGTCCGGGCTAATTCGGCGATCGCGATCCCGCCGGCGCTCCCCGTTGGGGTCGTGACCGCCCCGAGCGCGAGCGGGCACGGCCGGCCGCTAGAGCCGCGGCGCGCGGGAACCGCGGCAGCTTCGCCGAAGCTCGAAACATCGATAAAGATTGCGGCGGGGCCGCGCAAAACTTCGCTCTCGGCGACGAGCTCCGGCGAATGCCACGAGGCGATTACGCGGCTCGGCGCGAGCGCCGCCGAAACGTCGATTCCGGCCAAGGAAGCGGCGACCGGGCCCGGCAGGATGAGCGTCTCGCAGCGTCTCTCGCGGCGTTGCCGGACAAAGACGTCGACATCGAATGGTTGGTGCAACAACAGCGCGCTGCCGCTGAGAAGCCAGGGCGCGAGGGTCACACTGATGCCGGCAAATGAGGACGGCAACACCGCCGACAGCATCGTCGTTCGTTCCGCCAGGCGGCTTTCAAGCAGCACGCCGAGCCCGCCGGCGAGGAGCTCGGCGTGGCTGCGGGCAACCGCGATCACTCCCTCGGCGCCGATATCGAAGGTGATAGCGGCAACATGCGCGGCGGCATTGCTCCGCGGTTCGCGGTCAGTCGTTTCCGGCTCCGCCGCCGTAAACACGCCGTCGAGTGTCACCACGCCATCGGGCAGGCTGGCGCCAAAGCTGCAGACGTAGCGGATGGAGAACACTTCGGCCGCTATTTGCCTGGCGAGATGACCATGATCGAAGGCGCCGACGCGGCCGCAGGTGATCAGCGCCTTGGCGCCGACGCGTGAGAGCGCTGCAACGGCGTCGGCGCGGCGCCAAAGGAGCGGCAGCGGCGCCGCAATCATTCCCGCCTGCAGCACGCCGAGCGTCGTCAGGATGTTCTCGGCGATGTTGGGCAATTGGATGCCGACAACGCTGTCGGGCGGCAGCGCCATGCTGCGCAGCCGTGCCGCGGTCGCGGCCACCGCGAGCTCTGCCGCGGCGTAGGTAAAGCGTCGCGGGGCGCCGTCGGTGAACGCCTCGCGGTTCGGCGGATCACAGAGCGCGAGCGCGTCGGGCTGCCGCGCGGCGATCCGGCGGAACACCTCGTCGATCGAGAGGTGACCGGTCAGCGCCGCCGGCGTCGCCTCCGCGGGATCGCCGAGGATCATTGCAGGGTCCGCTTCGGTTGATGCCACCAGGTTTCCGGCAGATAGCCGGAAAGCGACGTTCGCGCCGGGTGCTCGATGAACGCCCAGCGGGCGACCCATTGCTCGGGCAGATAAAACAGCGGCACCACGTAGAAACCGGAAATGAGCACACGATCGAGCGCACGCACGGCGGCAACGAAGTCGGTGCGCTCGCGGGCGCGCAGCATGGCGGCGATCATGGCGTCGATCGCGGCGCTGCGCACGCCCATATAGTTGCGCGATCCCTGCTGGTCGGCGGCGGCCGAGCCCCAATAGAAGCTTTGTTCGTTGCCCGGCGACAGCGATTGTTCCCAGCGGTATTCGATCATGTCGAAATCAAACGTGATCCGGCGCTGATCGTATTGCACGGCGTCGACCAGCCGGACCTGCGCCGCGATGCCGGCGCGGGCGAGGTTGCTGGCGAAGGCGAGCGCCAGGCGCTCCTCGTCGCGGCTCGTCACCATGATCTCGAAACTGAACGGGCGGCCGCTGCCGCGCTCGCGCAGCTTGGTGTCCTTGAGCTCGTAGCCGGCGGCGGCGAACAGTGCGAGCGCCTGGCGCAGGCTGGCGCGGTCGCGGCCCGTGCCGTCGGTCGCCGGCGGCGACCAGGTGCCGTCGAGCACATCTGGGCGCACCGCGTCGGGATAGGGCTCGAGCAATTCGCGTTCGCGCGCGCCGGCGGGACGGTGATAGGCGGAGAGCTCCGAGCCGGGAAAGAAGCCGGCGCTACGCCGGTAGAGATCGAAGAAGAAATTGTGGTTGACCCACTGGGCGTCGAACAACAACAGGATCGCCTCGCGCACGCGGATATCGGAGAAGATCGGCCGCCTGGCGTTGAAAACGAACGCCGAGTTCAGTTTCGGCAGCCCGTCCGGGAACGACTCCTTGACGATCCGGCCGGCGCGCACCGCCGGGATGTCGTAGCCGGTCTGCCAGCGGCTCGGATCGTTTTCGCTGTGCACGTCGTAGAGGCCGGACTTGAAGGCCTCGAAATAGGCATTGGCGTCGCGGTAGTAGTCGAAGCGCAGCTCGGCGAAATTCCATTCGCCGCGATTGATCGGAAGCGCGCTGCCCCAGTAATTCGGATCGCGCTTGAGGGTGATGCTTTTTCCGATGTCGACGTCGGCGACGACATAGGGGCCGCTGCCGATCGGCTTCGCCAGGGTGGTGTTTTCGAAGGTGGCGACGTCGATCGCGTGCTTCGGCAGCACCGGCATCAGGCCGAGGATCAGCGGCAATTCGCGGTCATTCGCGCCGGTGAGATCGAAACGCACGGTGCGCGGATCGAGGCTTTCGGCCTTGGCGACCTTCGCATAATAGGTGCGGTGATTGGGACGGCCGTGATCGCGCAATAACTGCCAGGAGAAGATAACGTCCTCGGCCGTCACCGGCGTGCCATCGGAGAAATGCGCGGAGGGATCGAGGCCGAAGGTGACGTAGCTGCGCGCATCGTCGGTCTCGACCGTGCGCGCCAGCAGGCCGTAAAGCGTGAATGGCTCGTCGTAGCCGCGCGCCATCAGGCTTTCGACCACGTAGCCACGGATCGCCTGTACGGCGAGGCCCTTGACGATCAGCGGGTTGAGGCTGTCGAACGTTCCGAGTACGCCCTGCACCAGCCGCCCCCCCTTGGGGGCGTCGGGATTTACGTAGGGCGCCGCGGTAAAGCCGTCCGGCATTGCCGGCGCGCCGTGCATCGCGATGGCGTGAGCCACTTGGGCCGCCGCTTGGGCCGACACGCCCGAGGCGAAGCCGAACAGCGCGAATACGCCGCAGAGGGCCAGCCGCGTTCCCGGCACGGTGTGGCGGATCAATCTGGTCAGCGCCGACATTGCGGGAGTTCGACACGATTCGGGGCGTTGGTCGAGGCGTCTCGCATGGCGGCGCTGGGATTGGGGCGGCCCATCCGCCCGCGCGGCCGATTGCCGGCCCACGGACCTTTATCTGCCGCTGCAACTGGGCTATCTCCTGAAAGTCTTGGCGTATTGGGTGTCACGCTGTTGCCGTATTCTGCGTCGAAGGACCGCCAGCAGGGGCAGCCCGCGTGCCACGGCGCGGCGATGGAGTTCGGGTCGTTCGATCGAACGAGTGGAGTGCGCAGGTCGATCAAGGTCGATTTGCGGGCCGCAGCACTAACGAGGGACTGCATCTCATGACCTACTCGACCGCGTCGGCGCCGCCGAGGCCGGTGAGCCCGATGCTCGCGGCCATCGCTCGACCGCTGGCAATGACCGTCGCCCTGAGTTTGCCGCTTTCCGTTGCGGCCAACGCGCCCGCCTTCGCGCAACAGCAAGAGACCGCGCCAGCCCCCGGGGCGGCGCCTGCCGCGCCCGCCGCCAAGCCTAAGCCGGCGCCGAAGAAGCCCAAGCCGGCGGCGCAGACGCCGCCTCCTGCCCAAGCGCAGCAGCCGCCGCCGGCGGCCGCGCCGCCGCTCCCGCAGCCAGGCCAGGCGCAGGCGCCCGAGCAGGGGCAGGCGCCGGGGCAGGGGCAGGCCCAGGGTCAGGGCCAGGGCGGCCAACAGCAGGTGCAGCTCATCTATTCGCCCTGGACGAAATTCTGCCTCAAGGGACAGGAAGCGGCGCCGAAGCAGGTTTGTTTCACCGGCAAGGATGCCCGCATCGAGTCCGGCATGCCGGTGGTCGCCGCGGTCCTCATCGAGCCGGAAGGCCAGGAGCGCAAAGTCCTGCGCGTGACTTTGCCGCTCGGCATGCAGCTCGTTCACGGCACCCGCGTCATCATTGACCAGAACCAGCCGATGACCGCGCCTTACGTGATCTGCTTCACCAATGGCTGCATGGCCGACTACGAAGCCAATGCCGACATGATCGGGAAAATGAAAAAAGGCCAGGGCCTCGTCGTGCAGGCGATCAATTCGACCGGGCAGCCGATCAGCCTGGCGCTGCCGCTCGCCGATTTCGCCAAGGCCTATGATGGTCCACCGACCGATCCGAAGGTCTTTGAGGAACAGCAGCGCAAGCTCCAAGAGGAGCTGCAGCGCCGCGCCGACGAAGCGCGCAAGAAGCTGGAGAACCAGCAGGGCGCGCCGCAAAGCCAGGCCCCGGCTACGCCCGCACCGGCTCCGCAAGCGGGCAAGACGCAGTAAACCCGTTTGCCGGTCGGTTCGTCTCCGCCGCGGCTGCGGCGAGCGCCGCGCCGTCTTCAATGCATCATCGCCGAACGCGGGCGGTAGCAGCCATCGCCGTCCTGCACGAACACCTCGGCGACCTGCGGATGCCGCACCGGCTCGCCGCTGTTGTCCGGCAGCAGATTTTGTTCCGAGACATAGGCAATGTACTCGGTCTCCTCGTTCTCGGCGAACAGGTGATAGAACGGCTGATCCTTGTGCGGCCGGATTTCGGCGGGGATCGCCTCGTACCATTCCTCGGTGTTGCTGAAGGTCGGATCGATATCGAATACGACTCCGCGGAACGGATAGAGTCTGTGGCGGACCACTTGGCCGATCTGATATTTGGCGTTGCGAATCTTTTTCATGGGTGCCGGCATCCGGCAGCTAGCGCGTCAGACGATAACGCAGCAACGCAATTGTGGCGCGCCGCTGGCAGCGTGCTGAACGTTTGTTCACCGCCCGATTGGTCATGCACGTCCACGTTTATCATGCACGTTAAATTATGCACGACTCATGCCACAAAGCGAACGATGTTTGAATGGATGCGGGCGCCTTTTATAGCCCGTACTGCGCCGCCAGGTCGGGATCCTTCGCGGCTACGAGCCGGGCGAGGTCGACGAGCACCTTCGCCTGTTTCCACGTGGCGTCGTCCTGCATCTTGCCGTCGATCATCACCGCGCCCGTGCCGTCCGGCATCGCGGCGACGATCTTGTTCGCGAAAGCGACTTCCGCCGGATCGGGCGAGAACACTCGCCTCGCGATCGGTATCTGGTTGGGATGGAGCGTCCAGACGCCGACGCAGCCCATGAGGAAGCTGTTGCGGAACTGGACCTCACAGGCGGCGGTGTCGGCGATATCGCCGAACGGGCCATAGAACGGCTTGATGCCGGCGGCGGCGCAGGCATCAACCATTTTCGCGGTCGTGTAGTGCCACAGATCCTGCTGATAGATCGCGCGCGGCGCGCCGGCAGCGGCGCCCGGCGCGGTGTCGGCCAGCACCTTGTATTCCGGATGGCCGCCGCCGACGCGGGTCGTCTTCATGGCGCGCGAGGCGGCGAGATCGGCCGGACCGAGACTGATGCCGTGCATGCGCGGCGAGGCGCTGGCAATGGCGGCGACATTGTCGACGCCTTCCGCGGTTTCGAGGATGGCGTGAATGAGGATCGGCTTTTTGACTGCGTGCTTGGCTTCAAGCTGGGCGAGAAGCTGGTCGAGATAGTGGATGTCCCAGGCACCCTCGACCTTGGGCAGCATCATCACGTCGAGCTTGCTCCCGACCGCGGCGACGATTTCGGTGATGTCGTCGAGCACCCAGGGCGAATTGAGCGGATTGACTCGCGTCCACAATCCGGTCGCGCCGAAGTCGCACGCCTTCGCCATGGCGATGAAGCCCGCCCGCGCCGCCGCCTTGGCGTCGGCCGGGATCGCATCCTCGAGATTGCCGAGCACCACGTCGACCTGATGGATGAGTTCGGGGACCCTGGCGCGCATCTTCTCGAGATGCGGCGCTACGAAATGGATCATACGCTCAAGCTTGACCGGCGGCTCCCGCAGCGGCGCCGGTGCGCCGATCGCGAGCGGCTTGAAAAAATTGCGCGGCAGCTTCATGCGAACAATCCCATCTCGTTGCCGAAGATGACCGTAGAATGACGGCCGGATCGCGCCAAGCCGTTTTTGGCGTCAATCCTGGCCGGAAACGCTGAGCTCCGCGGCAGCGCTGCCCACAGACCATGAAGATTGTGCCGCACAGGGGAGGCGGCGACATTTCTCCACGTTTCGACAATGCCGGCCGGCGCGAGGCTGACTTAGCTGTCAGAATTTAACTCATTCGTAATTTGAGCATTTTGGTGCGATGCGCAAATTTGTTTTCGGCGGCGCTCGTCGACGCTGCGGTTCCTGCCTCGCGGCTCATCCGAGAAGCGCCAATCAAACGCGGAGAAAAACATGTCGAAGATATTCGCTGCAGTTTTGCTGGTAGCCTCGATGGTTGCCGGGGCGACCGTCGCTGACGCCATGGGCGGAGGCGGAGGAGGCGGCGGCGGTGCCGGAGGAGGTGCGGGTGGCGGCGGCGGCGCGGGTGGTGGCGGCAACGCGCTGATTGGCGGAGCACCAACCTACGACAGCGGCTACAACACTCCAGCCGAAACGGCGCACGCGCGAAAGAAGGTCCGGAGCCAATAACGGTGCGGGTGACGGCCCGCCGTCGCGTGGCCGGCGGCTTTGCGGCCGACGTGGCGGTTCCTCACGCCTTCTCGCCGCGCATCAGCCGCGGCTTTGAAGCAGCCGGCGCTACTCCCTCCCGCATCAGCGCACGGCGCAGCGGTCCGATGCGATCGACCAGATAGAGCCAGAGACCGCGGGCGCCTTGCGCCGGCAAAAAATCCGTGAGCAGGCTGCGGTTCAAGAGGTCGATCGCGATCCGCCGGCTGGTGGCGTCGGCGCGCCGCTGCGCGTCATAGCGCGCGAGCAGGCGCGGCGAACCGACGTCAAGGTTCTGCCGGCGTGCGTCGGCGACGAGCTCGGCGAGCGTTGCCGCGTCGCGCAGCCCGAGATTTAAACCCTGCGCGCCGATCGGCGGCACCACATGCGCCGCCTCGCCGACAAGCGCGACGCGGTCGCGTGCAAAGCAATGCGCGGTCTCAACCGCGAGCGGGAACATGCCGCGGCCGCCCTCGACGCGCATCCTGCCGAGGAGCGAATGCGCGCGGCGCTCGATCTCGTCGGAGAGCTCGGGGTCGCTCATCGCCGCGAGCGCCGCGGCACGCGCCGGCTCGAGCACGCAGACGAGGCTAGAGCGGCGGCCGGGCAGGGGCACCAGCGTGAGCGGTCCGCTCTCGGTGTGGAATTCCGTCGAGGTGTCCCGGTGCGGCCGATCGTGGCCGAGATTGAGCGTCAGCGCCGTCTGCGGGTAGGTCCGGCGATCGGTGCCGATGCCCGCCGCCGCCCGGCAGAGCGAGCGCTGGCCATCGGCGCCGATCGCAAGCCGAACCCGTGCCGCGCCGTCATCTAGCTTGATGGTCACGCCCTGGCTGTCGCTTGTGACTGCGAGTGCGGTCCCGCCGACGCGCGGAACTTTCAGCTCCGCCGCACGCGCCGAGAGCGCCGCAAGGAGATGGTGGTTTTCGAGGTTGTAGCCGAAGGCCTCGAGCCCGATCTCGGCAGCGGCAAATCTCACCTCGGGCGCGCGCAGGAGCCGCCTGCTGTCGTCGACGATGCGGATCGCGGCAAGCGGCGCGGCGTCCGTCCGACAGGCCTGCCAGACGCCGAGCGTTGCCAGCGCCGTCACGGATCCGGCGAGGAGCGCGGTGGTGCGGTGATCATCGGGCGGCGCCGGCGCGATCAGCAGCGTTTCCACGCCGGCAGTCGCCAGTGCGATCGCGGTGACGAGACCGACCGGTCCGCCGCCCACGACCGCGACCTCAGCCGTGAAGTCCGTCGCGCCGTTCACGGATCGCAGCCCGATACTCAGTTACGCGCCTCAAAGGCCGCAGCGCCGCGGAGGCTAAGTCAACGCCCGCGGCTTGGCGAGCTTCATCCGTGCCGCTGATTCGATTCCTGTGCCGCCGCGATCGAGGGTGCATGATGCGTCGTGCCGCCGGCGCCCGAAACCTCCGGCAGTTCCCTGACATGCGTCATGCCGTCGGAGATGATCTTGGTCAACTGGATCACCGACTGATTGAGCGCCGCGTATTCCTCGATCTCGCGCTGCACACGGTTGCCGTCGGCCTGCAGCTTTTCGCGCAGGATTCTCAGCTCGCTGATAAGATTATCGATCTCGCGCGTCGAAGTTCCACACACCCGCCGCATAAGAGTGCTGAGATTGTTGGCGGCCGCCTCGCTGTCGCCTGCGGCTTGGCGAAAGGCGGTGCTGTCCCGCCGAACCAGTTCGCGAATATTTCCCTCGACGTCCGCTGGTTCGGATTTGTCGGTCTCCGTCGAGCCGCGTGGGCTGA
>Ga0187781_10002181_pt1 | contig 14988 bp, 10 predicted proteins | sample 0715_SJ02_MP02_2_FD_132447 | JGI IMG/M metagenome (GOLD analysis project Ga0187781, IMG submission 132447) | Tropical peat soil microbial communities from peatlands in Department of Meta, Colombia - 0715_SJ02_MP02_20_MG | ecosystem: Environmental > Terrestrial > Soil > Wetlands > Peat | place...
AAGAAATACTTCCGCTCGTTGCTCAGATCGGAGGCTTCCAGCCCCATTCCACTGAAGCCGGGATACCCCGTCTGTGATGCATCGAGCGCCGGGACCGCATCTATCCCGACGCCAAACAACGGCTGAGAAACCGTCTGGTAAAGGCGGATGACATCCGGATGCACGCCGACCAGTTCCGTCAGAAAGCTGGCGTAACTGGTGCGGGCCAGACGAGCCTTCTTCTGCTCGAGGTTGAGCCCCGGAAGATAATCTTTCTTGTCCCGGCACAACCGCGATGCGTCTTTGCGCGCCGGTTCCTCAATCGGAGCCTCAGCCAGGAAGTGCTCCCAGGCATCAGCACCCGCCACATTGAGATCGTATGTCTCGCCCCCGGGAAATGGGCAGGGATCGTCTACCAGTTTGTCGGCGCCGAACGTTTCCTTGTCGAAGAAGATCTTGGGAACCCGGCCCAGGGATCCATAGAAAGCCCGGTCCAGATACCTTGGAAAGCTGGTTACATCGATGCCCAGTTCTTCGATCACCTTCCTGGCGACTTCGCTGTAGGGCTCCGGGCTCTCGATCGAGTAGGTTCCACCGTAACCGATTAGCGTCTTGTTCCCCACCCGGAATTCGTTGCGCTTGGCGTGCCCGCCGAAATCGTCGTGGTTGTCGAGGATCAGAATACGGGCTTTCGTGCCCACCGTTTTGCCATAGAAATGAGCCGCAGCCAGGCCGCTGATGCCGCCGCCCACGATGATCAGATCGTAGGTTTCACCCGTGTCCTCCGGCTTGCCCGCCGAATCCCAGAACGTGCCATCGCGCAGGTTGTGGGCGGCCTCGAACGACCCGGGATGGCTGCCGCGCATGCCAGTAAGGGCAGGCGGGTAATCGTTGGGGGAACTCTGCGGATCTCGGGAATCGCCGGCACCGAGGAGATGCCATGGCATCATCGCCGCGCCGGCTGTCGCTGCGACGCCGTTAATGAAATCACGGCGCGTGATCCTGCGGTACATCCCCAGTTCCCGATCCCGTGAATCGCGCACGATTCCTCCCCAATTGAGACTACGAGCCGCCCTCGGCCTTCTTTACTGCCTCTTCCGCGCCCTGGAATCCGATGCGGCTGTGGGTTCCGTCGCAGAAGGGCTTATTGACCGACCCGCCGCAACGGCAGAGCGAAAACGCGGGCTTGCCGGTGAGGTCGAACTGATTCCCGTTGACGTCCACCAGTTCGACGCTGCCTTCGGGGGCTTCGACGCGGAGCGGGCCATTGGGCCTGACCGTGATCTTCACTTGAGCCATGAGTCAAATCCTCCAACCTTACTGGTTTCTAGTAGGCATAAGAAGATACCATGACCACGTCGAGTCGTGCATTACCGAGCACTATGCCGCGGCGGTACGAACTGAACGCAGGTCGCGGTACAAGTGTATGTAGTCTTCGATCATGCGCTTGGTGGTAAAGCGCTCGCGGGCGCGATTGTAGGCGAGGTCGGCGTAAGCGCGACGCATGGCTTGATCTTCGTTGAGCCGGCGAATGCCCGCCGCAAGGCTCGCGGCATCGTTGGTGCGGAAGTAGAGAGCCGCATCTCCCCAGATCTCACGGAAGCTTGGGATGTCGTTGGCCACGATCGCACAGCGTGACAGAGCGGCCTCCACTGCCTGCATGCCCAGGGGATCGTAACGTGCCGTAGCGGCAAAAATGGACGCACGGCTGTAGAGGGCGCGTAGTTGGGCTTCGGTTTGTGCGCCGCAAATCGCGACCGAAGTCTCAGCCACCGCGACCTTGACATCGGCCCGGATCGGAATCCGCGGCATGGTGACCGTCTGCTCCGCGCCGACAATGCACACCGGCACCGGATGCTCGTGCTGGGTGAGCAGGAACACCTGCTTGCCGGCGTCCACCAGGCGACCGACGGCCAGCACCGAATCGTCTTTGCTGATGTAGGGGTTAAAGAAAATGGGATTGCGCCCGGGATAGACTACTTCCCCGCGACGCGGCTGCAGGTAGCACTGGCAAATCTGATCAAGCATCCAGGCTGAAGCGGCAACCACGACATCGGCCCCGGCAATCCCCCGGGAAACTGTATCGCGATACCACTTCGTTGGACCGCGGCGCGGCACCTGCTCCTGAACCGCCTGCCTCCAGGTAATCAGATCGCCATGTGCCATCACCACCTTCGGTATGTCGACGGGCAGATTGCCGTAGCAGAACTGATCGAGGTGCAGAATATCGGGCTGTAATTCGCGAACCAGAGCGAACAGGAACTCAGACGAGTCGGAGAAGTCCTGTTCCGCCTCCTGCATCCATTCCAGGCGAAACGCCGTGGGCCGGTAGTCGAGGCCGTGCAGGTGTTCCATCCACGCAGTCTGATCCGGCAGCGGGATTTCGCCGAAACTGACCAGGGTGACCCGCACGCCGCGCGTGACCAAACCTGCGACCAGCTCGCGGGTGTAGGTCCACGATCCCGATAGCGTGTCGGCCGTAACCAGGACGTGCACAGAACCTCCGGGAAAACCGGTGAGATGCCGCCTGGGACGCGGCATCCGCCAAGCATACCTATTCTAGTAGGAACGGTCGAGAACGGTGAAGCGATTTCTTGCCTTCTGGCCCTGAAATTTCCTGCTACCTCGCCGCGCCGAAAACGGTCCACGGATACGCGTCCATGTCCCGCTGCAGAGGCTTTTGCCAGCCGTACTCCGGATGCGCGTTCAGATGTTCAACCGCCTTGAAGTTCTTGCCGCACGCATGACCCGCGGCCGCCGTGAAAGTCATCTTGGCAATCATGTTGGCGTCAGCCGCTTTGTTCTGTACCGCGCCAGCGGTCGCGTACGGTCCCACCCAGCCGCTCGAGCCGCGCGGCGAAAGATCAATGTGCCCGTCGAGGGTTCGTTCGTCGGCGTCTTCCTTCTGTTCGAACGTGTCGTAGTGGTCGGCGAGGAAGCGCTGCGCGGCGGCTACGTCGATCTTGCCCTTGTTCTCCGCCATCAACTGCTCCCAGCGTATGTGCCGGGCAACCGAGCTTTGGCCCAGGTCCGCAGGGTCGAAGTCGGTTTCCTCGCGGATGAGTCTCTCGTTGATCGGAAAATTCGAGCCCACGAAATAACCGTCGCTCGTCCGCTCCAGCGTGACGTTTTTCAACCCCAGCTCAAGCCGTCCGATTTCGTTCCTGCGACTATCGGCCAGCAGCCAGGTGTTGGCGTAGCCGCCGTTATTGCCGTCCTTCATGATGCGCGTGAAATCGTCAATCGACGCCGAGTACTGAGCCGCCTTTCGCGCCCGCACGAACTCCGGAATGCCGGCCGTATCAAATCCGGAGAAGTGGCTGATTGTGGTTTCGGTGATCGCCATTCCCGCCGTATTGATGACGAAATCGTCGGCGCTGTGAATCACTCCCGGGAGGCCGTCCATCAGCATGCGATAGCCGTTCGCCGGAACGATGTCGTAGATGATGGTCCAGCGCTCGCCTTCAAGATAGGATGACCAGTTGTTGTGCGCGATCACCGCCTTACCGTCTGTCGTATACCTGCCCGTCGCCACAAACGCGCTGCAATGCTCGGGAACCTCCCGCGCCGCCGTCTTGATGCCGTGCTCCTTGTCATATTGCGCGTTGTAGTAGCCCCACTCATTCTCGGCATTCAGGCCCACCACGTCCCATACGTCGATCTTGACCCCGTGCGCGGCAGCGCCGTCTGCGATTCCCTGCAGTTCCTCGCGGTATTCTTGCTCGATGTGGGGCCACATCAGGTTCCGAGCGGCGCCGCGGAAGAACGACCAGTCTTTCTTGTAGTCGTGTTCGGATTCCAGGATGACGACCTTCAACATGTCGGCAATCTCGGGTGCCAGCAGGTAGCCGCTCTGAAATCCGATCTCATGGGGTGTGCCTTGCAGATGCACCAAGGTCCAACCGTTGTTCTCGGGAAGCCGATACGATCCCTGCAATTCGCTCGGAGCGGTGGCGGCACGAGGAGAAGTCGCAGAAACCAATAGAACGACCGTGATCAAAACCAGCGGAAGCAAAATGGCGAGTGTTCGGCGCATGCGGCAGGCTCCTGACGAGCGTCAGGAGATTTTACCAAAGGTGCCGGTCGGGGAGTGCTTACGGTCGGTACCGATCTTATGTCGCAACTCGCAACGCACTCCCCGCCAACGAATACAAGCTCGCCTCGGGCCATAGGTTCAACAACCTACGGACCACCTTGAATTCGAAGATATTCTGGGGAAGCCTGATTAACTCAAGCTCTGTCATTCCGAGCGAAGTGGAATTGCCCGGTTACGGGCAATTCCGCGAAGTCGAGGAACCTGTTTTTCCCCGCTGTCACACTTAATCAGAGTTCCCCTAGGTTTCCTGCTCAGCGGACAATCAGTTCACCTGCAGGCGGAGTCTCAATTCCCGCGCCAGGCTGTCAATGGCACGGATTTTCTCAAATGCCGGGACGGGGACGTCGGGCACTGACATCGCCAGCTCGCAGGACAGGAGCATGGCGGTCAGGGTCTCGCACATTTCGCTGCGCATCTGTTCCTTGACGGCCCGCTTGGCGGCCGACTCCTCGCGCTGGCGGCGGTGCAGCGCCGAGCGGGTCTCGCGCACCAGGCGTTCCATTCCCGTTACCGCAAAGTTCAGGTAGACGGGGAAGGCAGTGCCTAGATGTTCCAGCATCTGCTCGCTCTCCTGCGGTTCGGTTTCGAGCAGGAACTGATCAATTATTGCCGCCGAGTAGGCCTGTTCGCGCAGGAGGGTGACCGCCTCCTGCAGGTTCTGGGCCCAGCGCGTTTCCTCGCCCGTGGCGGCATGCAAGGACTCGGTGCACTGTTGGCCGCGTGCTGACGGTGTAATGAGTAGAATCATGCCCTTTCCATAGCACGTCTGCCGCCACAGCGCCGTACCATGAAAATGCTGGGTTTAGCGAAATCGGCGACGAAGACGGCTTCCCATTGCGGAACCTGCCGCGTCTCGAGCAAGTTCAGAACCGAACCCTCAAGACTGGCATCCCTCCGCCGCGTAATCCTTGAGTTTGCGGCAGAGCGTCGTCTTCCCGATCCCCAACAACCGGGCGGCTTGCAGCTTGTCGCCGTTCAGTTCTGCGATCGCACCCAAAATCGTCCGCTTCTCCAGTTCTGCCATAGGAATAATCTTTGCTTGTCCGTTGCCATTCCCCGGAACAGGCGGCGGAGCCGGCAGATTGGCTATCTCGGGGGGCAGATCAGTGAGCTGGATCAGTGGACCACTGGTGAACGCATGCGTCCGCTCCAGGCAATTCTCCAGCTCCCGGACATTCCCCGGCCAATCATAAGCCAGCAACGCCTTAAGGGCGGTGTCGTCGAGCGTCTTTTCCTGCCCGGAGCTGTGCCCCATGCGTTCCAGAAAATGCGTAATCAAGAGAGGAACATCCTGCCTGCGCTCGCGCAGCGGCGGGATGCGCAGGCTCAGCACGTTGAGGCGGAAATACAAGTCGCGGCGAAAGGCCCCTTGCATCACGGCCTGTTCCAGATCGCGGTTGGTGGCGGCCAGGATGCGCACATTGATCGCTACCCGGCGCGTGCTGCCTACCGGGCGTATCTCTTTTTCCTGAATCGCCCGCAGCAGCTTGGCTTGCAGGTCCACCGGCAGTTCGCCCACCTCATCGAGAAAAATGGTTCCACCCTCGGCCATAGCCATCAGGCCGTCTTTAGCCTGGTTGGCTCCGGTAAATGCGCCTTTCACGTGCCCAAACAGCTCGCTTTCGATCAGCGTGGGCACCAGGGATCCGCAATCGACCGGGATGAACGGCTTGTCGCGGAAGGGGCCACAGTAATGGATGGAACGCGCCACCATCTCCTTGCCGGTGCCGCTCTCCCCCAGAATCAGAACCGGGTGCACGCTGTTCGCAGCCTTGGCTATGATGCGATACAGCTTTTCCATCTCCGGAGAACGCCCCACGATGCCGCCGAACCCCTGCTTTGATTTCACCTTCTCGCGCAGCAGACGGTTCTCTGACTTCAGCTTCAGATGGCTGGCTACGCGCTCCAGCAGCAGCTTCAGTTCGTCCACGCTAAAAGGCTTGGTCACATAGTCGTAAGCGCCGTTCTTCATGGCCTGGACTGCTGACTGCACCGTCCCATATCCGGTCACAACAATGACGATGGCATCCGGGCGCCGCTCCTTGATGCGGCGCAGGGCCTCCAGACCCCCTGCACCGGGCAGGCGCAGATCGAGCAGGACCGCGTCGAATGCCTGGGTATCGAGCAGTCGGTAGGCGTGTTCGGCGGAGTCGGCAACCAGAGTGGCAAAGCCGAGCGACATGGCCACCTCGCGGCAGGCTTCGCGGACTGACCGCTCGTCGTCGACGATCAGAAGGTTGAGGAAATTGGCTGGTTCCAGTTGCGGCGAGCTAAAAGTCGGACTCAAGACGGCAGACGTCATGGCGTTATTCCTTTTCTGCGGGTTGAAATACCCCCTCGTTTCCTTCGGGTTGTAACTCGGTTGTAGGGCAGTTCGGCTGTTGAAACGTTGCGGCAGGGTTCGGCACGAGCGGCAGAAGCACAGTAAACCGGGTGCCGCATCCGGGTGCGCTATCCACGTGAATCAGGCCTCCGTTGCCGGTCACAATGTCGTAGACCGTCGCCAGTCCCAGCCCGGTGCCCCGGCCCCCGGCTTTGGTGGTGAAAAAAGCCTGGAACAGATGAGCCTGCGTTTCGGCATCCATACCGCAGCCGCTGTCTCCGACCACCAGAAGGGCAGAGGGAATCGACGAGTTGGGCCTGCTCTCGCAACCCGATTCGGCGAGCACTTGCACCTTGCAGTTGCTGGTCTCGATGGTGATCTCGCCGCCGCCCGGCATGGCGTCCCGCGCATTCAACACCAGGTTCAGCAGTATCTGCTGGGCCTGTGCGGGATCCATCCGGACCAGACCCAGATTCGGATCCAGATGCGACTTCAGTACGATGTTTTCGCCGATGAGCCGGGTCAGCAGGTTGCTCATGCCTTCGCTGATCTCGTTGAGTGACAGCAGCCGAGGTGGGCAGGTGGAGGGGCGGGCCACCGCCAGCAACTGTCTCACCAGGCCGGTGGCCTGCATACTGGCGCTGCGGATTTCCTCGGCGTATTTGCGCACCTTATGCCCCGGCTCGAGGCTGGCCATGAGCAGATCGCAGTACAAAAGCAGCCCGGTCAGAAGATTGTTGAAATCGTGTGCCACGCCTCCAACCAGGCGTCCCACTGCCTCCAGCCTCTCGGCTTGGCGCAGGCGCTGCATGACCTCGCGATCCGCCGTGATTTCTTGGGCTAGCGCCAGTACAGAATCGGGCATGCCGTTTGCGCCTGGCACCCGCCATGCGATCCAGCGCAGGGTTTGGCCACTTCCGTTTCCGTTTTTCGCGTCGATTTGGATGCTGTCGCGATTCCCCTCGAACAACTCGCGCAGCAAACGTTCGCTTTCGGGATGCTCTTCAGGGGTAATGAGGTCGGCCAGACGCAGCAATCGCGCCATCCTGGGACGCCCGCCGAGCATTCGTTTCAGGGTGGGATTCATGGCGACAATGTTCCCTTCACCCTGGCACTCCGCTACACCGACCGGCGCATTGGCGAACAGCGGGCGCTCTTCCGTTCTCGCCTCTTGCGGCCTCCACGAAAACTCAGTGGCAGCGCTCATAAAAATACTCTGAACGGGATGCTTCCCGGAAGGAACACGACATTCAGCATCCAGAGCCTTTCGTTTCCCCAAAATGGGAATCGGCTCTGCCCCAAATTCCGAGTTCACTATTTCCGATTGCACTATAGAGAACTGCCCCTGTGTCTGCTTAGGACACTCGTCACTAAAATGGGAAATCTTCTGTGGAAAACTCAGGAGAAACGCGAGCAGGGAACGTCAGTGGGTCGGCATATCGGGCAAATTGGGGATAGAAACAGATTCGGCCAGTCGGAAAGTCAGCCTTCGGCCGCTTTCCAGACGAACGACTTGCGGGGAGGGTGTGCCTCCTGACGCTGGAGTTTCGCTCGCACTTCCGCGCACAAAAAGGCTCGAGGTTTGGATGGGCAAGTTGTGCCCGCCAACATTCACTGATTCCAACCTTAGCCGAACATAGCCACGGTTGCGCCTCAGTTCCGAGGCGCGGGCCGATTCTACCCGGCCGGCGACGCTCGCTCCGCGCGGCAGAAGAGCGCTGCCTTCGACCAGGACGGGTTCATCTACGATTGCATCAAAAGCTCCGCTGAAGCCTGAACCGTCGGCAGCGATCAGGTTTTTCAGCCGCACCGTGATCAGTGTCCCGGACGGCAAACTCTGCGAATCCCGGAAAGGGAGACTGGAATCAGGCCGCAGGTTCTGATTCTCCGACCGAGCCGTGTCGAACGGTCGAGAGCACGCCAGTTGAAGCAGGGCCACGAGAACGGGCCACAGGGCTAGATCTCTCGGCCAGGAAAACCGGCTCATCAGCATCCTCTTCGCCCGGGCCATCGCCGCCCGGACCTGGCGTCCTGAATACCAGCCACATTCTCATGAAATCCATTGCTTTGGGATGGCACTTTCGGGCCGTTCGAATAGAAGTTGTTACCCCGGCAGAGGTTAAGCCACCGCTGGTGGAGTGCAGCCGGGCAAAGGAAAACGCGGAGAGCCTCGAACTGCTCTCCGCGCTAACTGTTCCGGCTTTCTTCGCGCCGCGATTTTCCGGTTACTTGTTCTTGGGAGCCGCTTTCTTGGCCGGCGCCGCTTTCTTGACCGGTGTTCTGCCCCCAATCAGCGTCAGGGCATCCTCGGCGTTGAACGGGAACTGACGAGTGGAGACTTCTCCAGTCGTGCTCAGCCGGATATCCACCCGGCGATTGCTCGCCAGGATGATGGTCTGCATGTTACGCAGAGTTCTCGCCTTCTCTTCAGCGCTCAACTGTGCATTCTGCTCGACTGATGCCTTCACTTCGTCGGCAGTCAGGTTGTGCTGGTCGCCTAAAGCCTTGGTCTCAATCGCACCCTCGGAAACACCGTGCTCCACCAGGAAGTTCTTGACCCGGTTCACGCGGCGTTCAGAGAGCGCCTGATTGTATTCGACCGAGCCCCGCGGATCGGCGTGACCCTCGAGAATCAGGTGCGCGTCTGGTTTTGCCTTCAAGTACTCCTGGAAATCGGCCGCCAGTTCTGTCAGGGTCTTCTGCTGACTGGCAACCAGACCGGCATTCGGGTCTTTCACCGGAGGCATGGCGGTCGGGAAGTAAACGCTGTGCAATGACAGCTTGGCTTCCAGCACTTTATTTACCGGCGGTGGCGGCGGATTTTCCACGGTGACCTGGGTGGTGGCTTGTCCATTCAATCCCCGAGAATCGGTGCATGTCGCGGTCACCGTTACCGTTCCCGCCGGGACTCCGGCGGTGTTCAGAGTGGCCGAGGTACCGCTGCCTGAAACTGTACCCGCCGTAGACGTCCAGTTGGCAACCGAAACCGGAACGCTGTCTGGGCTTGTGCAAGAGGCCATTACATTCACGCTTCCGCCAGTGACCACGCTGGACGGGCTGGCTGACAGCGAAACGGTCGGTGGATTCTTCGGAGGTAACGGCTTCACCGTATAGCTCGCGGAGCAGCTCGCTTCGTTGTTCTTGTTAGCTTTAGGATCGGTCACGTGCGCTGTAACCGTGTAGTTGCCGGGCGCGACGTTGTTGGTGTCAATACTGGCGGTGCTATCTTTTCCCGTTACCTGTCCGCCATTGCCGCTCCAGGCGTAAGTCACGCTGTGCTTGGGAGTGAAATTGCCGGCTGTGAGCGTAGCCGTAATCGGCTCTCCCACCATGACTTCGGTCGGCTGCACCGAACAAGAGGCGGTCGGGATTAGTGGCGGTGCCCCACCCCAGCTGAATACAATTCCGGTGCGTAGCCGGACACCCTCGAGCGAAGGACGCCGTAGGGACGGAAAATCCGGAGAAGCATAATCGGCGAAGTTGTGATGTGCCCAAACGTAGTCCGCTTCAAACAGGCGGAGGGCGATGGATTTGGTGACCGGCAAGTCCATTCCGCCGCCCAGGATCGTCCCCACGCCGTTGTTCCCGTTCAATCCATTCACCGCGAGCCGGTTAAAGCTGACCAAAGTATGCAGAAAGTAATTCGCCGTGTCCGTGCGCCAGATGAATCGAGGCCCAATCGAAACGGTCGTCTCATGATTGCTGCTGCCCCAGTTCTGGCCGAAGTCGAATTCGCCCCCCCAATGGGGATCGAAGTTGTAAGTCAAGGCCGAACCGAACCCGGCCGCCATGTCCGGCAACTTGTACGCGGTGGGATTGTTGGGGTCGCTAGAAGCAGCCGGGACGGTCGCCCCTGGATGCAAATACTGGTAGCCAACAAACAGGTCCCACTTCGGCGCGGAATCACTCTGCGCAAAGGCATTAGAAGAAATCAAAACCAAGGCTAGAATCACAGAAACACCGGTCACCAACAAACCGGACTTGCGTGCGTAGGCAACGAACATAAATCCTCCAATGTGTACTCATTCGCCGGCCCGCACTAGCTCACGGCTATTCGGCAAGGATGTGGCAGCACCGATGGATCGAAACTATACCCTGGGAAGTGAAATTCTATCGCACTGAAGCTTGAAGCAAAAGCACGGATTCCCGCATGGTGCCGTTCTGGACAAGGTGATCCTTCTGTCTCAACTTGAAATTGCCACTTATTGAGCAATGCAGAATATAGTGACGATTCGATGGCAAACCAAGGCGCCAGGAGGAGCCGATCTCTTCGCGACCTTGGCGGCTCTTCTTTGCGATCTTTGCGGTTAGAAGCTTTTGACCGCGAAGGACGCAAAGGATTCGCCGAGGTCGCCAAGGAGACGGAGGATGTCACTATATTGTGCAAAGCTCAGTAGGCAATGTCCGCCGCGAGGCCCCCTCGGGACCTTGCCGGGCGACAAGCTGGCCGCGTATCGTGGAGATTGCGTTTAGGCGGCGGAGGCTAACTATTGCAGGCCTTCTGCGGCTGCCGCCAGGCAACAGGAAGGTCTGAGCAAACCAATGAATCAGGAAAAGGTGTTGATCGTCGAGGATGAGGAAAACGAACGCACCGGTCTAGCCGAACTGGTCTCTTCCTGGGGCTACCGTGTGGAGACCGCCCGCGACGGGGCTGACGGACTGCAGAAGGCAACCCACTGGTCCCCTTCGATTGTCATCACCGATCTTAAGATGCCGCGCATGGGCGGAATCGAACTGCTGGGGCATCTGGGCCAGCTCGCCGAAAACGCTCAGACCATCGCCGTTATTCTGGTCACTGCTCAGGGAACGATTGACAGCGCGGTGCAGGCGATGCGCATGGGGGCCTATGACTACATCACCAAGCCCATCGACACCAACCGCCTGCGCACCATTCTTGCCAACGCTTCCGCTCTGCTGGGCACGCGCGCCGAACTCGAGGCAACCCGGCGCAGACTGCGGGACGCAGGATCCCTGGGGCGGCTGACCGGTGCTTCTCGCAAGATGCAGGAAATATTCCGGCTGATCGAAATGGTCGCACCCAGCACGGCATCGGTGCTGATCACCGGCGCCAGCGGCACAGGAAAAGAACTGGTGGCGCGCACCATTCACGAGCTCAGCCCGCGGAAAGATCGGCCTTTCGTCGCCATCAACTGTGCGGCGATTCCTGAGACGCTGATGGAGAGTGAGATCTTCGGCCACGAGAAAGGCGCGTTCACGGGCGCTCTGGAGCGCCGTACCGGCTGCTTCGAACTCGCCGAAGGAGGCACCCTTCTGCTGGACGAAATCGGCGAAATGCCGGTTTCCACCCAAGCCAAGCTGCTGCGCGTGCTGGAAGACCGCAGAATTCGCCGCCTCGGAAGCAAGGTCGAAACACCCGTGGATGTGCGCGTGCTCGCCTCCACCAACAAGGTTCCGGACGAAGCCGTCGCTCGCGGTGAACTCCGCAGCGACCTTTATTACCGGCTCAACGTCTTCAACATCCACATGCCGCCGCTGCGCGAGCACAAGGAGGACATCCCCGGCCTGGTGGAACTGCTGCTGGCCGAGATGAGCGACAAGCATTCTCGCCGGGCCGGCGCCGTCAGCGAAGCAGTCCTCAACCAGTTCAACAGCTATTGCTGGCCGGGAAACGTACGGGAGTTGCGCAACACCATCGAGCGTGCCGTCATCGTCTGTGACGCCGGCGTGATTGAGACCAAGCATCTGCCCCCGGGCTTCGGACAGGCCCCGCTCCGTGCCGCCGCGAGCGATCCCGATGCGGTTCGCCTGGGCGTGGGCACAACCGTGGAAGAAGCCGAAAAAATCCTGATCCTGAAGACTCTGGAGGCCACCAGCAACAACAAGACCAGGGCCGCGGAAATCCTCGGCATCAGCTTGAAAACGCTGCATAACAAACTGAAAGAGTACGGGGGCGTGGCTGCAGAGGCTACGTCTGTCAAGGAGGAAGCCTAGTCCGGTGATTTGCGATTGCCGATTGGCGATTGCTGAATGTCGATTGCTGACTGAACCAGACGATCCTGGGGTACGGAGGTTTCGATCCGAAATTCGATCTCAGCAGTTCAATTGGCAATCGAAAATCGGAAGTTGCAAATCTCTTCCCATGCTGCGCCGGAAAACCATCATCGTCTTGACCATCACCTTCATGGTGACGCTGATGGTGTCGGCGTTTTCCTATCTCTACATCTCCCAGATTCTGCGGCTGCGCATCGAGAACGCTCACGAGACCGCCAGACAACTCGCCCACCAGTTGGCTTATGCCGTGGAAAGCGAATCGCCCGATTTCAGCAGCACCAACATTGACACCAGCAACCCGGCCGCAGTCCGGCGCGCTCTGATCGAGTACTTGCAGACCGACGTTGATCTGAACAACATGCTGCAGGGTGCCCGGGGCAGTTGGGTCTTCGTCATGGATGCAGCCGTGGTTGGGGCCGACGGCAAGGCTTTGTTGCACACCGACGACAGCCTGGTTGGCAAGGCCGTTCCGCCACGACCGGATTTCCAGCAGGTACAGAGTGCGCATTTCCGCGACCAGCTTCGGCTGGTTTACGGTCCGCCCGCAGTCTATGACGTCAGTTATGACGTGCGGCTCAACGGCGGGCCTTTCGTCAGCATCCGCATTGGCGTATCGCCGGTCTTTCTGAAGCGCGAGATCAACGTAAAACTGATGCATGCTCTCTACTTCTCGACCGTTGCCATCTTCCTCTCCCTGCTCCTTTCCGCCGGCATTTCCAATCTCGCCTTCGGCCCCTTGAAAGAAATCAACCGCAATCTCGACAGCGCGGTTGCAGGCGACACCGGCGAACTCGACTCCGCTTCTTCCGGCCACGATGAGTACGGCCTGGTCACCTTGAAGATTGCCAATCTGGGCCGGCAAATTCGCGATAGCAAAGAAATCTTCTCCGCCCTCAAAGACAACGTGGATCAGCTCATGGCCAAACTGCAGGATGGCCTCATGCTTTTCAGCCGCGATTCCCGCGTGGTCCTGGTCAGCGCTCCGGTGGAGACTTTTCTTGGCCGCCCTCGTGCCGAACTGCTTGGTCACACGGTTCAGGAAATATTTGACCGCCATTCGCGTCTGGGAACGGCTCTGCTCGACGCTTTCGAGCGCCGCCGGCCGTTCACGGAACGCGAGTTCGAGGCATCTGGCGGAAAGCGCGTGCAGGCGTCGCTCGACTTCGTGCAGGAAAAGAATTCCCAGATCGGCGCTCTGCTGATCATGCGCGACACCGAATCGGTCGAGCGTATCGGGGACGAGATCGAAATGTCGCGCCGCCTTTCCGCCAGTGGACGCCTCACTCGCGGCGTTGCCCACGAAGTCAAGAATCCCATCAACGCCATCGTGCTGCACATGCAACTGTTGCGCAACAAGCTGGCCGAGCCGGAGCCCAATACTCAGCGCCATATGGACATTATTGACAGCGAGATTCGCCGTCTGGATCGCGTGGTGCAGACTCTGGTGGATTTCACCCGGCCGCGCGACCTTCACCTGGAAGAGATCGACATGCGACGCCTTCTGGAAGACGTGGCGCAGCTCGCCGCTCCGGATGCCGAGCAGCACGGGGTCACCATCGATCGGCAAATGCCCGGCGAACGGCTGCCGGTCAAGGTGGACCTCGACCTGATGAAGCAGGCCATTCTCAATGTGGTGATCAACGGAGTTCAGGCCATGCCCCACGGGGGGTTGCTGGTCATCTCCGCCCGGCGGGAGAACAACGCGATCGTCGCCGAGGTTCGCGACCAGGGCGGCGGAATCCCGCAAGACATGCGGGACAAGATCTTCGAACTTTATTTCACGACAAAAAAGGATGGCAGCGGCATCGGCCTGGCCCAGACTTATCAGATTCTGCAGTGGCACTACGGCTCGGTGGACTTTGAATCGGCCGACGGGGCGGGGACGACGTTCCGCTTTCATGTTCCCGCAGCCGGACCGGCAGCGGCATCAGGTCAGGAACACACGGCAGGCGTGCCGACATCCGAACGCATGCATTAGGCTCGCGACGCCATGCTGTGGAAAGGGCGGAACTGCCCCTCCGCACCGAAGGCGTAGAATCAAATTGTTTCGGCTCTTCGTTTCCCGGACCCCGGTATGACCCTGGCCGTAATCCTCGTCAGCCTTTCCCTAACACCAGCAGCGTCGGTTTCAGCTTCGCCGACGGCAGCTCTCCGGCAGGACGCACCGCAGGCTGCGCCAGTCCAGTCACCTGCAACCACCAGCAACCAGCAGGATCAAGGAAGCACGTCCCGGAACCAAACTTCCTCAGTTGAGTCCCAACCGGCGTCGCCAAAGCAGGGCGCCGCACAGGCTCCCTCGGGACAGAACCCCTCCCCCGCTAAGCGCCCGCCGCACAAGAAGAAGGTAAGTCCGCCCAATTGCAACCCTGCCCCGGTTGCCACTGGCTCGGGCTCAGCTCCATCCAGTTCGGGACCGAGCACGGCGTCTTCCGGCGCAAGTGCGAGTGCCGCCCGTGCTGCAGGCAATTGCCCTCCTTCGAAGGTAATTGTGCGGCAGGGGGGAGCTTCAGAACCGGCCATTCAACTGGCTGGTGGACCCGCCGGCGATCAGGCCACTCAACAACGGAACACCGCCAAT
>Ga0187781_10002182_pt1 | contig 14985 bp, 12 predicted proteins | sample 0715_SJ02_MP02_2_FD_132447 | JGI IMG/M metagenome (GOLD analysis project Ga0187781, IMG submission 132447) | Tropical peat soil microbial communities from peatlands in Department of Meta, Colombia - 0715_SJ02_MP02_20_MG | ecosystem: Environmental > Terrestrial > Soil > Wetlands > Peat | place...
TACGGCGTGGAGAACAAGCTGATTCAGTTTATCCAAGACAACTCCAAGCCTGTTGACCCGAACACTTGGTTCGACTTCGATCGTCTGCTGTTTGACACTAACCAAGCCACGCTACAGCCCGCTTCCAACGAACAACTGCGCAACATCGCTGCGATTCTGAAAGCCTACCCGAACGTGAAAATCAAAATCGGAGGCTACACCGACAACACAGGCGACGCCGCGGCCAATCTGAAGTTGTCGCAGGACCGCGCGGATAACGTAAAAACCGAACTCGAAAAGCTGGGTATTGCGCCCGCCCGCATGGAAGCACAGGGCTACGGCGAAGATCACCCGGTCGCCGACAACAGCACGGAAGAGGGCCGGCAGAAGAATCGCCGGATCTCCCTTCGCGTAACTCAGAAATAGAATCGCAAGGAAAGAAAAATCAGTGCGGACCTCGGAATCCGCACTGCTTCCAGAGCCTTTCCCAAACCCAGAGCCCGTAGGCAGCCTGGCCTGGCAGGGGAAAGCCCAGTTGATGCGCGAGCATGCACGCTTGTCCGCGATGATGGGCATCATGCGAGACCATGTAGGTAAACATGGCTGTGCCGCCGGGCCACGGCCGGGCCCAGCCGTCGCGGTGGAATTGTTTGACGCGGCCAACGCGGCCGTTTAGCGCTTCCGCGAGCATCTCCGAGCAACGTAGGGCGCTTTCGGCCAGCGCAGCGCGCGCTTGGCCTTGCGTGCACCGGGTGCGATCAAGCTCCGCGGGCAGCTTGAGATGGGGAGCCGAAAGCCTGAGCCACTTGCGGCGAATATTGTGTAAATGCGAGAAGATCGCCGCGATGGTGCGTACGTTGCGGCCGGGAGGCTTTGCCCTCCAGGCGCGGGCATCAAGATGCTCGAGGACGAGCTGGTTCATCCGCTCGTTAACGGCATAGCTCTCAAGCATCCCCTGTCGAAAATCCGGGCCGGCTGAAGCTGTGGCGCGAGCCATGAGACCCCCCCTCGATTCCCTTGTGCGCAGAGACTAACGCTGAATTGTGTGTGAAACGAAGGGAAAAGGCCAGAATTACGAAGAAAAGCCCCGCCCTGGCGCTCGCCTTTAAACCCCTGCATGTACAGGGAGAGAACTTTTGGCTGGGAGGCTGTCCTCGAGATCTCGGACAAATACCGCAAACCGCTCTGTGTTATTCTTCACTCTCATCGGGTGTAGGCTCCTTTACCGGAGATTTGTTGGTCGCACAACAAACCTACATCCTTTCGCTTTTGCACAGCCAAGATTACGTCACCCCGTCAAACACAAGAATTGCAAGGCTATAGCCGAACGCGGTATTCTATTTGGGTAGCTTGTTTGATGTCGGCAAGGTGGTTTGACGTTGCGAGACAGCAGCACTCAACGTAGCCTCTTAGCGGCAATTATTTGCCTGGTCGTTTTTTCCCTCAGCGCTAGTCCCGGGGAGCAAGATGGTTCCAAGATTCAACCCGAACAGTTAGCACAAAGTATTCCTACAAGAGCAACGCGGGATCTCACCGGGTCGCAGTTTGTCCGGTATGTTTCTGGCATGAACTCTGCAGAACGGGAAGCAGCGGTCTTGGGAGAGATTTCAAAGGGCAATGTTCCTGACTTTCTGAGGACCTTGGTGCCAGTCGAACTTCAGGGTGAACGTGCGAATGGGCAAAAGCTCACCGCAACCATCTTCGTAATGCCCGACTACCTCGCCATCGGCTCGAATTCCGACTTTCTGCGCATTCCAATGAATCTGCATACGGCGATCACGGTCGCGGAGCGCTTCGGATTTGTCCTACCCACTCGAAAAATGGTCGATGCCATCTATTCTCAGTCCCAATATCATTTGACGCCGCAGCCTTTGCCGGCCGGACCACAGATGAGATCGACGGCATACTATTCGGAACATAACCAGATGATTGAGGATCAAATGCACGCCCTCGGAGCATGGCTGGGCGCTCTGGTCTCCGGCGACAAGAAAGACGTCGTGATGAGCAATCGTTTGGCGACGTATGTCGGGCGTATTGCCATTTACGGCTGGCATCGCGCTCCGGGCCAACCCATTCAGCCTCTGAGCACTGTCCACGGGGCCAATTACGAAGATTACAGTCATGGTATTCGGCTTGTAAGTCAGTGGGCCCTGGTCGACGGCAAGCTTGAATCGATCCACGACCTACTGCAGAATCCCTCGACGGCCAAGATTCTTAGCGACGAGGGTCCGATACACTTGGATTGGAGACTTCTCGCGGAAGGTCAGGATACTTCGGCAGTTAGAATGGTACAAAGTAACTGACGGCTCTCCCGAACACGTCACACCTGCAGATAACAAGCACGCTTCCCCAAAGTGGCTTATCCGAGTAGCCTCCTGGATCATCTAAGGTTCCGGAGGTTGTCGCAACAGGGCAAAAACAATGCCGCTACTTTTCAGCTTTGCTGAATATTCGGACACGAGCGCACGTTTGTGCGGCCTTCCTGGGCTGAAACCAGGACAATTCTCCATCACGCGTTACCAAAATAAGGACCTGCACGCCAAGGTCGAAAGCTCAGTCTCTGGCGAGCATTGTTTCATACTTGGGGGCGTTGGCGCCCCCGATTGCCAGACACTCTCGTTGTTGTTGCTGGCCCACACGCTGAAAAAGGAACACGCGCATCGAGTAACAGGGATTCTGCCGTATCTAGCATATTCGCGCGAGGACAAAATCAAGCCAGGAGAAAGTTTGACCACCGCTTGGGCGGGAGCGCTGTTGAAGGCTTCTGCGTTTGATGAGATTTGGACCGTCGACGTGCACGGCGAAGAGGACAAAAGGCTGATTCCGTTACCGATCGAATCGCTTTCTCCGGCGAAGACATTCGGCGAATGCCTCGGCAAGCTTGCGTTGACTGAGGTGTGTTTTGTGTCTCCCGACCAAGGCGCGATTCCGCGTTGCCAAGCGGTGAAGTCTGCATCGGGGATTGCGTGCGGAGACGTCGTTTACTTTGAAAAGCAACGAAGTGCTGCCGGAATCGTGCACCATACGCCTATCGGAAAGGTACAGCGCTGCGCTGTGGTCGTTGACGACATACTCGACACCGGGGCAACCCTCGTGTCTGCGTGTGAAAAACTGGTAGCGGCAGGCGCGGAAGAACTCTATATCTGCGTGACGCACGGATTGTTCTGCGGGCAGCGGTGGCAAGACCTGTGGTCGCTGCCCGTAAAGCATATTTTTTGCACCGACACGATTCCCGCTTGCACAACGATCCAAGATCTCAGGATTACGGTGTTATGTATCGCGCCCGTGTTGCGTGACAGATTGGAACGGCTTGAAACGAGTGTAGGAGCTACCTTTACCTCTTAGCTGACTGGGTTTCATCCGAGGTTGGATTTGCGCTCGTGGCTTTCTTGCTCCCTGGTTCCACGGTCTTACAACAACGAAAACTTAAATGGTAATTGGCATGACTGTGCTCATCCATTACCCGAGTGCCATGCCAAAACGGCGCTCGCCAGCGACACCAATCATCGTGCGCCCGATAGGTGTCAAATATGAACCAGCTGCCTTTCATTTCCGTGTAACCCAACGTTTTGCTGCCCAGACTCGACATTTCACTGTCATTCAGCGGTAGATTCATGTGCTCGGCGGCGTTGCCGTTGAGGTCGTAAACCTCTAACTTGCTCTTGCATGCGGGGAAATCGCCGGTCGGGTAAGTGTTAGAGCCACATCCTGTCCAGCTCCCGCCATTGCAACCAGGAGTCTTCGTGCTCCCTGTCGCGCAGATGCCGGTTTCGTAGGTTGGTCCGTAACTCCAGGACTTCGTTGGGGCGTCAGCTTTATTGTGCAAGGAGCGCATGCGGTGAATCGCTTCTTCGGGAGCCAGTCCTAGCAAATGAGCGAAGTCATAGTCTGGGGGCTCAAGATCTCCTGAGCACGCCCCTTCCCACTCGTGGGCATCGCAAAGGCGCTTTCCCATCGCCCAACAAATTTCTGCGGCTTCGCGAGCTTTCACCCAGACTACTGGGTACGTGCAAGGAATGTCGGGGAATTCGAACTGGTCAATGCACGCTTTGGCATCTTCGGGTTTTTCCTTGGAAGGATCGTACAAAGGAGCCATGTACTTGGCTTTGCAAATCTTCACAAATTGCGGGTTCTCATAGTGGATACCCAAATTAGTCAATTTCACTTTGCATTCGTCGGGCGTGACAGGATGTTGGGTTACCGCAGGGTTCCCCTGCCCCATAATTCGCGAGCCTGCGAAGATTTTCCGGATCTCCTCCATTTGCTGGTCCGTAAGGCCGTGTTCTTGTTGTATTCGCTGGAACAGAATTTCATTTTGTTGTTCTAATGTCTGGCATGAAGACAAGAACGAGTCAAAACGGACAAGCCCCAAAAGAACCAACAGTCCCACGCACAATGAACGGACCACCCTCATTTGCGCCTCCTCTTACCGATCCTTTCTCATCACATAGAAGAAATCGCGATTGTCGGAGTAACCAAGAAAACGCGGAACTTCCTCCCCAGAATCCATTTTGTCCACCTCATTCATTTCAGAAAGTAGGTAATCGACAAATAATTGCGATCCCACCCGGCGATAAAGCGCGAGATAGGTATGCTCCAGCGCGTTCATATCCAGGTGCATGGCATAGTTGCAGCGGTAGGCTTGAAACACGCGAGCCATAGCGGAAGGAGTCGCGTCCGAGAATACGGCGTAGGCCAGAAAGCGCTTTTTCCCGTTCGTAAGCAGCGCTGCACCGGCGCGGATTGTGCGTAATTTCATCACTTCGGAGCCCGACCAGTTTCCTGGGCCCCACTTGTTGACCAACCGTCCGGGAACGGTGGCCTGCGATTTATCATCGGATTCGACCAGGGGAACCCCATTTTGTCGCGCATGTTTGATTTTGGGTAGCTCAGCGTCGTCCTGCAGATCCCAGGTCTTCATCTGGACCGAACCGTCATCAAGCACGAAAATGGTCGCCAAACCAGGTTCCAGCTTGCTGAACACAACGCCATCCACCGCAAAACCGTAGTGCGACCCATGATTTTTCGTCGCAAGGTCGCCGGACTTGAACGCCCCGTGCATCCGCTTATATCCACCCGTGAACGTGCCCACGGTTTTCCGGACAGACTCAGGGCCAACCATTCCGGTTGCGACAAGTGGGGAAATCGTTCCAATTCCATCCGGGCCGGGCAGTTTCGGATCTTTCATTGCTGGCTGAATATGGTCGGACCACTCCACGGAGGGGTGCTCTGTCCCGAGTGCGTAACCCAAATCGAAGCGATCCAGGTCAAAAGCAACCAGATAACATAAGGAGGAAGCCTCGACGCTGTCGAGTGGACTCACCAGGGTTTTGTAGCTTTGCAGGATTGCCGCGTCGATCAGTCCCGGCTCAATCAGGCTCACGTACACGCCTGGGTTACCGTTTGCGGAATACCACACTCCGGGTGCGACTCCCGTTCGCGCATTGTCCAGGGGTATCCCTAGGCCGCTGGGAGTCAGGACCCGTCCCGCGTATTTCGGATCAATCATGGCGGCAGGCGGAGCATCCTCTGCTTTGCTATCTGCGAGGTTCCCGCCACCCGACCCGCTTGCGTTCGTCAACTTTGCGGTTTCACGGTTGTTATCTTCCAGAATATGATGGAACATCACCGCGACTTTCTCGCCGCCCCACACTTGCGTACGAAAAAATTCCGCTTCCGCTTCCAATCTTGTTCGATGCCCCGTAACGGCATTCCTCAGAAAAAGCCGCCCTTCGCACAGCGATGCGTACGGCGATTGCGAATTCCTTGCCTGGTCCAGCGGGCCGCTTGTTTTATTTGAAAAAAGATCGCACGAATAGCGGGTGTTTCCCTCCGAGATCTCGATTCCCGACGGGTATTTTGGATCAAGAAGTACCTTGTCCGTACGCGGCTGCGGATTTTCCAGATGGTAAGAAGACTTGGAACCGTCCTGCCAGTCAACCTCCATCACATACCAGGCATTGACTGCGGGATTCAGGTTAATGAGCGTGGCCGTTCCCTGAGCGCCCGTGTTGGATTTTATTTTGTTTGAAGTCACCTGACGAAAGGCCTGAAGATCCAAGATGGACTTCGATGCCATGGCTTGAGTGCTGCCTTCCCAGCTTTTTGCCACTGGCAGCAATCCCGTGCATGCGAAGACAAAGACTCCCAGCGCAACAGGAAGGAGTTCGCGATTCACTCGTAGACCATACTTCTTTACCACAGGTTGTCAGGGCCTCGTCGTTTCCTTTTAATACTAAATCGCTATTAACGCCGCGGCGAGCATAAGCAGTATTAGGATGCGACTGGTCCGGTCGCGCACGGCAAATACCAGCGGATCGTGATGCATGTTCCCGCGATGGGCGACCATCCAGAGGTATCCAATCCAATACAGCAATAACGGGCACACCAGCCAGAGGACCATATGGGTGGAGTAAAGCACTTTCACCGAGCCGCTAGCAATGTAGAGCGAAAGAACCAGAACCGCTGCGTATCCACTGGCGTTCCCTGTGGACACCAGTAACTCCGCGTCGCTCAGTTCATAACTTCGTGCCTTAGCGTGATCCCCATCGATGCTACGCATGATGACAAGTTCCGCGTAGCGCTTGATAAACGCAAGACTAAGAAACAAAAACATCGAAAATGCCAACAACCACACCGACAGCGGTACCGCTGCCGCAAGCCCTCCCTCAATAATCCGCAGTGTATAGAGCGAGGCCAGAGTGAACACGTCGAGCATCGCCTCCTTCTTCAGAGAGAACGAATAGACCGCCGCTACCATGGAATAGAGCACCACGATTCCCAAGGATAGCCCGGAAAGCAAACCGGCCAGGAGGCAACCCAACATCATGAGCACCGGAGCCGTTGCGAATCCGTAAGCCAGCGGCAACTGTCCCGAAGCAAACGGTCGCAAACGTTTTGAGGGATGATGACGATCGGCTGGCAAATCGCATAAATCATTCACAAGGTAGCCGGCCGACGCGCAGCAGCAAAACGCCACGAAGGCAATGATCGTTCTTACTAATAGAGCTGGCTCGGTGAAGAGGTGCGCCGAAAAAAGGGGCACGAACACCAAAATGTTTTTCAACCACTGCTGAGGCCGCAACGCCCTAAAGTACTCGCCAACGCTGGGCCCCGGTTCTTCGAATGCGGTTTCAAGCTGCGAGACCTTCACCACGGCTCGCTTCAACCGCGGGTTCGGACTGACGACAATGGCTTTCCTTGCGGAAGACCAGACTGCCAGGTCGCGAGATTCGTTGGCTACGTAATCGAAGCCCTTTTCGCCGAATTCGGTAACGAGGCGCGCCCGTTTGCGTTGCGCAGCAAGATTCGTGACGCCGTCACTTGCCAGAACCATGTCAAACAGCTGCAGGTGATCCGCGACGTACCTGGCAAATCGCTGGTCGCTCGCCGTTGCAAGAATGATCGATCGGCCCTTGTCGTGTTCGGCCCGCAGATAGTCAAGCAGCTCGGTTCGATAGGGAAGCAAAGCTGGGTCTAGCTGGACACGGTGTGCAATCTCCTGCTTCAGCTGGGCTCGCCCTTTGAGCAGCCAGAAGGGTAGCGCGAAAAGCGCAAGTGGCTGTTGCCGCAGCAAGTTACAGACTGACTCCAGCAATAAATCCGTCTTTATTAATGTGCCGTCCAGGTCGACTACGAGAGGAGGTAGGAGAGTCGTCACGACAGACATAACCCGCGCCCTTGCGCTTGCTTGTCCAGGACCCGGACTCGAGGCACTGCTGGCGTTCACAGGATTTTCTTGCATCGGCGAAATAAAACTAGCCTTCGTGAAGGCCAGATCCCGTCTTTGATGAGATTGGTGCCATTCTGGGCCTGTCAGAGAACCCAGGTTCCCTCAGGCAAGACATTCTCTATCCAGGTCGACACTACTCCTTAGATGCTCTTCCCAGTGACAGGGATTCTACTTCCTGCGGAAGGAGATCGCCAGTGGAAAGGCTGCAGAACAGGCACTCGTTTCCCCGACTACTTGCCGTGAGTCCGTTAACAAGGCTAGCGACCAACGGTAGGGATGCGAAGTTTCTGACAATCGAGGAAACGGTTGACGAATACCGTTGCCGTTGTGCAGTTAGTGCGTCATCCCCGGCAGGAATCCATTTTCCGCCGCAGGCGAGGTAGTAGTTACGCTCCGGGTGTTTCTCCTTTCTGCGTCCGACGATCACGACATCAGGCTTGATGGTGTGATTGGCGTGGAGTGCCGCTCGTCAGTAACGCCAAGAACTGTCCTTCAAGCGGACAGATTTATAGATGGTGTATTTGGGTTGGGCCATGCGCAAATCCTCAGAAACCTAATACTGGGTTGCGAGATTTCTTAGGATGTGCTCTTAGGAAGAAATCTAAGCCGCTGATTCTAAAGAGTTGGCTGGGAGGCCTGGACTCGAACCAGGATAGCCAGATCCAGAGTCTGGAGTCCTACCAATTGGACGACCTCCCAACCGGGGGTACCGCAGGAAGTAGCAGAAGCAAGGAAAGGATTCGCACCCGCACTTCAACCTTTCTAGATTAAACGGGACTTTCTGCTCCGTCAACTTCGCACATGTCATTTCCGTCGTCGCAGAATCGAGCAAGTCCCATTCTCTACAGAAGTTAGTTGCAGCAGCAGAGAAAGCCGTGATACTTTGCCCCGCACGTCCCAGGTCCTTGACTTACAACCGGGGTGCTCGTGACCAGGGTTCGAGCTTAGCGCCTCCAAGAGACGCGGAGCCGGAAACGTCTCTGCGGTTTTGCCAACGGCGAGCGGGGAGTGGCCTCAGGTCAAAGGGCAAGAATAATCATGAACTCTCATCCGCGTGTAACGCGCTCCAGTTACCGGATTTCCGCTCTCCTTATCCTCGTTACCTGCCTCTCGGGTCCGGTGACTCTTTTCGCCCAAGCCCCCGCTGGAGCTGGCACCAATCAGACCTCTCTACCGGATTCGCCCCAGCCCAAGCCCCAGGGCATGACTGGCCAGGCAGCAGGCACGACAAGCCGGTTCATCGGCTACATGACGAACAAATCTTTTGTCTTCCCCGATATCGCGCACAGCGAAGGCCCGATGACCACCGGCGAGAAGTTCAGGCTCTTCATCAATCAGAGTATCTCTCCCCCGTATCTCATCGCCGCTGGAATCAACGCGGCTTACAGCCAGGCCAGGAACTCTCCTGAGGCATACGGGCAAGGCTGGGACGCCTATGGAGGCCGCTTCGGCGCTGCCTTGGCCAGGACCTCTTCCAACGCGTTTTTCAGTACCTTCGTCCTGGCGTCCACGCTGCATCAGGACCCGCGTTTCTATCCCCAATACCGCCCGACCGTCTGGGGCAGCGTAAAGTATTCCGCCAAGCGCTTGTTCGTCACGCGCAGCGACTCAGGCAGAGACGTCTTCAACAGCTCCCAAATCGTTGGCACCTTGATGGCCGAATCGTTGGCCAATGTCTATCTGCCTGTCTCCGAGCAGAACGCCGGGAAAACCTTTGAGCGTTTTGGAACCGACCTGGCCTGGAGATTCGCAGGCAACATGTTCAAGAACTACTGGCCGACCGTATTCCACGGAATGGGCTTGAACCGCCTGAAAGTGATTCCGGATCCCGGCTCGACTGACAACCGCGGAGGACCTCACTAGGAAGAGGCGCTATTCCTTCTCCAGATGCTTCCGTGCTTCCTTCAATTCCGCCAGCTCCGCGGCTGAAACCTTCGGATACTCCAGGTTCAAGCGATCCAGCGCAGCCACCACCGTGGCAACTACCAGCAGCCGGGTGAACCACTTGTTGTCCGCTGGAACGATAATCCAAGGGGCATACTCCGTGGCCGTGTTGCGGATCATCTTTTCGTAAGCATCCTGGTACTCGTCCCAGAATTTGCGTTCCTTCAAATCGGCCGAGGAGAATTTCCAGAATTTCTCTTCGTTCTGCAGGCGTTCCATAAAGCGCTTCTTTTGTTCTTTCTTAGAGAGATGGAGAAAGAATTTGCACACGGCAATTCCGTTTCGAGTCAGGTAGCGTTCAAACGCTCTAATGTCTTCATAACGGCTCTTCCAGAAGCCTTCTCCTCGCAGAGAATCCGGCAGGCGTTGTTTCTGCAGAAATTCGGGATGAACCCGAACGACCAGCAACTCTTCGTAATACGACCGGTTGAAGATACCGATCTTGCCCCGAGGCGGCATGCATCGGTTTGTGCGCCAAAGGAAGTCGTGCGCCAGTTCTTCGCTCGATGGCGACTTGAAGGAATGGACATCCACACCCTGTGGATTCACGCCGGACATAACGTGCTTGATCGTTCCGTCCTTCCCTGCCGCGTCCATGGCCTGGAACACCAGCAGCAAACCCCAACTGCCTTGCGCGTAGAGCATTTGCTGCAACTCGGAAAGCAACGAAACGCCACGCTCCAGCCATTTCTTGGCTTCGGGCTTGTCTTCTGAATTGAGATGGTGCGTGTCCTCCGGATGATAATCCTTCAGGCGAAAATCCTTCCCGGATGTGACGACATACGGCTTGATGAACTTGTGAATATTCTTCAGTTTTGACTTGGCCATCTTCGCTCCTGGTAGTGAATCGGCTTTGAGGCGGGGCAAACTGCGGGTGGCCCAGGTAGAGCGAGCCGATCGTTTTGACTGCATGATGACACCGAAAAGAAAGAGGATTCAAGCTCGTGCGAGCTTTGCGGAGATATCCTCTCGACTGCACAGCTTTCGGAAAAAGTCCTGTGGCACAGCCACTCTTGGCCGTGCCAGTAGGTTGAGTACCTGCGCCACAAAACCAACCTGTAGAGGAGATTCTCCGCAAACTTACGGCTTAGGGATCTACTACCTTCATTCTGCCGTCTTCCACGGTGTATTCGATTCCTCCCCATTTCACGCGGTTCGACGTGAAACCCGCCAGCCACACGAGGAAGTGCACGGCATCTCGGATCGGAACCAGCCACAATCTCTTCCGTAGAACATCATCGCCAACTCCCCACACACCGGCCACCCAGGCCATCATCAGCCTCAACACGAGATACGCCGCCAGATAGCCTGCCGAGACCCACGCTTTGGGCGCAGCCAACGCCGCAGCCGCCACCCAGGGCAGCCCATGCGTCACGATCAACCCGAAAAACGACGCCGGGCGCACCAACCGGACCGTCCGTGCCCACCGCACCTGGTGTTCCCAAAAGTCTCGAAATCTCAACGCCGGATACATCGTCCAAACAGCTTCCCGGGACAACAATACCCTGCCACCAGCGGCGTGCACGCGGTTGCCAATCTCGTAGTCGTCAGCCAGATAGCTCGCGAAGGATTCATATCCACCGACCTTCTGCAGCCAGGCCTTCCTTGTGGCCACAGAAGCGCCCAGGGCGAATGTCACGCCCTCCATCCACTCAGCAACCATGGCTCCGGGAAAGAAATCGCTTGCTGCGCCCACCGCTTCAAGCTCCGCCGCCAGATTCGGCTGCGCAATCCCCCGATAAAAACAGCTCACAATACCGACAGATGGGTCGGCAAAGGGAGCGGCCACTTCTCGCAAGTAGTTCGGGCCAACACGCACATCGCCATCGCTCTGCACTAGGAATTCATGCTGTGCTTGCTGCGTAAGCAGCGCAAGATTATTTACCTTGCAATTTGTACCGGTCTGTTTCGCGCCGGAGAGAATTCGGATGTGGCGCTGCGGAAACTCTGCCATCACCCGCTGAATCACCGGCACCGCAGGATCGGATATTTCGTTCACACAAAAAAGAACCTCATATTCCTCGTAATTCTGCCGGCAGAAGCTTGAGAAATTCTCGTACGATCCGAAATCCACACCGCGCACCGGTTTTAGAATACTCACCGGCGGGTGGAACTCTGGAAGCTGCTTCTTTCTCTCTCTATGGAAAAAACGAAAAGCTGCCAGAGCGGCAACGATGTAATAAGCCAGGGGCGCAATTGCCAGGACAAGGATCAACAGACGCCAGATGGCTACGTGGGGCATCATTCGGCGCGGAGAAACATAACTCGGTGCTGTGTAGGCAAGTTAACCAAGCTCATCTGGCTAATGTATGTCCGTGGACGGAACGGACCGGCTCAAGAAAGGGTCCATGCAAACGGTAGGATACGCCCCGCCATTCGATCGTGTTCGAAAAGAAGCTCGCCATGTAGAGCGCCAGATTTAGCCCATCCCGCACAAACGTCAGCCACGGCCTTCTTCGAACCGTCGGATCCTCAAGTCCCCACACACCAATAAGCCACGCAACGGAAAATCGCAAAACAAGGTACGCCGCGAAATAGGCTGCAGCAATTTTCCATGAGGGAACGATCGCCGCAACCAGCAAGGACCAGGCAAACCCGAACGTCAGAAACATCCCCAGATAACCGAGCAATCTCAAATTCTTGAGCTGAATCATCCAGCGCAACTCGTGCGACAAGAATCCCTTCAGCCTCTCCTCGGGAAATACCATCCAGACGGCCTTTCGCATCACGTCGATTCGGTAACCGCGCTTGGCTACCATGTTTCCCAATGCAAAATCGTCAGAGTGCATGTCGACCAGTGCGTCAAAGCCGCCGATCTCCCTCAGTCGCGCCTTTGGGATCGCCATGGTCCACCCTAAGGCGAAGTCCAGCTTGCCGAACTTCCAGGCCAACAGCGTGCTCGCTGAGGAATCGGTCGGCACACCTACAGCGTCCAGGTCCGAGGTCAGCGCCCCGTTAGTCTTGCTTCGGAACAATGCCGTGACCACTCCGACTTTCGGATCCTGGAAAGGCGCCACAACATCCCATAGGTAGTCCTTCTCCACCCGGACATCGCTGTCGTTGATCACCAGCAAGTCATACCTTGCTTCTTTGGCCAGCCGGCAAAGACTATTGGTCTTCCGGCTCTTTCCGGTTTGCTCGACGCCGGCGATGAGCCGGATGGACCGCTCAGGAAAGTCCTGCCTTAGTTTCTCGATGAGGGCGATGACCGGATCGTCTGTCTCCGCCACGGCAAAAACAACCTCATACTCCGGGTAGTCCACGCGGCACATGCTGGCAAAGTTTTCGTAAGCTTCCCTGTCCACGCCGCGGACCGGCTTCAGTATGCTGATCGGAGGCGCAAAAGAGCGATCAATCTTTCGCAGCCTCTTTCTCCCGCGGAAAAAGCTCCAGCCTGCGTAAATAGCAAGAAAGTAATAAATCAACGGTGCCAGGGCTGGCAGCAGGATCACATAACGTAGGGTAGTCTGCCACACGCCGGTGTCTGCTCCTGGGGAGTCTAAGCCTTCCGAAAACGACTATTCTTGACCACCGCTCTTATCGAGGTGTTGGTCATTTAGGATACCACGTATCGCAAAAAGGTTGTCGGCTTCCTGCGTGCTAAACTGAAGCTCTAATTTCACACTATGGTCTGCTGAACTGCTCTCAAAGCGCTTACCTCACATGAACCGTGCCCTAGGACAACGTGTCGGACCATCGCTTCTGAACCTCACGATGCTTTGGATCCTCATCTACGGCCCCGGCCTCTTTCGTCCCCCGCTCATGGACGACGCAGACTCTTCCCACGCGGATGCCGGCCGCGAAATCCTCACAAGCGGCGATTGGGTCACTCTTCACGAAAATGGTATCCGCTATCTGGAAAAGGCTCCGCTTCCCTATTGGGCCATGGCCATTTCCTTCAAGTTGTTTGGAGTCGCGGCATGGACGGCGCGCCTTCCGCTTCATCTCAGCGTCCTTTTGCTGGCGTTCCTGATCTACCAGTTTGGGCGCCGCTTCCTCTCGCCTCGCGCGGGCTTCTGGGGTGGAGTTTCATTCCTTGCCTCTGTTGGCCCCTACTTGTTCACGCGGCTCATCATCCCGGACGTGACGGTCGGCCTCTGGCTTGGAATCTCTCTCTATTTCTTTCTGGATGGCTGGCAAAAGAAAAAGCCCTCCGCGCTTTCCTGCTGGGCGATTGCGGTGTCTGTAGCCTTGAATGTCTTGACGAAAGGCCTGATCGGTGTGGTCTTTCCGTGCGCTATCATTCTTGTTTTCTTGTTGCTGGTAGGGGACCTTCGCCATTCGCTGAAAATGCACCTGGGGTCCAGCACCCTTGTTTTCTTTCTGTTTGCCGCTCCGTGGCATATTCTCGCTGCTCTGCGCAATCCGCCTGCGGGCCAGGCCAAAGGCTTTCTCTGGTTCTACTTTGTGAACGAACATTTCCGGCGCTATCTCGGTAAGCGCTATCCGGCGGATTATGGAACCGTCCCCATCCTCCTTTTCTATGGGCTCCTGCTGCTTTGGCTTCTTCCCTGGAGTTCTTTTTTTCCTCAGGCACTTGCTCAAATCCGATTGCGGCTGCCTCGCATTGCGGGCTCACGCGAGTCCAATGAAGCAGTCCTCCTTCTCATGTCCTGCTGGGCGGCTGTCATTCTATTTTTCTTCAGTTTTTCCACGCGTCAGGAGTATTATGTCGCCCCCATCTTGCCTGCGCTCGCTCTGGTCCTTGGGCATTGGCTTGCCCGTGAAGAGCAATCTCCCATCGGCTCAGCGATTGCCCGAAGCGGGCGCGTTTCCGCAGCTGTGTTGCTCGTTTTGGGGTTGCTGATCACTGCAATCACCATTGTTCTGGCGATCATCTCTCATCCGCCCGAACCCGGTGTGGAGCTCGCCGACCTTCTCAACAAAAACCCGGACGTCTACGTCCTCTCGCTGGGCCATTTTCTGGACCTCACCGGGAGCGCCATGGGACTCTTCCGAGGCCCGCTAATCGGCACCGCAATCGCCTTTTTCCTTGGGACGGGCCTGAATTGGCTGCTCCGCCGCTATGGCAAGGTTTCCGCCGCGAACTGGGCCCTTGTCGGCATGATTATTCTGTTCATCGAATGCGCCCACATCTCTCTGCGCGTTTTCTATCCCGTTCTTGGCTCGCAGCCGCTTGCCGCCGCCATTCAGCGCACGTTGCAACCAGGGGAAGAAATCATTTGTGATGGGGAATACGTGAACGCGTCCTCGGTGAATTTCTACACTGGCAGTCAGATGCTGATCTATCAAGGCCGCATCAATGGCCTCTGGTTCGGCTCCCTCTTTCCCGATGCGCCCCCGATTTTCCTGGAGGGTCATCAACTCGA
>Ga0187781_10002183_pt1 | contig 14981 bp, 13 predicted proteins | sample 0715_SJ02_MP02_2_FD_132447 | JGI IMG/M metagenome (GOLD analysis project Ga0187781, IMG submission 132447) | Tropical peat soil microbial communities from peatlands in Department of Meta, Colombia - 0715_SJ02_MP02_20_MG | ecosystem: Environmental > Terrestrial > Soil > Wetlands > Peat | place...
CCCCGTTTGTCCCGCAACACCAGTATAGGTGCCGTGGGAGAACATCGCTAAGTGGTGCGCACCGTCATTAGCCGTCGTCAAAGCTGAGGCTGGGCTGTAAATAGCCGAAGTGCCGGTTTGGCCTTGTGTGGCGACCGCCAGGTAATAAGTTGTGTTTGCTGCAAGGGCGTTGGAGCCACCGTTACCAAGGCAGGTTGCTATTGCCGTGCCGTCGGTCGTTGTTGCGCCAGCCGTGTGGTTCCACGTCGGGGCAGTGCCGCCGCTTGTCCCGCAGCCCGTGTAGTACTGCCAAGTCGATCCGTCCCAAATGACCGCTTGCGTCAAGGTTGCATTATTCCAGCAATAGGCCGTAGAAGCCTGCCAAGTCGCGCTTGCTGAGGACACGTCGCTAGGTCCATAAGAAGACGGAGGGCCGCTTACCGCCGTGGTTTGCAAGCCATATACGGACAACGGATTGACGATGTTCCCGTTAGTGAAGTTCTGCGCGTAGTTGATGAGCGCTATATTCTGGGCATGCCCGATTGCACTGCTGGCTCCCTCGCCTACGACGGTGGTGCCTGCGTTGGGAGAGACGGCATAGTTGAACCCAGAATTATCCAGCGTCAGCGCGCCAGTGGCAAGGTAGAGATCGGGATATGCAAAACTCGTAGCCGAACCGAAATTGCTGTTGGTGAACTTAACCGCGAAGTTGCTTTCGCCACCCACCGTGTTGGCGGCAAGGTTCACCTGGGGGTTGACGGCTACGCCGGTGTCGTAAACCCCGGAGTTCGAGATTAGAACTCCGTTCGCGCCCTCCAAGTTAATCGCGCCGCCATAGCAAACCTCAAAGGTGGCGTGGTCCATGCTGAAGTTCACATAAGGGTTCGCGGTGGACGCCGCCCAGAAGGCGTAACTTGCCGATGAGGTCGAACCGGTGAACCAAAAGTTGGCGAAGGTGTCAGTATTGATGGTGGCGTTTTGGAGGTAAACCACCGGCACCGTGTTGGCCCCATAATTGAAGGTCAGATTCGTGAGCACATTTCCCAGGAAAGTGGTGGCGCCGGTCGTATGGCAGTCGCTCGTTCCGCTGCACACCGAATAGATCGCGCTCTTGCCTGTGTTTCCGACGTTGAAAGTTACGTCGTTCCAAGTGGTTCCGCCAGCCCCGTAGCCTTGAAGATTAAAGATGTGGCCTGCGCTCGCCCCGGCCTTAACGTTGAAATGCTCAAAGCGTGCGCTGCCCAGGTTCGCGCTCAGGTTGAAAACGTCGCTGGCGTTATTACTAATCGTCGTGCCCTGAGTGGCGCCCGCCGTATCGTTAACGGCACCTTCATAGTAAACGTAGGAACAGACTGTGATCGGTGAGGAGGTTACGTACTGGCCGGGAGGAAAGTAGACGATCCCTCCGGCGGAACACGCCGCGGTGTTAGCTGCTTGAATCGCCGCCGTATCGTCCGTCGTGCCGTTCCCTGTCGCGCCGTAAGCCTTGACGTTGTAGACTTGGCCGCCCTTATCGGCAACCGGCCGAGCTGCGAACCAGGTCCTCGCGTCCGAAAGGCCCGTGATGGCGGAACTATTCGTGCTCACTATGGCCAGGGGAATCCCGGTTGAGGGAAAGCCGGAGGGGCCGGTTGCCAATGCCGGCACACAGCCGTTAGTCGAGTCCAAGAACACATAGTTGGTGGCATTGGCCGTCAAGGTAAGCGTGCCGCCGGCATAGGTGGCTTGCAGATTGCCGCAAACTGAAGTTCCGGCCGAGAGGTTTAGTGTCAACCCCGTTCCACTGGTGGGCCAGTAGCCTGGCGCGACGCCATTCACGAACTTTGCGTTCAGGGCGGAAATCGGTTGGCCTTGCTGCGCTTGCGGCTGCTGGGCAATCGCAGGGATCAGGTGCCAGGGGCCGGGTGCCAGCAAGAGCACCAACCCTGACAACATTAACCTGACACCTGACACCTGACACCTGACACCTGCTCTTCTTACCATACGATTACCCTCCCTGTAACTCCCGCGTCGGAAGCCACAAAATAAAGATTCGTGCCGTCGTAGCTGGTTGGTGTTTGAAACCAGATGGCGCCGCCGCTGGTCATTTGAATGATAGCGCAGACGGGGGCGCGGCCGAGAAGATGCGGAACCGAGCCATTGCCCGGGGCGCTGGGGGCCAGGCCCACCGCGCCAAAGAGCGGCGTCGCTCGCTGAACGGCGACGATGGTCGAGGCGCCGGCCGTGACGATCCCCACCAAGGCATCGCCGGCCTGCGCTCCCACCGAGCCGGTTTGGTAATAGAAACCGTTGGTGGAATTATAAAACAGGTAGCTCGTCTGGCTGGCGGGGGCCGCCGCCAACGCGGGCGCACTCGAGGGCGCATAATCCACCCCTTGCGCGAAAAGCACACCGGCGGTGATGCCTGGCGTCAGAGTGCTGGAGGTGGAAAGAATGAAGCCCGAGACCAGACCATCGCACCCCAGCGGCTGAAACAAGGAGGCCGGCAGATCGCTCATGAACGCGACATTGGCGTCCAGCAGCGCCCAGTTTTGGTCCTGGTCCGCCTCATAACTGGTCAGGCCGTGTTGAGATTGGATGAGACCCTTGCGTGGGAGAACTGTTCTTGTTACCGCCATGATTTAACCTCAGTGACAAGTGATGAGTGACGAGTGACAAGCCAAGTGACGAGCAGAAAACGAATGATCAATCACCAGCCTAAGAGGGCCTTGCCGGACGTCGCTTTTTTGCTCGTCACTCGTCACTGGTCACTCGTCACTGCCTTCTAATTTGCACTATTCAGACTCAATCGTAAGCAAACCGCATAAACCTTGATAATTCCGTCGTTGGTTACAACTTCCGTCCCGTTCTGCCAATAGGTTGTGCGAAGGCTCACCGCTCCCGTGGTGTCGTTGACGTCCCAGGCGCCGGGACAGTTGTACAGTTGTCCGGACTGAGAATTGGCCTGCGCGGGCGGCGCTGCCTGGCCGGGGACGAAGCCCGGCGCCGGCGAACGGTTGCTGTAGATCATCCAGACGAACTGGCACTCCGCGCGCGAGTAGGCGTAGCTATCGTCGGGATCGATGGGAGTGGGCACCGTGTTGCCGTTCGCGTAGAAGCCCATGAAAATCAGCTTGCTCCGAACCGTGCCAAACTTGGCATTGTGAGAGATCTTGAGCATGCTGTCGTCGGTCAAGGGTTGGCCGGCCGCGATCGCACTATCGGCAAGATCGAAAAAACCCGGAATCGCACTTAGAGTTAGTTGAGACATGCATCACCATTGGGAAAAAGAAAAATCGAAATTCGAAACTGGAAACTGGAAATTGGATAGCGGATACCGGCAATTCAACTCCGAGTTTCCATTTTCGATTTTCCATTTTCCAATCCGCATTTTTCGCTCTCAGAAAATCGTGTTCCCCGCCGTCCCATCGCTGTTTTCACCGCCCATGGACGCGGAGGAGATGAACATGTACTGCGCCCGCTCCTGGGGCGTGGCGTCATTCCAGGGCGGAATATCATCGGCGGCCGCCGCAATCTGGTAGGGCGGGGAGATGCTGATGAAACGGGTATCGAGCAGGGTGAACGTCACGGTGGCCTGGCTGTAGTTGGGCTGCCTATCCAGCACCTCGCAGACCACGTTATTCAGCCCTACCTTGCCGGTTTGGAGGTCCAGAATCTTCGGGTGGCTCAGCCAAACATAATCGCCCAGTTCCACCGGCAAAGTGGCAAGCTGCGCGGTGAACTTGTAGGTGGGCGGGGCAAAGGCGTGGCGGCGGAAAATGCGATCCGCGAGCAGACGGGAAAGCATCATGCCGCCGCGCGCCACGCGCAGGCCCGTGGACTGGATCTGCTGCTCGAAGACTTGCCGATAAGTTTGCAGCGAAGTTTGCTGCTCGTAGCTCACTTGGTATCCGTAGCTGCGCGCCGCCGTAGTGATGCCGCCTTGCTGCACGTCCAACTGGAAGGTCGCCAGGTTAACGATGTTCTGCCGCACGGTCTGCGGAATTCCCATGAGGTTGTTGGCGCTGAAGGAGAAAACCGGCGTTTGCTCGACGGGCGGCTTCATCGTCTTCAGCGAGAGTTGTCCGTCGGCGCGCACGATCCAATAAAGTCCCAGGGGTTTCAAAATCTGCTCTTCGATGAACTGCTTCCCGTCGATGGGCCGCGTGATGACGAAATCGAACCAAACGCCGGAGAATTCTCCGTCCCGCAGGGCGAGCAAGCCGGGAACGTCGATGTAAGGATTGGGATTGATGAGAGTTGAGTCTTGGCCCGGTAAGTAGGTCGCCCAACCTTCCGGCGGAGGCAGGGGCTCGTAATTTTGCTGCGACTCGTACACCGGCGTGAGGCTTTGCATGACATAGTTCGAGGACAACAGCGCCGGGTCCTGGCCAACTCCCAATTCGTTTTGCAAGACGGCGAGGATGATGTCAACGGGATTGCCCGCCACGTAGCGAGGATTCTGGTCGCTGACCGGGTAGCCATTCTCGAGCCACGCGACGCCCACCGGTTGTTGCGCCGCAGGGCCGCCGGGCGCCCACCAGAGCGGGCCGCCGCGCAGCCAGATCTGCATCCCCTGAATGAACCGTTGCACGTCGGCGCATTGAATGGTGATGCGGCCGTCCGTGTCCTGTCCCACTTGGGTGATTTGCATGGTTTGCAGCGTGGCGAAATCGCCCAAGGCCATGCCGGGGAATCCCTGCTTGAGCTGCACCACTCGGCCGATCAGCACGTTCTGTGCCGCCAGGCCCTTGAGGGTGCCATTCGGGTCGATGCAAGTCACCGTCATGCTGCCCAGCGAAGAGGCGCCTTCAAGCTCGTTCACCGTCTGGCTGGCGCCCTGCGGAATTTGCAAGTAAGGGATGATGGTGGGAGTGTTGCCCAGGGAAAGCAGCAGCCCCGGATGAGTCGAAACGAGGTAAAACCAGGCTGTCGGAGTGAACCCCGGCCATACTTCGAATTCATACGGCAAGTCGCGCGAGGCCAGCGAATACATCAAGAACGAGCCGTCGCCCGTGGTGGAGCGCACGGTTCGCTGGCTGCTGATGAGCGTGGTGAGATAGGAATCGATGCTGCCGTACACGCCGGCAAAGTAGTTGGCGACGCCTGAAACGTTATAGAGATTGAGCAGCGCCAGCAGCATGCCCCAGCTTTGCTCTTGCGAGACGCTCAGAGGCGACCCGGAGTACCCGCCGGGAGAATCGTTGTAAAACTTGAAGCCGTTGAAGGGAGCGAGCTGCTGATAAGTTTCGTTATAGGAGTTGGCGGCCGACGACTCGAGGATCTGCTGATTTTTTAGCAGGAAATTCTGGTCGACGAACTCGAGACACTGCAAGGCCAGATCGTCGCGCCCGACGGCGTGGCAGAAGAGCGCCGTCCAGGCGCCCGCGGCGTCGCAAGCCTGGCTGGTGTCGAGCCCCGCCGGCGGTGTCGCCGGCGAGCCGGCCCCTTGCGCGAAGTGGCCTGGCACGCTGCCGCTGGGAGGAATATACAGGACGCCCACCACGTTCGCAGCGATGGCATCCACCGCCAACGCCACCTGCGCCGCCGTGGTGTTCAGCGCCGTTGCTTGCGCCGCGGTGATGGCACTGGTTTTCTGAAGTTGAATGGCCGCCGTAGGAAGCGTCGCAGCGGCGCGCTGGAAAGCGAAATAGAGGTCGATCTGGTGTTCGGTCGAGACCCGGTACTGAATGCCGGGCACGAATTGATAGCCCGGATTCACGTAACTGCCATACCCAAGGTAGAAAAGACCGTTGGTGATGTCGCCCGTCCCGTAGGGCGCGATGCCGTACAGCCCCACGCCGTAGCCGCCGCCGCTGGTGGACTGAAGGGTCAGAAGGAACTCGAGCATGCGCTCGAGATAGAGCGCCGGGCTGTAATCCTGGGTGAGCTGCATGTAGATGCAGTAGGCGTAGCACACCCACGCCATAGCGCCCGTGCGGATATACGCTTGATCGACCAGCCCGTTATACGTGTCGTAGCTGAAGGCGAGCGAATTAGCGGGCTGGACATTTCCGGCGGAAAAGTTATCGAAGCGCAAGTCGCCGGCGGCGGTGAGCGTCACCACAAAGCTGTTGATGGAGGTGAGTGCATCGCCCGCCAGTGTCGAGACGAGGCCCGCGACATCCACCAGTTCGAAGCGGTAAAGGCCGTTCCCGGGCCCGACCGCAATCGTGATCACCGTTCCCTCGAGCACCGCGTCCGCCGAAGGGCCGGAAGTGACCTGGATACTGGTCACCTTGCCGAGGGCGCTGGCGATGCCGATGGCAAAGTTGAAAGTGACGGCTTCGGCTTCTTCGTGCTCAAACTGAACTTGTGTGTCCGTAGCATCGGGCAGGCCGCTGCCGCAGTAGGTGAAGGTGTCGTTGGCGGCGGTGGCGTGGAAGTCCACCACCTGCCCCTCGCCGTAAGGCGGCTCGTTCGGATCGTTGATGTCCGTCACCGCATCCGCGGAATTGCTCATCTTCCAGCGCGTGGCCGATTCTCCGTCTTCGCCGTTCTCGAAAATGATCGCGGCCAGGTAGCCGGGATTGTCCAGAATATCGTCGAGTTGTTGGATGATGCGCGCTGCGGCCACGAAGTTTCCGGAGGCTGTAAAAGCGATAATCCCCAGAGCGCAATCGTAGATGAAGCTGCGGTTCTGGAGTGCCGCCCCGTTGGTCTGGGTGGGATCGGGGAAGTAGAGCGGGTCGGAAGTGGGGACGACGAAGCTAAGCGGCAACGAGGGAAAAGCCCAATCCGCCGCCAGAGAGGTGCACACCTGGGTGGGGCCTTTCACCGGATCGTTATAAAGCACATGGACCGTCGGCGTGCCGGGATTCAGCGGGTGGCTCGAGCCGCAGCGGGCGTGGAAATCGTCCTGAACAATAATCGGGATGTTGTCTTCCTGAAGGTACTCGACGTCCGTCTTGGCATAGATCCGGGCAAAATAGTTCGTGAGCTTGTAACCGATTCCGGTGTTCGAGTGGCACAGCCAGCCTGTGGGCAGGTCCTCGCCCGACCAACCTGTGGCGGGCTGCGGGACGCTGGTCGGGTAGAGCGCCGCGACCACCAGTCCCGGATTGGTTACCTGCGCGCCCCAGTACCCATAGAGTCCTTGCTGGACCAGCAGCGACTGAAATTGCGACGGCGCGGGATACTGCCCCGCCATCGGCCCCGAAGTGTAAGGCCCCGTGCCCACCGCCGATGTCTGGTAGTAGAAGAGATCCGTCTTGACGAACAGGTCGATGCGGTAGTTCGTCATCACCTGCTGCGGGTTGAAGAGGTAACCGTTGATCGTCAGGCCAGCCAGGACGGGGTACGTGACGCCGTTGATCACCGAGCCGTTGGGATTGTCAGCGACCATCTGGTTGTAGTAGGCGCTGATCTCCGCCGCCGTGACGGGCAGCAGGGGCGCAAAAAGTGGCCCCCACGGAAGCGGGATGGGCGAGAGGTCGATCGGGCATCCGTCCGGACCAACCTGATCATCCATCCCTAGCATCAGAATGGGCGGCGGCACCATCGCGAGGCTTTCGCAAGCCGTCTGCGCCACCTGGCTCAGATTGTTCTGCGAGACAATTCCGCATTCGATGAACGGGGGCGTGGTCGGCACGCAGGGAGCGCCCGGCCACGAGGTGGCCGGAAAGCCCGTCTCGAGGGCGTTGGCTTCCCAGCCCTGCACCAGTTTTTCTTGCTGCCCGTAAAGCCAATTGAGCGACTGCGCCACGTCGCCATAAAAATCGCCGGGATAGTATTGTGAAACAGTCGGCATAATCAAAGAGGTTGAAAAAGGTTAAAGTGTAAAGGTTAAAGGCTAAAAAGCGAGCCAACGGTTTGCGTTTATCCTTTACCCTTTATCCTTTACCTTTCAACCTTTCACCATTCTTAGGTTCCGTACCCCCCTACCCCGTAAAGCGTGACGCCGTACCCACCCAGCGTCGTCACCACATTCGCGTTCGAGGGAAAGCTCGCGATGGCGATGGCGAAGTCCGGAATTTCCACCGTGTAATACGGCTGCTTCTGCGCCTGCGCCAACGCTTGCGTCCAAATTTGGTTACCTTGAATCATAAGTTCGTCCGAAGATCGGGAGATCGGGTGACCCATTTGTGATTGGCGATTGGTGATTGGTGATTGCAGAGACCAATCACAAATCAGAAATCACAAATCACAAATTGTTCACCCGATCTCCCGATCACGTGACCACCTGCCTGAATCTCAACTTAAACGAATACTGTCCCGGCGCCTTGTACGCCGCCGACCAACTGGTGTCCTCGAGCCAGTAATTAGTGAACGCCGGCTGGGAGGCATCCGGGTAATAGCCGAACTGCCCTCCGCCCAGCGCGAATTGCATGAACTGATTCCAGGCTTGCACATCGGCGCCGAGGCTCACCCACTCCATCTCGAACTCGAGGAAAGTGTCGATGCGCTCCAGCACCGCTTCACGCACGCCCGCGCTCGAAATATTGTCGTGACGGACCGCGCTGTAATCGTAAGCCGGTACCTTGCGCGGCGGACGCTGGAACGCCAGCGTCACAGGGCCTGTTCCGGGATCGTAAACAATTTGTGGGTAGCTCATGTTCTAGTTTTCAGTCATCAGTTTTCAGTCATCAGTTCAAAACTCAGAAACTCAAGATCTCTCCGTTACTCGGACCCTTTCAGCCCTTTCCCACCCGAAAGCTCCAGCCCTCTCCCTTGGGGAGAGGGTGTCCCGCTGTCGGCGTTTTCACCAGCCGAAGCGGGACGGGTGAGGGGTCGTTCATCCCGTTGCCGCCCCGTCGTCAGTTCTTACTGAAAACTGACAACTGACGACTGATAACTACCCCGCCGCATACGGCGACTTTTGCACCGTCGTGGCGTTCAGCGGCACCCCACGTTGCACCGCCGTATTCAGCGTGGTGGCGAGCCACTGTCCGGCTTGCGCTTCGCCCACCACCATCACCGTGAGGTTGCCGCTCGGGGGATTCAGGGCTCCGGCGGCGCCAGGGGCAAGTCCGTACGCCCCGGTTTGTGGACCGCCGCCGCTGCCATAGCCGCCCGTCGTGGATGTCCCGCTTTGGCGGCCGTAGCTCGAGCCTCTGCCGCTCGGCAGCGCGGCGGCCGCTGCGCCGGCCACACCGGCGATGGCGCCCCATTCCGCCGCCGCTTCAAAGTCGGTGGCCGCAGCGGCTGCCGCATCGGGGTCTCCGAAGAAGATCGCTTGGGCCAGGAACCACAAGCCTTGGGCCAGCGCGTTCAGCGCGTTGACGCCGGCCTGCTCTGACACCGAAGCCAAGGCGGCCTTGGCGGCCTGTTCCATCGACTTCTGAACATTCTCGCCGTAGATGGCCGCGGCGATTCGCCGCGGTCATGGCATCGGTGGTTGCCAGGAACGCCCCGCCGGCGACCATCTGAAAGTTCTCGAGAGCGTTTTGCACCGCGCTGAGCGACTGCGTCGTCTCGCTCGCCCAAGTTTGTATGCTCGGACCCAGTTCATTGAGCATATCCCCGGAAACTTGCCGCGCCAGGTTGTCGAACTCCTGGAGCGGTTCGACCAGTTCCCGGTTCAGATCGCCCATCGGCGAGGTCCCGCCCAGGCCCTGCGTCCCACCCCTGCGTCTTGAAGAATCTGTGGCCATGTTTAGTTCTCAGTCTTCAGTTTTCAGTCATCAGTTCAAACTCGAATCTCCGGCTCTCTCCCCTGTGAAAACTCCGGCCCTCTCCCTCGCGGAATCCCAGCCCTCTCCCCCCCAAAATCCCAGCCCTCTCCCTTGGGGAGAGGGTGTCCCGCTGCCGGCGCTTTCACCAGCCGGAGCGGGACGGGTGAGGGGTCACTCGTCGCGTGGTGTTCAGTTCTCAGTCATCCGTTCTTAGTTGTTACTAAAGACTGATAACTGACGACTGATAACTTCTTTCACCAAAACACCTGCTTCGCCTTTCTCTGATCTGCGCAATCTGCGTCCTCTGCGGACAGCAGTATCTGTGTCGCGGCTTCATCGATCCGCCAGAGTGCCACCGCCCGGCACAACATCTGGCTCGGGGTCTTTGCATACAGGCGTCCCATCGCCGCCGCTTCCTTTAACAGGGCCCGATTTGCCTCGAGAAAAGGATTCCAGATCCTGGCCGTTTGCCAGGACCTGGCCTCGCAGGTACCTCAGAATGAAATCCGTATCTTCTTTCGGGAGCCAACTCGGATCGAATTGCGTGGCGCTGGGCTCGAAGGAAGGCTTGGGATGAACAAAAACCTCGTTGAGCATCTGCCGGTCTTCGCGCAGCAGCAGCAGCGTTTCCTCCACACTCAGGTCCGGCTTCACGCCCACGCCGATCAGATCCAGTTTTTCGCACAGTTCGCGCGGCCAGGCGCTGCGCCGCAAGGCCCAATAAAACTTCGTGGGCCGTCGCAAGATCACCGCCAGCCCGGATTTCGGAAGCTGGAGGCGCTCCGGTTTAGTCCACGACTCGGCCTCCGCGAATTGGCGAATGTCAGCGGCCGTCGCAATGTTGTTGAGTTTCGTCATAGGGACCTGTCCATTTGTAATTTGCGATTTGTGATTTCTGATTGGTCTTTTCCATCACCAATCGCCAATCACAAATCACAAATTGTTCACCCGATCTCCCGATCATACTTGTCTCCACACCATCCCTACCTGATCTCCCGCCGGCCGGGTCGAGTCCGCGACTCCCTTGAACTTCACGCCAAAGGTGGTTTCTTTGCCGCGTTGGAAAGGAAGCTTGATGGCCTCGGCCTGATACGCCTGGTAAAGGTGCGAGACCACAAACTTACCCGTCACATCGCGGCGGGGCGAGATCACGGCCACGCCCAGCTTCGGCACAGGAATAATTCCGCCGAAGGTGATCTGCTCGTAAGCCTGCGCGCCGGCGGGCTGATTGGTGTCCGTGCCGGTGGAGAAGGTGCCGGGCGGAAAGAAGTTGATCAAGTTCGCCAGGTTCGACTGCTTGATGGTGACGTCGATTTCGTAAGCGTCGGCGGTCATCACCACATCAATCGGCGACGCCACCTGGTCGGCGCCGATCTCTTGATACTTGGGCGTCAAGGTCGAGGTGATGGCTCCCTCCGTTGCGCCGCCAAAATAGGCGCCGTACGCACCCACGAACAGCCAGGCGGTGCTGCCGTCGGTGAGGGGCGGCCCGGGAGCCGTCAGCCAGCTAGGCGCCGTCGCGCCGGAGGTCCCTGCCATCATGCACAGTTCCGTGTTGTTGCCGGAATCCTTGACCATCTGGCTGACTGCGTAGACGGTGCTGGGCGCCCACGCTGCCAGTGCGGCGGGCTGCGCCGGTGAGCCGTCTGACCCGATGATCAGCCGGCTGCCGTGCGCGGGTTCGGGCACGTATAGCCACAACCGGCCGGGACCTTGATGAATTGAGGTTGGTGATAGAGTCGGAGCCATTTCTTTTCCTCCATCGGATGATCGGGAGATCGGGGGATCGGGAGAACAACTCGTAATTCACGATTGGCGATCGCCGGTTTCCTAGCTCAATCACAAATCAGAAATCGCAAATCGCAAATTGTTTTCCCGATCTCCAGATCACCCGATCTCCCGATTCATTACGTTTCCTCGATCTCCACGAGAATCGACATCGTTGCGGCCATAACAAATCCGCTGGTTGCTCCCCGACGGATTTCTTCGAAGGTGTGCCGGTCAACAAAAAGCTTCATCAGTTTGCCGCTCGCGAGCCCGGGCGAAAGCGCGCCGCTCGGAAAGGGCGGCGCAGGCAAGGCGAGATTGGTGAGCAGAAAATCGCCCGGCGTCGATTCCCAAAGCGTGTCGAGCACGGCGCGCAGGGCGCGCACGTAATCCTGCGCGATCTCGGCCAGCGCGTTGCGGTCCTGATGGGTGACGGCGATGACGCTCGTTAGCCGGAGGGTTTGGTGCAAGGTCGAGCCGGCGTCTTCGTCAAAGTTCACGGTATCGGGAGTCAACAGAATGGCCGGAAACTGCAGCGCCGGCACCAGCGCCAGATCGTACTCGATAAAGGGCGGATAACTGCCCGGCGCCCCGGAAACGAAATCCAGCGCCGCCTGCATGTCGCGGTTGATCACTGCGATCAGTTGCCTGACCACCTGCCTCGATAAGCCCGCGTTGTAATATGAGGTCCACATCGTCAAAACCTTAAGAGCAGGTCAAATGGCAAATGGCAAAGGGCAAATGTCAAATGGTTTGCAATTGGCCATTGAACAGATTGAGAAGTGAAGAACCGTTTGCCATCTGCCCAATGAGAAAATGAAAAACCATTTGCCATTTGCTCTTTGCCATTTGCCATTTGACTTCGCTCTTCCCGAGTTCTTAGCGCTCAGAACACCTGATCTTTACTAAAAGCCTTGTTTTCGTCACGATCCCAGGCGGTGGACCGGTCCGTCTCGCCGCCGGCCGTGCCGCCCAGGGTCGGCTCGATTTCAACCGTCCTGGCAAGGGCGCTAAAGAACTTGTCGTAGAGGCCTTGCTTGATCTCCGCGATCTGCCGCTCGAAAGAGTTGCGGCGTTGCGCGGCGTGCGCCTGCTCGCCCGCCTGGAGCGACACGTTTCCTTCCAGCGCGTCACCCAGGTCTGCGATCGCCCCGTCGCGATTGAGGGCGCGCAGAAAGTTGGCCTGGTCGGCCGTCAGCGCCAGCGAGTCGGGATCGATGCCTCGGGCGTAGAGCGCCGAACGGATGCGCGCCTTCCGGTCATCGATCCAGTCCTGAATCTGCGTGTCCTGAATCGAATTGGGCGCATTCCGCACGAAGCGCGGAAAGGCGGTGCAAACATCGTCTACTGTGCAGTAGCTCATAAGAGACACCCGAAACTCGAAATTCGAAACTCGAAAATCGAAGTTCGAAAATCGAGACGCGAAACTCGAAATTCGTAACTCGAAAATCGGCCTGCTGCGGGCGGATCTCGAAACCCGAGTCCGACTTACGAATTTCGAGTTTCGAGTTTCCGCTCTTGTCAGTACTCCACGTAAATGTTACAAGTCGTGCCCGTGCCGCTTCCCACGCCGACGTAGATGTTCGTCGCGTCGGCGGCCTGGTACTCGTAAAAGTTGTTGTTCGAGGTCGGCTCGATCGACACGGTGACGGGCGTGACGGGGTTTCCTTTGCCGTCGTTCAGGCCGTGAGGCACGGTGTTGTTGCCGCCCGTCGTAAGGCCGGTGACGCTGAGCTTGCCGTTCTTGATGAACGGCCCGGCGACTGTCACTTCCAGAAACTCCTCGGTCAGTGAAACGCTGACTGCCATAGATCCTCCGCTCGAGCGTCGCGATGAAGTGCCTCGAGACGCTGGTCGTTAATTCAGAATGGCGCGGCCCCGCTTCAGGGTCCGCGGGATTTGTAGCGCAGACCTGCTTTCCAGGGTCTGCGGCTCCTCTCAGGTCCGGAAGGGCGGGGCTTTGGCCCCGCCGCTCGGGTTTTCGGCCCCGAGGAGTGGCTCGTTCCCTGCGGCGGGGCTGAAGCCCCGCCCTTCCGAAGCCACACGAACAAGAACTCTTACCTCTGCCAGCAAGCGCTAGTGCTCGCTGGCCGCCGGCGCCGGTGCGTGCGTCGCGCTGGTGGTGGGCGTGGCGTGTGGCGCGGACGCCGGCGCCGCCGGCGCCGCCGTGGTGGCGCCGGATTCCAATTGCGCCTCCACCTTCTCGATCATCTCCCGCGCGGCGTATTTGAATTTTAGAAAAATCTTGGCCAGCTCTTCGCCCAGCTCGATGATGCCGCGCTCGAAGCGCTTGCCGTCGTGTTCGATAGGATTGAGAATTTCGATTTTCACGTTTCCCTCTGGTAGCGCGGACCGCCGGTTTTGCGGTCCGCGGGTTTTTTGGCAGAACCTGGGACAAGCCGCAGACTGCAAAACCGGCAGTCTGCGCTACCCCTGCAATCGCCAATCGACCATCGTCAATCGGCAATCAGATGCAGCTCAGCCACAGATAGGCCGCGGCCGGCGCCACAAGCTGCTGCGCGTAGTACTTCTTCACGCGCAAGAAGTCGGACTCGAGCGATAGCTCGCGCCATCGCAGGACGCCGCTGCGCTTGGCCCAGAAGAAGGTGTAACCCAGGCTGGGCACGCGCAGTCCGGGGCGCGCCGGGCGGTAAAACAAGAGCGCGTTGTTGCCCATCAGGTAGCCCAAGCTATCCGCCTCGCCTTCATTCGAGGTCTGGTAGAGCGCCGCGGAAACCAGCACCTTGTCGACCTTGAACACCCGAGCCAAATCCTGCTCGTCGAGTTGGTTGCGGGCGCCGTTGGCGGTGTACTTGACGCGGTCCAGGATGCGCGGATGATTGGCCAGGGTGTCCATCACCGATTGGGATACCAGCAGGTAGTTGGGGAAGTCGCCGATCTGCTGTTGCACCGCGCGCCGCGCCGCCAGCACCACGCTGACGGGGTCCGAGTTCACGTAATCCGACCACTTCGAGGTTCCGGACAACGTCACGTTTTGGGTAATGTTGCCTGTGGTGAGAATATTGTTGAAGAGATTGATCTCCTCGTTGAGGGCGATGATGTTGGTGAGCTTCTCCGTCTTCTCGATTTCGATCTGGGCGCTGGGGTCCGCCTGTTCCCGCTCATCGTCGGTGATGGAGTCCTCGAGCGCGTGCCCATCGGCCATGTAGAACCCTCGCGCGTCCAGATCGACTTCGATCTGCTGCGCGCGCTGGCCGGCCGCATAAGCGTCCTTGTACGCGCGAAAATGCTGCTTGGAGAATTTGAAGAACACGTCGTTTTTCTTCATGACGGGCACCACCGGCAGCACTTCTTCCGCAACGAATGCTTGATTGCGATAGGCAATGCTGATCTGCGTCAGCGCCTCGTCAACGTGCAGTTGGTTAAGACTGGGCATAGATCCTCCGTTTGTCGATTTTCGATTGTCGATTGACGATTGCCGGTTTCAATCGACCATCGTCCCTCGTCAATCGTCAATTCGGTGCCCAGCGTTTTCTCGCGCAACACGGCGGGCGTGTTGGTCAGGGCCGAACGCGCGAGCGGACGGCCGAAAAGAAGGTGTCAGGTGCCAGGTGCCAGGCGTCAGGGATCGCGTTCCTGACGCTTGGGGGTGAGCGGGCGGCTGTCGACTGCCTGCTGCGG
>Ga0187781_10002185_pt1 | contig 14974 bp, 10 predicted proteins | sample 0715_SJ02_MP02_2_FD_132447 | JGI IMG/M metagenome (GOLD analysis project Ga0187781, IMG submission 132447) | Tropical peat soil microbial communities from peatlands in Department of Meta, Colombia - 0715_SJ02_MP02_20_MG | ecosystem: Environmental > Terrestrial > Soil > Wetlands > Peat | place...
ACTCTGGCTCGCTATTGCTGGCATGTCTGGACCACGCCCTCTTTGGCAACTTCATCTTTACCATTGGCCTGGGGCGTTTCTTCTATCACGGCTCCCGTTTTTAGCCTCCTTCCTGGCCATAATTTTGCTCCCCAAACCACTCCCCTCCCGGTAAAATACGGATGCAACGAATCCACCTCCTAAAGAATCGATATTTCCAGATACTTTTGGCAGTGTGGATACGTATCCACTCCAGGAAGCCTGTGAACAATCGAGGAGCAGCCGCCACATGGCGACGCCACCCAAAACCGTAAAGCCGGACTTGTCTTCGCTCCGAATCTCCGATACAAAGCGCACCAATCCGCGTTCCGGCCGCCTCTGGATCTGGATCTCGCTCGCCGTCCTGATGGCGGGCATGCTGGCCGCCGCTGCCTTTGCCTTCCGGAACCGCAAAGCGGAAGTGGAAGTAGCAACCGCCACAAAGCCCCTTACAGGGCCCGCCGGAGTCCTTAACGCCAGCGGGTACGTAACTCCCCGCCGTCGCGCCACCATTGCGGCCAAAATCACCGGCCGCGTCACCGGCGTGTATTTCGATGAAGGCACTCGCGTAACCGAGGGACAACTCCTCGCCACGCTGGACGACTCGGACGCCCGTCGCGCCCTGGATTCTGCCAAAGCAGACCGCGAATCCTCTCAAGCCGCCATTCTCGACTACGAAGTTCAGTTAAAGAATGCAGAGATCGAGCTGCGCCGCACACAACAGCTCGTCAAGGATGGCGTCTCTACGCAACAGGCGCTGGATTCCGCGGTGATGACTGCGGACAGTCTGCGCGCCAAGATCGCGTTAGCAAAGCAACAAGTGGTGGCGGCAGATGCGCGCATCCGCGAGCAGCAGCAAGCCGTGGACAACTGCACCATCAAGGCGCCGTTCGCGGGCATCGTGGTCTCGAAGGATGCGCAAGTGGGTGAGATGGTCTCACCGGTCTCCGCCGGTGGCGGTTTCACGCGCACCGGCATCGCCACGATTGTGGACCTGCATTCGAACGAATTTGAGGTCGACGTCAGCGAAGCTTATATTGCCCGCGTTTTCGATAATCAAGGTGTCAACGCCGCTCTCGACGCGTATCCGGACTGGACTATTCCAGCGAAAGTTCGCACCGTGATTCCAACGGCCGACCGGCAAAAGGCCACCGTCAAAGTCCGCATCTCCATTACGGAACCCGACCACAAAACCCTGTACGACCCTGCCAAGGATCCGCGCATCCTGCCAGATATGGGCGTGAAGGTCACCTTCCTGGAAAACGAAACCAAGCCAGGATCCAAGCAGGAAAAATCGCCCGCGGTGGCCATGGTGCCGCAGAAGGCCGTCCGCCAGGACAATGGCTCCAAGTACGTTTTCATCGTCAAGGGCGACACCATCGAGCGCCGCGCGGTCACTACCGGAGAGGCGCGCGGCTCAGATGTCGAGATTCTGGCGGGCATCCAGCCCGATGCCACCGTCGTTGTCGGCGGTCCCGACACTCTTCGCGACGGTCAGGCCGTACAGATCCAAAAATAGGAGCGCTCCGCATGGTCAAGGTGGATGGTAGTGGCGGTCAGTCTAGCCTCATTCAGGTCCGGGATCTCGATAAAACCTATCGCCGCGGCGGCGAGGAAATCCACGTTCTTCAGGGGTTGAATCTCGACGTGTCGCCGGGCGAATTTGTGGCGTTCATGGGCCCCAGCGGCTCGGGGAAGACCACCCTGCTGAATCTTCTCGGCGGACTGGACGTGCCGACGCGGGGCAGCATCACCGTCGCAGGCGACGAGATCACGCACATGTCTTCCAGCAAGCTCACGGAGTGGCGCGCCCGTCATGTCGGTTTCATCTTCCAGATGTACAACCTCATTCCTGTACTCACGGCGTTTCAAAACGTCGAGCTGCCGTTGCTGCTGACGAAGCTTTCCAAGGCCGAACGCCGCTCGCACGTGGAAACCGCGCTTTCCATCGTCGGTCTCGCCGATCGCATGAATCACTTCCCGCGCCAACTCTCCGGAGGTCAGGAGCAGCGTGTCACCATCGCTCGTGCGATCGTGTCTGACCCCACCTTCCTCCTATGCGACGAGCCGACTGGCGATCTCGACCGCAAGAGTGCGGGCGAGGTCATGGCCTTGCTCGAGGAACTCGTGGCGCATCACCACAAGACCGTTCTGATGGTAACGCACGATCCTCTGGTCGCGGCGCGCGCGCAAAGCACCCTGCATCTGGATAAAGGGGTTCTGGTGGAAGCTTCGAAGCTCTCTCAGAGTGTCCCTGTGGGGGGTGTCGCATGAAGTTCGCGCAGATCATCTGGGCGAACCTGGTGCGGAAAAAGGTTCGCCTGTTGCTAACCATCGGCTCCTTCGCGGTCGCGCTCTTCCTGTTTGTTTTTCTTGGCGTCGTGCGGGACGCGTTTAATCGCGGCGCCAATGTTGCCGGCGCGGATCGCCTTGTGGTCATCAATCGTACCTCGATCATCAATCCGATTCCGCTTAAGTATCGCGACCAAATCCTGCGGATTCCGGGCGTCAAGTACGTCACGCACAACAATTGGTTTGGCGGCATCTACATTGAAGAGAAGAATTTCTTTCCCCAATTCGTGATCGATCCGGAAAACCAGCGCCTCGTTTTTCCCGAGCTCACCGTTCCCGACGAGCAATGGAGCACTTTTCTGAAGGATCGCACGGGAGCGATTGCCGGAGCCAGGCTCGCCGAGCGGTTCAACTGGAAGGTGGGTGATCGCATTCCGATCAAGACTACTCTTTACGGCTCGAATGGAGTTTGGGAATTCAATCTGGACGGCATCTACCATGGCAACCGCCCGCAAAGCGACGAGACGCAATTTTGGCTGCAGTGGGACTACTTCGAAGAAAAAGTTCCGGCGTCCTTTAAAGGGCAAATTGGCTGGTATATCCTGCGTGTGGACAATCCCGACGACGCCCCACGCATTGCCAAGTCCATCGACGATCTCTTTGCGAACTCTCCGAACGAAACCAAGACGGAAACCGAATCCGCCTTCGCCGCGGGTTGGGTGAAGCAATTCGGCAACATCCAGAAACTCATTGTGAGCATCGGCGTCGTCGTGTTCTTTACCTTGCTGCTCGTCACGGGCAACACGATGGCGATCTCCGTTCGCGAACGGACCTCCGAACTTGCCGTCTTTAAAGCAATTGGTTACTCGGACCGTTCCATCTTGTTCTTCGTGCTGGCCGAAGCACTGACCATTGCCATTATTGGAGGTATGTTGGGCATGGCCCTGGCTTTGCTTGCCGTGCCGGCTCTCGGCAAAATTCTGACCGGCCTATTGCCGACCATTGTCCTTGCTCCATCGGTGCTTGTCTTCGGACTCGCTGTGGCCCTGCTCACCGGTGTCCTCAGTGGAATTCTGCCGGGATTCGGCGCCATGCGGCTGCGCGTCGTAAACGCCTTGCGGAGAGTGTGACATGGTGGGGAAACTCGTATTCTTTTTCATCATCACGGTCGCGGCAATTGCCGTTCTTCTGCTGATCCTCGTGGTCGTGCTGGGAATCCTCGCCGGGTTGCTTGCGCCCTTCCTTGGCTCGGTTCCGATTTCCTACAACTTCCGAAGCATTCGTGCGCGCTGGACCTCCACCATTGTGGCGGTTCTGGGCATTGCCGGGACCGTCGGCGTATTTGTTGCCATGCTCTCGCTGGCGCGCGGTTTCAAGGCCACGCTTGTGGCGTCAGGGTCTCCGGATAATGCGCTGGTCATGCGCGCCGGATCTTCCTCGGAAATGATGGGGGGCATTACGCTCGAATCCATCAAAGTTCTCCAGGATGCACCAGGGATTGCCCGCGACGCTTCGGGCACGCCGATACTCACGCAGGATGTAGTCGGCGTGATTCCCGTTCCCCTGATCAGTACGGGCACGGACGCAAACGTGCAGGTTCGCGGCGTCTCGCCTAACGTGCTCGAGGTCCGCAAATTCGTCAAGATCGTGCAGGGTCGCATGTTCCGTGCGGGTCTGAACGAGCTCGTTGTTGGGAAAAATGCTTCAAAGACCTATCGCGGGCTTACCGTCGGCAATAATATTGATTTCGCCGGGGGCCACTGGCAAGTCGTGGGTGTTTTTGACGCCGGCGGCTCGGCGTTCGATTCCGAGGTCTGGTGCGATTCACAGATCTTCAATGAGGTTCTGCAGCGCCCGGCCAACATATTTCAATCCGCCACAGTCCACCTGACCTCAGCCTCCGCCTTTCAGCAGTTCAAGGACGCGGTCATTGCCGATCCTCGCATGAACGTGGACGTTTGGCGCGAGATCGATTATTACGCCAAACAGTCCACAGCCATGACGCGTTTGATCACCGTTCTTGGGGGGCTGGTTGCTGTGATCATGGCTGTTGGCGCGATTTTTGGAGCGCTTAACACCATGTATTCCGCGGTTGCGGAGCGCGGCCGCGAAATCGCTACCATGCGTGCCCTGGGATTTCCCACTTCGAACGTGATTCTCTCTTTTTTGTTCGAAGCGCTTCTGATCTCTTTCCTCGGCGGAATTCTGGGTTGTCTGGTGGTTCTTCCCCTGAATGGCATCACCACCAGCACTATGAACATGCAGACGTTCTCGAATGTGGCCTTTGCCTTCAAGATCACGTTCGATCTGCTCGTGATGGGCGTACTTTTTGCTCTGGTAATGGGAGTTCTCGGCGGACTGTTGCCCGCCGTCCGGGCCGCCATTCAGCCCGTCTCTGTCGCTCTGCGCGAACTCTGACATTGGAATGCGGCAGCCCTGGTTGTCGCATCCCAGGTGCCGGTCCGCCAATCCTAAAATTCCTTCTCTTCGATCCTCCTCTTCGCAGGATCGTAGTTGCAAAAGCGGACCCACCTGGGCCGCACCACAAAATACGTGATCCCCGGCCAGCCCTGCCGCGCCGGCCCATCGGGAAACGCGGCAAAGTAGGTTTTCTTGTACTTCGCCAATTCCTCTCCCGCGAGCTCCTCGGCCACTCCTTCGTACTGCACCGTAACCTCCGTTGTGCAGCCGATCACCCAGGCCACACGAGGATTCCTTTTCAAGTTCGGATATTTGCGCGAACTCTTCACTGTATCGAAGATGATTTCCAGTTCCGGCGTTACCGCGAATCCCATGAGTGCCGCTTCCGGCTGCATTTTGTCATCCACCGTCGCAAGCACCGCCAGCCGCTCGTTATGCATGAATCCATAGACCTCTTCGACGTTCATGGTTGTTTCCTTTATCTCGCTTTCCAGAATTTTCCGGCGCGCATGTTACACTGCAAATTCCTACAGGAGACTCGATGATTCGTCCGCTCCCAGCCTCACTGTCGCTTCTGCTTTTCACACTCATTCCAACGGCTCTTCCGGCACAGCAGGTTTCCCCGGAGCTGCTCCACGGGCTTAGCTGGCGACTCATCGGGCCGCACCGTGGCGGCCGCGTGACGGCCGTCGCCGGAATCGCAGGCAACACGAAAACATACTACATGGGCACGCCGGGAGGCGGCGTCTGGAAGACCACCAACGCAGGGCGCACCTGGGTTCCGATCTTTGACGAGGCGCATGTTGCTTCTATCGGCGACCTCGTCGTTGCCCCGTCCAATCCGAATATCATCTACGTCGCCACGGGCGAGCAAACGGATGGCAACGGCCTGTGGAAGTCCACAGATGCTGGGATAACTTGGACCAATCTCGGTTTTCGAGAGTCTCCCATCCTTCCGTCGCTTCTCGTTGATCCGCATGATGACAGCCTGGTCTACGTCGCCGTTGCAGGCAGGTTTACGCAAAGCGAGACGCGGGGCATTTTCAAATCCTCTGATGGCGGCAAAACCTGGCGCAAGGTTCTCTACAAGGACGATGACAGCAGTCCCACCGAGCTCGATTTCGATCCCGACAATTCCCACACACTCGTTGCTGTATTTCGCCACATTCCCCCTGCGCCCGGCGAAAAGCCCACGGAAGGCCTGGACACACAGTTGCTCCGCTCCACGGATTCGGGCGAAACCTGGTCGCCGATGGGCGAGCAAGGACTTCCGTCCGCGCACCGCCAGCGCGTGGGGCTCGCCATTGCACCGGGTCTCGGTGGGAAGCGTATTTTCGCATTGATGTCACAGGGACTGTTTCGCTCCGACGACTCAGGCGCAACCTGGCAGAAGAGCACAACGGATCCGCGCATCCTCGGCTCGAACTACTTTGGCCGCGTTTTCTCCGACCCGAAGAATGCGGACGTCGTTTACGTGATGCAAACCTCCACCTATCGCTCGGAAGACGGAGGGCGCACCTTTGTGGCTTGGAAGGGAACTCCCAGCGGCGAGGACGACCACGTACTCTGGATCGACCCGCAGGACACGAACCACATCGTCGAAGGCACTGACCAGGGCGCTGTCATCACCTACGACTGCGGCAAGACCTGGAGTAGTTGGTTCAATCAGCCCACCGGGCAGTTCTACCGCGTGACCACCGACAACCAGTTTCCTTATCGTCTTTACGCCTCCCAGCAGGACTCCGGCTCCGTCGTTGTTCAGAGTCGCACGGATTTCGGGATGATTACCTACCGCGACTGGTTTTCTAGCGGTTCCTTTGAAAGCAGCTTCATCGCTCCTGACCCGTTGCACCCGGAATACGTCTACTCACTCGGCTGGTATGGCAACATTATTCGTCTGGATCGTAACACCGGTCAAACCGCCACCCTGTTCATCGCTCCAGCCAACTACCGTGCAAGCTGGGAGACTCCCATAATCTTCTCTCCGCGCGACCCGCACACGCTCTTTTATGCCTCTCAATTCCTGCTCAAGACCACCGACGGCGGCCAGTCTTGGAAGGAGATCAGCCCAGATCTGACGGTGAAGGCTAATTCTTCTTCGTCTGCGCCCAAATCGGAGGCCGCTGGCCATATCCCCTCGAAGGACGAAATGGAAGAAGGTGCGGGCTTTTTCGCCGAGGACGATGAAGACAATGATGCGCAGGTCGGCCCTGTTCCCGGCTTCATTCAGGCAATCGCGCCGTCTGCGCTCGATGCCAACCTGATCTGGATAGGCACTTCCACGGGCCTCATTCAGACCACTCACGACGGTGGCGCCACATGGTCCAACGTCTCTCCCGGCGGGCTGCCGGAAAGGGCAATAGTCAACGAGATTGACCCATCGCCTCACGATCCGAACGTGGCATTTGCCGCGGTCTTTGCGCGCCGCGACACCCATCCTTATTTCTTCCGCACACGCAATGGCGGTAGGTCATGGGACAAAATCGTCGACGGCCTTCCGGAAGCGGGCATCGCGCGCGTGGTTCGCGAAGATCCTGTACGCAAAGGAATGCTCTTTGCGGGCACACAGACCGCGACCTATGTCTCTTTCGATTCCGGCGACCACTGGCAATCACTTCAACTCAATCTCCCCACCAGCTCCGTGTCCGATTTGACCGTCCACGGAGATGATCTCGTCGCCTCAACATTTGGTCGTGGCCTGTGGATTCTGGACGATATTTCTCCCCTCCGCCAGCTGGGCAACGAGCGGGGCCAAGTGCTGGTTCGCTTCTTCACGCCGGCCACCGCCGTTCGCGTGCACTGGGACAATCATCCCGATACGCCTGTTCAGCGCGATATGCCAACGTCGCAGAACCCGCCCGACGGCGCCATCCTCTACTACTCGCTCAGTTCTCTGCCGAAGGGAGAAATCACTCTTGACATCCTGGATGAGAAGGGAAATCCCATCCGTCATTTCTCCAGTATTCCCGCGCAGGAGTCTTTGCCGCCGGCGAACGTCCCCGAATACTGGTTTTACCCGCCGGCCAGCCTGCCCACCGCCACGGGTATCAATCGATTCGTTTGGGATCTCCGCTACCCGCCTCCAACGGCGTTGCCCTTCGGATTCTTTGGTGAGCACCTCGATTACACCGAATATACGCTTCCCGATCACGCCGTCCCCGGGGAAACACCGCGCATTCAACCGCCAGGTCCGCTAGTTACGCCAGGAACTTACGACCTCGTTCTGACCGTTGACGGAAAATCCTATCGCCAGAAGCTGCGTGTGGTTGGAGATTCGCGTGCTGTCATTTCTCCCGCCGATTTTACGGCCCAATTTGATCTTTCCCGTAAGTTCTGTAAATTAATGGAGGCTTCCGCCACTTCCTACCATATCCTCGCGCCCCTCGAAGCTCAGCTCGAAGATCGCAAGAGATCCCTGCCGTCCGGCGCTTCGAAGGAGTTGACGGATTCCCTTACCGAGGCCGAGAAGCAGCTCAAGGGCCTGGAAAATGGTTTACCGCAGTCTCCCGGCTTTGGCACTGTGAATCGTGATGCCGGCCGCTATCTGGTGATGGTTCAGGGGGGAGACATGGCGCCGACCGATTCCGTGGGCCAGCGGTATCGATATACCTGCGAGGCTTACGCCAAAAATGTTGCGGCCGCCAACAAGCTGGCCAACGAAACCCTTCCCGCACTCAACCAGCTGCTGGAGGCAGAAAAACTCAAGCGGCTCAGCCTAACTCCGTCCGCGGTCCCAACGATGGCGTGTCAGCCGTAAAAAAAAGGAGTGCCCTGATTTTCATCAGGGCACCCGAAGCTCCACCCGCCCGGTCGTGGCCTCAGTCCCCAGCCGCTGCGTTCCTCGCGCCGGATACATCCGTATCGGTCACCATGCTTCCCACGGCGCGGAAGCGCACCAACAGGATCGTCAAATCGTCCGCCTGCCGCGCCCCTCTCGCAAAGTTCTCCACGGACTCCAATACCGTCTTCTGGATCTCATCGAGCGGCATCTCGTTCTTTCCTTGCAGTGCGGAACGCAGGCGACCTGTTCCATAGAGTTGCTCGTCCGGGTCCATCGCTTCCGTTACGCCATCGCTGTAGAGAACCAGCGTGTCGTTCGGCTCCAGTTGTAACCCCGTTGTCGAAAACTCTGCTTCGGGCACGAGTCCGACGGGGAAAGAGCCTTCGGTAAACGCCTCCACTGCCGTGCTTGCCCTCATCAAAATCGGGGAGGGGTGTCCGGCGTTGATGTATTCCAGTTTCCCGTTGTCGTCGAGTATGCCAAAGAACATCGTTGCGTAGCGTCCAACCTCCGCGTGATCGCATAGGAACCTGTTCACGTGATTGAACACGCGCGCAGGATCGGTTCCGAGCGTCATGCCGGAAAGCGCTCCTTGCAACATCGTCGTCAATAGCGCTGCGCCTAACCCTTTGCCGCTTACATCGGCCAGAAGAAACGCGGTGCGCCGGTCGTCGAGTGGAAACACGTCAAAGTAATCTCCTCCCACCGACAAGCAGGGAAAATTCACGCCCACCACAGCCAGGTGCGGATAATCCCGGAAGTTTTTTGGCAACAGCGCTTGTTGTATGTCACGCGCGATACCGATTTCCTGTTCCAGGCGCTGCCGCTCGCGCTCGCGCTCCACCAGTCGAGCATTGTCCAGAATGCTAGCCGCGTCGGCGGCGAGCGCATCCAGAATCTGCCGGTCCAGTTTGGAGAATGCCGTGGGTCGCTTCGAATCCAGATAAAGCACGCCGAGGAATTCGCCCTTGGTGACATTGGTAGCCGATTCGCTGCTCGCGCGCGAAGAGGCGTACAGCGGAATCACCACCACCGCGCGCAATCCTTGTGCCACGATGCTGGCCGCGGCCTGCAGGTTCATCTCCGCCTGCTCGATGTCTTCAGTGATCACAGGCAACTGCTTCTTCATTGCCAACTGGATGGCCGTCTGGCTTGGTGTCATGCTTTCGGGAGGCAACCGCTGCCCACCGCTGCGCCGCGCCAGGCGCACGCGCAGGCGTTCCGAAGGACTCGTCGAAAGAGTCTCCACCGCCTCTTCCAGCAGTCCGCGGTCGGCATCGGTCACGGCAATCGCATGGTCGATCATTTTCGCCAGCACGGAATCCAAAGGCAGTTGTGAGTGCAGCAGGGAAGTGGCTTCCAGCAACAGATTCAGTTTTCGCAGCCCACCGCCCGTGGACTCCGAACTCGTCATGTGATCGATGCGCGTCAATAACTGGGGAATGGACTCTTCCGAGGTGCCCGACGCGGCGCGGAAAATCACCTGGTAGGAATCTTCCAGTCCAAAGGTAATGACATCGCCGTCGGAAAGTGGCCGGCTTTCTACTTTTTCCCCGTTAACAAAGATGCCGCGGCGCTGGCCCCGATCCTCAAGGTAATAGCGGTTGGCTTCAGTGACGATGGCGGCGCAATTTCGCGAGATGCGGCGGTCCGTGAGCTGCAAGTGGTTTCCCGTCTCCGCGCCGCGCCCAATCAGGAACGGCGTTTGTGTCACGCGCACGTATTTCCTGGCGCCATCCGGCGAGATAACCTCTAGCACTGCCTCGGATTGTGCCAGTATCTCCGTCATTCGCTATATCCCCTGCCTTCCTCCGTCAAGCCGCGCATTGTAACACGCATAGGGCTGTCAATGCCTTACCGCTTGCTTCCCGCTCCTATCCCCGCCAAAATAGCCTCGCCGCGCTCTTCGGCATACCGCCTGAAAGTTTCTGGGTGTCCCCGGAATGCTCTTATTGCACCTCTGTCTCGAAAACGCGCCCAGGCTGATAGCCCTGGCTTCTTTTTCAGACAGCGGCGGCCTTTCTCATGAGGATCCTGTTGTTCCCATCCTGATCGCTTCTATTTTCATTACCTTGGGCGCGGCGCTCGGCGGCGTCCTGATGAGGCTGATTAAGCAGCCCGCCGTGCTCGGCGAGCTTCTGGTCGGACTACTGGCTGGGAATCTCGGCTACTACCTCCGCAATCCCACCCTTAGCGTACTTAGGGAAGGCGACAATCTCTCTCATATTGCATCGATGGCTTTGACAGGGCCAATCAGTATCGGAGAGGCAACTCTAAGGGTCCTTCCGCCTGGCCCTCACACGGACTTCATAGCGCACATTCTCTCCGGCCCCCAGGGGCAAACTTACATTACGGTGTACTCCTTCATCGACATCGTCTCCCGGCTGGCAATCCTTGTTCTTCTATTTATGGTCGGTCTCGAGATCAGCTTGGTGGAGATGAAGCGCGTCGGCAAATACGCCACTTACGTGGCCGTCCTCGGCATTGTCCTTCCCATGGCGTTGGGTATGGGAGTAATGAAACTCTTACACCCGGACAATCCCCTTGCCGTAGACCTTTTCATCGGCGGAATTTTGACAGCCACCAGCGTCGGAATTACAGCCCGCGTGCTCCGTGACCTGGGGCGTGAAACCGCAGAAGAAGCGCGCATCATTCTGGGCGCCGCCGTGATCGATGATGTCCTCTGCCTGATCGTTCTCGCGGTCGTCAGCGGCCTCGCGGTCACGGGTACGATCAGCTTCGCGTCTATCGCGGCTACCACCGGCAAAGCCGCGCTTTTTCTGGTCGCCTCTCTTGGCATTGGCATTTGGCTGATTCCGAAGCTCGTTCGCCGCCTTGCCAATTTTGGCGTAAGCAATCTCAAGCTCCTGTTTGGCGTTAGCTTCGCTCTCCTGCTTGCCTGGCTGGCCAATGTCGCGCAACTTGCCACCATTGTCGGGGCCTTCGCCGCGGGGATGGTCCTCAACAGTTTCTTCGACAAGGAAGTGGAAGGCATATCTCTGCATGACCTGCTCTCTCCCATCGAGTCGCTCATCGTGCCGCTGTTCTTCGTGTGGATGGGTATCCAGGTAAAGCTGGAGAGCATGGCCAGCAAGGACGTGCTGATCGCCGGACTGGCGCTGACGATCGTTGCCATCGCCGGGAAAGTGGCCGCGGGATGGGGCTGCCCGCCCAGCATGAATCGACTTGCGGTCGGTTTCGGCATGATGCCTCGCGGCGAAGTAGGCTTGATTTTCGCGGGCATTGGAAAGGCCATTGGCGTGGTCGACGAAGGGCTTTTTTCCGCTATTGTACTGCTAGTCATGGTCACCACGGTTCTGGCGCCGGTGATGCTTCGCGCCACTCTGGGCGCCAATCCTCAAGCGCTCAAGGTGCAAACCTCCGCCCGTTCCCATTGAGTCCTTTCTGGCAAGCTGTCCAGGTGTGCATCTGCCAGATCGGCACATCACATTGAAATTCTTGAAACCTCTCTGATTGAGGGAGCTATAATCGCCGCGTTGGTCCATGCGGATAAGGACCGCGCCGCCCATGAAGCTTAGATTTCTTGTCTCGTTGATGACCAACGATAACGACTACCAAATAGAGCAAGCCAGTTCAGCTGAGGAAGCGGCGCAGAAGCTCGGAGTCGAGGCCAAAATCCTGTACGCTGATAATGACGCGATCACCCAAAGCACGCAGATTCTTCGAGCGATCCAGGTCCCAGAAAAAGAGCGGCCGGATGCCATCGTGTTCGAACCGGTCGGCGGCACGGCGCTTCCTCAGGTAGCTCGGGCGGCCGTAGAAGCCGGAATTGCCTGGGCGGTACTGAATCGGAATGCGCCGTACATCCCTGAGCTGCGACGGACCAGCAAGGTTCCGATCTTTGGCGTGAGTTCCGACCAAGTGGAGGTGGGCCGTATCGCCGGTCAGCAATGCGCCGCGCTTCTGCCGCGGGGCGGTTCCATCCTGTATATCGAAGGTCCTTCGCAAGACGTCGTAGCGAAAGAACGGGAAAATGGGCTGCGCGAGTCCCTTCCTGCAAACATTCACTTCACGTCACTTCGTGGCCAGTGGACGGAAGAGAGCGCGCAGCGTTCCGTGCGCTCCTGGCTGAGCCTTTCCACCTCAAAGAAGGCCATCATTGATCTGGTGCTTTCCCAGAACGACGCCATGGCCATCGGCGCCCGCAAAGCGTTTCAGGAAATCCCGAATGAACTCGAGCGCGAGCGTTGGCTTGCGATTCCCTTCCTCGGTTGCGACGGAGTGCCGAAAACCGGTCAGGCATGGGTGCGGAGTGGTCTGCTCACTGCCACAATCTTGACCCCTCCCAATACCGGCAAGGCGATGGAGATGCTCGTGGACGCCATGCTAAACAAAAAAACTCTTCCGGAGCGAGCCTTCACGGTGGCCAGCTCCATTCCGCCATTGAAAAGCCTGGCGCCCCCGAAGCTCTGAACGGATTATCGGCTGGTTGCCAAACGGCGCTCGATGTAATCGTTGATATAGCCCTCAAAGGCCTCATCGAGTTTCAGTGTTACCGGCCCGGTCTTGCCATTCGCGATTGTGTGACCGGCGATCTCTTTGACTCCGATCACGTTCCGGTTCGTGGAAGTAATGAACACTTCGTCCGCGCCGTACAGATCTTCCAATCGCATGGTTTGTTCCACCACGCTGGTGCTGGCTTCGGTCGCGATCTCCATCAGAATGCCCCGGGTTACACCCTCCAGGCATCCTGATGTCAGCGGCGGCGTGACCACTTTCTCGCCCTTCAGCGCAAAAATATTTGCCGCCGTGCACTCGCTTACTTCGTCCCGTTCGTTCAGCAGCACCACTTCATCGAAACCTTCCCGCTGCGCTTCCGCTACGGCCCACACACTGTCCAGCCAGGAGATGGTCTTCACTCCCGCCAGAGGAGAAGCCGCGTGCCGGCCGTGTTCGCGCACACTCAGACGCACATTTTCGGGGTAGTGGGGCAGGTCCGCCGAGGTAATGACCAGGTCCACATCCGGCATCTTCTCGTCGCCCTTCCAACTCCCCACGGTGTTCCAGATCAGATAGATTCGCGCGCAACCCTCTTTCACCTTGTTGGCGCGGATCACTTCCTGCAGCATGACGCGCACCTTCGCGCTCGTGTACGTCATTGGCAACCGCGTCAGGGCGGCGTCCTTCTCCAGCCTCCGCCAATGCCGCTCATAGGCGAACGCTTCCCCGCGCGCGATGCGGACCGTCGTAAACAGCCCCCAGCCGCAGATCAATCCCGCTTGGCCAGGCGACCACCGCGTCTTTTCGAGCGGACGCAGCTCATCATTGTGAAAAACAAAGCGATGTATCACGGACCCACCCGCCCCATTGTGGAATGCCGGGGCACAGTTCGCATTGTACCGGAAACGGAGGCCGTGCTGCTCCGGAGGCTGTGTCAATTTCCTACGGTCCGGTGACTCTCATCACATCCGGCTGTGCTCCAAATTGCCAAAATGATTTTGTGACTTTACCCTCCGCAACGCGCCTCCGCACCTTCTCCCAGGTTTGCTTCTTGCTCCTGTTTTTTTTCCTGATCGTGCGGACCGATTTTCGGGCCTCCCCCACCGCCTCACCGGATGATCTGCAGCTCACCTCGCCCGTGGCGCTTTTCTTCCAACTGGACCCCCTCGTCGCCATTTCGAATGCCTTGGCCAGCCGCGCCCTATACCAGGGTCTGCTTTGGAGCCTCCTCATCCTTATCCCCACGCTGTTCCTTGGCCGTTTCTTCTGTGGTTGGGTTTGCCCGTTGGGCACCCTCAACCACTTCTTCGGCAGTTTGAGATCAGAATCGAAGCGCGGTAAGCAACTCATCGACTCCAATCGCTACAAATCCTGGCAGGCTGGCAAGTACTATATTTTGTTCGCGGTTCTCGTCGCAGCCCTTTTTGGCACCGGTCTCGTCGGCTGGTTTGATCCCTTTTCGTTCCTCACTCGCTCGTTAGGCCTTTCGATTCTTCCCGGGCTCGATTATCTGGGGAATTCGATTCTCCACTCTGCGGAGTCGAGCGGATTTTCCGTGCTGCGCATAGTCGGCGGGGTTGTCCACGTCATTCTGACGTACACGATCCTCAGCCTGAAGCAGCCTCATTTTCGCCAGGGGTTTTTCCTCGGGGTACTTTTCATTCTGGTGCTGGCACTGAATTATCGTATTACGCGCTTTTTCTGCCGAGCGCTCTGCCCGCTTGGCGCGCTTTTCGGTCTTGTCTCGCGCTGGTCTATTCTCGGACTGCAAAAGAAGCCCGCTTCTTGCGATGACTGTAATCGCTGCCTGTTGCACTGCCAGGGCGGCGACGATCCTGTCGGCGGCGTGCCCTGGCGCAAGTCCGAATGCCTCCTTTGTATGAATTGCATCGGTGCGTGCCCGCACGACGGCCTGCAGTTCAAGTTCTTCCCCCAAGGCAATACCCGGGAAGCGCCCAGCCTCCAGCGCCGTAAAGTCCTCACCGGTTTGGCGGCCGGGGC
>Ga0187781_10002186_pt1 | contig 14966 bp, 9 predicted proteins | sample 0715_SJ02_MP02_2_FD_132447 | JGI IMG/M metagenome (GOLD analysis project Ga0187781, IMG submission 132447) | Tropical peat soil microbial communities from peatlands in Department of Meta, Colombia - 0715_SJ02_MP02_20_MG | ecosystem: Environmental > Terrestrial > Soil > Wetlands > Peat | place...
CGAAGCGGTCATAACGGCGCCGACTCGAAATCGGATGGTCGGGTAAAACCGGCACGTGGGTTCGAATCCCACCCTCTCCGCCAATCCCCGCCAACCTCACGCCGGTTCAGGATTCGGTCTTCTTCATCGCCTCGCGATACGCGGAGCTGAATGCCTCGACGAAGGTATGCGGCAGATGATCGTCCGGCATCTCGATGAGGTTGCGGTAGAAGTTGACGAACAGCTCCCAGTACTGAGCCTTGTCGGCCGAGCGCGCCTTGCCGCGCCGCGCGGCGCGCTCGAAGCGCGCTTCGAGCTCGGCGGGGTCGAGGCGGCCGAGGAACTCGATGAACGCGGCGCGCGTCGCCTGCGCGGTGGCGTTCTCGTGCAGCTTCGCCTCGTCGACCGTCTCGCGCAGCCATTGCACCGAGTCGAGGCGGCGGTTCTCGTGCTGCACCATCAGGCTGATCAGCAGCTCCTCCACCATCGAGTCGGCGAGCGAGGGACGCGGATCGTCCTTCTCCCGCGCGGGCGTCTCGATGCGGTAGCGGTTGCGGGTGTTGGCGCGCGTGCGCTCGAGGTCCTTGAGGCCGACGAGCGTCTCGCGGAACAGCCGCCCGGCGAGATGCAGCAGCCGGGTCTGGGCGTCCGCCGGCAGCTTCTCGGTGTCGATGCCGGCGCCGCGGCAGAAGGCGTCGAGCCCCGAATGCACGTCTGAGAGCGCCAGCACGCCGTTGCCATTCTTCGGCTCGCGCGCGACCGCCTCGGCGAGCCGCGCCATGCGCTCGTTGTGCGCCTCGGCCTCGGGGTCCGGTGCGGGGGCGGCGCCCTCGGCAGGCACCGGCGCATCGCTCGCGGTGAGCTCGATTTCGGGAGCGGCCAGCGCACGCACCGGGCCGGATTCGACCGCCTGGCCGTAGGCGTTCACCGGCAGCGCCGGGTCGCGCCGGGGCTCGGGGACCAGCAGCTCATCGAGGTTGAGCACCGCACCGATATCGCGGTCCGGCGAGCGCCCGAGGGTACGCAGCGCATGAATGCTGGTCGGCACCGCGGCAGCCACCGGATCCTCCTCGGACGCCGGAGTAGCGCGCTGCGCCTCGAGCGCCGCGACGATGTGGTACTCGCCGATCCGCAGCACGTCGCCGTTCACCAGCCGATAGCCGCTCGAGCCGCGCTTGGCGAGCGGCTCGGTGTCGTCGTTGATGTAGACGCCGTTGGTGCTGACGTCCTGCAGATAGAAGTGGCCCTCACGGAACTGCACGCGCGCATGGTGGGCCGATACGTAGCGCATGGGGTCGGGAAGCACCCAGTCGTTGTCCGCGGAGCGGCCGATGGTGCCGCCCTCGACCGAGAAAACGGCGGTGCTGCGGTCGGCGAGCGACCGGCGCTGGTCACTGACGACACGCAGGCGAAGCGTCATGGTTCCCCGACTCAAAGGAGTCCGTCCGTTGTCAAGAAACTGCCGGGTGCAACGGGGCGCGGCAGCGTCCCCGGCACGCCCGGACATATAATGCCAGCGTCAAAGCTACCCGACCCCTACCGAGAGGCCATGGCAGCCAGTCACATTTTCCGCATTATGTTCGTGAATCAAGGCAAGGTTTACGAGGTGTACGCGCGCAAGGTGACCCACGGGGAGCTGTTCGGGTTCATCGAGATCGAGGAGCTGGTGTTCGGCGAGCGCTCCTCGGTGGTGCTGGACCCGTCCGAGGAGCGCATCAAGGGCGAGTTCGCGGGGGTCAAGCGCACCTTCCTGCCCATGCACTCGATCCTGCGCATCGACGAGGTGAAGAAGCAGGGCACAGCCAAGATCACCGTGCTCGAGGCGGGCGCCAACGTCGCGCAGTTCCCCATGCCGATGTACTCGACCCCGCCCGGAGAGAAGAAGTGAGGCGCGGGTAGCGCATGCTGGAGATCCCAGGCGCACCGGCACTGTCCGCGTTTCGAATCGCGAAGCTGCTCGACCGCCTGAATGCCATCGAGCCCGCGGTGCGGGGACTCGCGGCGCGCTTCGTGCACTTCGCCGACCTCGAGCGGCCGCTCGAGGCCGCCGAGCGGGAACTCCTCGGGCGACTCCTCACCTATGGCCCGACTCTGCCCGCAGACTTGAGCGCCGCAGCCGGCGAGCGCGTGCTCATCGTGCCGCGCGCCGGCACGATCTCGCCCTGGTCGAGCAAGGCGACCGACATCGTGCGGGTCTGCGGGCTCGAGTGCGTGCGCCGCGTGGAGCGCGGCATCGAGTACCGCCTGAGTGCGGTGCACGTTCTCGGCAGCGTGCAGCTGACGCGTCTGGCGCCCGCGCTCTTCGACCGCATGACCGAGATGGCGCTGCTCGATGCGGCCGAGGCCGCACGGCTGTTCGCGCACACCGAGCCGAAGCCGCTCGCCACCGTATCGCTGCGCGCCGGGCGCGCCGCGCTCGTGGAGGCGAACCAGCGGCTCGGGCTGGCGCTCTCTGCCGATGAGATCGACTACCTGCTCGCGAGCTTCACGCAGTTGCAGCGCGACCCGACCGACGTCGAGCTCATGATGTTCGCGCAGGCGAACTCCGAGCACTGCCGCCACAAGATCTTCAACGCCGCCTGGACCATCGACGGCAAGCCGCGCAGCGAATCACTGTTCGCCATGATCCGCCACACGCACGCCGCACACCCCCGGGGCGTGCTGTCGGCCTACCGCGATAACGCCGCGGTGATCGAGGGCTCGGTCGGCGCGCGTTACTTCCCGGATCCGGAGACCGGCATCTACGGCTCGAGCGTCGAGCCGATCGATATCCTCATCAAGGTCGAGACTCACAATCATCCGACCGCCATCTCGCCTTTCCCGGGAGCCGCGACCGGCTCGGGCGGCGAGATCCGCGACGAGGGTGCGACCGGGCGCGGCGCCAAGCCGAAGGCCGGTCTTACCGGCTTCTCGGTGTCGAACCTACGCATTCCGGGCTACCAGCGTCCGTGGGAGCGCAATTTCGGCGCGCCATCCCGCATTGCCTCCGCGCTCGAGATCATGACCGAGGGACCGATCGGAGCTGCCTCCTTCGACAATGAGTTCGGGCGCCCGGCGGTGTGCGGCTACTTCCGCACGCTCGAGGTGCAGGTCCCCGGGGACCGGCCCGGGCGCGCGCGCGGCTACCACAAGCCGATCATGGTTGCCGGGGGCTTGGGCAACATCCGCCGCCCAGACGTCGAGAAGGCCGACGTGCCGGTGGGCGCGCAGCTGGTGGTGCTCGGCGGACCCGCGATGCTGATCGGCTTAGGGGGCGGTGCCGCTTCCTCGCTCGGCAGCGGCAGCTCCAGCGCCGATCTCGATTTCGCCTCGGTGCAGCGCGGCAACCCGGAGATGGAGCGCCGCGCGCAGGAGGTGATCGATCACTGCTGGTCGCTCGGCGGACGCAACCCCATCCTCCTCATCCACGACGTGGGCGCCGGCGGCCTCTCCAACGCCGTCCCCGAGTCGGTCGCCCACGGCGGGCGCGGCGCGCGCATCGATCTGCGCTCGATTCCGAGCGCCGAGCCCGGTATGTCGCCGATGGAGCTGTGGTGCAACGAGGCGCAGGAGCGCTACGTGCTGATCGTCGCGAGTGAGACCATCGAGCGCTTCGCCGCGATTGCCGCGCGCGAGCGTTGTCCGTTCGCGGTGATCGGCGCGATCGACGCGAGCGGACGGCTCACCGTCTCGGATCCGCTGTTTCGCGATCGGCCGGTCGACATGCCGCTCGATCTGCTGCTCGGCAAGCCGCCGCGCCTCAGGCGCGACGTGCAGAGCGTCCCGCCGCTCGCCCGGCCCTTCGACCTGAAGTCCATCGAGCTCAAGGAGGCCCTGTACCGGGTGCTGCGCCTGCCGGCGGTGGCCGACAAGACTTTCCTCATCACCATCGGCGATCGAACCGTCGGCGGGCTCGTGAGCCGCGACCAGCTGGTTGGACGGTGGCAGGTGCCGGTGAGTGACGTCGGCGTCACCCTTGCGGACTACGAGGGCGTGGCGGGTGAGGCACTCGCAATCGGCGAGCGCACGCCGGTCGCGCTCCTCGATGCACCCGCCTCGGGCCGGCTCGCGGTCGCCGAAGCCATCACCAACATCCTGGCCGCGGATATCGATTCCCTGTCGAAGATCCGCCTGTCGGCCAACTGGATGGCGGCGAGCGGCGAGCCGGGCGAGGATGCCGCGCTCTATGCGACGGTCGAGGCAGTCGCGAAGAGGCTCTGCCCCGAGCTCGGCATCGTGATCCCGGTTGGCAAGGACTCGCTCTCGATGCAGACGCGCTGGAGCGAGGGCGGTGTCGATAAGAGCGTGGTGGCGCCGGTGTCGCTCATCATCTCGGCATTCGCGCCGGTCGCCGACGTGCGCGCGACGCTCACCCCGGCGCTCGAGCTCGAGGAGCGGCCGAGCTCGCTGTGGCTCATTGATCTCGCCGCCGGCCGGAACCGCCTCGGGGCCTCGGCGCTCGCGCAGGTGTACGGCGAGCTCGGCGAGGAGCCGGCGGATCTCGACGATCCGGCGAGGCTCCTCAAGCTCGCGGCGGCGCTCAGCGAGCTGCGCGCCGCGAAGCTCCTGCACGCCTATCACGACCGCTCCGACGGCGGACTGCTGGTCACGCTCCTCGAGATGGCCTTCGCCGGGCACTGCGGGCTCGAGATCGCGCTGCCCGCCGCACGCGGGCCGGCGGTGGCGCAGCTCTTCAGCGAGGAGCCCGGTGTGGTCGTGCAACTCCTCGCGGGCGATGAGCCGCGCTTCGGCGAGATCCTGGCGCGGCACGGCTTGAGCGATGCGGCGCTCTATCTCGGGGCGCCGACCGCGGAGCTGCGGGTGCAGGTGCGCATCGGCACGGCGCTGATCGATGAGGCATGGGCGGACTTGAAGCGTGCCTGGTCGGAGACCTCGTGGCGCATGCGCCGGCTGCGCGATGAGCCGCAGTGTGCGGATGAGGAGTTCGCCGCGCAGAGCGCCGAACAAGACGCGGGCTTGAGCGTCGATCTCAGGTTCGACCCCGAGGAGGACATCGCGGCGCCCTACGTCGCGCGCGGCGTGAGACCTAAGGTCGCGATCCTGCGCGAGCAGGGCGTCAACAGCCAGACGGAGACCGCGGCGGTGTTTGCGCAGGCGGGATTCGAGCCGCACGACGTGCACATGACGGACCTGCTTTCCGGCGCGCGCACGCTCGCGGAGTTCAAGGGGCTCGTGGCCTGCGGCGGCTTCAGTTACGGCGACGTGCTCGGGGCCGGTGAGGGCTGGGCCAAATCGATCCTGTACACGCCACGGGTGAGAAGCGAGTTCGAGCGCTTCTTCGCACGCCACGACAGCTTTGCGCTCGGCATCTGCAACGGCTGCCAGATGTTTGCGGCGCTCAAGAGCCTGATTCCCGGCACGGCGCACTGGCCGCGCTTCGTGCAGAACCGCAGCGAGCAGTACGAGGCACGCTTCCCGCTCGTCGAGGTGCTGGCCTCGCCCTCGGTGCTGCTCCAGGGGATGGCGGGATCACTGCTGCCGATCGCGGTCTCGCACGGCGAGGGGCGGGGCGAGTTCCCATCGCCCGAGGCGGCCGCGGCCTGCGCTGCGAGCGGCCTGGTCGGATTCCGCTACGTGCAGCACGATCGCAGCGTCGCCGGCACTTACCCGGCGAACCCGAGCGGCAGCCCGTTCGGCATCGCCGCGCTCTGTAACGCCGACGGACGCGTGACCATCACCATGCCGCATCCGGAGCGCTCGTGCCGCTATCTGCAGAATTCCTGGCGGCCGCGCGCGGCGGGCAACTACTCGGGCTGGATGCGCCTGTTTCGAAACGCGAGGCGCTGGGTGGGTTGAAGTGTTGCGTCAGCTCGCCGACTGCAGCGGCGTGACTTTCCAGGAGCCGGTCTCGTCGAGCAGGAAGCGACGCACCTTGATCGCCTGCTGCAGCCTTCCCTTGCGTACGTAGGCCTCGTAGAGCAGGTCCTTCATGACTTCCAGCATGATCCCCGCCTGGTAGCCATCGAGCGGCGGCATCGTGGCGCGCGCGTCGAGCTCGGCGCCGAACAGCACGTTGCGCATGCAGGTGAACAGGTCGGGGGCGATGTCGGTGAGCTCACGCAGGCCGTTGAGCTCATCGAACAGCCGCAGCTTCCCCGCCTCACCGAGGTCGGCGAACACGGCCTGCGCCGTGCGCCGGCACATCGAGCCGAAGGCGTTGAAGGCGTCGTGCGTGAAGCAGGTGAGCGCTTCCTTGAAGAGCGCCTCGACCTCTTCGGGGATGTAGGTGAAGCTGAATTTCTCCCGCGCGCGCTCGACCTCCGTGAACTGCGGCGCGAGCTCGATACGGGCGGTGCCGTACACCCGCACGCTGAAGCGCAGGAAGATCGGCGCGTGGCAGGCGTCGCACAGGTATACGACCCCGACCTGCCTCGGCCGATAGAGCTGCAGATCCTCGAAGCGCGGCACGGCGCTCGGCGTGATGTGCGCAACCGTCTGGCAATGCGGGCAGGTCACGACCAGGTTCTTGTCCTGGTCGTGATGCAGGTGGCTCGCCGAATCGATGTACGAAGACATACCCTTCATCAGGCGGCGCGGACTGTTGTTTTCGCGTCCGTCGCAGCGCCACCCCATGTTAACCGATCGCGCCGCGAGCCACCCCTTTCGGGCTGCGTTATGTCACAGGGCGCGCCGCGCGCGCGAAGGCGAGGATGCGGTCGGCGAGAGTCGCGTACTCGCCGCTGAAGTGGTGGCCCTTGCCGACCTGCGCGCGCGCGAGATTGGCCCCGGCCGGCAGGCCCGGGCAGATGGAATCCGACTCGCCCTCGCCGTAGATGCAGAGCACCGGCAGGTTCGAGAGGGCGGCGACCTCGGGCCGCGTCGGCGGGCCGCCGTCGCCGCTGCCGACCCAGTCGGCGACACTCACCTCGAAGGAGGCGTTGGAATCGATGCCGAGCAGGCTGACGCTCGCGATGCGCGCGCGCAGCTCAGGCGGCAGGCGGTTCACCACGAACGGCAGCACGTCGGCGCCGAAGGAGTAGCCGACCAGGATGACGCGCTGCTTGTTCCACGCCGCAAGGTAATGGCGCATGAGGCGCGCCACATCGCGCGCGGTCTCATCGGGCGAACGCTCGGTCCAGAAGTACTTGAGCGAGTTGAGCCCGACGGTCGGCACACCGCTCGCGGCGAGGCGCGCGGCGAGCTCCTGGTCGAGGCCGGCCCAGCCGCCGTCGCCGGTGAGGAGCAGGGCGAGCTCCACGGAGGCCCCGGCGGCGGGTACCTCGCTGACCGGCAGATCGCTGATCTCGGGCGGACGCGCCGCTGCAGTCTCGACCGGCGCCGTGAGCCGTGCGTAGGCCGCTCGAAACTGCGGCATCCAGTTGCGCTCGACCGAGAAGCCGTGACCGACCAGCGGCAGCCGCACCACCTCAGCGTTGGCGACCGAGGCGGCGAACTCATCGACCGCCTTCGCGCTGCAGACCTCGTCCTTCTGCCCCTGGAACGCGATCCAGGGCTGCTTCAGGCTCGCCGCCGGCGCCAGCACCAGCTCGTGCTGCTTATTGGGCGTGTAGTGGAGCCCGGCGCCCGGGCAGAGCGCTGCGCCGGAGAAATCCTGGTCGGCACAGAAGCCGAGGCTGAGCGCGCCGGCGAAGGTCCCGGGCGGTGATTGCACCAGAGCCCCGTAGACCACCGTGGCGCCCGAGGAGTAGCCGACGAGCACCGGCACGTGATACTCGCGCAGGCCGATCTCTTTCTGCACGTGGTGACTCAGCTCCTCGAAATCCGCCGCGAGCATCTGGCACGGCGCATCCGGCCTGGCAGCCGCCTCGCCGAGCTTCGCGAGGTAGTGGCGGATGTCGGCGCCGATCACCACCGCGCCCTGAGCGCGCAGCGTCTTCGCCATGTTGATGACGCCGAGCTCCCAGCCGCCATCGCCGGAGAGAAAGATCGCGACGCTCCTGGGTTTGCCGGCGGGAATGTAGACGCTCACGCTACCGAAGCGGCCGGCGGCCACGTGCGCATCCGCCCCATCGGATGGCGCGGCGGGTTTGCCGGACTTTTGGGCGGCTGCGCCGGGCGCGGCGCCCGCGGGCGCCGCAGACGTGGCCACCGGCCCGGCGCCGAGGAGCAGGAGGATCACGACGGTCGGGATGCGGGTCATCGCGCGAACAGCTCCTTCACTCCTCCGGCGATCAGCGTCGAGACATCGATCAGGACCCGCGGCAGCGCGATGCCGCCGCGCGCCACCAGGTAGCGCGGCTCCCACAGCGGATCGAACTTCGCCTTGTAGCGGCGCAGTCCCTCGAAGTTATAGAAGTGCTCGCCGTGACGGAAGATGAAGTTTCCGACCCGGTGCCAGGCGGGCGCGAGCGGATGCGCCTCGAGTCCCGAGAGCGGCGCCATGCCGAGATTGAAGTGGCGGAAGCCGGCGCGCTGTCCCCACAGCATCAGCTCGATGAAGAGGTAATCCATCGAGCCGCGCGGAGCCTCGGGGCCGAAGCGCATGAGATCAACCGACAGCTCCGCCTTGGTTGCGGTCGTCCAGAGGTTGGCGAAGGCGACCGGCGAGCCTTCGGCGCGCACCACCGCGAGCGGGAACTGCTCGAGGTACTGACTCGAGAACGCACCCACCGAGAAGCGCTTCTCGCCGGTCGATTTGGCCTGGAGCCAGGCGTCGGAGACGCGCTTGAGCGCGGGCAGGAGCGGCGCGACCTCGGCGGGCGGCACGACCTCGAAACTGGCTCCGTCGCGCTGCGCGCGGCGGTGCGCCTGGCGCAGATCCGCGCGCGCCGCTCCCTCGAGCGAGAACTGCTCGAGCGGCACGCGCGCCTCCTCGCCGATCTTGAGCGCGGCGAGCCCTAAGTCGACGTAGAGCGCGAGGCGCTCGGCGCACACCTGGTAGAAGACCGTGTCGCAGCCGTGATGGTCGGACATCTCGCGCAGCCGCCACACCAGCTCCTCGGCCCCCTCGCGCGCGCCCACCGGATCGCCGAGGGCGATCCAGCTGCGCCCGGCGATCTGGTACATGACGAAGGTGGTGCCCGCCTCGTTGAAGAGCAGGCGCTTGTCGCCCGTGAGGGCGGCGTTCGCCACGGTCTGGTCGCACTGCTCGATCAGCACGCGCGCGCGCGCGAGCTCCTCGGGGCCGGCCACCGCGGGCTCGGGCCGGGCCGGCCGCAGCACGTTGAGCAGCACGTAGGCGGTGCCGAGCACCAGGATCGCGAGCGAGGCGCGCAGCATGCGCGGCGCGTTGCCGTCGAGCGCAAACGTCCACCAGAGCTCGTGCGAGTAGCCGACGTGCCGGTAGGAGAGCACCCCGAGCCAGATTGCGAGCGCGACCACCCCGACGATGCTCGCGATCCACACCGGCGTGAAGCGCTCGGAGAGAATCGCGATCGGACGATAGAAGGCGCGCCGGCCGAGAGTGAGCACGCCGAGCACCAGCGCGAGCAGCGTCGCCTCCTCGAAGTCGAGACCCTTCAGCAGCGAGGCGAAGATGCCCGCGATCAGGAGCCAGACGATGATGTGATAGGCGGCCTCCACGCGGCGAAACAGCGCGCGCGACAGCACCAGCAGGCCCAAGCCGATGACGCTGCCCGCGAGGTGCGACACCTCGAGCACCGCGAGCGGCAGGAAGCGGTCGAGGAAGGCGAGCCGCTCCTCGATCGCCGGGGTCGCCCCCGAGAACAGCAGCAGCGCGCCGGCGAGAAAGGTGAGTGCGCCCGCCACCTGCGGCACGACCGGCGCGATGTAAGCGGAGGCCAGCGCCTGCGCCCGCAGCATGCGCACGCGCTGCGCGACCAGCTCCTTGGAGCCGAACAGCAGCGTGCCGAACACTAGCGGCACCAGGTAGTACACGGCGCGATAGGCGAGCAGCGACCCGAGCAGGGCATCCGCCGGCACTCCGGGAATGGTGAGCAGAATCACCGCCTCGAACACCCCGACGCCCCCCGGCACGTGGCTCACGATCCCGGCGATCACCGCCAGCGCGTAGGTGCCGAGAAACGGCACGAAGCCGATGTGCGCGTCCGCCGGCAGCAGCGACCACAGCACCGCCGACGAGAGCGACAGGTCCACCACCGAGAGCGCGAGCTGCGCGAGGCCAATGGCAGGGCCCGGGGCGCGCAGCGCCCAGCCGCGCAGCTCGAGCGTGCCGCGCGCCAGTGTGGCCCACAGGGCGTAGAGCGCCACGGCACCGAGCAGCACCAGACCCACGAGCAGTGCCCAGTTGCGATGCAGGTGCAGGATCTGGGTCGCATGGGTCGGCGAGAGGAACAGCGACAACCCCGCGATGGTCGCGAGCCCGATGCCGAGCGACAGGCTGCAGAAGGCGGTGATGGTTGCCACATCGATGGCGCTCACGCCCGCGGTCACATAGAGCCGGAAGCGGATGGCGGCGCCGGTGAAGGCGGAGAAGCCGAGCGTGTGGCCGAAGGAGTAGGCGATGAAGGAGGTGAACAGGATACGCGGGTAAGGCATCGCGCGGCGCAGATAGGCGAGCGCCAGCACGTCGTAGTTGGAGAGCAGCCAGTAGCTCGCCGCGGTGAAGCCGAGCGCCTCGAGCACCTGGCGGCGCGGGATGCCGTGCAGGTGCTCGAGCACGCGCTTGACGTGCAGGTGCGCGAGCTGACGGTGCAGCAGCAGCACCACCGCCGTGAACACCAGCAGCGCTGCGATCGGCCCCAGCCAGCGCCAGCGGCTGCGGTCCTCTGCCAACTCCTCTTCCGTGACCCTCGGCGCTGACAAGACTGCGCGGCGCCTCCGTCAGCGCGTGAGCGGCTTGTACCTGATGCGATGAGGCTGCAGCGCCTCATCGCCCCGGCGGCGCTGGAAATCGGCGACGTACTCCTGGTAGTTCCCCTCGAACCACACGACCTGCGAGTCGCCCTCGAAGGCGAGGATGTGGGTCGCGATACGGTCGAGGAACCAGCGGTCGTGGGAGATCACCACCGCGCAGCCGGGAAAGGCGAGCAGCGCCTCCTCGAGCGCGCGCAGCGTCTCGACGTCGAGATCGTTGGTGGGCTCATCGAGCAGCAGCACGTTGCCGCCGGCGCGCAGCACCTTGGCAAGATGCACCCGGTTGCGCTCGCCGCCGGAGAGCTCGCCGATCAGCTGCTGCTGCTGCGCGCCCCGGAAGTTGAAGCGGCCGACGTAGCCACGCGAGGGCGTCTCGTAGCCGCCGACCTTGATCAGGTCGAGGCCGCCGGAGATCTCCTGCCACACGGTCTTCTTGTCGTCGAGTGTCTGGCGCGACTGGTCGACGTAGGCGAGGCGCACGCTCGGACCCACGCGGATCTCGCCCGCGTCGGGCTGCTCGGCACCGGTCAGCATGCGAAACAGCGTCGTCTTGCCGGCGCCGTTGGGTCCGATGATGCCGACGATGCCGCCGCGCGGCAGGTTGAAGGCCAGGTTGTCGATGAGCAGGCGCTCGCCGTAGCCCTTGCGCAGCCCCTCGACCGCGATGACGAGATCCCCTAAGCGCTCCCCCGGCGGGATATAGATCTCGTTGGTCTCGTTGCGTTCCTGGAACTCGCGCGAGGCGAGCTCCTCGTAGCGCTGCAGGCGGGCCTTGCTCTTCGCCTGTCGGGCCTTGGGGTTCTGCCGCACCCACTCGAGCTCGTGCGCCAGCGCCTTGCGCAGCGCCTCCTGCTCGCGCTCCTCGAGGGCGAGGCGCTGCTCCTTCTGCTCGAGCCAGGAGGAGTAGTTGCCGTGCCAGGGGATGCCGTAGCCGCGGTCGAGCTCGAGGATCCATTCGGCCACGTTGTCGAGGAAGTAGCGGTCGTGAGTGACCGCGATGACGGTGCTCGGATATTCCTCGAGATAGCGCTCGAGCCAGGCGATCGACTCGGCGTCGAGATGGTTGGTCGGCTCATCGAGCAGCAGCATGTCGGGAGCGGAGAGCAGCAGCCGACAGAGCGCCACGCGGCGGCGCTCACCGCCGGAGAGAGTCGCGATGCTCGCCTCCCAGGGCGGCAGGCGCAGCGCGTCGGCGGCGATCTCGAGCTTACGCTCGAGCTCCCAGCCGCCTGCGGCATCGATCGCATCCTGGAGCTGCGCCTGTCGCTCGAGGAGCTTGTTCATCTGCTCCTCGGGCATCTCCTCGGCAAAGCGCTCGCTGATGTGATTGAACTCCTCGAGCTGGCGGAAAGTCTCGCCGAGGCCTTCCCGGACGATGGTGCGCACGTCGCGCGACACGTCGAGCTGCGGCTCCTGCGGCAGGAAGCCGATGCGGATGCCGCTCTGCGGGCGCGCCTCGCCGTCGAATGACTGATCCGTCCCCGCCATGATCCGCAGCAGCGAGGACTTGCCGGCGCCGTTGAGACCGAGCACGCCGATCTTCGCGCCGGGAAAGAACGAGAGACTGATGTCGCGCAGGATCACCCGCTTGGGCGGGACCACCTTCGAGACGCGGTTCATCGTGTAGATGTATTGGGCCATGGAGCTTCCGGCGGCAGGGGATGGCGCAATTATACGGGCTGAGGCGCACGCGGCGGCCTTCGGCGCCGTCCCCCTGTGTTAGGCTCCGCCCACGGGGGACTTTGCGGGGGGTCACGGTCGCATATGAACGCGGGCGTCGGTGTGGTGGTGAGCGAGCGGCTCGCTCGCTACAGCTTTGGCGACGGCCATCCCTTCGGTCCCGACCGGCTCGCGGCCTTCATGCGCGAGTACGAGGCGCGCGGCCTCGACCAGCGCGTGCAGGTGCTCGAGCCGCGCACTGCCACCGAGGAGGAACTGCGCGCGTTCCATAGTCCCGCCTATCTCAACTTCGTGCGCGAGCGCTCGGCGAGCGGCGCGGGGCTGCTCGACGCCGGTGACACGCCGGCGTTCCGCGGCGTGTACGAGGCGGCCGCGGGAGTGGTGGGGGCCACCTTGAGCGCCATGGAGGCGATCATGCGGGGCGAGTGCCGCCGCGCCTTCGTGCCGATCGCCGGGCTCCATCACGCCGCGCGCGAGCGCGCCGCGGGCTTTTGCGTCTTCAACGACTGCGGCGTGGCGATCGAGCTCCTCAAGCGCGCGGGCCTGAAGCGCGTCGCCTACGTCGACATCGATGCGCACCACGGCGACGGAGTGTTCTACGCCTTCGAGGACGACGCCGCGGTGGTGTTCGCCGACCTGCACGAGGACGGCCGCTACCTCTATCCCGGCACCGGCGCGAGTGGCGAGACCGGCCGCGGCGCCGCCGCCGGCATGAAGCTCAACGTTCCGCTGCCGCCGGGGGCCGACGATTCGGTGTTCGAGCAGGTATGGCCGCGGGTGCTGAAACACCTCGAGGGCTTCGAGCCCGAGTTCATCATCCTGCAGTGCGGGGCCGACAGCCTCGAGGGCGATCCGATCACGCACCTGCGCCTCTCGGCCCGCTCGCACGGGCGCGCCGCGCGCTCACTGAAGGAGCTCGCCGACCGCTTGGGCCATGGCCGTGTGCTGGCGCTCGGGGGCGGGGGCTACAACCGCGGCAATCTCGCCCAGGCCTGGAACGCGGTGCTGGAAAACCTGCTGTAGGCACCGCGCCGCTGTCGCGCGGCTTCTGCCGCCGCGCGCGTATCCGACAAGGCACAGGGGCGAGGCGCGAAGCGCCGAGCGGACGCACAGGGATGTGCGCCCAGGGCTTGCGCGGAGCAGGACAGCGCAGCGCAATGTGCCCGCCGCCGCAGGCGGCGGGCGGCGCGCCGAAACCGCGCTTTTTGCGCGCCGCCGCGAGCATCGTGACAGGATGTCCGATGCGAGCCTTCATACAAGGTACAATTCGCGCCCGTTTCCGCCTGGCTCTCTTTCAGGGCGTACCCGCATGTTCCGCAGCAACGAGACCATCGCCGACTTCGATCCGGAGCTCTCCCGGGCCATCGAGGGCGAGCGCCGCCGCCAGGAGGATCACGTCGAGCTGATCGCCTCCGAGAACTACACCAGTCCCCGCGTGCTGGCCGCGCAGGGCTCGGTGCTCACCAACAAGTACGCGGAAGGCTATCCCGGCAAGCGCTACTACGGCGGCTGCGAGTTCGTCGACGTGGCCGAGCAGCTGGCGATCGACCGGGCGAAGCAGCTGTTCGGCGCCGATTACGCCAACGTGCAGCCGCACTCGGGCTCGCAGGCGAACGCCGCGGCGTATTTCGCGCTGGTGCAGCCCGGCGAGACCATCCTCGGTATGAGCCTCGACCACGGCGGCCACCTGACTCACGGCGCCAGGGTCAACTTCTCCGGCAAGTTCTTCCGCGCCTTCCAGTACGGCATCCTTCCTGAGAACGGCGAGATCGATTACGCCCAGGTACAACGCCTCGCCGAGGAGCACCGGCCGAAAATGATCGTCGCCGGCTTTTCCGCCTACTCGCGCATCATCGACTGGGCGCGCTTCGCCGCGATTGCGCGCGAGGTCGGTGCGTACTTCGTCGTCGACATGGCGCACGTCGCCGGTCTGGTCGCGGCCGGCCTCTATCCCAATCCGCTGCCGCATGCGGACGTCGTGACGACCACGACCCACAAGACGCTGCGCGGCCCACGCGGCGGGCTGATCCTGGCGCGCGCCAACGACGAGATCACCAGGAAGCTCAACTCGATGGTGTTCCCCGGTACCCAGGGCGGGCCACTGATGCACGTGATCGCCGCCAAGGCGGTCGCGCTCAAGGAGGCGCTGCAGCCCGAGTTCAAGGACTACCAGCGCCAGGTGCTCGCCAACGCGCGCGCCATGGCGGCGCGGCTCGCGAACAACGGCTACCAGATCGTCTCGGGCGGCACCGACAACCACCTGTTCCTCATGAGCCTGGCCGACCGCAACATCACCGGCAAGGACGCCGACGCCGCACTCGGACGCGCCAACATCACCGTCAACAAGAACGCGGTGCCGAACGATCCGCGGCCGCCGATGGTCACCAGCGGGCTGCGGATCGGCTCGCCGGCTTCGACCACGCGCGGCTTCAGGGAGCGCGAGGTCGAGCAGGTGGCGGACTTCATCACCGAGGTGCTGGACGCCGAAGGCGCGGCGGCGGCGATCGAGCACGTGCGCCCGCAGGTGATCGAGCTCTGCCGGCGCTTCCCGGTCTACGGCACTTAAGCCG
>Ga0187781_10002189_pt1 | contig 14955 bp, 3 predicted proteins | sample 0715_SJ02_MP02_2_FD_132447 | JGI IMG/M metagenome (GOLD analysis project Ga0187781, IMG submission 132447) | Tropical peat soil microbial communities from peatlands in Department of Meta, Colombia - 0715_SJ02_MP02_20_MG | ecosystem: Environmental > Terrestrial > Soil > Wetlands > Peat | place...
TAAAACATATAGCTGCAGAGCCTCATTAATCGTCTCGCCCGTGTACTGCGAAAAAAGACTGTCACCCCACGCAATCAGGTTATCCAGATACGCCATCACTGCCTTAAACATGAACGCCGACTGCCGATAACGCGCCACCAGAAATGGACGGAAAGGATTCTTCTTCCACATCTCGATACAGTTTGTCGTGTCCTGTTGCAGCTTGGCGTCTTTTCCGGTGGAAAGATTCGTCAGCACCTGCTCAATCATCGATACGTCGGTGTATTGCAGCGGTTTTACTTTCCAGAACCGCTCTGGAGTGGGCCCGTCACTGTCGTCAGTGGGATCGATAACGTAATGGAGCCATTTTTGCGCTTCTTCGTAACGCTGATTCTGGCTGAGATGGATCGCCAGCGTCATGGGAACGTGATAAAAGAGTTCCCAGTTGTAGACGGAATAGGCGCCGCTCGACGTAAAGTCGAGATCCATTGCCGGGTAAGCCTGCCCAACCAGATTGCTCGGACGATAGTCGGCCTTGAAGAAATCCTTGTACAGCACAGGCAGCGGCAACACCGTGCCATCGGGCAGCTTTTGCACCGCGCCGTCCGCATCCTTAAACGGTTCAAAGCCGCCATCGTGCTTCTTCACGTATTCGGTATCCGCCGCTTCCAGCCCATCCACCGAACATCGCACCAGGTCGTCGATGAGCTCCGGCACGTAGGGATGCTCGTGCAGATAAAACTGATAATCCAGATGCCGGTCCTCGGTCTTAATGTGTTTTGAAGTCGCGTGCACACTCCAGCCTTTGCCTGGGTGATAGACCTGAAATGGCCGCACCGACGCGTCGTAGTAAGAATGAAAGCTCTTGCGCGGACGCTCTTTCATCGGCGTGATCCCTTGGCGGCCGGCCGCTGCTTGGGCTGGGCGATCGCGGCGGGCGCTTTTACCGGTCCTTTCCGGCCGCTGCCTCCAATCGCTTGACCTCCATAGTGCACATCGGTCTGGTCATCCGTTGTCGGATCTTTCGCGATCTGCAGGTGAAACCGTTCTCCTGGACCGAATACTCCGTTAAACGGGCGGACATTGGGGGGCAGCGTCTTCGGCGGCTTGTCTTTAGGAAAACTGGCAACGATTCTTGGATTCTTATCCGAGCCTCTTTTCGTTGCCACATGCGGAAAGGGGATAGCCCAGTGCTCCCACTTATCAATCACTGTTTCCGTCAGGGAAGGCTCCACGTAAAAGACATGGCGTCTGTCCTCGTAGAAAAACGGTGTCACCAGCACGCCCACGTTCGGCAAGTCGGAATGCGCGGGCGTTGGACATAACGTAAGCTCATCGCTCTTCCAGTCGTCCGCATTCGTCAGAATGTCGCGCTTCGCCACTTGCACGACCGGCGGATTCTTATCGATCTGCTGGATCGACTCCACATAGCTGACCTGCAGCGCCTTCGGAGCAACATAGTGATTCACTTCGGCTTTCACGCGCGGAAATGGAGCTTCAACGGCCGGGCGTCCGGGCACGACCTGAGGAGGCGCATTCTTGCTGATCACCTCGAACGCAAAATCCAGCGGGCCCGGTACCAGCGGGCGGAGACCTGGGCGAAACGGGTCCATGGAAGGCTTTGAAAACTTTGCGTCTACCCGGAACGCACAATCGAAGTGCAAATTGATGCGGGCGACCTCCGTCCCATTCTCGTTACTCACCTCGCCGTGCACGAAAGCAGTCTTTTTATCGAACGCCGCTTCTACAATCACCGCGATCGGACTGCCAAAGCCGCTCGACCCGCGCGTTGTCCATTCTCCCTGGAAGTACTCGCTCCAGTTCAATTGCACATCAACTTCTTTGTAAGGAACGGTGGTTGGAATCGAAATGGGTTTCGTCGGATCGACTTTCTGACTGCCATCATTATCGCTATTGTTCTGTTTGTTTTTGTCCGCGAAGGTCAGCCAGAAAACATTCAGCCGGTTCCGCCACACCACCGCCACAATGTGATCGCCGTCAAATTGCGTGCTGATTTCCTCCCAGGGCGTCCACATCTGGTTTTCGTAATTGCGATAGAAATATTGGCGCGGGTCGTTGCGCGTCCGGCCAATGACATGGAGAATGTTCGATTCAACTTCTTCCAGATCCTGTTCGCTGTAGATGGACACAATTTCCAGACGTGCGATCTGCTCCAGTTTCTTCAGATACGTAAACAGCGCATCTTCGGCCAGATCGTTCGAAATGTCCCCCTGCAACAGCGTTCCCTCGAGTTCCTGGAAAAGATCCGTCTTGTCGTCGCGAAACTCCGGTTCCAGCCAGTTCTCCGGAAACAAAAAGATTTCCCGATTCGCTTCCCACACCCGGTAGCGCTTCATCCACTCCCAATCTTCCGCGCAGAGTGCGGCCGGTTGTACCTCCGGCTCTAGATTCAGAAAACAGCGTTGCACGAACGTCTGGACCGCTGAAATCGCCAGGCGCAGGCGCGATGTTTGTACGATCGGCTCCATCCCCGGGTCGACCAGAAAGTATTCGAAAAGTTGATTCCTGTCCTCGAATCCGTTCCGCTGCATGATGTAGGCAACGAGCGCATCCCGTTTGTGTTGGCGAAGTTTGTCGAAAATTGTGGGCGCAAGCACAAGCCAGCTTTCCCGCTCATAGCGGGCCTTAACGCTGTGGCGTACGGCGCGCGCGATGTCAAAATCCGGAGATGGCGTTGCCCAGCGCGCAACCGCATCCACTGAAACGCCCAGTTTCTGGGTTACGTTGAGCGCGCGCCAAAGTTTGTGCAGGCCTTTTTCCTGCAGGAAATCCGGCATGACAACTGTAAGCGCACTTCCCGACACTGCCGAATGTGGGGCCATCCCTAAATGCATGGCGGCCGACTGCACCGTCGCGAGTTCTCGCCGCGTAAGGTTCGCCACCTTCTGACAGACCGTGTTCAGCATCTGCGTCTGAGCCTGGGTGGGGTCCGTCGATGCCGGATAGCTCTGTTGCGCGTTTTGAAAAATGGCAATCAGATCGTCACCGCCATCCCCAATGTCGGCTTTCAACTTGGCGTATCCGGCCAGGCGAAGGAACTGATGGAAGAGCACTGTGGGATCGCCCGCCGTCGCATCTGGTGCGCTGCAGGGAAGTTGACTGAAGCTGACATTGTCGAAATCAGCGGCATTACTCAACAGGTAACGCAGCTCGAGCTCATCCAGCGGAAGCCGGTTGATGAATTGAAAAGTCTTTGAGAGCAGCATCCACGCCCGCCCCACCTGGTCGACTGACGATTTCGCGTATAGCGTCAGACTCGACATCGCATTCTTCGGTAGGCTCTCACCCTGAATCGACAAACTCACATCCCCGCTGTTGAGGTTTCCTGCTGTGAAGGTAAAAAAGTATGGGACCCCGGCCTTCAAATCGATGAACTGGCTGAGTTCCATGCCATCACTCGCCGCCGTGCCCTGAATCAGTGGAGTCGGCGCCTGATCTGTCGTGAGTTGCGCCTGCGCTCCCTGCTTGCCCAGGAGCGCAAAGAAACGGTAAGGCCCGGTCGCGGGAACTTCAAAATAACCCTGAATCTGAACGCTGTTTGTTCCCGCTGGTTTTTGATTCGTCGTATCCGTCGCAGCCAGCGTTTGCGCAGCGGAACTCAGTGGCGCACCACTCTCATCATTCGAGCTGAATGCCGCGAAATCAACGGCCGATTGCCCCAGCGCCAGAAATGAATTCAGCAGCTGCGCGTTCGCCGTGCGGGGATCGGTCAACAGCCAGGGCGTGGTCAGCAAAGTCTGTACCACCGAAGAATCAGCGCCCAAAGTCGACGTTAATGTTTGAACCACGAACTGGCGCGAGAGCTGTTGTTGCACAAACGGGAACAGGCGTTGCGCCAGACACACTCGACGGCTGCTTACGGCAGCCTGGGTTTGCGCGTCGGTTGCCCCCGCAGGTGGAGAAGTAAACAAGTCCTGATAATCTTTCGGCGACAGAAAACCGCACAAATACTTGTCATAAAAAGTTTTTCCCTGCGCCTTCACCGCCGCCAACAATGCCGCAAATGTGGGAGCCACATTTGCGGCCTGCAATTGCGTGCTCTGCGTGTCCGTCAAGACACCGTGATAACTCAGCTTTTGCGCCTGCAGAACGGAATCGTAGCTCAGATTAACTGCGGGCATCTGAGCAAACGCAGTGGGATCGAGCTGATTTGCGGGCGCAATACCCGTCTGCGCGGCATCGTACTCAACTGTGCCATTCCACATGCCCGTGAACACAGTCGCCGCGTCAGCCGGCAGCACCAGCGCAATTCTCTCCATCAGCATCTCGTCGGTGAGAGTATTGACATCCGCCGGCACCGCCTGTTCGGTTTGAATCGACCGCAGCCCGGCAGCCAACGTTTTCACCAGCCTGAGCAGCGCATTCGGGTCTTCGCGGTACTTGCCCACCGGGTCGAACTGGTGGCGCAGCAAATAATTCAGGTCCTCGATCTTGAAACCGCTATCACGAACAGTCTCGGCGACTTCGACGAAGCGCAGTGTCTGGCTGTAGGGATAATCGTCGTCCAGAGTCGTGACAGGATCGGGCTTCAATGGCTGAAATGGATTCAACCCCGACATTGCCTTCAGCGCGATCAGATCCGCGACCGGAATTGTCAGGGACTTCGCCAAAAGCCCGTAGCGATACAACAAAGACACGGTGTCGAGAGTCAGAGTTGCGGTACTGACATCCGACCCCGCATCAACCAAAATGGACTCGATATCGCTTGCCGTCAGATTCAATGCGGCCTGGACCGCGATTAGATTGTCTTGCAGCATCACCCCGGACTGCGAAAGATAGTTGCCCAGCGGGTCGTCAAAAATCCTCTGATAGTCCGGCTCATTTCTCAGGCTGCTGTTTCTGAGAAATAACTGGGAGTACATCGAATTCCGTCCAGTCGTGAAAATGTCATTCCACAGGATGAGCAGTTTCAGCCGGGCGTCTTTGCCGAAGTGAGTCCGCTCCTCCAGCGCTTTGAAATGCGACAGATACAAGAGGGCCGTTGTAAACGCCGCCCCCATATTTGCCAGGGTGAGCGGCAAATCATTCTTCGGGATCGCGACCTGCAGCGCCCGGTCCAACTCCTCGATGCTCCATCCCAACTTTTTCCTCAGCCGCACAAAAAGATGCAAGCGCAGGAACACCGCGGCATCGGCCGCCGTTCCATCCACATAAGCGAGGGAAGTCTCCGCAAAATCGCACGGATCGGCTACATTGGAAAGCACAAGGGCGCGATTGAAGTTTCCATCCTGCCAGGCCTTATCCAGCCAGGCTTTCACGTCAAAGTTCAAATTCTGCAAAGACGCTGCAGTAAAATGGTCGGCAAACTCTTGTTTCTCTTCCTTGGCGGCTGCTTCTCCGCTGTCGGTACACCCCTTGGGCGCAGCGCCGCCATTTTTGTAACGAAGAACCTCTTCCAACTCCATCTCGATCTTTTCAAGAACGACCAGCGCATGCAGATTCGGATTGACGAACCAGGTATTGACCAGTGAGACCAGCTCGCGATAATCCACAAAAAGTCTCTGGGCCAATGTTTTCGCCGAAGAAAGCTCCTGGCTGGCTTCGCTGGCACTTTCGTATCCGCAGAGTTCAAACCAGTGATTGTGCGTAGCCGTGTCGGTAAATAGCGAATACTCCGATGGGGACAATCCTAGCGATTCCGCGAAAATATTCGCCCGGTAATATCGTTTGTGATTCGTCGCAGGCGGAAACAAATCATTCGACGGTCGGAAAATTTCCAGGATTTCCGCCAACTTGACGTCGAAATGGTTTACGAACCGCCGCACCGTCTCCAACCACAAATCAAACGGCAACGGCGACGGATACTTCGCATGCCGTAATTTGTCGTAAGCAAGCGGCAGAACATTGTGCGGTTCGGCGAACAGCTCCTCGCTGGTCGATTTCCCCGTATCGTGCCCTGAATCGGCCGAAAGAGAATCGTGCGCAACAAAATACTCGAAAATTTCATTTACGACGTCGATATACGGCATGGCCACGTTTGTGTTTTCGCACGTCAGCGGCAGATGCGGTATATCCGGACGCCGTTCGATGAAAACTTCGTACGGCGTCTTCTCGTTCTTGCTGCTGTCTCTGTGGCGGCCTTTGCCCAACTTTGCCGACTGGTTTTTCGCCTGACTCTGATCCTGAAACGGATACGGCGCGTTCCCATGCTCGGCTTTCAAAAGCTCAAGAAAACTTTGCCAGCTCGCAGGATGAGGATCGAGGAACTGAAGAATATCGACAAGGTACGCAGCCGGACTCAGCACCGAGCGGCAATCCGAACACTCGCAATAGTCGAGCGACCCAAACAGGGTTTCCATGTTGGGGAAGTGCTCGATCATATTTGCCTTGCTTGCTTTGCGGCGATCCGGCGGAGGCGAGGTGGCAAACATTCCAGGAGAACTGGCCGCACTCTTTGCCATCTGGTGGTGGCTGAGCACCATGCCCTTTACCTGATGCGCCTTGCGATAAACAAGCTCGGCCTCCTGCAACGACGGGAAGCGTCGCCCGAACCGCCTGGCGAAGGCTTGGTAGGGCATGCGCGCGACGTCATGTGCCGACTTCAACCCCGACTCAAGCAGCACTTTGAGCGATTCATCGCTCGGAGTAATTTGGTAGAGCCGTTGCAGCCGCTTGAGATCTTCGAATAGGTCTTGCGCGTCCTCCGCTTTGATTCCCACAAGCAAACTGCTCTTGTTCTTGCACACGAACGACTCCACGGCCGTTCGTCCCAGCTCAAAGCCAAGTGCGGCCGCGTTTCGCAGCAACCTCGCGAGTGAAGTGTGTGCTCCTGCGCGCTTGCTTCCATGCGGCATGTCCTGCGTCTCGAGCATCCGCGCGATGACATAGGTCGAATAACTCATTCGGATGCGTCTTGCCAAATCGTTGGCGTACGCTTCCAGCCGCTCCTCGGTCGTATCGGCTCCATACGTGCTGGGAATCAGCGCCGCCAGCTTTTTGGCATCGTTCCCCGCGAGCTTGGCCAGCTGGTCTTTCCATGGCTTTGCAAGATAGAAATCTCGATCCGCCAAAGCAGGCAGCTTATCGAGAGCGCCGACTTGCTTTTGCAGATACTCTGCCAGCGGCGCATTGTTCATCGTCAAGTAGTAAAGCTTGCCTTGCAGTTGCAGGCTCTCAATCGCTTGTTTTGAGATTCCCAGTTTTTCGACTTTGTCCCAAAGTCCATCGGCATCGCTGCCCTGGGCAAAATAAATCTGCTCGAACTTGGCCTGCTCTGCGGCCGACAGCCCCGAATGCACCAGCAGCTCGCTAAAGCTCGAAACGGTTCCGTGCGCGCTCGATGAATGTAGTGTCGCCAAAGCAAATTTCTGAAACGCGCTTTTCGCGGCCGCCTGCGCATGCTCTTCAAGCTTGAGGATGTCGGCATCCACCGCCGACTTCAGCGCGTCTTCCACTTCTTCGATCCTGGTTCGAGCCAGCTGGTTCTTATCCAGAGACAGGCCCGCGCGATAGAGTGCATAAAGGACTTCCGCTTGCATCCCTGACTCAGGAGCCAATTGATTCGCCGCCACAGCCAGAGCGATCAGTCGCGCATCCCATCCAGTCGAGCTGGAAAGCAGGCTCAGGTCTTGTTGGTCCTCATCTTCTTTCGCCTCCCGCAAATGCGTCAGACCTCCCAACTCCTTGGCTAGGTCCTGTGTCAGCCGCTCATACTCCGGCGCCACCGGACGCAGCGTCGTCGGCGCGACAAGATTCAGACTCTCATTGGCATCTGCATCATGCCTTGTGTCGCAGATCGTCACCTCCTTGCCGTGAGCATCGACCACCCGCACTTCGAGATTTGCCGAACCTTTGCTTACGCCGTACGCGATCGCATAGTACCCGTTCACATCCGTTGTGATCTCGCCTAGCTTTGTGGCCGCACGGCCGAAACCACGGTTATACAAGCGCGTAATTACACCCGTCGCGGGCAATCCATTTTCGAAAAAAATGTAGCCATCGATCTTGTAGGGGCCTTTTCCTGCCACAGCGCCCGTCGCGGCTGGAGCCGCTGGTGACGCTGCACCCGAACTTTGGCTGGCAGAGCTGCTACTCCCACGGGAGCCAGTTGATCCCTGCGATGGCGTCGCAGCTGTACCTGGGCTGTTCGCTGGCGCCGATGAAGTTGACGATGACGACGTGGAAGAGGAGGAAGAAGCATTCGATGTGCCGGTAGATCCACTCGCGGCTGCGCTTGCGCCCGGTGTGCTGGGTGCGCTCGTTGCGCCGCCCGCCGGCGAAGCCGTCCCAACGGAACCCGAGCTCGGCGCTGCCGCCGATTGACCGCCGGCCGCCACCATATGAAATGAGGAGGAAAGCGTGGCTGCGTCCGCGGGTGATGGCACCTGTCTTCCGGGCGAACGGGCTATTACGATGTAGTCGACCTGGTCTCCCACCTGGAACGCCGGGAGCCGCGCGGAAAAATACTGGACCTTGTGTACCAGATCCTGCCGGCCCGGCGAAGCATTGACGGACACTTTTGCCCCGCCGTTAACGCGGTAAATGACTTGCACGCTGTTGCTGACGCTGGGTGGCTGCACGGCCGCCGTCACCGACGGCGTGGCCTTATTTCCTGCCGATGCAGTCACCGCTTCGGTCGGCGCGGGAGCGTCCGCCGTTGCGTACCACAGCGTCATGTTGTCGGACTCGAAGCGCACAGATAACTCCGCGGTCACGCGTCGGAAAAGTATCTTTCCCGGCACGGGCATATGAACCCAATTCTCTGCAACCTTATAAGTTAAGGCTAACCGTTAAACTCCAGTACTTGGATCGCGGTAGGATCAATAACTCGCAACGCAAATCTCTCCAATACTCGGAAGCGCCACAGTTGATTGAGATCCTGTTGCATATAAACGGTCGTGGCATGCAGTCCTACCACGAGTTCCATGGTTCTGCCGCCAAGAGAGACCATTACGCCATAGTAGGGTGGCCCCGGCGGAGAACTGGGAGGGGACGGGGGAGATGCTGGTGAGCTCGGGTCGGGAGGTATTGTCGCCGTGCCGTAAAAACCTGCTGTTACCAAGGGAAGGACACGATCGGCGGTGATGACGAGTGATCCCAAACCAACTGCCGCATAAGCATCCGCGAATACCGCCGTATTTGCAGCAAATGCATATGGTCCGGGCTGGCCCTGTGCCGCAAAGGTTGCGATGGCTTGGGTAACTCCCGTGAATAGATTTTCGCCCCACGTAACCCCGACGGCCGGCGGGCTATCGAGCGGATCAACTTGAATTGTGGTATTGGGCGACGCATAGGGTCCGCCGGTCAGACTCAACAAACCTCCATCCAAAGGCTGGTAGGGCTGCCGATAGCGCAAATTCTGGGTGAAGAACGGCGCATTGTAACCGTTATATCCCTGGAAGATCACGATATCCTGGCCTAGCGCCAGATACTGGGCTGCGCGCCGGGCCAACGTAACCGCAGTCGTATGTTCCGGCTCCTTGGCTTCGGCGGTTTCATGCACCTGCTGCGTTGTTAACGCAAATTCGGTCCAAATTTCGTTCAGGCGGATGGTGGTGCCTTCATCGACAGTCAACGTTGACTGAGTCTCTCCGGGCAGTGGCAAATCCACGACCATGTCCTGCTGCACAGAAGTGGTTTTCGGGTGAACTCGCACGTGAGGCAGGAACCTGGCACCCACCCGTACTCGCATGGTTTCGTCATGTACCGTTTTGTGAATCGTCTTCCAAACGTCGTCCGACCACGGTACCTTTGCATTTTCTTTGACAAACAAAGATTGTTGTTTGTCCTGTTCGTCGTCTTCTTCTCCTGCTGGAGCGGCGCTTCCGCCCGGCGGTGTCGTAAGTGGGCTTGCCATGTTCTATCCTCCAAATTTGAGGTTGGTGAAGTAAGCGGTTCAGACACGTTTCCCGATAAGTCCTGATGGACATGAACCGTAAAACGCTCTGGAAAAGGGCCCCGTTAGACGAGGTGCACGCGAATCGTTTGAACTGTCTTCCGATGACTACTGTGCCGACTGTTCCCAAAAAAATCGACTTATGGCCTTGGCTTCTGTCCCAGTCTGGGGAACAAACCTTCAAAAATGGGTGAGCCATTATGGTACAAAGGTTCTGCTAAGGCAACCGCAGAATTCCACTGGTTCCACTGGCCGAACCGATGAGATTTCGGCCCTCTTTTCGATCCACACTGAAAGTGTGATATCTAGGAGCGCTGCGGTTAGAATTGGCCGGGACTTGAACTCAGCATTTTGGGGAACGGTTATGACCAACAAAGCCCCTCTTCTGGTTGGATACTATCCCGGTTATGCCACCCAAGCCCAAAACTACCCAGTTGCGGACATCCCCGCCAGCCAATTGACGCACGTGATTTATGCCTTCGCGAATGTCTCGACCGCTGGCAAATGTGTCTCCGGGAGCCCGGCTGAAGACAAAATCAATTTCCCCCAACTGCTTCAGCTCAAGCAGAATTTTCCCCGCTTGCGGACCTTGATCTCGGTCGGTGGCGCCGCGGAAAGTTCCACTTTCCCGGCCGCTGCCGCAACCCAAAGCGGCAGGCAGAAGCTGGCGCAATCTTGTGTGCAGTTTATGAAGGCCAATGGGTTTGATGGAATTGACATCGATTGGGAGTTTCCTTCTGCGCAGGACACACAGAATTTCACTGCCCTGCTGGTTGAGCTTCGGCAGCAGCTCGACGCGCAGGGAACGACTGACAAAAGAAGCTATCTGTTGACGATCGCCGCGCCGGCCGGGCCCTCACACTACTACAACATCGATCTGGCCCAAATCCATCCGCAACTCAGCTGGATTAATCTGATGACTTACAATTTCTACGTGGCTTCCAGCGCCGTCACCAATTTGGTTGCTCCACTATTTCCTTCACAAGGAGATCCCGCGCCGCCCGATACGCGGGCCACGCACTACGTGGATGCTGCCGTCAGAGCCTATCTCGCCGCTGGCGTACCGGCCGAAAAGGTGGTCATGGGGGTGCGCTTCGTTGCGACCGGTTGGCAAGGCGTCCCCAACAAACAGAATGGACTTTTCCAGAGTAACAAAGGCCCCGCACAGGGAACCTGGGACAAGACCGGGAAACCAACCGGAAATTTTGGCTACCAGGACCTGAAACAAAACTATTTGGGAAGCTACTCGCGATTCTGGAACGCAGACGCGAAGGTGCCATGGCTCTACAACCCCACCACTCAGATCATGATCAGCTACGAGGACCAGCAATCGTTAGGTGTTAAAGCGGACTACGCCATTGCGAACAACCTCGGAGGGATTATGGTTTGGCAACTCGCCGCGGACGACCAGCAACATTCACTTCTCAGCGCGATTGCCGGGAAACTTTTATCCGATACATCCGGTTGCGGACTAGCTATCGCCGGCGCTGCGCAACCGGGCCAGATCCTGGGGACCGACGAGTGCGCTTTCACCACATACGCACTCTCTGAAAATGTCGGTCTGGCGCAGCCCACCGTGGCGTTCTGGGGACCAGGTCAGACGATTGCTTCGAATTTCGGTTCTCGCTATCAGTTCGTGGGCGGAGTTGTGTTTAAGAACGGCACAGGTCCATCATAGGAGTGTCTCTGTCCAAGTTCCCCTGAGCTACCTATCCCGATTCAACCTTACCAACATGCGCTTCGCGGGGTAGGGTCGGAGCCCCCGCAGTGAAGAAGCCCGACTCAAGTCATAAAGACGGCTTGAATGGGCCATGCGCGGATGCGTCTTTCCTCCGGCACGTCTTTGCGCGAAGTTCCACGGCACCGCGGACCCGTCAATTCATGGCTTCATTTGGTCGAACAAGTGAATATTGAGTACAACGACACCAGTTGGCGCTAAAACTGGTGCCCAACTGGGTTCGGGCGTCGAAGTGGGGCCACTTGTCTTTCCATGGAGCCCGTAATCTGCACCCGTCTGTCCGCCGCCGGTGATGGTTATGGATGTGTGGGAACTTAACACGATGTCGGCCTGGAGGCCAAAGATTACGAGAGCCTGTTTGTGCGTGCCACTCGCCCCTGGGCCATTGGTTTGGCCGCTGAGATCTCCACCAACAGTTCCAGCGACGCCAATGGGCACAGTGATGTTGACATGCACCTTATCCTTGTCCCCTATCCTCACTTGAACTGGACTTCCCGTCACGCTCACCTGCGCGGTATCGGGCGGAGGCGAAGGGTGCGAAGCCGAGGGCGTGCCCTTCGTGTCGAGGTTAAGGTGGGTGGCCTGTAAAGTAAGGGTCGGCTGCTTCCAACCAAAAGTGTAGCGGAATAAACGAGGGCCGTGTTCCAAGCCAGACGCCCAATCGGGGGATTGGACAGCGACTTGCGCCACCGCACCACTCTGACCTGGGTTTCCTTGGACGGCACCACCCACTTGCGCCTGCACGTCGGGGTCGCCCATGTCAGGCTTCTCTTCCGTTGTCGGCTTTTCTATCGGCTTATCCGTCGGCAGCGGAGTGTTCATTATCTTGTCACGCAGGGCCTTCGCGTCATCCCGGTTTTTCGTATAATCCGAAAGCAAACTAAGCCGGATATGTTCGGGCATATCACCACGAACTATCTCGCCAGAAGCAGTCCGGTAACCACCGTAGATGACCTTGCCCTCGGAGTTCACTTCATAACCGACTGTGCTCTGGAGTCGACGTATTGCATCTTCGTCATACTTTATTACGGCGTTTAGTTTTGCAATGTCTTCCGCTTTTTCTGCCGCCAGCGTATTGCTATTTTGGGATGTTTTTTGCGTCTCGTTCGAGCTCTGCTTGCCGGTCGGATCGTTAAAACGAACTGGATTGTTGCGGACATAGGCATAAAGCACCGTACTGTCGATCATGCCTTTTGGATCACAAGCGGCCCATTTTCCCAACCACGGGGCATAATACCGCGCCCCGTGATAGCAAAATCCCGTCTCCTCATCCCGCTCCTTGCCCGTATACCGATACCGCTTGAGGCTGACTTGAACAACACCTGGGACAGCCTGATATGACGTGCTGCCGTAAGGGTAATATTCTTCGTAAGAAATGATTGCCGCATTTGCGTCCAATTCAAGCGAGACCGAGCCAAGATGATTATCAAATTGATAGCGCAGGATGGTCGCGGCCCCACTCGTGGTGTTCGTTTCCGCCATCGCTATGTGGCTCTTGCCATCGATGATGTGCAGGGTCTGCCGCTCCAGTGTTACATTGTTCCCGTCGGTCGCGTATTCGCGATAGACCTCATAGCCGCCGACGTAAATCCTCTCCTTTGTCCTTGTCCCGCCACCCGATTGCGTTATCTTGCGCGCGCGCTGCCCGGACGCGTCATAGACGTAATACGTCGTCTCGCCCGGAGCGTTGTTCACTACCTGCCGCTGCGTGCTCGCAAGCTGATCTTTGAAGTCCCACGTCATCTGCGGGAGGTGCGGCATTTGGGTCATGTTGCCGTCGGCGTCGTAGGTATAAGGTTCTTTCAACGCTCCAACACTCGTGCTCGTCAGGCGATTGTTGGTGGGATTTGCATTTGGCTCGTCGTAGGCATACGTCCGTGTCCAGTTTCCATTCGCAGCTTGATGAACCATCTGCAGAAAGTTCCCTACTGCATCGTAGGAATAATTTTCGACATAGTTCCGCATTGCCTGTCCATCCGTAGGCAGCGGCTGATTCATGCGCGGTGAGTCATCCCAATCGACCTGCGGCTGCGTAAGTTGCCCGATAAGCTCGCGCCCAGCGGCCCTAATCAATCGATAGATCGCGTCATACGTGTAGTCGGCGTTTGGCGTGACCACCTGATTTGCAAAATAGATCGTCTGTTGCGAGGCATCCGCAATTGAAGTGATATTTCCCACCGGATCGTATGAGTAAGACAGATCCTGCAGAACCGTGGTGTCCGCACTTCGCTTCGTCTTCGACTCAATCATGCGGAACGTTTCCGGATCGTAGCTATGACTGGTCTGTGCGCCGTTTCCGTACTCGATCAGAATCCTCTGGCCCTTGGCGTTGTAATCGATGTTGCTGACGAATGCCGTCGCAGCCGATGCCCCGCGCAGATTGACACTCATCTGCTCCAGAAGATTCGCTTCGTTGAACACCGGATGCCCCACGCTGCCGTCGGGCGCCGTCGCGGTGACCAACCGGTTGAGCGCATCGAACGTACTGCTAGCCGCGAAAATCTCGCTCTGCAGCAGCGCCGCAGCCGCTCCCACAATTTGCGTGGGATCTTTCAATGCGGCCAGCGGCGTCCAGTCCACTGCCTGCTGATATTGAATAACGAGCAGTCGCGCACTCACCGTAAGATTGCCCTTGAAGTCATAAGAAGCATTCGTCGCAACTCCGGCTTCGTCATAATGCTGATAAAGTCTTCCCCGCAGATTCAGTGCCTCGGGGTTCGCCAGCGCCTCTCCGAACACATTGCATTCGGCCAAAATTTCTGCGGTTGTACCCTGCTGCACATAAAGCTGCACCGGCCGGTGCAGCGCGTCATACATATACCGGGTCTGAAATCCACGGTCGTTCCATCCGCGGACCGGTTTCTGTATCACGTTATTCAACATCCAGCGGTTTCCGGCATCCACGCTGTTCTGGTGCAGCCGGTTTTTCACCAGCCCGTAGTCATAAGTCATGACCGCGCGGCCAAGTGCATCGATCACCGATAGCTGGTTCCCCTGAATGTCCAAAGTATTTCTCGTGGCGTACTTCGCCTCCACCGGGTTGCCGTTCTGTACAAAGCGGTTGAACGCGACGGTCAGCATCGGCCGCCCGAGCGCGTCGAAATGCGCTACTGTGGGCGTGTTGGCATGAACGCTGGCTTTCGACGCTGCAGATTGCTCCGCCGAACCGAGTCCGCCACTGCTACGCTGCGCAAACCATGTCGGCAGGTAATCGCTATCGGGCAGGCGCTGAAAGAACCCTCCGACGTCCCCATCATTTTTTGGATCGCTCTGAAGAATGGTATCGTTCACATCCCAAGTTTCCTGCCGCCAAGGATCGAAGACGACTTTTTCGTAAGTATGATTCGGATGCGCGGTGGCAACCACGCGCTCCGCCGGATCA
>Ga0187781_10002190_pt1 | contig 14931 bp, 21 predicted proteins | sample 0715_SJ02_MP02_2_FD_132447 | JGI IMG/M metagenome (GOLD analysis project Ga0187781, IMG submission 132447) | Tropical peat soil microbial communities from peatlands in Department of Meta, Colombia - 0715_SJ02_MP02_20_MG | ecosystem: Environmental > Terrestrial > Soil > Wetlands > Peat | place...
CACCCAGGAGTTCCGCGAAAGACTTCAGTCTATGAAAGGCACGCGTTCGTTCGTGAAAGGGGAGGATCTGACATCGCCGACCCAATAGTGAGAAGGGGCATTGTGGACGAAAGTCTTTGCCCCAATTTGGCAATCCTCGCTGGGGCGAGCGCGGTCATCGTCTTGCTCTCGGTTCTGATGTTGCCATGGCAAGTGGCCGTTGCGTCGGCCGTGCTGGGCGGCCTCATGATCGCTGGCGCGGATGTTGATGCGAGAACCTTCCTGTTGCCGGATATCATCACATGGGGCGCCGTAGGCTGCGGCGTCGCCGCGGCGGCGGCGCTCGATCCATACGAGCCGTGGCGCGCGGGCCTGGCCGCAATAATGCGCGCGGCGGGCACCACACTTGCGCTTACCTCGCTGCGCGCGTGTCACGCCCGGCTGAGAACACGCGAAGGCCTTGGTTTCGGCGATGTGAAGCTCGCGGCGGCGGTTGGCGCTTGGCTTCCCCTCGAGGCAATCCCGCTGTGCTTTGGCCTGGCAGCCGGCGCAGCGCTGGTGGCCGTTCTGCTTGCCCGCTTGCGTGGTGAAGCGGTCTCAGCATCGACGAAGATTCCGTTCGGCGCATTCTTGTGCCCCGCCCTGTGGCTTATTTTCTATGTGGGCGTGTTGCCAGGGTAGCCGCAAACACAGACTGTCACGAATGCGCTCATCGTTTTCGGTTGCCGATGCTTTCTTTGCTTTATCAGTGCCGTCGACGTTCCCAGAAGAAATCCACATTCTCTTTTTGTGTCCACAACGAATAGCTTTATCTGTTCCGTATTTGTTGATCATTAACAAAACCTTTTGATTCCATTTTTTTGCAAACTTGGAGCCTTAAATAAGTCGACGGCTTGAGGTCTGATGTTTCTTCGGATGGCAACGCCGCAACGCGTAGTGGGGAGACGAACATGCCAAAGCTCCAATTTGCACCACGATCGAAATATTTGCTCGCGAGCACGGCGCTGATGTTGAGCGCAACGATGTGGTCGGGATCCGCGCTGGCGCAAGCTCAGAGTCAAACTCAGTCACAATTCGGCGGGGGTGGCTTTGGCGGTAGAGGCGGAGGGGGTGATGGTAATGGTGGTGGTGGCGGCGGTACCGGTGGTGGTGGCGGTACTAGCGGACAACAAGCCACCGATCCCGGCGTAAGAGGCGGACTGGCTGGCGCCGGAGGGCCGCTTCCCGGTCTAAGCGCGGCCGAATTAGCCTTCTTCAATGCTGCGGTGGTCCGGTTTGAAAATGTCGACGCAGTCGCCAACGGATTGGGTCCGGGATTCAACCTCAATAGCTGCTCAGGTTGTCACGCCCAGCCGGCAACGGGCGGCACCTCTCCAGCGACTAATCCAGAAGTGGCGGTCGCAACCTTGAACGGCGCCAAGAACGTCGTGCCGGCATTCGTCACGGCGAACGGACCAGTGCGCGAAGCGCGTTTCGTACTCAACGCCAATGGCACTCCCGACGGCGGCGTGCATGACCTTTTCACCATCACGGGCCGCTCGGATGCGCAAGGCTGCAACCTCGCGCAGCCTAACTTTGCCGCCGCTATCGCCGCGAACAATATCATTTTCCGGATACCCACTCCCACCTTCGGGCTCGGATTGGTGGAAAACGTTTCAGACACTGGGCTGCAGACGGCGTTTCAGAGCACCGCACAACAAAAGGCGTCGTTGGGAATTTCCGGAAACTTCAATGTGAGCGGCAATACCGGCAACGTCACCCGCTTTGGGTGGAAAGCGCAAAACCCCTCTCTGTTGGTCTTCAGCGGCGAGGCCTACAATGTCGAAATGGGCGTGACCAACGATGCCTTTCCCGAAAAAAGGAACAGCCCGCCGCCAAGCTGCCAGTTGAATCCTCTTCCGGAAGATACAACCAATCTGACGGACAGCACCAACGGCGTGAGTCCGGCTTCGGGCATCTCTTCAGACATCGTCAACTTCGCGGCGTTTATGCGGATGTTAGCTCCGCCGACCCCGGCAAACAGCACGTCGCCGGCGACGACGGCGTCGGCAACGCCATCGCCGACAACGACATCGTCGACGACAACCGCCACTGTTGAGGTGGCCGACGCCGATCCGACAAGCGTCCTGTCCGCGGCTTCTGGAACGTCATCGACATCCGTGGCAACGACAGGCTCGACGACGACCGCCGGATCGACCGGTTCGACCGCTTCGATCACGCGCGGTCAGCAGGTCTTTGCCAACATCGGATGCCAGGCTTGCCATGTGATCAGTCAAACCACCGGCAACTCCGAGATTGGCGCTGCCGCGACCAATGTCACGTTCCAACCGCTGAGCGATTTCGCTTTGCACAATATGGGCACACGGCTCGCCGACAGAGTCTCCCAGGGCGCCGCGACGGGAAATCAATTCCGCTCCGCGCCGCTGTGGGGCGTCGGCCAGCGTATCTTCTTCCTTCATGACGGCCGCACCACCGATCTGAAGGTCGCCATCGAACAACACGCGAGCAGTGGCTCGGAAGCCAATACCGTGATCAACAACTATAATATGCTGAGCGTCAGCGATCAGCAATCGCTGTTGAACTACCTGCGCTCGCTGTGATCGCGCGCTTACCCACGCCGCGGCGCGCATTGTATTTGGGCGCCGCAATCTGTGTGTTGGGCTTCTTCGCCTGGCAAATTGGAGCCGCGATATCTCTTCGCGGCACCAAAACATTCATGTCGAATCCGGAGGATGGAAAGGTCGCCCAGGGCAGCTATGTAAGTGGCTATTTCGGCTTGAGCTACCGTTTGCCGCAAGGCTGGATCGTCGGCGAAGCCGGACCTGATCCTTCGCAGTCCGGCTATTACGTGCTGTCGACCTTGGTGCCCAAATCCGAGCCCGATGCCAACATCCTCATTGCTGCACAAGACATGTTCTTCGGCGCCAGTACGGACAACAACGTGGAAGACAGGGCGCGCGATTTTCAGCAAGCGGTGTCACAGGTTGACGGCATGATCATCGACCGCAGTCTGATGGAGGTGAAGGTTGCAAACCATCTCCTCTATCGCGTCGATTACAGCGGCGTCGGTCTCTTTCGCGCAAGACTTGCAACGGAAGTGCGGTGCCATGTCGTCAGCGTCAATGTAACGACGAGCGACGAGGAGCTGCTGGAGCGTCTCGCCGGCAACCGCGATAGCCTTTCTTTCACGACAACACACAACGCTGCATCTTTGCCGCCGCCCTGCGTGAAAGACTACGCGGTTGGGAATAATGTCCTTCACAAAGTCGATCCGGTATCGGTGGGTCCGAAATTCGTACCGATCCCCGTCCGGATTAATGTGGCCGCGGACGGCAGCGTTAGGCACGTGCATGTGATCCACGCGACAGACGACCAGCGTCGCACCATCGAGGAGGCGCTGTATCAGTGGAAACTCAAGCCTTATGTGGTCGATGGCCGTCCAAGTCCAGTCGAAACCGGGTTGGTCTTCAAGGTTACGACGGGTAACGAGGAGTCGCGTTGAGCGATCAGGACGCCGCGATCATCGCGCCGGCATCATGGCGTCGCGATATGCCATATGTTGTTGCGCCCGTCACCATCGACGTCGCCCGGCTTGTGGTCGTCCATCCATGTGTAGAGCGGCTTGCCTTTGTACGCCCATTGCTTCGAGCCGTCGTCGCGGACGATAACCGTCCAATCCCCTGCGGTTTTGGCGTCAGCCGCTGCCGTGAGGGGTGGCCAATTGGTCTCGCATCTCCCGTTGCAAGCCGATTTGCCGGGCGTGGTGTCGCGGTCGAATGTGTAAAGGGTCATACCATCGGCATCGACCAATGTTTTGCCTTTCGATGTGTCAGCAATTTTGGCCGGCGCGGCTGTTTGCGACGACGCGATCGAGGCACCGAGGACTAGAATTACAGAAACCGCCGTTAACGCGACTGTTCTTTTCATGACGCCGATTCCTTGGTTGCTCTCGAGCCTGCGAGTCAACTCGTATAGCAGACGCGAAACAAAAGTTTTCAGACCCGCCTAGATTTCACGCAGATCAAAGCGGATTGTTTGCGGATATTTGCCGAAAACATGATCGCTACCACTTTTTCGCAACGGAAGATGAAACTTAAAGAGAGCCGTCAGCTATTTAAAATACGTGACGCCGCAGCTTTGTTCGCCGACGCGCTCCTCAACAGTTTGCTTGGCCGCCGGGACCGTTGTGCCGGGTTTCGGCAACTGGTAATCAACGGTCACGACGCTGCCTTCCGGCGCATTCTGGGCTGCTTCGTACGTTCTTTTGCCGATTGGATCGTCCTTAAGCGACAAGCTCCGGACATCGGCATTCAACAGAGCGGGACTTTCGTAGGCGGTGATTTTGCCGTCCGACATGTTGTAGCAGAATACATAGAGATCGTGGTCGCGGAACTGCTTGTTGCTCGGATCGTTGAATTGGCTCAGTGCCGCAGCCTCATTGGTTTTCAGCGCGCTGATGGCGCGATCGAGCATCGCTCTCGCCTCATCGGCAGTTCCGAATTGTTGAGCGCCGACCGCTACTGCACTCCACAGCAGCAACACGGCGGTTGTTCCGGACGCAACGACATTCTTACTCATGGAACCCCTCAACAAGACTGGACTGTCCTTATATACGGAAACTGTATTTGCGAAAGTCAAGCGCGCGGGTTTTTCTCCACGCGCTGAAAAAAGCCGCAATGACATCGGCACAAATATCGACGCTTTAGCGACTTAACTCGCTGACGGAACGGTCGAGATCCCGAAGGTGGGCGCGCATTTCTTCCAAGGCGAAACCCAGCGCAAAGACCCGCTCGACCGTATCCATGGAGAGACCGACCGTGAGACCGTCACTGCGAACCTTGGTAAACGCTTCGGCATAGCCCTCGATCGCCGCCTCGGCAGGGTCAAGCAACGACGGGATTCCGCCCCTCGTGAGAACTTCGGCAGTCTGGTGGAGATATTCGGCGACCGCCTTCGTTACCTCTTCGAGCGGAGGTCCGAGGTGTGTTCGGAGCGTGTCCGGAAACGGTGCGACTGCGGCCCGTCCGATCATAATGAGATCGTGGCGGAGCCTCAGCAGTGTCCGCAGTAGTGGCCCGATGTCGGGCTGAGCGTCCAGGAGGCCTATCTGTTCGTGCCGAACCTCGATAGCGGTTGCTTCTAACTGCGCGAACACACGCCCGATACTATCCTGAAGCTGAGCAATGACGGTAGCATCGCGATTTTGTGTAAAGCCCAGGAATAGTTCCGGCAGTTGGCGTGCCATCAGGCCGAGCATCTGTGACGCGGTTTCCGTCGCCAGAGATCGGGCACGTGCTGGAAACACCAACAACGAGACCGCTACAGCGGTGACACCGCCAACGGCGACTTCGATCATGCGATAGAGTGCCGACTGGATCGGCCCCACGTGGGAGATTGCTGGGACCAGTACGACCAAGACGCCTGTAAATGTCGCGGCGGTGAAGCTCGGGCTCATGGCACCGAGCAGAGCGAGCGGCGCGACGGTAACGGCCAAAACAGCAATCAGCGCAAATTCATTCGTATGCGGAATCAATGTGGCTATTGCACCAGCATAAACCGCTCCACAGAGCGTGCCGATAACATAGTCAATCGTGGCTTTCAGAGACCTTCCGAACGTGACCCGCGTCAGAATAACCGCCGTCAATACCGTCCAGAGTGGAAGCGGAACGTTCAACAACAGCGACAACGTCAAGCCGAGAACGGCGGCAACGGTCACCCTCAGCGAAAGTCCCAGTTGACCCCTATGTTCTTGGGCCAGTGCGACGAGAGACGTCCACCGTGTCGCAATCCCGTTCATGAGTAGGCTCCTGACGAGGATTCCCAAAATCGAGTCCCAGAGAATTTTCGATTCGTTGAGGTTCGTTCAATGATCAAGATGCGAATCCGGAGTGAAAGCTCACTGATTTGTGCTGTATCCCGCCTTCATCGGGCGGCAAATTCTAACGCATGAATTGTTTTCTCAGCCAATCGACAACGACGTCCGCCATTTCATTGATCACATCCGCATCCGTGCGGCCGGATCGCGCCGGTACATGGAGTGAGTGATCGGCTTCGTTAATGACGTGAAGCGTGGCCCCGCTGCCGAGCTTTTCGGTGACAATTCTGATGAGAGGCAGCTCCGCGAGCTTATCTTTACCGCCCTGCAGGAACAGCATTGGTATAGATATTCTGGACAGGTGCGACGCCCTGTCGGTCGACGGCTTGCCCGATGCGTGAAGCGGAAAACCGAAGAAGACGAGTCCGCCGACATTCGGTAATGCAGATGCGGCCTGAGCCTGCGAGGTCATGCGTCCGCCGAACGATTTACCGCCGGCGATCAGCCTCGTGTCCGGACAGCGCTGCCTTGCTGCATCGACGGCGGCACGAACTGCGGCCTGCGCGACGGCGGGAGGGTCCGGTCTCCTGGCACGAGCTTCCATGGAGGGGAATTGATAGCGCAAGGTTGCAACGCGACGGTCGAACAGCGCCTTCGCCACGTTGTCCATGAACGGATGGTTCATGCCCGCCCCTGCTCCGTGGGCGAAGACAAAGCACGCCGCGGCATCGGCCGGTTTGAGGAGAAGCGCCGCGACAGAACGTTGGGCGTCGAGGTCGACGCTGAGGCTTTCCATGGGCGATCCGAACCGCGCAAGGCGCAAAACTTATCGAACGGCGAGCCGTGTCGTTTTAAATACCTGGCAGTATGGAAGCCGTTTCACAAGGCGGAACCCGCCCTCCGTGGGCGCCTACTGTGACCCCGGTCACAGCCACAAATCCCGGCTGCCTTTATGTTCAAGGGGAGTTCTCTCAGAAAGGGAAACTCCCAATGTCCAGTAGTTTACGCGAGCTGCGCACCAAGAGAGCAGCACCTCCGCGGTCTTGGCTGGCCGCGGCGGTCACAGACCCCGGCCTCATTGCAGTAGTGCTTTTTTGTGCGATCGGCCTGTTGGTCACTTTGAATCTGATTCTTCGTTTTCCGGATCTCGGCGTCATCATCGCGCAATACAATCAGTTCTGACCGGATGGCCTCGCGGTGATTCGCCGCGCCCTCGCCGCTCGGCTGCTTGGTCCCAACCATGGCAAAGCGCCCTGCAGGATATTTCCGCGGCCGGTCCGACCGCCGCAAATACCGTTTCCTCTCGATTTTCCGCCGTATCGACATTTTTCGAACCAATTCCGCCCGATTTTGATCGTTTGAGTCGGGTCCTTCCTTGACAGGGTTTGCTGCATGTCCTCATCGGACGATGTTCCCTATTTTTCGCGCTTCTTGGTGAAGTTCATCGAGATTTTCGCCGCTGGCTTCGCGACTGCGGTCAGCGGTTATATGATTGCGCACCTTACTGGCGCGTTGTCATCTTCTACGCCGGCCCCTGCGGGAACCGCTATTCAAGTCGCTCCGAGCGCCAGCACGGCGCCCGGCAGCCTGCCCGTCCAGGTGACTCCGACCGCTTCGGCCGATGTTAATGAACAGCACGCAGCACCTCAGCAGGAGGCGAGCGCTCCGGCTGGCGCGCAACCGGCGCATGGGACCGAGCCGGCACATGCGTCCGACTCGGCACATGCATCCGAGACAGCACATGGAACCGAGCCAGTGCATGGGACCGACTCAGCGCATGGGACGGACCCAACGCATGGGACCGAACCAACGCATGGGACCGAAATGCATGCGACTGCGAACACAACGAAAGCAGTCGCCGCGCGCAAGCACCCGGAAACAGAAACCGACTCGGCGACGAGTGCGGCCGAAAGCAAGCGTGATCAAGAATCAGTCTTGGCCCGGATCAGGGCTGCTCTCGCCAATAGCAATGCCAAGCCGACAAATCCGGCCGACCCAACGCAACGTCAGGGCAATCCCCTAGGCCCCGCCACGATTGGGTCACAGTCACGGCCGGTCACAGATCGGATCGGTGGCGCCCCGGCTGTTCCCGCCCCAGCTGCCCTCTCCGTCACGACAGCGCCGCCCGATTCTGCGAAACCTACCTCACCGCCGGTTCAGCAATCGGTCCAGCAATCAGCCACCGAGCCCAGTCCGCTCACCACTATCGAAATACAGTCACGGCCAGTTGCCACCGATCAATCAGCTCCGGCTCCTGCGAGCCAGGAAGATAGCGGCGTGTTCTCCGCCCTCGACCGGTTGCGTCACGACCCACTTTCGGCCACCGATGACGCGCCGCGTCCGCCCATGCCGGTCGGCCAATAGGAACCGGTGTATTTCGTCAACGGCCCGGGCCGGATTGCCTTACGGTTCAACGAAGCAAACCACTTTCCATCGGTGTGGTTAACCCGCGCAACTACTGAAACATTTTGCGATTTCGAATGACAGACCCGGGTCGTAGAAATCCGTTGCGGCAAAAGCAGCGATCAGACGCCTTACTGGCCGTACGAAAGCCTCATAACGTAGGAAAACTACAGAAAATATGCCGCGCCCCGCGAGGGCAGCTGCGGGGGCTAATGGACGCTGTCGATGTTTTCCTTGCTAGGTCGCGGTCGTAACGCCCGTGATGAAGCTGATATCCTTTTTGCCTTCAGGGAATGGCTGAAAGCTCAAGAAGGTCGAGTCGGCAAGCTGTCACTTCATCCGGAAGCAGATGGCTCTTTGGACGACGATGCGGCTGAAAGGACATTCCATCTTTCGCCCGGCATAGCGGCGACAGAGGCTCCGGTTGATCTGAAACGTCTGCAGACCGGCAATAAGCGCTCTGTCTGAAGGCCGCTGTCTCAAGTTATTGTACGTTGTCTCATCATTTTCGCGTTGGTTGGCGCCGCGGTTGCGTGGCATTAATACGTTGCGTGGCATTAATACGCGGACGATGAAACAAAGACGGCGGTTCAAGCCGAAGTGACAAAAACCTGGGATCTAGCCTCCGGTTGGGTGCGATCGGTTCTCCACAACGACACGCGCGCCCGCACCAACGTGGCATATGCGCCGGCTTCCGAAAATTCAAATCAGGCACAAACCCAGGAGGCCGCCGCCTCGCAAACCGCCCCTGTCGCTCAGCCCGCGCCCGAAAACCCGCAACCGGCACCGGTGGCGCAGCCTACTTTGGGGGCCGCTGTCGCTCAGTCTGCACAGGCCCGGGCCGCACTCGGAATTTCGCCCGAACTGCAACAGAAGTTCGAGTCTTTGCAAGACGACATTGCCGACGTACGGCGCATCGTGGAGCAGATTGCGATACGACAAGAACAAATGACCGAGAGCGTGGTCGCACTACAGGCGGCGCAACAGACCCTCACACAAAAGCTGTCGCTGCCGCAAACCGCGGCTGCCTCGGCCGTATCGCATGCAAGGAAGAGTACATATCCAGAAGCTGCAGCCGTTCCGCGTCCAATCCCCGCTCCCCCTCCTCGCCTTGAACCGCTCCAAACTTCACACTGATTTTTGCAGGGCTTCGGTAAAAGCGGCCTGTTCGATCCTCGGATGGGACTGCCTGCGACGTCACCCTTCGAGGCTGGGTGCAGCGTAAAGTTAACCTATCGATCACGCTGCGCCCTTGCCGCTCCGCTTTACTCGCTACGGAACCCCGAAATGACCCACGACTCTCTCGCTCTAAGTTAAATTGACGAATGTCGTAACATAGGGTCTGCCCCGTCTATCGGGCACTTCTATTCGATCCGCTAGATTGCAATCTTCTAGGCGATGCGAAAGAGAATTCCGCCACCTATGGAGTTCCAGTGTTCCAACTGTGGGGGAAAGTACGAATTCGTCCGGGTCGAAGCTCCGCGAGGACCGACTACCGATCGCCAGATAATGTGCCTGAGTTGTGGCGCTTCCCTACATGGCCGAGACGGTAAGTTCCTTCTCAAATACTTCCTAATTGAGTGTCCAAGACAACACGCATAACAAGACAAGATGCGTAAATTGTAAAATCATTGACGACAATGCATCAAACAATACAATTACTAATGCAGTAGTGGTGTTGCTGTTTGCTCTGCCTGGCTCGGCGGACGAACCAAGCTCCGAACATTGACAGGGCGAAGCGTTGCAAAAACTACCCCAAAAAAAATTGAGGTCGCCTAAGTTGGACGCGAGGGGCGAGATTATTGATCCATTGATCAAAACCAAACTCTCCCGTCATATTTTGGAACATCATTTTCACCAGACCAACAAAACCATGCAGGATAGAATGGCCTATTCCCGCTTCCATACGAGCCTAAAGTTGGTGTTGGTATTCATGGCCGTGAACTACGGCGCGCACAGTCAAACCGCGCAATCACCGCCAACGTCGCCAATTGTCGTGCCACGACCTGATATCGAGGCAGTCGTTCAGGCAATGAGCACCAAGACCTGCGCCGGAATTGTTACCGGTAGGGAGAAGCAAGCAGCGGCAGAGACCAATATCAAGCTCTTGTACAAGGACAAGGCAATCCCTTATCCGCTGTCTGCTGACGATGTGGCGCAGATTTTGGCAATGATGCACTGCACATGAGCTTTGCGACGGCACGGATGGACGACATCCCCGATGAGTAAAGCCCTCGGCGATCAGCGGCTAAGCTGGTCGCCGCCGGGGGCGTCAAACGGGCGCGCGAGGCTGGAAGGGGCTAGTCGAGGAACTTGCAGCCTAGTACCAACGAGCGCAAACGCCTGCGTGCCAATATGCACACCTGCGGGCGCCATAGTAGTTGTAGGTACCGTAAGCGCCTGCGCCTGCAGCAACAGCCCCGGCCCCATAGTAAGCTCGCCGATGTACTCGCCGATTGACGCCAGCCACGCTCATTGGAGTCAACGGGCGACCGAGGCGAGCCTTTGCAACGTCAATCAGTGTTTAGGCATTGTTGAAAGGTCACGAACCCGCAATTGGTACCCTCGAGCCAGTGCTGTAAATCGCACACCATGGATAGTTTTGGGCCTCGGCGGATTTTTCGATTCCGACGATACCGATGCAAATTCCCAACATGAATAGCAAGGGCCTCATGGCTGCCGATTCGTCGCGCTCTATTCCCAGTCCTGCTCCGAACGCCTAGTAATGCAAGCTGTCAGTTGCCTGCGCAGACAAGTAGACCAAATCTTCAAACTGATATCCGCAGGCTTCGCAGGACCACACGTTCCGAACACATTGGTCCGACAGGTGCTCAGACCATTTCGGCGCGATCATTTCGGCGCCACACTGTGCACATTCACTAACGGACAGGCGACTCACGGAACGGTGCCCCTCCACTCACTTGCGATCAGCCCTCGGAATAGAACCCAGGGAGAGCCAAAGTACTGTGACGCGGGTCACATTAAAATGCGCGACGGTGACGAAAGTAGGACCGTTGGCGCTTTTCCATCGCACTTCAACTTAATTTGACGATGAAATTTTACAGGCCCGTCGTGTGTGTTGGCCGTCTACCGTCACCCATTTTGACTAAAGCCGCAAAGCTCAGGCAGGAGATATCAAATGCTGAGCAAAAGAATAGTGCTTGCAGATGCCAATTGTTCTCAGTACGGCCGTACCGGCGTCGGCCCTGATCAAGCATCTTCGCGGCACTCATGTTCATCCGCCAGCGATTTACAACATGATCCCCGGCACCATTCGTGGCATCTGTCCAGCCAACGGCGGTCCGTCGTGCAGTGGCGATTGCTCGGGGCCTAGCCCTTGTGCACCACCGGATAAAGCGTGAGAGACGAGGAGCCTGCGCTTGGCGATCGCGGTGGCGAGGTGGGTCGCTCGTGTCGACGGCCTAAGGCTCTCGATCGCCCCCTGCCTGATCCCTCTCGGAAGTCAGACCACCATTTTCAAATCGAATGGCGGCGTGTTCCCACATGATCGCCATTTTCAAGTAGAGTGGGCGTAGAAGCTCGTCAGAAGTGGATCGCGCGAGTTCTTTGTATTCGCCCGCGTATTCTCGATATATCGATGGTGGAATGGTCAAGATGGCGGATTTCATCGAGCTTCGCTCACCTCAGCAGATCGAATCACAAAAACTACAATAGCTGACAGGGGCGTCGAATGAACCAGTAAGGCATTGTCGCTTCCAGCCACTAGGGTCTATTAGCCCTATGGGGCAGTTAAGTTAAGGATTAAGCTGTGAATCGCACGATGTCGCGGTCTTTACCACCAAGGAAAATCACCGAATTGGCAGTAGAATAGAGGCGGTGCTGCGCGGAATAAAACGTGCAGTTCACAGGGAGATCAACATGGAACAAATTCTGATTAACCTCGTCACAGGAGCGCTTGGTGGACTTGGCGCGGCCAAGGCATCCCCCAACTTTGATCTTGGTACGATCGGAAACATTATTTCTGGTTTGGTCGGAGGGGGGCTGCTCGGCCAGATCGTCACCTTAGCGCTGCCATCGGTCGTGGCCGCAGCGGAGACGGGCCATCTGAGCGTAAGCGCCATTGTCTCACAGATAATCGCCGGTGGCGCTGGCGGGGCCATCCTCACAGCGATAATTGGTGCAATTAAAAACAAAGTTGCTGCGTGACGATTGTTTTGGCCCGAGTTGGGACTTTTGACGCAGATCAATGCGCTGATGGCGATCCCGTCCTTGAGGTCATGGGCGCGTCCTTTTTTACTAACGAGAACGCGTTTGGTAACTAGCAAACTTAGGCCACCAGCCGGTTTTGGTAACCTTTTTATTGTCCGGCAACGTAAGCCCCCCTCGCCGCTGCCCGCCACCATGGACCATTGAAGACTATGCAACCTGCTTTATGATCGCAATTTGGAGAGCCATTTATGAAACTAAAGCTCGTTGCCACCATTTCCGCTCTTGTCGCAATACCGGCGCTTGCTCACGCGCAGCAGGGTGGTCCGCAGCCAAAACCAACAACGGCGGATGCTCAAAACGTCGTCCAGACAATCACCAGCGATAAAGTAAAAACGCAGGCCTATTGCGATTTTACCAAGCTCGAAGGTCAAGTCAGAGCGGCTGATCAAAAGAATGATACCAAGACGCTCGATGCGCTCAGCAAACAGGCTGAGTTGCTGGTCGACAAGCTCGGTCCCAAATACTTCAAATTGATGGACGGATTGGAGCAAGTCGATCCGAAATCGAATGAAGCCAAGGAATTTATGTCCATACTTTCAGAGCTTGATAAGAGATGTTCCAAGTAAGGCGTTTCGAGGAACAGCCTGGGCAGCAATCAGCGGCGAAGATTGCTTCGCAGAGGTGATGCGCGAATGATCGTTGCCAATGGTGCGAAGCTACCGGAGCTACTGAGAAAGTCCTAAACTTAGGCCAGCCTTCAGGGCGCACAAGGGAAGGAGCTTAAGAGAACATGCGAACTGCCAGCCTGATCATGTTGTCGGGGCTGTTCGTACAGCTAGCCTATGCCGACGAAATCCGTCACGCTACCTTTCCAAACGTCATGCTGGGCACCTGGGCTGAAACAGCCGAAAAATGCGCCGCCAAAGACAAAACTAACATCGTGATCGAGCCCGCCAAATATCGTGACGGCGGCGGCGACTGCGAGGTAAGCTGGATCGTTGAGACGACGGGATCGGACGACACCAATTACGCAGTCCATAGCCTTTGCACCAGCGCATCGCTGCCGGAGAAGACCCAAACCAAAAACATCATCGTGCGGCCGCTTGGCCCAGACCGCGCGGCGATGGGGCTATCGTTCGAAGATTTAAAGAACTATCAGCGTTGTCCATAACAATCACCCCATCCTCCCCTCGTTGCTTCCACACTGCCCCGCCGCTCCCCAACACCATGAACAATTGGAGAGGTCAACGACGCTGCCCTCGTCGTGAAGGACGCCGACGATCAAGCTAATAAGGATAATGCCCATAGACCGTAGTTAACGGATGTTAGGTGGCATCAGGCAGCGCCGTCGGTTGCCTGAGGGACGTGCGCTCGTGCTGCAAGGAATGGGCACGGGTGAAGGAGTTTATAATAAAATTTCCGAGCCCTCGTTGCTTCAGAAATTACCAAGAAACAACAAAACTATAATACCAGTCGCCCATAATGGAATCGTGGCGAGCCATCCGAATGCGGAATATAGTGCTATACTCGCGTAGACGATGCCAACAAGAATTATCGGAGCCAACACGATATAGACAAATAACCGCGGACCAGTATCCAGCTTGGCCAGCGCACGGCGAGCCTCCTTACTCTTTTTGATTGCGTTGCTGATTAAGTCGGCCATACCCGGTGCCCCTCTACGATAACCGATAACGACCTTAGTAGACGCCAGCTTATGCGCAAGAATGGTTAGTGTTCGAGGAAATTCACACAAAATTTGAAGCGGCCATCGAGCGAAAACGACGACGACATTTTTTAAACGCTAAGCCAGTCTTTGCACCAATGAGCGAACGTACTCCTTCGCTATGGTCCAATCTTCCCCTTGCCTCCTGCGAGCCTCCTGCATGTCGATAACTTGACCAAGCCGTTTAAGTGCTCCTCGCTCTTCGGGCACCTCGTTCAGCGCAAACTCATCAATTCGCCTTTCGATTACAGTGGCTAGGTCGGGATTGGAAGATCGCATCGAAAACACACGCAAGTCCTCGATACACTCCCGCAGCCGATCTATAAACCCCTGCTTCGGTTCCCCAGTCAGTGTCGCCTCGTTGTGCTAAGACACATCAATATAAGTGAAAACGCTCTCCGTAACGCTTCGCGGCGCTGCGTCAACAACGAACCCAACCAACTGGTAAACGTCCTGAGATGATTTTGGTTCGAGTTATCACTCTACCTAACCAAACAACCATGGGTGGCGCGACATCATCAACGATCGCTCTAATAGATTTTTGACTCGAGGAGATCTTTACAAAATATGGTGAGCACCATTGGTCGCGAACGACACGCGATTTTTGCACCGTCTCGACCTCAATGGCCCTAATCAATTACGTATGCACAAATGTTACCAAACAAACAACAAGCAAAAATGTTCACTATTCAATGAAACTTTATTTCATCAGTTGTTCGTGAGAGAAGATAAAGCGGCGCGACCAAATGCTGCCGGCATGCGATCGCGCCTAACCCAAGCCGACGGAGGCATGTCCAATGGCTCAGGCTGATCCAAGTCTATTCGCCAGAGCGCGACGCCG
>Ga0187781_10002191_pt1 | contig 14931 bp, 13 predicted proteins | sample 0715_SJ02_MP02_2_FD_132447 | JGI IMG/M metagenome (GOLD analysis project Ga0187781, IMG submission 132447) | Tropical peat soil microbial communities from peatlands in Department of Meta, Colombia - 0715_SJ02_MP02_20_MG | ecosystem: Environmental > Terrestrial > Soil > Wetlands > Peat | place...
GCCGCGCTCGGAGTGAACCGTCTCGTGGTTCTTGCGCCGCCGGGCCTCGACCCTCGTGCCACGATCGAGGGTGCTGTGGACGTGGTCGCGGCCCTGTGATCACATCGTCCCACAGCTTCTCCGCGGCCGCGGATTCACCTGGCCCACCATCGGACGATGAGGGGTATCTGGCGGCGACTGGTCGCGTGATCATCAGTTCGGGGAGCGCTCGTCCTCAACGAGTCGTCTGCCCATGCTGATGACGTCGTCGACCAAGTAGCCGAGGCTTAGGTAGAAATCCACGACGCCAGCGTTCGTCCTGCGAATCTGCAGGTTGACCTTGGCGCATCCAAGCTCGGCCAGTTCGTGTTCCGCGTAGCCGACGAGGGCGCGCCCAAGTCCTCTTCGCTGGTGCTCTGGCTTCACCGCGAGGTAGTTCAGCCAGCCTCGATGTCCGTCGTAGCCGAACATGACTGATCCGACGACCGCTCCGTCGATCACGGCGACGATGAGATGGCCGGGGTCGTGCAACAGCTTGCGATCGATTTCGCGATCGGGGTCATTGACCCGTCGGATCAGACCGCATTCACCCCAGAGCGCGATCACCCCTTGACGGTCTGCTTCTTCGAAAGTCCTGATAATCCGGTCCACGGATCTGCCTTTTTTTGCCAAGGTGAGGGTCGCGGGTTCGAGTGCCGTCGTCCGCTCTGCCGTCGTCCGCTCAACGTGCTCGTCGAAGTCGCCGGAGTCGAAGACTTCGAAGCTGGGCTTCAGCGCTACGGATGTCTAGCTCAGTGACGCCGCCCGATGACCCATGCGGCCGCGGCCCAGCCTGCGACCGTCCAGGCGATGAGGACTGCGTAGGAGAGGGCGAGCCCGCTCACGAGGCCGGTCGTCACGCTCGCTCTGAGGACTTGAGCGAGGTGATAGATCGGGAGGATCCGGTGCACTTCGGCGAGCCAGCCGGGCAGCTGACTGATCGGGAAGACGACTGGCGAAAACAAGAGGACGACGAAGATCAACACGTTCACGATCACATTCGTGACGAAGGGGCTACGGATCGCCTGTGCCATACCGAAACCAACCGACGTCGCCATCAAGGACGCCAACACGAAGGCCGGCACGACGCTGGGGTTCGGGTGGAGGTGGAGACCGTAGCGCCAGCTGGCGAAGAGGAGCGTCACGACGATCCCTGGGATCGTGAGGACTGTGTAAACGGTGAAGGTCGAGGCCACCGAGGCGGACCTGGGCACCGGGAGCGACCAGATGAAGTCCCACGAGCCGGACATCTTGCGCTCGCCCACCATCGTCGGGACACCGACCATGCCGGTCGTTATGACCGCCAGGGCGGGCGCCCCGCTCACGATGAAGAGGGCGGCGCTGACCGGCATGTGACCGATGTAGAAGCCGTAGATAATGGCCATGCCCGTGCCGAACATCACCTGCATGACGAGGAACATGGGGAGCCACGTGCGCTGGGCGGCGAGGTCGAAGCGCAGCATGGCGACGTAGCTCCCGAGCCAGTGGCGGGGACCGTGGCGGACCTCGAGCGAGAGGCCGCCTGCCGTGGCTCCGGCCGCTCCGGCCGCTCCGGCCGCGGTGCTCACGGCACTCATCGCCGGTGCCTCACGACCCTGGCGGAGACGAGGGCGGCCAGCGCACCCCAGGCGCAGACCGTGACATAGGCGCGACCAGCGCCGGCCGGGGTGGCAAGGCCGTGCACGAGAGCCGACCGGATGATCGTCGCCATCGACCCAAACGGGAGCCAGCGGTTCGCGCTCACCAGCCAGGCAGGAAGCTGCGAGGCCGGGAACATGATCGGGCTAAAGCCGAAGAGGATAAAGATGAGAGTTGTGCTGGCGAGGCGGGTGACCATGGGCGACGGAATCCCATGGGCGAGGGCGTAGCCGAGGAGCGTACCGGTAAGGCTCGTGGCGACGATGGCCGGGATAATCGCCGGCGACACGGCGAGGTGGAGGTGGTAGCGGGCGACGGCCACAACAAGCGACAGCACCAGGGCGGGGAGCGAGGGTACGAGGGAGACCGTGTACCAGGCGAGCATCATCATGCTCCGCGGGACCGGCATCGAGCGGAGGAACTCATAGCTCCCCTCGGCGCGCCGGTCGGCCACGATCTGCGGCTCGAAGATCAACCCAAGGGTGAGCAGGTTGAGGACCGGCACGCCGGTCGCCACGTAGAGGGCGGCCGACGGCGGTATGTGGTGGAAGAACAGCCCGATCCCGAGCACGAGACCCGCTCCCTGCAACACGAGCACAGAGGTCAGCATCGGCAGGAACATACGCAGGTTCCTGTATTCCCAGTTACACATCTCCCAATAGGCGTGGGCCAACGAGTGGGCACCTCCGCTCGGGCCTTGTGCAGAGAGGCCGACCGCTGGGCCGGTCGCGGGCGCCAGCATCACTCCGTCCCGTCGTCTCCGGGGGCCTCGCCGGTGAGTCGGATGTAGGCGTCCTCGAGCGAGGTGGCCCCGAGGGCGTACTCCTCTGCCGTACCCTCCCCGATCTGCTCGACGGCCCAGCCGATGGCGTGTGCCGCGTCGTTCTCGTTGACGACGGCGACCACGTTGTTGCCGACCCGGGTGGCGTGGTGACAGAAGGCGGGCATCTCGGGCGTGTCGCAGCCGGGCACCAGCATGAGCTGGAGCCGCAGGTTGCCCCGATCCTCGGACTTCATCGACGATGGCGTGCCTTCGGCCACGAGGCGGCCTCCGGAGATGATCGCCAGCCTGTCGACGGACTTCTCCGCCTCGAGCACGTTGTGCGTGACGAGGAAGACGGCGACGCCCCGGTTGCCGAGCTCGCGGATCTGATTCCAGAGCAGGCGGCGCCGCAGCGGGTCGACGTCGTTCGTCGGCTCGTCGAGGATGACGACCCGGCCGGGGCAGACGGTGACCATGGCGAAGCCGACGAGCCGCTTCACTCCACCCGAGAGCCGGATGCCCCGCGTGTCGCGCCACTCACCGATGTCGAGCGCCTCGATCAGCTCGTCGGCGCGCCGCTTGACGACCGACGTCCTGCCCCCTCGGATTCGCCCGCAGAGCTGGATCGCCTCGTGCACGCTGAACGACTCGATCGGCGGCTGCGCCTGGGGGAGGTACGAGCAGAGCTGGCGGGCAGCCGCCGGGCTCTCTATGAGGTCGTACGGCCCGAGGGTGATGGTGCCCGACGTCGGTTTCAAGAGGCCGACCGCCTGCTTCACGAGCGTGGTTTTGCCGGCGCCGTTCGGTCCGAGGAGGCCGTACACCTCGCCCGGGTCGACGTGGAGGGAGATGCCGTCGTTGGCGCGCACCCCGTTGCGGTACACCTTGGTGACGTTCTCGGCACGGAAGACCCAGTCCTCGACCCCGTGAGCGGTGCCGGCGTGCTGCGTGTCGGCGAAGGCCTCGGACCTGGACTTGCCTCGCCCGCGCAGACCCAGCATCGGCGTATCGCCTCCCTCGGGGTCGTGCTTCCTAACCAGTCTGCGCCCGGGCCGTGGCCGTAGGTAGGGCCGAAGGTCTCGAAGAGCAGGTCTCAGTCGCGCGCTCTGGGCGCGTCGTGCGATCCTGGGAGGTGCTGCACCGGCGTGTGCGCTCGCTCCTAGGCTGCGCCCACCCACTTTGCCAACACCAACTGCGCCGTCCGGCTTCGTGGACGCTCCAAGCACGAGGTGGGGCTAACGGTCTCGGCTCGTCGTCACGTTGGCTCATGAGCCAGAGGACCAGGTGAGCCCGATCCAAGGATGACGGCGGCGCTCTCGATGAGATCCCGGAGCTCGGCGCCGAAGCGCGTCGCCGGTGCCCCGTCCACCACGTTGTGATCGACGGCAAGAGTGAGATCGAGCACGTCCCGGACGGCGACCTGACCGTCCACGACCAGCGGGCACTTGCTCATCCCGCCCACGATCACTTCGAGGGACATCAGCGCGAGCGGCGTGAGACCGAAGCCGCCACCGCCGGCGAACATGCCCACGGCGGTGACGGCGACGGTGCCGATCCGCTGCCGGAGGGTGACCGACCTCGACATCACGGCATAAGAGGCGGGGATCACACCGGGGATGCGGGTCGCGATCGGCCCGGCTCGCTCCAGCCATCGGCCACTCTCGCTCTTGGCGGGGTCACGCTTGACTTCGTGCAGCTCAGACGTGAGGTCGGGAACGCTCCTGAGGTCGGCGTCGCGAAGGACATGGGGAAGAGCGAACGATCCTTGCTGAGTAGTGATCTCGACGAGCGTCGCGACGTCGACATGACGGTGAGTCACCAGCTGGCCTCGCCAGTTGCGGTAGGCATGGACCTCTGGGCGGGCCGCAGCCGCTCGGGCGACGCTGGCGACGACGAACGCGGTCAGGGAAGAGGGAGGCTCGTGGGAGGCGAGGAGTCGCCTTGCTTCGGTGATGTCCACCTCGACCAACCCGTACATCGGGACCGTCCTTCGTCCCGCCCGCATGGCCGCGGTGACCAGCCGCCGGTTGGGGGGAAAGGCGTGCACGTCGACGCCACGGGGACGCTCAATCTCCATGAACGGAGTCTGACACTTCGACGTCCCGGCATAGCCAGCGAGCTAGATTCGGCGGGGCAACAACCGGTCTATCCGAGGTCGAATTGTCAGCGTGAGCCGGTAGACCAATCAGCTACCGGTTTCCGAGGGACTATCCACTGCCCGCCAGCCCGTGACGAAACGCATAGGTGACGGCCTGGGCTCGGTCCCGCACGCCGATCTTCGTGAAGATATGGTTCACGTGACTCTTTATGGTCGCCTCGCTCAGGATGAGCCGCTCGGCGATCTCAGCGTTCGTGAAGCCAGCGGCGATGAGGGAGAGCACCTCGCCTTCACGTGCCGTCAGACCGTCGGGAAGGTGAGACGCCGCCCCATCCTCCGTGGCGGACTCTGAGCGAGCGATGGCATCGACGACGTGGCGCTGTACGGCCGGGTCGATGGCTGCCTCACCCCGTTCGACGGCGGCGATGGCCCGCTCGATGTCCTCGGCACCAGCGTCCTTGGTGAGAAAGCCACGTGCTCCTGCACGGAGCGCTTCGACCACCGAGCTGTCGTCGGCATAGGTGGTGAGGGCGATGACCTTGATTTCCGGATGCTGTTCGTGCAGCCGCCGCGTCGCCTCGATTCCGTCGCAGCGGGGCATGCGCAGGTCCATGAGGACTATGTCCGGCACTAGCTCGGACACGAGGGTCATGACCTCCTCGCCGTCGCAAGCCGTGCCGACCACCTCGATGCCGGGGATGAGGCCGAGCAACAGCACCAGGCCCTCGCGCACGACGCGTTGATCGTCGGCGATGAGCACACGGGTCGGCTCACTCATAACGGGACCCACAGCTCGACTCGGAAGCCCGAGCCCGTCTTGGCAGCATTCAGCTCACCACCAAGCAGCTCGGCACGCTCGCGCATACCCGTCAGGCCGTATCCGTGAGCGGCGCCATCCACGGACGCGTCGCCATTGACCCCGAAGTCCTCGACGACGAGTCGCGTCCCGTCTGACTCATAGGAGAGCCGCATCTCCACGTTTGTCGCCACTGTGTGCTTGCGCACATTGGTCAATGCCTCCTGCGCGACCCGATAGATCGTCAGCCGTGCCTCAGAGGTGAGGGGACGCTCTGAACCGGTGATCTCGAGGCTGCACGGCGTGCCGGTGTCGGCAGCGAAGAACCTGGCCAGCCCCTCCAGTCGCTCTGGCCCAGGCAGGGAGTCGTCGCGCAGCAGACCGATCGCCCCCCGTGCCTCTTCGAGACCCGCCTTGGCAAGTCGATGAGCCCGGTCGACCGTTTCCGCGAGCTTGCTCCTGTCCACGTCTTGCTGTGTCGCCAGCAGGCGGGCGCCCTCAAGCTGCAGGACGAGACCTGAGAGCGAATGAGCGAGGACGTCATGCATCTCACGGGCGAGGCGCTGGCGTTCGGCGAGCGCGGCCGCTTCTGCCTGTGCCTGTTGGCTCCGTTCCAGCTCGAGCAGCAATCGCTGCGTTTCGTCCTGTTCCTCCCTCAGTCGGCGGGCGAGCAGGGCGAAGAGGTAGAAGGCGACGACACCGAGCGCCTTCGTGGCGACCGACCCGAGCCAACTGCCGCCTTGCAGGGCGCTCGCGAGCGTCATCGCCAGCAGGGCCGTGGCCGTCACGGCGGTACCGAGGGGAAGGGGCAGGTTGAAGGCACCTATGGCGGCGGCGAGGAAGGCTGCGAGATAGCCGGGGCCGTTCGGCTGCAACCAGACGAGGATCGCCGAGCAGCTCACCAGCAGGGCAAGAAACCCGCACCTGGCCACGACGTGTTGCGGGCCACGAAGCATGGCCGCGACGGCGAGGACGATCCCCACGAGCGCCAGCAGGATGCCGAGCCGATCGCCGGAGAGACCCGGACGCGGCTTGGTGAGCGAGGTCGTGACCGCGATCAGAACGACGAGACCCATCGCAACAGCTCGAAGGGAACGGAGCATCTCGTGCTGGCCGAAGCGTGCATGCTCCGCTCCGAGCGGGCTTGGACCACCCTGTGTACCCACAGTTCAAGGGTAGGGCGGCGGGGCGGCTTCGGTCTTCGGCCTGCAGGTTGACCGAACCCAGCTCCCGCCTCCACCCCAGGGTGGAGGCGATCAGCCCAAGGGTGAGCCGTCACCTGCAGGAAAGTTCAACCTCCGCGCCGATGACCTCGAGGGGAGCGAGAGCGACGATGACGGTATGAGAAACGAAGGGTTCACCCTCAAGACTGAGGACCGAAACGCCAGCAAGGTGCCACGCTGTGCGCCTGTCACTTCGGCTGCCGCGCACCGCTCGGATGGAGGACCTGGCCAGGTCGCTGGCCACGCGCTCGACATTCCTCAAGGTTCGGACGGGCAGCTCGCCGTCCGCGTACGAGGCCTCGCCAAGTCCTACGGTGACCTGACCGCCGTCGCCGGCATCGACTTTGATATCCGCCGCGGCGAGATCCTTGCTCTGCTCGGCCCGAACGGGGCCGGAAAGACGACGACGGTCGAGATCCTCGAGGGCTACCGCTCCCGCAGCGCAGGCGAAGTCGAGGTGCTGGGCTACGACCCCGGCCACGAGCGCGCCCAGCTGAAGCGAGAAATCGGCGTCGTGCTGCAGTCGACGGGCGTCGAGCCGTACCTCACGGTTCGGGAGACGGTGGCGATGTACGCCCGGCTCTATCCCCACCCGCGCCCGGTGGACGAGGCGATCGACCTCGTCGGTCTCACCAAGAAGCGCGACGAGCGCGTGAACCGGCTATCCGGCGGTCAGCAGCGCAGGCTCGACATGGCGATCGCCCTCTCGGGTGATCCGGAGCTCCTGTTCCTCGACGAACCGACGACGGGCTTTGACCCGGCGGCGCGGCGCGAAGCCTGGGAGGTGGTGAAGAACCTCGCCTCCCTCGGAAAGACCGTACTCCTCACCACGCACTTCATGGACGAGGCGCAGTACCTCGCCGACCGGGTGGTGGTGATCGCCAACGGCCGCATCGTCGCCGAGGGCACGCCTGCCACGCTCGGCTTCCGGGACCAGGCCAAAGTGCTCGTGCGCTACCGCATCCCGGCAGGAGTCGTACCCCCGCCAGGACTGGGCGGGACGCCGAGCCTTGACGGCTTCATCGAGGTCTCGGTGGAGGACGCCGTCGCCGATGTGCACCGGCTCTTGCAGTGGGCGATCGACGAGGGCGTCGACCTCGACGGCCTCGAGGTGACAAGGCCCTCCCTCGAGGACGTCTACCTGGCTTTGACGAACTCGGAACCGGGCGAGCGGACACGTTCTGACTCGTCTCCGACCCAAGGGAGGCAATCATGAGCGCCGTCAACCTGACCTTCTCCCAGGCCCGTTATGTGAACAAGGCCTTCTGGCGCAACCCCGTACGTGCCTTTTTCACCTTCGCCCTGCCACTCATGTTCCTCGTCATCTTCACGTCGCTGCTCGGCAATGGGCGCGAGCACGTTGGCGACGTGTGGATGAAGGAGTCCACCTACTACGTCGCCGCCATGGCCACTTTCGCGGTGATCCAGGCGTGCTATTCGAACGTCGCCATGTCCGTCACCGCCCAGCGCGAAGCGGGCATCTTGAAGCGGATCGACGGGACGCCGCTCCCGAAAGGCTCGTTCATGGCCTCCCGGGTGTTGCACTCGCTGCTCGTCGGGGTGATCCTCGTCGTGATCACGGCTGCTTTCGGGAGGGCCTTCTACAGCGCCAGCATCCCGACCGGCGTCAGCCTCTTCCACTTCCTCGTGATGCTGGCGGTCGGAGCCACCTCGTTCTGCGCCCTCGGGCTGGCCGTTACCGCACTCATCCCGAATGCGGACGCCGCCACCCCGATCATCCAGGCGAGCATGCTCCCGCTGCTCTTCGTGTCGGGGATCTTCATCCCCTTCGGGAACGATGCGCCGGCCTGGATCACCTGGGTCGGGCGGATCTTCCCCGTGCGGCACTTTGCCAACGGGATGCTCGCCGGCTTCGTCGGCACGCCCTTTGACTGGACCGACGTGCTCGTCGTCGCCGCCTGGGGTCTTGCCGGACTCCTGGTGGCGATCCGTTTCTTCACCTGGGAGCCGCGTACGAAATAGGTGATCGGCCCAGTCGCCGCGACCCCTGAGAGATCTCCTGTCGTCGAGAAGGAAAGGAGGTGCAGCAAATGTCAACTCAAGTCAAGCATGAGGTAGGTCTCGGAGACGTCCAGCATGCGCTGTCCGAGGCGCTCGGCTCGTCCTACCGGGTGAGCGCCAAGTCGAACACCGTGCTCAGCGTCTATCGCAATCCCGTGATCTGGGGCAGTGTCCACGTCAGCTGGTCGGGGGGCAACACCACGTTCCGGGTCCGGCCCGGCGGCGTTCTTCTCGTCATGGTGCTCAATGCCCTTTACCTCGTCCCAAAGGTCAACCACGCCCTCGAGCGTGCCTTTGCACAAGGGTCCTAGATCGAATGCCTGCGGCGAGGCGCCAGCTCTGCAGCTGCCGCCTCGCTGCGCCACATGAGTGAGGTGAACGAAGGTGTCCCCAAAATTTGAGCACCGCAGCACCTCAGGAAAAGAGGAGTTATGTCACATCGACGCCGCTACGAGCAGGACATGGAGATCGAGTTCCCCGAGGAGAGCCCGACGCCCGAAACCCAGGCCCGGAAGCAGATCGCCCGGCGAAGAGGACTCGAGGGCTCGTTGGTCAGCTTCGTCGTCGTGAGCGGTCTCTTGGTGGCCATCTGGGCCGTTTCGGGGGGAGGGTCCTTCTGGCCGGCGTGGTTGATGGCGGTGTTGCTACTCGCCGCTGTCCTCAGATCCTTCAGGCGCCGTCCCGTGAGCCGTGCCGAGTTCGACAGAGAGATCCGCCGAATCAGTTCGGGCGACAAGTCCACAGTCCTAGGGAATGACTCGACCGGCCTTCCGCCGGACAAAACGTGATTCAAGGAGTGTTTCCCGTGTCATTGAGCCTGAAGTCTGTACAGAGCGAGGACCCCGGGCAGGTGCGAGTGATTGACCGGAGTTTGGGACGTTCCCCGGACAGTAGACGCCGTCTCGCAGCCGCGCTCCCGGTGGCCGACCGTACGGCGAACTCGTCCCCAGACGCCGTCCAACTGGGTCAACCGGCTGCAGTTGTGCCTGTTCAACCGATCATGGCCAACAAGATGGGTTACTTGCCGCCCAGCTTCCGCGATGCGACACGTAGCACGACCAGATGGGTGCACAAGGTCGGTACCTCAACGGGCAAAGGAGTCGCAGCATGGTCCGCGGCTGTCATCTGGCTTGTGCTCCTGTACTCCTTCCTCATCTGCTGGCACGTCATGCGGGCCGTCTTCTTTTGCCTCATCACGCTGCCGATCCAGGTCATTCATGGAAGCCGACACAAGGACCCCGAGATTCAACAAGCCCAGCTCACCACGATGCAGAACGAGCAGGAGACGACGCGGGCGGGCCGCACTGCTGCGGACATGTCGCCTGACGCCGTCCAACTCGCTGCGGTCAGCAAGTCCTATGGCCGTCGACGCCACCGTCACGAAGCCGTGCACAGCCTCACTGCCAGCTTCCCTAAGGGGACTCTCACGGCCGTCATGGGAGTGTCAGGATCCGGGAAGTCGACGTTGCTGCAGTGTGCGGCAGGCCTCGATCGACCAAGCGCCGGCAGTGTCCATATTGGTGGGGTCGACGTGACTCGCCTAGGTCGGAAGAAGCTGTCGGTCCTGCGACGTGAGCGAGTAGGGTTCGTCTTCCAGGCGCTCAATCTCGTCCCTACTCTCACGGTGGCCGACAACATCGCGCTGCCCCTTCGCCTCGACGGCCGCCACGTGAGTCGCGGGCGCGTCGAGGAGGTGGCGAGCCTGGTCGGGATCGCCGACAAGCTGCGTCGGTTGCCAGACACGCTCTCCGGCGGCCAACAGCAGCGGGTGGCGATCGCTCGGGCGCTCATCACAGAGCCCGATGTCATCTTCGCCGACGAGCCGACGGCCGCCCTCGACCCATACACCACCGAGGCGGTTCTTGGTCTGCTGCGTCAGGCGGTCGATGAGCTGCACCAGACCGTTGTCCTCGTTACGCACCAGCCGAGCGTGGCGGCTTTGGCGGACCGTGTCCTGCTGCTCGACGGTGGCCGCGTTGTCGGATTGCGGGAGTCACCCGATCCGGCCGAGTTGGAAAGTGACCTACGGCAGTTGGGAGCGGGGGCGACATCATGAGACAGCTCATAGCGACACTCCGTCGCCGCCCTGCACCGCTCATTGGCACGTTCGTCGCGCTCACGATGGCGGCGCTGCTCGTCACCGTAACCATCATGTTTCTCGGGACGGGTCTCGCCTTGTCGGTCCCCGCCCAGCGACTCGCGGGTACCGCGGTGGTAGTGCTCGGGAACCCGAACGTCGCCGTCCACTCCGTCCCGACAGGGGAGAACAAAGAGACGGACGTGTTGCCTCTTCCCAGTTACCGTCGCGTTCCCATCGCTCTCGCCGCCCGTCTCGCCGCAGTACCGGGTGTGGCGTTGGCGATTCCCGATTTGTCGTTCCAGGTCGCCCTCGAGTTGCCCAGCGGGCAGATCGCAACGGGCAGCGCGGCGGAACCGATCGAGGCGCACGGATGGGGGAGCGCGCCGCTCACGCCCTTCCATCTGACGGCTGGCCGTAGTCCCGTTGCGGCTGACGAGATAGTCATCGGCGCCGGGTTATCGGCCTCGACGGGATTGTCGCTCGGCTCCCTCGTCCGCTTCGTCGGTGAGAACCTTGCGCCGTTCCATGTCGTCGGCATAGCCGCAACGACAGGCGCCAATCCGGCCGGGTACTGGACCGTCTTCCTCTCGAACCCCGAGGCGGCAGCGCTCTATGGCCACCGTGGACAGGCGGATTTGATTGGGATCGTCGCCCGGCCCGGAGTGCTCGCGAGCGCGCTCGCCAGTCGCGTACGAGCAGCTCTCGCAGGCTCGCACCTGACCGTGCTCAGCGGAACCAAGCTCGGTTCGGCAGAGGACCTTGCTGCCAGCATCGACAAGCTCGGCCTGTTGCAGCTCGCGACGAACGCCGGGATCGACGTGGTGGCGATCGCCTTCTTCGTCGTCGCCGGCACGGTGGCGCTGTCAGTCGCGATGCGGTGGCGCAACCTCGCCCTCCTGCGAGCTGTCGGCGCGACCCCGGGTCAGGTTCGTCGCATGATGACTCTGGAGCTTGCCGTCCTCGGCGCCGTCGCCGGCCTTGCGAGCTACTTGCCGGCTCTGGCTCTCGCGAACTGGACTCTCCGCGGACTCGCCGCCCACCAGCTCCTCCCGCCCTCGCCGCACGCCTGGACCAGCCCGTTGGTGCCGGCCGCCGCCGTCGGCACGGGCGTCCTCGTCGCCGAGTTGGCGGGCTTGGTGTCAGCACGCCGGGTGAGCCGCATCCGGCCCGCTGCCGCACTTGTCGAGACGACAGTCGAGCCCCGTCTCATCCACCCGATACGACTCCTGTTCGGACTGTGTGCCCTCGGCGGCGGCGGCGCCCTGTGCTACCTGATGATCGCCGCCTCCTTCAGCATCCAGCTCGACCTCACCCTTGCCATCGGCACGGGCTTGCTCTTTCTCATCGCCGTCGCGCTGCTCGGACCTGTCTTAGTCCGTGTCGCCGAGTTGGTCCTCCGGATGCCGGTCCTCGGGGTCTCCGGCGTGGGTGGGCGCCTCGCGCTCGCCGACGTGAGGAGGCGCCCACGCCGCTACGCGGCGGCAGTCACGGCGATTGCTCTCGGAGCCGGCTTCATCGCCTCCGAGTACCTGATCGACGTGACCCAGACCCACGGTGCGGTCGTCGAAAGTCGCCAGCGCCTTGTCGCCAACGTCGTCGTGTCCGCGCCGGGCCCCGGCCTGGCGGCCGGCGCGCTGCGGGCGATCTCCGTCCAGCCCGGAGTCTCGGCGGCTGTCGGCCTCATACCGACGACCGTCTTTGTGCCCGACCCCGGCAACGACTCAGCGATGGCCGAGGCGGTCACGCCCGGTCCTCTCGCGGCGGTGCTCGATATGCGGGTGACCTCCGGCAGTCTTGACCACTTCGGCCCAGGAGACATCGCCCTCAGCCGGACGATAGTCGGTCCGATGGCGGTGAATGCCCACGTCGGAGACACGATCACCACCTACCTCGCAGACGGTACTCCGTACCGGGCGAGACTGACCGCGATCTACTCGCAATCTCTCGGCTTCGCCGATGTCATCGTTCCCGCAAGCGCTGCCGGAGGTGGGCACCTCGGATCGGCCGTGATGGCCGAAGTGCTCGTCCGGAGCGCCCCTCATGCTGCGCTCGGGCGACTTTCGGACAAGCTCGCGGCCCTCGCCGGCCGCTTTGCCGGCCTCGACGTCGTTAGCCGGAGTGTCGTGAATGCCCAGTACCAGCTGTACCTAGCGAACCAGTCCTACAGCAACAACCTCTTTCTCGGGCTGATCACCTTGCTCGCCGCTGTTACGCTCGTGAACACCCTCGTCATGGCGACTGTCGAGCGGCGGGGAGCACTCTTGCTACTCCGACGTGTCGGCGCCACGACACGGCAGTTGTTGTCGATGACCATCTGGCAGACGGTGATCCTCGATCTCGTCGGCATCACGCTCGGGGCAGCGGCGGCCAGCGCTTCGACCATCGTCGTCTCGAAAGCGCTCGCGAACACGTGGATGCCCTATTTGACGTGGCAACCGATGACGCTGATCGGCCTCACGGCCGTCGGCCTTACAGTGCTGGCGATCATGGCACCGACTCTATGGATACTCGCCTCACCCAGCGCGAGAGGGCGTTGAAGGGCGCCATCGCCCAAGCCGACCTTGTCACGGAACGCAGTAGGTCCCCCGAAACGAGCACTCCGCTCGCTCTGGCGTAACGAAGACGATGTGGCAGTTCCCCCGACCGTTTCCGAGGAGAGCCCGACGCCCGAAACCCAGGCCCGCAAGCAGATCGCCCGGCAGGACTCGAGGGCTCCTTGGTCAGCTTCGTAGTCGTGAGCGGTCTCTTGGTAATCCAGTGGCGCACGCCGTAGTCCCTGCCGAGGAATGAACCGCAACGGTTCATCTACGTCATCGAGCCATGACGACCCGGTGAAGTACTCTGATGGAGCGGCGGAGCTCCACTTGCCCAGGCGGGAGGGCCCATGAGACAAGGCCGATGGCGGTGCCGACCGATTGGCATGAGGGCGACGCTGGCTCTTGCCGGCATTACCGCCGTCACCCTCAGCTGTGCGCTGGCGGCCGGGGGGCAGGCCCGTTCTTTGGGGGCAGCACTGCATGCAGACGCCTACCCACGTCTTACCGGCATCCACGTCTCGGGCACCAAGCTCGTGAACGGCGATGGCACGACGGTCGTCTTGCATGGAATTGACCGCTCTGGCACCGAGTACGCCTGCATCCAGGGATGGGGGATCTTTGACGGACCGAACGTGCTGAACGACGATGCCCAAGTTCCTCTCATGAAGGCTTGGGGTGCAAACGAGGTCCTGATCGGGCTCAACGAGGACTGCTGGTTGGGCATCAACGGCGTGCGGGCTGCCTACGGAGGAAAGAACTACGTCAAGGCCATCGTTCACGAGACGAAGACCCTCGAGAGCTACGACATCTACCCGGTCATCTCGGACTTCTGGATGGCTCCGGGGACGATTCAGGCGACCGACCAGGATCCCATGCCCGACAACAGTCACTCCCCAGCGTTCTGGCGATCGGTGGCTAACACCTTCAAGGGCGACCCAAACATCATCTTCAGGCTGAAGGAGGAGCCGTACCCCGACAACAACTCGAACAGCACTGCCGCCTGGGAGTGCTGGAACAAAGGAGACGTCCAGTACGGACCGACAGGGTCGCTGACACCCATTTCGAGGGTGTCTCATTGCGACGATGGCTACGCCGCCGTCGGCATGCAGTCGTTGATCAACATCATTCGCGGGACCGGTGCGAAGAACGTCATCGAGGTTCCTGGCATCCAATACGCCAACACGATGACCGACTTCCTGTCCCCTGGCATCCGGGTGCACGACACGTTGTCGCCACCGCAACTCGTGGCCGACGTCGACGTCTACCCAGACTTCAATGGCTGCGGGACGGTCTCCTGCTACAACCGAGAGTACGCTCCGGTCATCAAGCAGATGCCCTTTGTCGCCGGCGAGACGGGCGTCGGGGGGTGCACCACCACAGGCGTCGACACGTTCATGAGCTGGATGAACACCGAACACTCCGGCTATGGGGGATGGGCGTGGGATGCGTGGGGCGGATGCGGTGTCCTCATTGCCAGCTACAACGGAACCCCGACGTATCCGTGGGGGATCGACTTCAAAGACAGGCTCTTGACCCTGAGCGGCCACCCCCCTCCGTCGCCTCCGCACCCGACGGACGGCATCACGATCGCGCAGGCGACCCCGGCGAGCTGCATCACGACCCCCTCCGAGAAGGTGCAGCTGAGCGGAGCCGTACCTGCGGGTGACGATCTCGTGCTCGTCGTCGCAGGGCAGGGGTACACAGGCGCCGCCTCTTCAGTTACGGGAGTGAACGACAACGTCAACGGCGCCTGGAC
>Ga0187781_10002192_pt1 | contig 14930 bp, 9 predicted proteins | sample 0715_SJ02_MP02_2_FD_132447 | JGI IMG/M metagenome (GOLD analysis project Ga0187781, IMG submission 132447) | Tropical peat soil microbial communities from peatlands in Department of Meta, Colombia - 0715_SJ02_MP02_20_MG | ecosystem: Environmental > Terrestrial > Soil > Wetlands > Peat | place...
CTGGTGGGCAAGCAAGATTTTCAGGCGCTCTGCCTCGCCCATCCGGAGGTAGGGCTGAAGGTGCTCCGAGTGGTAGGCGAGCGTTTGCGCCGGCTGGTAGGAATCATTGAAGAACTCTCCTTCACGACTGTCCGTCATCGAATTACGTCCTATCTCTTTCGTCTCGCGCAAAGGTCCGGCAAGCGCACTAGCGAGGGGACGGTGGTCTCAATTCCCGTCAACAACCAGGAATTGGCCGCGCAGATCGGCACCGTGCGCGAGTTGGTTTCCCGTAATCTGTCCCGTCTGCAGGCCGAAGGCTTGCTCAAGCTCGATGGCCGCGACGTGATACTCTACAATTTGGAAGCCCTGGAAGAGGACCGCGGATCCCAGGAGTGATATCTCAGCCGTGAAGGCCTGAGTCCAAACTTGGAATTTGCCTTATTCCGGGCGGGCTTCGAAGTCCAGCTTTCTTGCTCCCGTCTTTTCCTGACACCCCGCGCCTGAGACCGGGCAAGTTTCACCCTCCTGCATCCCCCGTGACAAAAGTCATCGGCAAGCCTTCATTGTCTTCCTAAGATTGACTCATCATGCGTGGCTACAAGGTAACAATCGGCCTCGCAGGGAGGAGACGATGAGCGTGAATACAGAAAAGACGATTCGGGAATTGGCCCTCGAGAACGTGGCCGCCACGCAGGTTTTTGAAAGGCTGGGCATCGATTATTGCTGCGGCGGCAACCACACGCTGGAGCAGGCTTGCCATGCGGCCAATATTCCCATGGATCAGGTGCTTAAATCGCTGGAAGAGGCTCAGCAATCGTCGCCAGCCAACTCGTCCGGCGGCAACTGGCGAACGGAGCCGCTGGGTGACTTGGTCTCCCACGTCATGAATACTCACCACAAGTACACACGCGACGCGATTGCCCACCTCACGCCTCTTTTGGCCAAGGTTTGTTCCGTGCATGGGGCGAATCACCCGGAACTCCTGGAACTTCGCGACCTCTTCACCGGCCTGACCCAAGAGCTGACGGTTCACCTGATGAAAGAAGAAAAAGTCTTGTTCCCTTATATCGTCCGGATGGAGGAGGCGGTCATTGAAAAGGGGCCGATACTGCCGCCGCCTTTCGGCACTGTCCAAAACCCGGTAGCGATGATGGAGCACGAGCATGACTCCGCCGGCAACGCGCTGCGTGCCATGCGGGAAATCAGCCACGGCTATGCCGCGCCAAGTGACGCCTGCGCGAGCTACCAGGCTCTCTACAAGGCTTTGGCGGAGCTTGATGCTGACCTGCATCAGCACATTCATCTCGAGAATAACATCCTGTTCCCCCGGGCCATCGAAATGGAAAAGGCCCACTGATAAACCGCATGGTCGTGGCTTCCTGTTTCGGCCATTGCGGAAATAACGGCTGCAACCGTGTTTGCAATCAATCTCGTTATCAGTTTCGCAAGAAAATTGTAACTCATAATTATATGGGGGCATGAAATGGCAGACACCTCAGTCAGTGCTACGGGGCTCTCACCGTGGTGGCGGCACGCGGCGATTCTCGTCATGATCGGTGGCTTCTCGGTTTTATCTTTCGTAACCGTCTTGACCTATACGAACGCTCCGCCCATTCCCGATAAAGCCGTGGACGCAGCGGGCAACATGGTATTCACAGGAGCCGATATCCAAGCGGGTCAGGGTGTGTTCTTTAAATACGGCCTGATGGAACATGGGACCCTATGGGGTCACGGGGCTTACCTCGGTCCTGACTACAGCGCCGAGTATCTCCACCGGCTGAGCGAAGTGACTCAGGATGCGATCGCGGCGGAAAAGTACGGAAGGCCCTTCGCGCAGCTCTCGGCGGACGAGCAGATCGTCGCGTCCGCGGAGGTGCGGAAGGTTCTTAAGGAGAATCGGTACGATCCTGTCTCGCAGACGCTTCGCTTTACGCCTGGGGAAGTGACAGCCTTTCGCAGCCAGACGACGGAATGGAGCGATTACTTCTCGAAGCAGGGCGATGCTCCCGGATTACCAGGTAGCTACATCAAGAGCCCCGCGGAGCTCAAATCGCTGACCGCCTTTTTTGCCTGGGCCGCTTGGGCGGCAGCGGCGAACCGGCCCGGCAAGGATTATTCCTACACCAACAACTGGCCTTATGAGCCCTTGGTGGGCAACCGGCCCTCCGTAGAGGCTTATGTTTGGAGCGCCCTGAGTCTCATCACCCTCCTGGGGGGGTTGGGCTTGATCCTCTTCGTGGTCGGCAAATTCGACTACCTGGGCTGGAAGGGAGAGGGAGCCACTGCCCATGCTACACACACCACCCCTTCGGGTCTCACACTGACCCCCAGCCAGTGGGCTACAGGCTGGTTTTTTGCCGTGGTTGCGCTACTCTTCTTGGCGCAATCTTTGCTTGGAGGCGCGATTGCACACTACCGCGTCGAGCCGGGAGGCTTTTACGGATTCGACATCGCGCGGTTCCTGCCCTATACCCTCGCTCGAACCTGGCACCTCCAGCTCGCCATTTTCTGGATCGCCACGGCTTGGGTAGGGGGAGGTCTCTTCCTGGCACCCTGGGTGGGCGGCGGCGAACCCCGTGGCCAAAAGGTCGGCGTTTACGCCCTCCTTGGCGCGCTGGCCGTAGTGGTTTTTGGCAGCCTAATCGGAGAATACCTCGGCATCAACGACAAGTTGGGGCGCCTCTGGTTCTGGTTTGGGCATCAAGGTTCCGAATACCTGGATCTCGGGCGGTTCTGGCAGCTTTTGCTGGCAGTGGGTCTTGTCTTCTGGCTTTTCCTGATGTTCCGGGCCTTGAGACCTGCCATGAAGAGTCCTGGCAAGCGTGAGCTATCCGCACTGTTTCTCTATGCGGCGGTGGCCATTCCGGTCTTTTACCTGCCTGCACTCTTTTACGGCCCTCAGACCAATTTCGCGGTCATCGATAACTGGCGCTTCTGGATCATCCATCTCTGGGTGGAGGGATTCTTCGAGCTTTTCGCCACGGTGCTGGTAGCCATCATGTTCCACCAGATGGGTGTGGTCAGCAGCAAGACGGCCACGCGGCTGATCTACCTCGACGCGATTCTATACCTGAGCGGCGGAATCATTGGTACCGGCCATCACTGGTATTTCACCGGCCAGGGGACGCTCAACATGGGCTTGGCGGCGTGCTTCTCCGCCATGGAGGTTGTGCCCTTGACGCTCCTGACCCTGGACGCCTGGGACTTCATTAAACTGAAGAACCAGCAGTGCTCCCTCTGCGGACGCGAATTCGCCGCCACGCAGAAGTGGGCCATCTATTTTCTGATGGCGGTGGGAGTGTGGAACTTTGTCGGCGCGGGGATTTTCGGTTTCCTTATCAACTTGCCCATCGTGTCCTACTTCGAGATCGGCACCACACTGACCCCCAACCACGGACACGCCGCGCTGTTTGGCGTCTTCGGGATGTTGGCGCTGGCGGTTCTCGTTTTTTGCTTGAGGGCCATGCAGTCCGACGACGTCTGGAAGGGAACTGAGAAGTTTATCCGAGTGGGGTTTTGGGGGGCCAACGTGGGTCTCGCTCTCATGATCTCACTGGACCTGTTTCCCGGAGGAGTTCTGCAAATCTGGGATTCCATCGCCCACGGGTACTGGCATGCGCGTCGCCTGGATTTCCTGATGGGTGGCCTCTTCCACAAGCTGGAATGGGCACGCATGGTGGGGGATATGACCTTCATCCTCGTTGGTGCTCTACCCATCGCGCTGGCTGTACTGCGCAGCGTGCGGAAGCGGGACATGGCTCCACCGGCCTAGTGGGCGCCCGCTGATCTCGGGTGTGAAGACCAGCGACAGCGTGAAGCCTCCTGTCGTGTATGCATTATACCCGCGGCTTGCATCATGGGCTAAACGGTCCCGCCCTCTGAGCGCGCTTTACGGCAATCGGGCGCGTATTCGAGCGTCTAAGCTGGGGTGGGGTGGCGCTCTGGTGCCTCGACATCGAACTCATCGCCCGAGGAAATCCCCGCAGCGCGCCTGGCCTGGAACCGAACACGCCCAGCTCTTGCTTCAACGCTTATGTGCTCAAAGCCAGCCAGCTTTAGCCTTTCAGGCAATCGCCGTGGGTCGAGAGTAAGCATCGTATCTGCAAGGTGAAACAACCACATCCGCACAGACCAGGTACTATCAGAACCGGCGAAGACTCCGCCGGGCTTGAGAACCCTGTGCGCTTCGGCGAACAACCGGTCCTAGAGGTCAGGTGATGGTACATGGTGAAGCATCGTAAAGGAAAGTACCGTGGAAAATGTTTTGTCCGGGAATGGCATTGCAGTTGCATCACCAAGCTGGACGGCCACATTGTTTTTTCCCAACCGCAGCCGTAGCGAACGCGCCAGCGTGGGGTCCAATTCCAGGCACGTGATGTGACTGCAGCGATGGAGCAACCAGTCAGTGGTGAGGCCCGGCCCCGGCCCGAGTTCAAGCACCTCCCCGCCCAGATCCACGCCGTCCACCGACCAAGGCAGGACCTCATTTTCGAGTTGGTGTTTCCAACCGCTAGACTGGCAGTACCAATGATGCAGCCGGTTCATCTTTGCCCCTCTGTGTCCATCAAGAAGCCCTGAATCTCCGCCGGTCATCTCCATGAGCGGACTGCAACTCTGATGAAATGACGCGCCGGGTATCCGGCCAACAATCTGACACCCAACCTATCGTACCGCCACGGGCAGAGTTGCGCCTAGCAGTTTTGAGCGGTGAGTTTGAGCGAGATTCATGGTATGCCATCCTGTCTGCTTGATCCCTTTCTATATATCGCGGTATGATATTATTTCTAAGGGGCTGATCGAAAACCGGAATAGTTTTTGAGGATGTCCGCTCGGTCTTGGCCAACGCGAATGCGAACGTTCCCACATGATCGTGGCCAGCTGGCCACATCGAGCAAATGGCTGGTGGCTCGCGGAATCGGCCCACCGCAGGAGCCCGAGAGTCCAGGCCGTGGTCGGCACGAAGCCCCAAGATCCTTCAAAAACGTCGCCTTGGTAAACTCCAGTGCTTCGACCAATCCCCAAGTCGCGGGCCTACGGCGTTGCAACTGCACACGCGGAGAACGGGTAAAATCCTGCGTGTCCTGCTTCCATCAGGTATTTCGTCCGGTGGAGACGCAGGCTGTCGACTACGTTCGGCGTACCCTGGTTGGGCACGTCTGCTTGTGACTCCGTCCGCATGCGTTCCTGCTCAGCGTGGTCCTCCAGCCGTTGTGACGTACCCATGAACAGTGTTCTTAACTTGCTGAATGCATTGAAAAAGCATGTCAGCCACAAAAGAATCGCCGGTTTCGGTATTAAACATTACGTTATACAGGTGGCGCTCCGGCCAGTTCAGCTTAAGGTACCTCTTGACGAAGGCTGCGCGATCTCTGTCAATAGTGTCAACGTCCGTTATTGCCTTTTCTTGAGGTGTTCCAGCGGTGATCAGCCTGTGGATCTTCGACGTGCGCGAAGCATAAAGGAACGCCCGAAAGACATCTTTGCGATCGCGAAGGAAATACTCCGAGCCCCGGCCAACGATTACGCACGGGCCGACGGAAAGCGCGTCGTTGACCGCCCGTTCGGAAACGTTCGCGATGCGGCGCGCATCAAGCAATTGCAGCCGATCCGTTGGGGGTAAGGCCCCCTCGTAGGCTCCTCGAAGAAATGACTTGAAGACTCGATAAAGCGCAGGATCATTTTTCCATTCCCGCTGCTCGACCGCCTGCGGTGAACAGTTGGTCAGCCGCGCGATTTCCTGAGTCAGTTCCTGGTCCCACAGCTTCCAACCCAGAAGTTCGGCCAGCTTTGCAGCAATCGCCGAACCGCCACAGCCAAATTCGCGTTCGATCGTTACGGCTCGAATCATCATGACCTTCCCTAACCAGCCGCCACCTGGCCGGCCGCACCGGGATCATTCCTTTTCAAAAAGAACGCCAGTATGAACATGACTCCCGAAAGAACTGCCAGTACCCAGAAGGTGTCCAGATACGCCAACGTGTGAGCCTGTCGGTTGACCTGCGCGTAAAACCTTGCAATGGCGTGAAGACGCGCATCATGCAGACTGAATCCCGAGCGTGCGATGGCATGCGTCAGCGCATTCAGTGCCTCTCGAAAAACGGCCGTGTCTGGGGTGATGTGGCCGACGAGCACCTGTTGGTGGTATTGAGCCCGCCGGGCGATCATGGTGGTTACAATCGAGGTTCCGATGCTGCTCCCGATGTTGCGCATGAAATTGATTATTCCCGAGACACTGTTCCCTTTCTCTGCGGGAATGCCGATGTAGCCCGCCATCGTTATCGGGACAAAGAGAAAGCCAATGCCAACTACTTGTACGACACGCAGCCACATCGCAAACCGAAAGCTAATCAGCAGATCCGTGCGATAGGCCGAGTAGTACAAACCGATGGCCAGGGCGAGCCAGCCCGCCGCAATCAGATAGCGGGATTGTACCTTTGTGGTCAGCCTTCCTACGACCGGCATCATCAGAAGCAGCACGAGTCCGCTGGCCGAGAGCACGAGCCCAGCCAACTCCGCCGTGTAACCCACAAGCGTCTGAAGGAATTCCGGGATCATGACCAGCGTGCTGAACAACATCACCCCCATCATGAACATCATCACATTTGCCGCCGCAAAGTTGAGGTTCTTGAACAGCCGCACATCAATGATGGGCTCTTTGCGAAACCATTCCCAGATAACCAGCGCGGTCAAGCATACGGCAGCGGAAATCATGAGAGTCACGATAAAGTGAGATCCGAACCAGTCGTCTTCCTGGCCTTTGTCCAGCAATATCTGCAAGGAACCCACTCCCAGGGAGAGCATCGCGATTCCGATGTAGTCCACGCGGACTCCTGCCTTTTTCACGCGGCGAAGAAATGGCGGGTCTTCAACCAGCTTATAGGTTAAGTAAACGGCAATTGCGGCAATGGGGATCTTTATGAAAAAGATCCAGCGCCAGGAGTAGTTGTCCGTAATCCAACCGCCCAGCATGGGCCCGACCGTCGGAGCAAGCACGGCGGTAATTCCGTAAAGCGCAAATGCAAGCCCGCGTTTTTCGGGCGGAAAAGTATCGTTGAGGATGGCCTGCGCCATCGGTTGCAGGCCCCCGCCGCCTACCCCTTGTATGGCGCGGAAGAGGAGCAGCATCGGCAAGCTCGGCGCAATCCCGCACAGGAGCGAACTGATCGTGAAGACGGCGAGCGATAAGAGGAAGTAGCGCTTGCGGCCGATGACCTCCGCCAGCCACCCGCTGATGGGCAGCACGATGGCATTCGCTGCCAAGTAAGAAGTCAGCACCCACGTGCTGTCGTCGTAGCTAGCACCCAAATTCCCCGCAATATAAGGCAAGGCGACATTGGCGATGCTCGTGTCCAGCACTTCGAGAAACGCCGCCATCGAGACCGTGATTCCAATGATCCAGGGATTCACCTGGGGTCGCCAGACGATCTCTTCTGCCGGCAATGTTTGTGCCGCGGTGCTCATCGCAGGTAAACCTCCGCCTCGACGTTCATCCCGGGGCGAAGCTCCCGGTCGCGGTCCTCACCCGGTTCCAGCACAATCTTCACCGGGATGCGCTGAACGATCTTCACGTAATTTCCCGTAGCGTTTTCCGGCGGCAGCAGGCTGAACACCGGACCCGTGGCGCCCGAGATGCTGTCGACATGCCCACGATAGGAACGGCCATTCGAGTCGCAGGTGATCTCTACCTTTTGTCCCGGCCGCATGTGGCGGAGTTGCGTTTCCTTGAAGTTCGCAGTGATCCACACTTCATCGAGCGGAACCACCGTGAGCAGTTGCTCGCCGGGTTCCACATTCAATCCCACCACCACTTTCTTGGTCACCTCTCCGCTGACCGGCGCCACAACCTTGGTGTACCCCAGGTTGAGCTCGGCCTGGTCGAGTTCGGCTTTCCTCTGCCTTACCTCGGCAACGGCTGACAACGCGCGGGCGCGCGTGGAGGCTACCCTTTGCGGTCCAGCTTGTGCGGACTCATTGCGCGCCATCGCTTCGAAAAGCCGGCTTCGCGCCTGCTGAACAACTTGCTCAGCCGCTGCCTCGTCCGCCCGGGCGGCTGCTACGGCAGCAGTGTCCGTTTGTGCCGCGGCCACCGAGTAATCGTAAGTCTGCTTCGGCACCTCGTCCTTGACTAGCAGAAGGTGGTAACGCTGGACGTCGTCCTGGGCCTTCACGTTTTGCGCCTCAGCCTCCCGGATGCGTGCCTGTGCGGCAGCCACTTGTTTTTCACCGGTGGCAATGGCGGCTTTGGCTTCCACGATGTCAGAAGATGTGTACTTCAGTTGGCTGGCAGTGTCCACCGAGCTAATGGGGACATCGATGTTCAGGGCACGGGCGGAGTCCTCCGCGTTTTGGAGGTTCGCCTGCGCTTTCGCCACAGCGACTTGATAGTCTTTCGGGTCAATATCCACGAGTGTGGCGCCTTTCTCGACATATTGGTTGTCGCCGACGTGTACTGCTTCGACGTAGCCGGAGATGCGCGCACTCACGGGATACAGGTGAACATCGACTTGCGCATCGTCAGTGGACTCGAAACCCGATAAGTAATGCCACAGATAGATGCCACCGGCCAGACCCACCACCACGACAGCGACAACAATCCAGCGCTTGTGAGAACGCCGGCGGGGATAGGCCACCGGCGGCGTGGCGGGACTTTCCTTTGCGACATTGCGGGTCGGCGACGATGAACTCTCAGAACTCTTGGTCGTTTCTGGGTCGGGCATTTTATTGTCCTTTCAAATACAGCGAATAGTTCGATTCCGCAACCCCGGTCGCTCTTGCCATGGAGATTTTTGCGGTGTTATAGCGATAAAGGCTGGCGATATATGCGTCGTTCGCATCCGCCAGGGACTCCTGTGCCTGAACCACTTCGATGTTGTCCGTTACTCCCGCGGAGAAGCGATCACGTGATTGCTGCAGGGTCTGGGTAGCGAGCCGGACGGCGTTCTCCTCAACGGACACTTCCTGGGCGGTAGCCTGCAAGTCAAGGAAAGCGTCGCGAACCTCCTGATCGATCGCGGCACGGAGGTCTTCCAGTCGCTGCCTGGCCCTGGCCAGAGTCGCATCTGCGGCAAGCATATCTGCGTGAACCCTGCCTGCCTGGAAGACGGGGATGCGAAGCTCCACGGCTGCGTCCACGGTGCTACGGCTCGACGTAGCATTGGTGCCGGTGGCTCCGTAATCAACGACGCCAGCCAGTGTTGGGTAACGCTCGGCGGAAGCGGCCTTCTTTTCGAGTTCAGCGGCATGCTCTTGCTCGGCCAGGCTTTTATAGTCGGGGCGAGAGTTGTACGCCTGCTGCAATGCTGCTTCGACGGTTGAAGTAGTAAGCGGGTGATAAGGCACCTCCGTGGTAATGTTGAACGTCTGTCCCGCGGGAAGTCCAATCGCCCGCGCCAGAACCAACTTCTGCTTGGCCAGGTTATTTCGCGCGACGATCAGCCTTTGTTCGCGTGCCTGAAGCTCGACGTTGGACCTTAGTACATCAACCGCAGCCGCAAGCCCGGCTACCTTCTGGTCGGTCGTCTGATCGAAGAGCGCTTTCGCAGTGTCGCGTTGCGCCAAAGCGGACTCGACTTGCGACTGGTCGGCAATGACCAGGAGATAATTTGACGCAACCACAAGAACAATCAGTTCGCGGGCATTCTTGTAGCTTGACTGGGCCGATCTGAGCTGGGCAGCCGAAGACCGTGCCCGCTCAATCGACTGCCAATTGAAGACTGATTGGTCAAGGTAAGCGCGTGTATCGAAGACTCCAAAGGGGCCGATGACGTGCGGAACACCCGGGAAGTTGATGCCAATGGCCGCCTTGAGATCAAGCTGATGAACGCTTAGACTGGTATCCGTGGTCAGAGTTGGCAGCAGCGCGCTGAGTGCCCGCCATCGCTCACCTTGTGCGCCGGTGACGGCATCGGTAGAAAGCAGCCCCCCAAGATTCTGCCGAAGGCCGCGACTTACGGCATCTTCCAGGGACAGCGAGAGCGCCGCTCCACTGGCTGTGCCCGTGGGAACTCCTCCCAGGTAGGGGTTTTGCAGCTGAAGATCTGAAGTTTCCTGAGCTGCAACGGTGGCGACACCGTAGGACGCCGCTCCTGGGCTCGCAGCAGTCAAATCGGACTGTCCGTAAAGCCGAGTACCTGCGAAGAACGGGAAAAGCATCAGGCACACCACCCACAAAAATCGGGAGCAAAAGGTCGCGGTCGTTATTAATGGTCTAAACATTGGTGGATTCACCTCAAAGTATTCGTCGAGAATATGAGTTGCCACCTCGCTGGCCGGTGGTTACAGTCAAACGCTCAGCACCGGAAATGGAGCGCGATCCCGGCTTCCGGCCGTGCCAAACCGCGTGTGCAGTTGTCGTAGTGGGCCCGCGGTGGACGATACGGTCCGCGTTCTAAGCTGTCCCCATCGCTGAAAACGCCAGTTCTACGGCTCCTTCGGGACTGTCCAGTTGTGGATCCTGCTGGTCGGGAGTGAACTCGGCGAACGAATCTGGCAACCTGCTGGCGCGGTTTCGGATGCACCGGCTGCTTTGTTCTCGAGCGATTCCGAGCTTGCGCATTCGGTAGGCCAAAGTGGTCCGCGGCATTCCCAGCCGTGCGGCGGCACCGTTGTCTCCCCCCAGCACCCACCGCGTGTCACGAAGAACTTCCACAATGTGATCTCTTTCGGCCTCCGCCAACGTTCGCATTGCCGCCGGAGAGGCTTGACCTGGCAGGCGTTTCAGCTCGCCGAACGCGGGACGAAGTGCTGTTCCAGTGGTCATGATCACAGCGCGCTTGATGAAGTTCTCAAGCTCGCGAATGTTGCCCGGCCAATCGTGCAGTTTTAAGACCTCCATCACTTCGGAAGGAATCGTCTCGATTTTTTTTCCCATCTCCTGCGAGAACCTTTGCACAAAGTATTCGACCAAGGTGGGGATGTCCTCTACTCTGTCGCGCAGCGGGGGAAGGGTTATGGGGAACACGTTCAACCGGTAGTAAAGATCAGCACGAAACTTCCGCTCCTGCACCATGCGCCAGAGGTCTTGGTTGGTGGCCGCGATGACCCGCGCGTCGACTTGAACGGTGCGCCCGCCTCCCAATCTCTCGAATTGCTTTTCCTGAAGAACGCGAAGGAGTTTGGGCTGCAAATCGAGAGGAAGCTCACCGATTTCATCCAGAAACAGGGTTCCGCGCTCGGCCGATTGAAAGCGTCCGATGTTCTGAGTCACCGCACCGGTGAAGGCGCCGCGTTCGTAGCCAAACAGTTCGCTCTCCAGCAAAGCGGCAGGGATGGCCGCGCAGTTGAGGGCGACGAAGCGGTTCTGGCACCGGGGGCTCGCTTCATGAATCGCTCGTGCGATCACTTCTTTCCCGGTACCCGTTTCCCCCTGGACCAGGACGGTGAAGTCTCCTGGTGCGACTCTTTCGATATCTTCGAGAACGGAACGGAAGTTTCGACTGGACCCGATCAAGTTTAGGCTGGACATCGTTTCACTCCTTCATCGAATACGGGAATTCTTGCGCTTTGTCCTTCCGATCGGACAAGAGCGCGCCTTCTTCAACTTCGTTGAGTTTGCGATCCACTCGCGGACGTAGGGATCGCAATTCACCAGGGTGATGTTGGCCGCCTCGCACCGCGCCAGAAAATTGATGCCGTCTTCGCCGGTCAACGTCATATCCCGGAGATCGAGAACTATGGGCCGACCTTTCGCTTCCGCGCCAATCAGTGCTTCCAACTCGGCGACATGCTCGTTGTCGAGCCGGCCGCTGAGCTTAAAGACCACTTCGGCGTTGGCTGACCTCCGAATTCTTAACATTCTGCCCCTAGAACGAAGCTGGTCCTTGGAAGCACAAGGCGCGCTTGAAAGGCGCTCCCTGGCATTTCGCGTTCGTCGCGATGCAGAAATGCAACTCCACTGCCAACCGTAAGTTAATGAAATGAAAGCCATTGGCGAAGAGGAGAATTGGCGAACTTCGCCAATTGGCGGATACTGGACAAAAAGTCTGTCGTCGCGTGGCTGAGAATGGCTGAGGTGAGGCTATTTGTTCTTCAGAGGTTATGTCCCCCTGAAGGCATTCTTATTGATCTTCAACGCCCGAATCTTCGATTCCAGAGTGGACCGTGGCATCCCCAGTCTGGCCGCAGCGCCGGAGGGCCCGTACACACGTCCTCCGCATTCGCGCAGGGCGGCCTCAATGATAGCCTTCTCCTGCGCAGGAGACCGCTTCAAGACGCCGGGCTGGAGCTCCAAGTCCCCGGGAGGAGGCTGCCAGGAAAGCCAGCTTTCATCAACTGAAAATGTCTCTGTCTCATTGATGATGACGGATCGCTCGATCACGTTCTGCAATTCCCGAATATTACCGGGCCAGGCATACGCTTGCAACTGATCGAGGCTCTTTTTATCGACCGCCGTAAAATGCTTCCCTGCTTTCCGTGCATAGCGATTTACGAAATACCTGACAAGCAAGGGAATGTCTTCTTTTCGTTTCCGCAGAGGCGGCGACTCAACCGGAAAGACGTTCAGCCGGTAGAACAAGTCGCTGCGGAACGTCCCCCCGGCGATTGCAGCTTCCAAGTCGCGATTGGTGGCGGCGATCACCCGAACATCGGCGCGAATGGTACCGGTTCCTCCGACGCGCTCAAATTCGCGCTCCTGCAGAACCCGCAACAGCGCAATCTGGGTTTCGGCCGGAAGCTCTCCAACTTCGTCGAGGAAGATGGTGCCTTTCTCGGCCAGCTCAAAGCGTCCTAAACGGCGCTCGGTTGCTCCCGTGAAAGCGCCCTTCTCATGGCCAAAGAGTTCTGACGCGATGAGGTCGCGGGGGATCACGGCACAATTCACAGTCACAAAAGCATGCGAAGATCGCTGTGATCGCCGGTGGATGGCACGCGCCACCAGTTCCTTGCCGGTACCGGTCTCACCGGTGATGAGAACGGTTGAGTCAGTCGGAGCGACCTTCGAGATGTGGGAGAGTACCTTTTTCAGGGAGGCCGAGTTTCCCACGATCTCTTCAAACATAGAGGCATTGTCGATTTCTTCGCGCAACGCCACGTTCTCTTCCTGGAGCCTTTGCTCGGCCAGCTTGCGATCGTCGATATCGGTCCCCGCGGCATACCACCGCGTGGTGTGCCCTTCTTTGTCGAGCGCCGGGCTCACGCGGTAGTGGAACCAGCGATGCTGCCCATCTTTTCGCTTGAGCCGCACTTCATATTCAAACGGCAAGCCACCCCGGAGCTTTACGGGAAGGTCTTCTCGCACCATCTCGGCATCCTGCAAGTGCAACAGCCGCCGGAAGTCGGCAACCTTCCATTCCTCCAAACTTATGCAGTAATAATCGAGTGTCGCCCGGTTGCTGTACAGGCGCTCCCCGTCGGGCCCTAATTCTGAGATGTGGAGGGGCGAAAGGTCGAGAAGCTGGCGGGCTTCCTTTTCGCTTTGGCGGATCTTCTCTTCGGCGCGCTTCTGGTCGTCGATATCGGTGGTGGTACCGACGAATTTGAGGACTTTTCCTTCTTGATCGCGCAAGACCACAGCTTGCTGGAAATGCCAGCGATAGGTCCCGTCCTCGGCACGCAGCGACCGGGTTTCGAACGCAAAACCCTGTCCCAAATGGACGCCCTCCCAAAAGCTCTTGGCCGCCATCTCGCGATCCTCCGGGTGGACCGCGGTCATCCAAGCCTCAGGATGCGACCGGACGAAGTCAAGGGTCTGACCGGCAAAATCAAGCCACACTTGATTTACGAAGTCCGGAGTTCCATCCGGCTTGAGCGTCCAGGCGGACACGGGGATTTGCTGCAGCAGCCCCGCTTGTAGTTGCAACTCGGCATCGGCGCGCTGGAGCTCAGCGTAGAGGCGGCTGGTCTCCGCCAAGCGTTCTTCGCTGGCGCGCAGTTTCTCCCGTTCGAGTTCCGCCTCGCTGCGCAGCCGTTCTTCGCGCTCTGCAGTTTCGCGGCGAAGATTGGCCATTTTGAGATGCGTCGCAACGCGAGCCAGCAACTCTCGCGCAGAAAACGGCTTGACAAGATAGTCGTCGGCGTCGGCTTGCAGTCCTTCCACGCGTGACTCTTCAGCCGCCCGTGCAGTCACCAGGATCACCGGCGTGCCGCCGAGGGCCGAGTCGTCCCTTATCGCTCGCAGTAAGCCAAAACCATCCAGGTGCGGCATCATGGCGTCAGACAGCACGAGGGCCGGGCGTAACCGGCGGGTCGCTTCCAGCGCCTGTCGTCCATCGGCGACAGCATGCACCTCGTATCTGCCGCTCAAAAGGCGCGCGAGGTATTGGCGCATGTCCGCATTGTCATCGGCCACGACGATCGGTTCGCGCTTGGCGTCTGGGCTGGGCTGAGTCGAGGGTTTAGGTGATACCAGCTTGGGAACCGTTGCCGCATCGGCCGCTGCGCCCGATTCGTCTCCCAACGACAGTTGCGCATCTTCTACGTAAGCTTCGGTCCGAGTTGTTGTGGACACGAGCCATTGTGCCGCTTGAATGCGCTCTGCCGGCAGATGCTCCTTGCCGCTCGGAATCGTGACGGTGAAAGTGCTGCCGGCGCCAACCGCGCTGTCCACTCGCACGCTGCCGCCGTGCAGTTTGACCAGTTCCTGAACCAGCGCCAGTCCGATCCCTGTGCCTTCATGCGTTCTGGCCTGGATGCCCTCGATGCGATGAAAGCGTTCGAATACCCGCTCCCGATGTTCTTCGGGAATCCCCACGCCGGTGTCGCGGACCTGCAACTCTACTGCCCCGTCGACTGGCTTCAGAGTGACCGAGACCCCACCGTCGAAAGTGAACTTGAAGGCGTTGGAAATCAGATTCAAAACAATCTTCTCCCACATGTCGCGATCCACATACACCGGTTCGGCAATGGGCTCGCATTGCACCGAGAAGCGCAGGCCCGCGCTCCGCATCGCCGATTCGAACGCGCTTGCGATCTCCGACGTGAAGGTGGCCAGGTCGGTCGGCTGATAGGAA
>Ga0187781_10002194_pt1 | contig 14916 bp, 15 predicted proteins | sample 0715_SJ02_MP02_2_FD_132447 | JGI IMG/M metagenome (GOLD analysis project Ga0187781, IMG submission 132447) | Tropical peat soil microbial communities from peatlands in Department of Meta, Colombia - 0715_SJ02_MP02_20_MG | ecosystem: Environmental > Terrestrial > Soil > Wetlands > Peat | place...
AGACCGGCGGTCCGAGAACAGAAGCCACGGTCATTTTTCTCGCATGTGTCGTGACTCCCGGCACAAAGTGTGACGGCCGTTCCGCCTGCTTTGCGCTCACATCCGCCGGCGTAAGCCCAGAAAACGATAACGACAAACATCCCTGCGCAGCAGAACTGAACGAATAGGAACTGGCGGGGAGGTTCACCTGCAAAGACGCAGGCCCGTCCGTGAACCCATTGTAGTCCGCCGTCGCGGCGCTAATGCCCCCGCTACCATTTGGCGTAAAGCTTCCAGCAATTACAATCGGGTTGCCGCTGCCGTCGGTGCCTTTCAACAAAAAAGCGTAGGGATTCCCTGACGTCAGTGCCCCTTCGTTTCCCTCTGGCAAGCACGCCACGGCTGCTGTCCCCGTGACCGTAATGCTGAGCGAAGAAGAAACCGCGGTGGTATTGCTGGAGTCCGTCACGGTGAACACATACGGCCCAAACGTGCCTGCGGCCGTTGGCGTCCCACTAATTGCCCCAGCGCTGGTCAGACTGAGTCCCGGCGGCAAGGAACCACCCGAAGTCTCGTTCCAAGTATAGGGAGGCGTCCCTCCGCTGGCCGTCAGGGTGGCGGAGTACAACGTCCCGACTACGCCAGCCAGAAGGGAAGTTGTGGTTACTGTAAGAGTGTTGGTGCCGATGGTGAGGCTCAGGCTGGGTGAGCTAGCTGTCGTGTTCGACGCATCGGTCACCTGAAACACATAAGGGCCAAAGGTGCCGGCTTTGGTTGGTGTGCCGGAAAACATGCCCGTGCTGCTCAAGGTCACTCCTGGCGGCATAGGTCCGCCGGAGGTTTGCGACCACGTGTAGGGTGACGATCCGCCCGATGCCTGCAGGGAATAGGAATAAGCGAGGCCGACAGTGCCGTTGCTCAGCGACGAGGTCGTTACCGAAAGAACCTTCGTTCCTGATCCGCCACCACAACCCGGAATCTGAATGCAGGCCAACACCACTGCCAGGAACAATGCATAGGAATAACGGCGAGCCATTAAGCCTCCTCAGGCCTGTACTTCTCGAATCTACTGGTCCTACCCAGCCCGCCATTCCGAATGGAATCCGGGAAACGAGCAATCTCTCTTTGTCTCTTGGCTATTCGCAAAGAGGGTTCCCCGGTCCACTCGCAATGGCAAAGAAGCTACCCCGGACACTAAGAATTGGAATCGGATTCCTGCCTTTTGCGTTGTCCGCTCCGGAACAACAAGTCTGAACAGCAGCTCCCTTTCGGAGCCTATTTTCCCTCGACGCGCGTTGCTGTTGTTGCGGCTTGGGCTTGTAACTGTTCCGGGTGCTCCAACACCAGCAGCCACTGCTGCCGCAGCGCCGCAAATTCGGACCAGTTCTTCTTCGAAACCGGGTCTGACGTCGGCAGGCCCAGCTTTTCGAAGTTGAGGAATTGGCCTTTCTGCGAAATCCGGAAATCCAGATGAGGGCCCGTGGCTAACCCGGTCATCCCCACCAATCCGATCGTTTTTCCAATCTCTACGTGCTCGCCTACGTGCACGAGAATCTTCGAAAGATGCAAGTACATCGTCTCATATCCCTGTGAGTGCGCAATCTTCACCATATTGCCGTCGCCGCCCTTGCGTCCGGCGAACTCCACACGTCCGCTGCCAATCGTCTGCACGGGGGTTCCGATCGGCGCGCCGTAATCCGTTCCGAGATGGGGCCGGTACGTTTTCAAGATGGGATGGAAGCGCGCCTTGCTGAAGTGCGATGTAACTGGCGCCGCAAACTTAAGTGGCGAACGCAGAAACGCTTTTTGCAGGGACTTGCCTTCTGCCGTGTAGTAGGCCGGATGCCCGAAATCATCGTGAAAGAGCAGCGCCTGATACTTCTTCCCCCCGTTGTCATACTCCGCGGCCAGAATCCGCCCGTAACCCGCGGTCTGGCCGTTCGTATATTTCTTCTTTTCCACCGCGATGCGGAACGTATCGCCTTTGCGCGGGTCCGTATAGAAATCCAGGTCGTAAGCAAAAATCTGTGCCAGCCGCATGGCCACTTCAGGAGACTCACCGACCTCTTCCACCGCATTAAACAAGGAGTCTTCCAAACGCCCGCTCACCATGGAAACTTCCGTGTGCGACGGAATCTCCTCCACCTCTGCCGCGAAACCCTCTGTTGCAGGTACAATGTGCAGCATTCGGTCCGGATCAATTTTGTAATTGATTTCGCGCAGCTCGCCGACAACCGACCGGCCGACGACCAGCGTATTCCCCGCTCGCAATTGCCGCATATTGAAGGCGCGCTGTGCGGCCGCCATGGCCTGGCCCGCTTCCGCCGGACTTAGCCCGAATCTCTGCAGCGCCATGGCGAAGTTTTCGCCTGCGGGCAGCTTCCTCATTGTCGGCAGGACCACCTGCGCGCGAATGCGATCGGCTTCGGCGCGTGCCAGCGTCACCTGATTTTGAAACTCTTTCTCGATTGCACTGCGTTGACGAAGAGCGTGGCCGCTCACCAGAACTCCGGCAACTACAACTACTCCCAGAACCCACAGAAATCCCCGGCTCAAAATTTCCCCCAAACAAATTGCTTTTTAGTTTTGCTGATCCCTTCGGGACCATTACTCCGAGACAATTTCAGCATAGCGCACGATTCTCTTTTGTCCCAAATCTCTTGTGGCGTCAATCATTTGTGGAGGGAGTTGCGTCCAAATCACCAAGGGGGTTTTTTGCGAGATTCCGCGAAGTTTCTGCGTCAATTCACGCAGCTTCTGCCCGACTGCATAAATAAATCCAATCTCTTCAATACCCCAGCGCGTCCTCTTCTGGCACAACAGTTGCCCATCTCTACTTCGGGGAGCTGAAATGATTACGCTTGAGGTCCATCCCGAAGTTCACACACGCGAACAGCATCAACAGCCTGAATATTCCACCTGCTTCGAATGCCATCGCAGCTTTCACGCCAAGAGCGAAGACCAACTCAGCATCGGGCTCTGCGACACCTGCTTTGAGGCCGCACGCCACATCAGTGAGCCGATTGTCAGCGTTCACGTAAAGGCCCGCCCGCACCGGCCACCGATTCTTTAGCGCAGCAATCTATGTATTGACGCATTCCCCTCCCTTGTCGGGGCGGCCGAACGACGGGGGGAGTAAATTTGTATGCTTGGAAATGCGGCAAGGCTGGCCGTTTCTGCCGTTTGTGTAGGGGCGACAATCGCGCGAAGGCGTGAGTTGGGCCTCCGCACACATCAAAGACGCTTCAGGTAAATTTAGCGAGAGGTTCTACTTCCCGAAACTGACGTTCGGGGATGCCGAAGCCGTCTTTGTCGGCTCCGTGAAATAATTCTCTTCACGCAAACGGCGATAAATCCTGCCCGCGACTTCCGCCGCGATCGGTCCCTTCACCACACGAGTATTGCCGCGCAACAGCACGGCCAGCGCGATCTTGGGGTGAGCTTCATCCGCGTAGCTGACAAACCAGCCGATGTGAGACGGATTGGTATGATCGTCGCAGGTGCCGGTCTTGCCCAGCGGAGTCTCGTCACCGCCCGCGTCAAAACTCAGCCGGCCCGTTCCGTACAGCACGGCCGCCAGCATTCCCTCGCGCACCTCCGGCAATACGCTGCCGATGTTCAGGTCGCGCTTCACCTTCGGCTCGAAATTTTGCAGTTCTTCCTGCGTGTGTGGATACTGCAAATAATAGAGTGTGCCGCCATTCGCGAATGCCGCCGCCAGCGCCGCCAGCTGCAGCGGGGTGATCTGGATCCCTTCGCCAAAGCTGGACATTCTCGCCACGCCGCCAAACGCCGGAGGCTGCGTCGGGAACGAGCCGGGATGCTCGTCAGGCAAATTGTATCCCGCCAGTTCGCCAAGTCCGAGCAAGCGGCCATATTTCGAAACCGTCTCAAATCCCATGCGACGCCCGAGTTCCTCGAAAAACGCATTGTTCGAGTGCGCCAGCGCTTCGGTCAGATTCATGTATTTGCGCGGACCGACCTTTAGCATCGTGTCGTCGGTGATGACGTTTTCTTCCAGCGCGGCGATAGCAATCGTCGGCTTAATCGTCGAGCAAGGAATATATCCGTCGCTGAAAGCAACGCGCTGATTGACCACCGTCAGGATGCGACCCGTGTTCGGGTCCACCGCCACCACAGAGCCGTTGTAGCGCCCCAGAGCGTCCACGGCAGCTTGCCGCACGATGGGGTCGTCAAAGGTCGGGTCGTCCGCGCTCACGGAGTCTGCATACGTGGGCGCATAGCCGCGGTAGCGAGAGGGAACTAGATGTCTTTTCGATTTTTTGGATTTCGACGTACTGCTGCTGTTGCTGACAACCGCTTTGCCAGCCGGTTCACCAGCAGAAAGCGGTACAGCGAGCGTTGCAATAAGGAACCCCGCCGCGAGTGTTTTTCCCAAATCCGTGCTCATTCGTCCCTTGACCCTTGCCCCTGACCAGTAGTTCTAGTGGTGCTCTGCGTCCAGCGAATCTATCCTAAATTCGCTTCGCCGGTCAACGCTTTCTACACCGCAGCATGCCCAGTACCACAACTCTTGCCGACTCATTCCACGGTACTTAACACTGTCTTACAGACTCCCTCTCAGGTCCAAAGCCGAGAGCCGGTTCAAACTGAGACGTAGTCTATCGATTTTCGTCCTAAGCTGGCAATAGCTAAGTAGGGCCAGTACGTTATTATGTGCTTTGTTTTGAACGACTGTCCGGGCGTCCAGCCTAGGCATTTCAGCCTGTACCAATGTCGCGTGGCGCTCCGCGGTACCGTCCTTCCATTGGACACTCCGCGGATTGCGCGTTTCAAAAGGAAACGGGCGGGGTCACCCTTCCCCGCCCGCTCTCTTCCTTCGAAGAAGCTCTGCTTCTACCTCGTTGGTCTTCCTTTGCCGTCCCCCGCGGCCGCTGCGGCGGCTGCCTTCATTGCCGGCTTCTCTGGCGTGACAGTGGCGCCGCCGCTCGGCGCCGGCGCCGTCGCATTGTGTCCAGCTCCTGGAATTTCCATCTTCTTCCGCAACGTGGATTCCAGCTTCTCGCGAATGTCCTTATTCTCTTTCAGAAAAACGCGCGCATTTTCACGGCCCTGGCCCATTCTTTCTCCCCCGAAGCTGAGCCACGTCCCGCTCTTCTCGATCACGCCTTTATCCACGCCGAGATCCAGTAAATCGCCTTCGCGCGAAATGCCTTCGCCATAAAGAATGTCAAACTCCGCTTCGCGGAACGGCGCGGCTACTTTGTTCTTCACCACTTTCGCGCGCGTCCTCGAACCTACCACGCGGTCGCCTTCCTTGATCGACTGCACGCGGCGAATGTCCACACGCATTGACGCATAGAACTTCAGCGCGCGCCCGCCCGTGGTCGTTTCCGGGTTGCCGAACATCACGCCAATCTTTTCTCGAATCTGGTTGATGAAAATCAGGCAGGTCTTCGACTTTGAAACAATTGCCGTCAGTTTCCGCAGCGCCTGCGACATCAGCCGCGCCTGCAAGCCCATCTGCGGCTCACCCATCTCCCCTTCGAGTTCCGCCTTTGGCACCAACGCCGCTACGGAGTCCACCACCACCACGTCCACGCCGCCCGAACGGATCAACGTTTCCGCAATTTCCAGGGCCTGTTCGCCGTGGTCCGGCTGCGACACAAGCAGATTGTCCACATCCACGCCGAGTTTCCGCGCATAAACGGGGTCCAGTGCGTGCTCGGCGTCGATAAACGCTGCCTGCCCGCCGAGCTTCTGCGCTTCGGCAATGATGTGCAGCGTCATCGTCGTCTTACCACCCGATTCCGGCCCGTAAATCTCAATCACGCGCCCGCGCGGGAATCCACCCACGCCCAGCGCCGAATCCAGGGACAAGCATCCCGACGGAATCACGTTCACCGGCACCAGCACATCTTTGCTGCCCAGCCGCATGATCGAGCCCTTCCCATAGGACTTCTCGATCTGCGAGATCGCCGCTTCCAGCAACTTCGCCCGTTCATCTGCCATTTCTCACCTCGGTGGAGGAAATTAGGAATTTTTGCGATTAGGCTTTCGGGCTCAGCCTCAAAACAGCGCGGGACCTGCGCCGTTCCCCTGATACATTACAATTTCTTTATATTACCAACTTGTATCGGCGAATGCTAGCCCTTTTTCCCTTTTCGCCCAGAATCAATCTTCAACGCCGCACCATGTTCCAGATCATGATCGACCAGCTGCGCCAGCGCCGCACGCTCCCAGTGATCCCACTCGGCCTGCTCCTGCCGGGTTAGCCCGCCAAGCCGCAGCAGGTACTGCCCGAGCGTGCGCAACTCCAGCAGGTCAAACTCGAGTCTCTCATGTTCGATGCAGCCTGGAACACTGCTCCGGAACTCGTCCATGGGGCACCTGTTGAAAACTTACAGGCGTTAGCGTACCAAATGGCGAATAAAAAGCAAATACTATTTTTCGCTCTTTGTTCGCCTTGCGGCTCTAGGTGCCCTATCCGCTTTATACTGCTCCCCTTTATGTGGACCAATTTCCTGATCGCCGCAGCTGGTTCTTCGCAGCCCTCGCGGGTTTGGCCATCGTCGCCATCTCCGTGAATCTCACACGCATCCTCGAGTTTCCGCATCTTCCAGCGCGGTCCGCGGTCACCGTGGCTCGCCTCGTCTTGATTCTGGTGTACAGCATTGCCGCGTTGATTCCGCAACCGCTGCCTGTCCTGGGTGCGCAACTTGCGGTGTTCACGCTGGCCACCTGGTACCTCGAGATCAAATCAAATCGGCGCTCCATCCACGCTCGCGCGCAACTAGGCCGGCCACGTTTTGAATCCATGCTGGAATCGGTACTGGGTGAAGTTCAATTGCTGCCGTTTCTCGTGGGAGCCATCCTGCTCCTGGCGGGCCACAGCTCCGGCTACTACTGCGCCGCCTTCGGCGTCCTTGCCATCTTCATCTTCTCCACCCTCAACATCTGGGTGCTTCTCGTCGAGATCATGCGCTAAAGCTCACGAAGGCGCGGCAAACGCTTCATGCACGCGGGCATCTTCATTTTGGACAAGGATCTGTCTATTTTCCGTAGGAGTAAAACCCTCTTCCGCTCTTCCGCCCCAGCCACCCGGCAGCCACATATTTCTTCAATAGCGGGCACGCTCGATATTTCGGGTCGCCCAATCCTTCGAGCAGCACGTCCATAATATCCATGCAGACGTCCAGCCCGATAAAATCCGCCAGCTCCAGCGGCCCCATGGGGTGGTTCATCCCCAGCTTCATCACCGTATCGACCGCTTCCGGCGTCGCCACGCCTTCCATCACTGCATAAGCCGCCTCATTAATCAGCGGCATCAGGACCCGATTCGACACAAACCCCGGCGCGTCGTTGACGGCTACTGGCGTCTTGCCCAGCTTTTTCGCCAATTCCATCGTCGTAGCGAACGCCTCGTCGCCCGTTTGCAACGCCCGTATCACCTCCACCAGCACCATCATTGGGACCGGATTCATGAAGTGCATGCCCACAAAGCGCTCCGGCCGTTTGGTCATCGCCGCCAGCGTGGTCATTGAAATCGACGAGGTGTTGCTCGTCAGGATTACGCCCGGCTGCAACAGGCGATCCGCCTCCGTCAACACAGCGCGTTTGATCTCCAGCTTCTCGGGCACCGCCTCCACCGCAAAATCCGCCGCTACAATCGCGTTCATGTCCGTCACCGGCTTTAGCCGCGCCAGGACCGACGGCTTCTCCGCTTCGGTCAGCTTCCCTTTCTTGATCTCGCGGTCCAGATTCTTCCCAATCGTCTCCATCCCACGCTGCAGAAAGCGTTCTTCAACATCGCGCAGAATCACGTCATATCCCGCGCGCGCAAACACATGCGCGATGCCGTTCCCCATCGTCCCCGCGCCCAGCACCGCCACCGTCTTGATCGAATCGACCGTCACGCCAAACCCTCCCCAGTTCTTCTTTTTTCCTGCTTCTCTGTAGCGCTGGCTTTCATGCCAGCTCTTCTCCGCTTTCCGCCTGCCCTGTAAGAAAACGCGCCGCTTCGCCGAATGAGAGCATGCATGCGCACAGCCGATCGGGTCAAGCCAGTCTCGATTTTCTCCTGGCGCCGCTGCCATCTTTATCTGCCAACGCCAACCACGCCGCCAGCGCCGCGTACTTTTCGTCCTGCGACCACGGCGCACCCAACGGCTTTCCGAGGTCCGTGACCTGCTTCAACACGGCTGCCTCAGCGAGGCCAAACGAATCCGCTGCTTCCGCGACCAACTCGCGCTCCTTCACGCTCACCACTTGCAGTCCACAGCGGATGCACGCGCGCGTCAGAGCATCCCGGAACAATTCTCCATCCGCGGTATGAATCATCGCGTGCGATCCCAATATCTTCTCGAGTTCCGGCAGCGGTTTCCCCGAAGCCAGCAGCACCGCGCCAGCACACAACTTGTATCCGCGATCCTCGGTCTCGACTTGCAGCTTGCAAATCGCACGATGCCCCAATTCCCTGGCCGTTTCCTGTGCATGCGAAACGAACTTGCGCGCTTCGGCCAGAGACATTCTCTCCGCCGTGTGATACGGCTGCCGCAACCGGAACGTGAACTCCTCCACTAGATGCGCCCGCTCCCGATGCAGCACGGCCGGCGCGCCTTTTTCCAGACACACCGCCACCACGGCGCTCCAACCCGAGTGCACACGAAATCCCACCGCTGCTTTTTTCACGGGAGCCTCCCGGTAGAGGAAGGAGGAACCTCAGCATGAAAGCGCCCATCACCGAAGTCAAGAAAAACCTGCCGATTTCACTCGGGCGGCGCACCCTCTACCACTTCCCGCACAATCTCCCGCGCCCGGCTCTCATCCTCGGGCAGAACGTACAATTCCACCTTTCTGCCCTTTTTCTCCAGCCGGCAACGAATCTCATTTTCGTGAAGCGCCGCCACCAGAAAATCGCCCGGTTCACCCGCCTCCGTGGACCATACTTTCACCGTCGCATCTTCCGAATACCAATCCGTGCCTTCGCCCGCGTTTGGCGGTCCGGGGATGTTCTCCTCTTCTGAAGGTGTCAACGTCTCGGGTAGTTTGCGAGCCGTATGAGCAGGCCGGTCCGACAGCAGACGCACTTCCTGCGCTCCAACGTCCGCTACATCCTCGGTGCCATACGCTTCCTTCACAGCGTCTTCCGCTCGCTGATACATGGAAAACGGCACGCCTACTTCGAACGCGGGATAGTTCCTCAAATTGAACAGGTGATCACGCCGGAACACGGTGTTGTGGGGAATCCCCGCTTCCTCCAGCACCTCGCACAATTCGGCATGGACGCGCGCGTCCTCGCCCTTCCAGAACGAGCAGAACGGATCCTCATTGGGGTCGCCCGGACCTCCCGCGACTCTATGCTCGCCGTCCTCGCCGATTTGCCGCTTCTCGATCGCGTTCTTGGGCAGCTCGTGCACCAGGTCCACATCGCAATCCACGCAATGTGTGAACCCCGGCCGATACTCCGCTTTACACCTTGGACAGAGCATGTTCCATCACTCTCGGTGCTGCCTCAGTTTCTCCTAATATTTCGGCGTCAGTCCCAGGTTCCAAAAAATGAAGGAGTAGATATCCGCCGTCAGCGCAAGCGCCTTTGCCGTGTTACTGGCGCCATGCGCCGACATTGTATCGACCCGAATCAGCACGGGATTCGTGCGACTTGCTTCCGCTTGCAAGGTGGCCGCGTATTTGAACGAATGCGCCGGCACGACACGGTCATCGTGGTCGGCGGTGGTGATGAGTGTTGCCGGGTACGTCGCACCCGCTTTGATGTTGTGCAGTGGCGAATACGAATAAAGGACCTTAAATTCGCTGGCACTGTCGCTCGTCCCATAATCTGGTGCCCAACCGTATCCGATGGTGAACTTGTTGTATCGCAGCATGTCCATTACGCCCACCTGCGGCACCGCCACGTGGAAAAGATCGGGGCGTTGGTTCATTACCGCGCCTATAAGCAGCCCGCCGTTTGAGCCGCCGTTGATTGCCAGGTGCTCCGGTGAAGTGTATTTGTTCGCGATAAGCCACTCCGCCGCCGCGATAAAGTCGTCAAATACGTTCTGCTTTCTTTCCTTGATTCCTGCTTCGTGCCACTTCTCGCCATATTCCCCCCCGCCTCGCAGGTTCGCCGAGGCGTAAACAAAACCCTGCTCTAGCAGTGCCAACCGCAGTGAGCTGAAAGTCGGCTGCAGCGTGACGTTGAATCCTCCGTAGCCATAGAGCAGCGTCGGATTCGTACCATCCAGCTTCAGCCCTTTCTTGTAGACCAGGAACATCGGGATTCGCGTGCCATCCTTGGAGGTGTAAAACACTTCCTTGGTCTCATAATCTTCAGGCTGGAAATTCGGAATTTCTGGTGCCTTGAATACGCTGGTTTTCTTCGTTGGCAGGTCGTAGCGGAACACAGTGATCGGATAGTTCAGGGAGGAGTAGAGAAAAAACGCCGTTATATCGCTGCGATTCCCTTTGAAACCAGCCGTGGCTCCCCCTCCGGGCAGAGCGATTTCGCTCTCGAGCTCTCCCGCGAAGCTGTATACATAGACACGGCTCGCCACATCTTTCAGATAGGTCGCAATGAGTTTTCCGCCAAGAGATTCCACGCTGTCCAGCGCTTGGGGTTTTTCCGGCAGGACCTCTTTCCAGGGCGACTGCGGATTCGCGGGGTCGTAGAGCATCACCTTCCCATTGGGAGCCCCGTGGTTTGTGAATATCAGGAACTTATCGGCCAGATCGTCCACCACAACGTAGCTGTCATCGGTAATTTCGCTGACAATTGGTGTGAATGTCTTCTCCTTTTTTGAGAGGTCCCGGAAGTAGAGGGCGTTGCCGCGCTTCCCTTTGGACGATTCATCAATCGTGAGAATAACGAATCTCTCGTCGTTTGTTGTGCTCACATCGTGGCCCCGCAGCGGGTTGGCCTTGTCTTCGTACACCAGTTCGTCCTCAGATTGAAGTTTGCCCAGGGTGTGGTAGTACACCTTCTGATACTCATTTTTGGAAGAGAGTTCGTGGCCCTTTTCCGGCTCGTCGAAGCGGCTATAGAAAAAACCGTTGCCTGCCCATGCCCCATTCGAGAACTTGATCCATTTCACGTCATCGGATAGATCCTTCTTTGTTGCCACGTCCAGGACGTGCAATTCCCGCCAGTCCGAACCGCCAACTTGCATTCCGTACACCGCGAAACGACCGTCGCGTGACACCTCAAACGATCCCAATCGCGTCGTTCCGTCAGGGGAAAACTTGTTTGGGTCGATCAGGACTTCCGGCGTCCCGTCCAATCCCTTCTGCACGTATACGACGTTCTGATTCTGCAGACCGTCATTCTTTGTGTAGAAAAGCAATTCGCCTTTCCGGAACGGCGCTGTGTATTTGGGGTAGTTGAAGAGTTGCTCGAGCCTGTGCTTCACTTGTGCGCGGTAGGGAATCTTGTCGAGGTATGCGAACGTGACTTTGTTCTCCGCCTCGACCCACTTGGCCGTCGCCGGCGAATTGTCGTCCTCGAGCCACCGGTACGGGTCCGCCACCTTCGTTCCGTGATATACATCCACCTGATCGACCTTGCGCGTTTGGGGATACTCCAAGCCCTGCCCCAGCAACGGCGCGGCCAACACGAACCCCAAAACGACCGGGGTCATTCCCCGCTCGCAAAATCTCTTTATGGATTCGATCATCTACGCCTCCTGTCGACCCGAGGCCAACACTGCGGTTCCTCTGCCCTGATGGCGTTGTGGATACTATAGAACGAGTTTCCTAGCTTCTACCCGCGCCCATTCTGCCTGAAAAGTCGTTTGACAACCTTAGTTTGTATGACAAACTAGTCTGCGATGTCCAAAGGAGACGCCATGTCCTCCTCCCCTGTCCTCTCCGCCGAACATCGTGCCTGGCAATATTGGTTCGACGACGGCCTCCCCACTCTTGTCGCTGGCGTGGGTTGCCTTCTTGGCGCTCTCGCCTTCGCTTACGATCACAGTCAGGACGCCACACCCCGCACGATTGCCGTCAGCTTCGCCGCCCTCCTTCTCTACGGTTCCGTGTTGTTGTTTCAACGCTCGATCATTGGCTGGCTTAAATCCAGAATCACCTATCCCCGTACTGGCTATGCCCAGCCACCCTATTTCGAGCAGGAAACTGCGCAACCCCTGGACATTCTGACGATGTCCAAGAAGGCCGTTCACGGAGAGTCCGAGGAGGATACGAAGAACCTGCACGAATTCCGTAAGCAGCAGTTCTGGCTCACTTCCGCGTTCATCGCTCTCGCCGTGGCAGCCATCGTATTTATCCCAAACCGTTGGAACTGCGCGCTTGCGGGCGTCATCTTGGCGATTGCTCTCGGCATCTGGGGCCGCAAAGTCTGGCGGCTATCCTGGATCGTCCTCGGCGGCTTTCCGTTCATGGGCTTTTTCCTTGGGTTTGCTCTTCGCGATCACATTCCCAGCATCGACCGCGTTATCTACTTCCTCGCCGGCGCCGGTGTCATCTTCGTACTCGACGGTACCATCAGCCTTGTTCGCTACCTCCGCGCCAACCCGCACGCAACCCAGACGCAGCCATGAGCGGGAACGGCATCAAAGATCTCTCTTCGCTCGACCGCATCATTCACGAGCCGGCGCGGCTGATGATCATGACGATTCTCTTGGCCGTCGAAGAAGCCGATTTCGTCTATCTACAGCGCGAATGCGGCCTCACGCAAGGAAACCTCTCGAGCCACCTCAGCAAACTCGAGGAAGCCGGTTACCTGACGATCACCAAAACTTTCAAAGGCAAATACCCGCTCACCATTTGCAGACTCACCCGCAAAGGCCGCGAGGCATTCGAAGCCTATTCCGCAAAACTCCGTTTCGTCACCAACCCGCTTGCTCTCTCCAAACCGTAAGCTTGCTCATCGTTCCCCGGAGCGTTCTTTGCCTGAGGAGCCCTCTTCGGCCTCGAGAGCGGAAAGCCTCGACACAACGTAAGCCACTGAAAACGAATAGCTTGCTCCTGACTTCCCTACCTCCTTACCCCGTCCTTACTTCCTGATTTCTTGCGTCTTTTTCCCAAGCTCATCCGTATCCACGTTAGTATGAGCACACAGGCATTCACTCTTACGGTTCCAAGGTCGCCGGTACTCTTCACCGGCCTCATGACTGACGAACGCCAAACCCTGGCTGATGGCCTTCGCCGCCGCGATCCTGACCTTCTCGATCGCCTCATCGAGCAATATCAGCAGCGCCTCTATCGTTACCTGCTTTTCCTCACCGGCGATCCAGCTCTCGCCGAAGACCTCTTCCAGGAAACCTGGATTCGCGTGCTCGAGCGCGGCAGCCAATACAACGCGAAATCCAAATTCGAATCCTGGCTCTTCGCCATTGCGCGCCATCTGGTCATCGACGTCTCCCGCCGCAAGAAACTCGCCAGTCTCGAACAACTGGCAGACCCAGAATCCAGCCAGCCCTTCGAGCCGGCCGACGATCGCGCCGCTTCGGCGCTGCAGCTTCTCGTCACGCGGGAAAACGAGCAAGCCGTCCAGCTTTCGCTCTTGAAGATTCCCTCGTACTATCGCGAGGTGCTTCTCCTGCGCTTCCATGAAGAGCTTGGCCTCGAGGAAATCGCCTCGGTACTCTCCACGCCGCTTTCGACTGTAAAGTCGCGTCTCTATCGCGGACTCGAAGCTCTGAAATCAGCTTTGCCGGAAGGTGCTATATGACCGAAAGCCTCCACGCCCGCGCGCGGCAACTCTTCGACCAGTCGCTTGTGGAAGGGCTTGGTCGCGAAGAGCAAGCCTGGCTCGATGCACACCTGCGAGAGTGTGCCGCCTGCTCGGCGGAAACTGCCCGCACGCAGGAACTGCTCCGTGCTTTTCGCACCGTGCCTGTCGCCGTCCCACGCGATCTTGCCGCGCGTGCGCAGATGCGCGTTCGCCTGCGCGCTCAAGAATCGGCAGAAACTTCTAGCAGCAACGTGCTGCTCTGGGTTGTCACAGCTGCCAGTTGGCTCCTCGGCGTGTTCAGCGCGCCGTTTGTCTGGCGCCTGTTTGCCTGGGCTGGGGCGCGGCTCGACCTGCCGAAGCCGCTTCTGGAATTGGGTTTTGTGCTCTGGTGGACCGTCCCGGCTCTGATCGCCGTCACCGTCGTTATCCACCAGCGCGCCGCCAGCAACGGCGCCCGTTCCTGGAATCGGGGCCTATGAGAGGACCGATACCTGAGGCGGCCCGCTGCTGAATGGACTTGGGTTGTTTGTACTACGAAAGGAAACTATGTCTGACGCATTCAATGAACGCCTTCGCTTGATCCGGTTCCGCCGCAAGCGCGAGCGCAGCCGGTTCCGCGATGAGCTCCGCATCATCCCCAAGTGGCTTGTCTGGTTGTGCATCCTGCTCTACATCGTGGCCCTGGTTATCGGTATCGCTGTCAATCTTCATGGCTTTCGTACCGGCGGGGACATCTTTCCGGGCGACGAAAGCCTTCGCAACGACCCCGGACTCTCCTTCCTGGGCCTGACCGCGGTCATCACCGCTGTTGCAGTCGGCTTTTCCGCGTTGCTCTTTATGCTCGGCTACGTCTATCGCGACGCGAAACGTCGCGGCATGCATCCCGCGCTCTGGACCTTGCTGGTCCTCATTCTGTCGGCAGGCTACTTCCTCATCGGCCTGATTATTTATCTGCTCGTTCGTGAGCCGCTGCCTTACACCTGCCCGCAATGCGCAGCCACCGTGAATGCGCGGTTCAATTTCTGCCCCAGCTGCAAATACAACCTGCATCCGGCTTGCCCGCAATGCCAACGCGAAGTCGACGACGGGGACAAGTTCTGCCCCTACTGCGCCACGGAGCTGCACCACGCCCCCAGGCCGATTAGCGGACCCGGTCCAGCTGCCCCTTCGCTAACTTGAGTGATGCGTGGCCGCGGCCTCCAGCCGACATCAACGCTTCTTGAAAACAGCCGTATAGCTCCCCTTGATTGCCGGTTGATCGACCATCTCAAACCCCGCTTCCTTGGCCA
>Ga0187781_10002195_pt1 | contig 14914 bp, 14 predicted proteins | sample 0715_SJ02_MP02_2_FD_132447 | JGI IMG/M metagenome (GOLD analysis project Ga0187781, IMG submission 132447) | Tropical peat soil microbial communities from peatlands in Department of Meta, Colombia - 0715_SJ02_MP02_20_MG | ecosystem: Environmental > Terrestrial > Soil > Wetlands > Peat | place...
CCAGCAGCGCGGCCCGAAGCCGGTCCGGCCGAGTTCCTCGCCGAGCACCGCGTCGCGCGGGCGGGCCCGGCGCAGCACGTTACGCAGCGACTCTTCGGCCGCCCGGTCGGCATCGGTCACCGGCGTGAGGTCGGGCTTGGTCTCGACCCGCAGGTCGAGCGCCCGGAACCGCTTGGTGGTGATGTCGTCGGCGGCGTCCGCGAGGACATGCGCGAAGCGCAGGTCGTCGTCGTAGCGGGCCACCCGCGAAACGGTACCGCCTGGGACATCTCGCCCGCTAGCGGGGACCCGATCCCGGCCGGTGCGTGTCTTGCGCTTCTGTGCTCACATCCCCGCCCGCGTCAGTCCGGTGCGGTGCCCTCGCGGCTGCGCAGCAGGCGGCGGAGCGAGTCGAGGCGGGCCTCGGCATGGTGCTCCTGCGCCCACTCATCCAGCGCGCAGCCGGGCGAGAGGTGGTCGCAACCAGGCGGGCACCCGGCCGTGCCCTCGGCCAGGTCGCCGAAGGCCTCCACCACCCGGTCCAGGCTCACGTGGCCCAGCCCGAAGCCGCGCAGTCCCGGCGTGTCGATGAGCCAGCCGTCGCCCAGCGGCAGCGCGACGGCGGACGATGAGACGTGGCGGCCCCGGCCGGTCACCGGGTTGACCGTGCCCGTCGCCCGGGCGGCCTCCGGGACCAGCAAGTTCACCAGGGTGGACTTGCCCACCCCGGACTGCCCGATGAGCACGCTGATCCGGCCGGTCAGCAGGTTCCGGAGCCGGGACAGCGTGCGCGGCGGCAGCGGTCGCCGGGTGGTCAGCATGGGCAGGTCCAGTGGGGCGTACAGGGCGCGGATCGTGAGCGGCGAGGCCAGGTCGGCCTTGGTCAGCACGAGCAGCGGGTCGAGCCCCGCGTCGTACGCGGCGACCAGGCAGCGGTCCACGAAGCGCACCCGCGGCAGCGGCTGGGCCAGCGCGCAGACGATCACCATCTGGTCGGCGTTGGCCACGATGATCCGTTCGGTCGGATCGGTGTCGTCGGGGGACCGCCGCAGCGCGCTGGTCCGCGGCTCCACCCGGACGATCCGCGCCAGCGTCCCCTCGGCGCCGGACGTGTCGCCGGCCAGCGCCACCCGATCGCCGACCACCACCGAACCCCGGCCGAGCTCGCGGGCCTTCATGGCCACGACCAGCCCGTCGTCGGTCATGCACCCGTACCGGCCGCGATCTACGCTGGTCACGAAGCCCTGCACGGCGCTGGCGTGCGCCGGACGCCGCCTGGTACGCGGCCGGGAACCGCGGCCGGGACGGACCCGGACGTCGTCCTCATCCAGCCGGGCGTAGCCAGGCGGTCGGCTCACCAGGGGGTTCCGGGGTGGCCCGCGGTCAGCATGTCCGCCCACACCTCGGTGAACGCGGGGAAGGTCTTGGCCACGGTTTGCGCATTGGCCACCCGGATCCCCGGCACGATCAGGCCGAGCACGGCCGCCGCCATCACCATCCGATGGTCGTCATATGAGCCGAACGGTCCGTCGGCTGCGTGCGCCCGCAGCGGACGCGGCCTGACCTGCAATCCGTCGGGCAGTTCGGTGATGTCGCCGCCGAGGGCGTTGATCTGGATGGCCAGCGCGGCCAGCCGGTCGGTCTCGTGCCGCCGGGTGTGCGCCAGCCCGGTGAAGGTCGACGGCCCCTCCGCCAGCGCCGCCGCGGCGGTCAGCACCGGCGCCAGCTCGGCGACGTCGCGCAGGTCGGCGGCGATCCCCCGGACCGTACCCGGGCCCGATATCGTCAGCCCGTCCGCGTCCACCTCGCACCGGGCACCCATCTGGGTCAGCACGTCGAGGATCGGCGCGGCCGCCTGCAGGCTGTCCCGCGGCCAGCCGGGCAGGGTGAGCGTCCCGCCGGTCACCAGCGCCGCGGCCAGGAACGGCGCCGCGTTGGACAGATCCGGTTCCACGGTGACCGCGCCCAGGTCCAGCCGTCCCGGCCGGACCCGCCAGCAGAACGGCCGGACCCCTGAGCCCTGGGCCGGGCCCGGGGGGACAAACACGGTCCCGCACGAGCCGGACCAGGCGGTCTCGCTGACGTCGGCCCCGGCGGCCCGGAGCATGCGGACGGTCATGGCGATGTGCGGCGCCGAGGGGACCGGCGGCCCCTAGTGCCTGATCTCGATGCCCTCGTCGAACCGCGGCGCCGCCAGCAGCAGCCCGGAGATCAGCTGCGAGGAATCGGACGCGTCCAGGGTGACCGAGCCGCCGCGAACCCGGCCCTGTCCGAGCACCGTGAACGGGGCCGCGGCCCGGCCGCCGTCGTCGATGCGCGCGCCGAGCTCGCGCAGCGCCGCCAGGATCGGGCCGACCGGCCGCTGCCGGATCCGTTCGTCCCCGTCGAAGTGCACCGCCGCCGAGGTCAGGGCGGCGACCGCGGGCAGGAACCGCATGACCGTGCCGGCGTTGCCCACGTCGACGCTGACCCGCGATCCCGCGGGTGGCTGTCCGGCGGTGACCCGCCAGCCAGAAGCGGACCCGGCAACGGACCCGGAAATGGGCACTGCCGCGGCTTCGTCGGCGTCCTCCGCGATCTCGGTTCCCATTGCGCGCAGCGCGGCCGCGGCCAGCAGGGTATCCCTGGCCCGCAGTGGGTTCGCGATCCGGGCGGGCCGGTCGGACAGGGCGGCCAGGACCAGGGCGCGGTTGGTGATGGACTTGGACGCGGGCAGCCGGATCCGGGCGCTGACCGGACCGGCGGCGCCGGGTACGGCCCAGGTCTCCTGCTCATCGGCATGCATAGGGTCGAGGTTATCGTTGCGCCGCCGTCCGCAGGTGCCAGGGCTTTCGCCTCGCACTGTGACCGGTCCGGGGGTTTGACGGAGCGGGATTCTGGTTATGAAATGCCAATCCAGGCTTAACGGGACGTGTCCGGATTCCATTCACTGAGGGAAGTTTGCATGTGCGGTCGCTTCGTGTCGGCGCGTAAGCGCCTTGAGCTCCTTGAGGAGTTCAGCATCGAGCGGGACCGCGTCGCCGACGGACCCGACCCGGAACCCGACCCGGACTACAACGTCGCGCCCACCAGGCGGGTGTACGCCGTCATGGAGCGGCGCCCCCGTGACCAGGAGCGCGACGAGGAGCCTGAGCGGCCGCGCGGCGGCTTGCCCGACGCGCGCGCTCTGGCCAGCACCGAGCGGCCGCGCGGCGGCTTGCCCGACGCGCGCGCTCTGGCCAGCACCGAGCGGTCACCGGCTCGTGAGCTCCGCCTGGTGCGCTGGGGCCTCGTCCCGTCGTGGGCCAAGGACGCCTCGGGCGGCGGTCGGCTCATCAACGCCCGCGCCGAGACCATCGCGGTCAAGCCCGCGTTCAGGCGCGCCTTCGCCAAGCGCCGCTGCATTCTCCCTGCCGACGGCTACTACGAATGGCAGACCGTATCGGAACAGGGAAAACAGCGGAAGCAGCCCTACTACATCTACCGGAAGGACGGTGGTGCGCTGGCCTTTGCCGGGATCTATGAGCTCTGGCGGGACGAGGCCCTTCCTGCTGATCACGAACACGCCTGGCTGTGGACGGCCGCGATTATCACGACCCAGGCGACCGACGATGTCGGCCAGATCCACGACCGCATGCCCATGGTGATCACGCAGGATCACTGGGCCGACTGGCTCAACCCGGACAACTCCGAGCCTGGCCAGCTTCAAGCGACGATGCTGCCCGCGATGGTCGGCGGTCTGACGTCGCATCCCGTTTCAACGGCTGTCAACTCCGTGCGGAACAACGGGCCCGAGCTCATCGCGCCGCTTTCCGCCGACCAGGAGCGGCCGCCCGGCGAGTTGTTCTGAGTCCGCGGCACGCGGCCGCGGCTCACCCGAGCCCGGGCTGCGTAGCGCACGCGGACGGGAGGCGAGGACACCAGTGGATATAGCCGTCGCCCGTAAGCGCCTTGAGGAGATGCGGGACGACCTGGACCGGTCGATCTCCATCTTGCAGGGCGAGCGTCCCGCGCCCCTGGCTGGGGCCGGGTATCCGCAGGACTCGGCCGATGCGGGAGCCATTTTGTCCGAGACCGATCGCACCGAAGCGATCCTGCACTCGGCCCGCAGCCAGCGAGGCGAAGTGCTGGCCGCGATCGCCCGCATCGATGAGAACACCTACGGGCGATGCATCGACTGCGGGGCCGACATTCCCGAAGGTCGGCTCGATGCACGGCCCGACGCGGCCCGCTGCGTCGCCTGCCAGGCCAAGCACGCCCGCCGCCGCTAGCGCGCATCGCGCGGGCTGCGGGGGCTGACGGCCCCCCAACCGCGCGATACTGCGGCGGGAACCGGAGCGGGAATGCGGGGGGTTCCGGGGGGTCGTCCCCCCGGGCTAACACGGCCTTGCTGGCCGAGATCACCAGTTGCGCGCCCATGGACTCGTCGGATCTGGCCGCCAGTTCGGCCCGGACCAGCCTGGGCAAGCTGGCCGGGTCGCGGCGCAGCACGTGCGTCACCATCGACTCGGAGAACACGGTGCGCGGCCGGATCCAGGTCACCGTCAGCCCCGCCCCACTGAATAGCTCGCGCACCTGGTCCGGGCCGTAGCACCGGGTGATGGTCCCGTCCGGCCAGGGCACCAGGACCACCTCGGCGTGCGGCAGGTCGACCAGATGGGCCCAGTGATGCTGGTCGGCGAGCACCGCCATGCCGAGCACCAGGGAGTCGACACAGGCCAGCACCCGCCCGGCCGGGCGCAGGACGCGCGCGATCTCGGCGATCATCGCCTCGGCGGCCAGGTGCGTGGACAAGGCACGGTCCTCGGCGATGACGTCATCGGCGCAGCCGTCGGGCAGGAAGGACAGCCGGGAGGAATCGGCGATCACCGTGTTTTCCCACTCGCCTCCGGGGCCCCACCCAGCTCCCCTTCCGCCTTCACTGCGCCGCCTTGTTCGTCTGGCCGCCTGCGGCGGCGGGCCCTCCTCGCTCCGTCGTCGCTCCTCAGTCCAGGCAGCACCGGCGCCCCTTTGGCTCGCCGGGGGAGTCCGGGCGGCACCGGCGCCTCTTGGCTCGCGGGGGTTTGGCTCCTCGGCCCAGGCGGTGGTGCGCCGTTGGCTCGCGGTGGAGTGGTCGATCACGCGCAGGACTTTGTGGCCGGCCAGCGCGGCGAGTTCCGCGGCTGGCGCGCGCGGTCCCGAGACGTCCACGATCGTGTGCCGCCCGCGGGGCAGCCAGGCCACCAGCTGGGCCCGCGCCACGGCGTCGTGAAATTGCCAGTAAGCCGGAAGATGTTCAGTATCCGGCGCGGTGATGGCGGTGGCCGCATGGTGCACGGGCCCGGGCTCCTGACTCAGCGCTCCCGCAGCGGGGACGCCTTTCCTCCTTAACCTTCCCGGTCAGGAGCCTTTCTCACCTACCCGCCGGGACCGATCTCGGAATGACCGGCGGCGCCCCCGTGTTGAACGCGGCATGGCAGTCGCCTCGCCACCTCATGGCATGCTGAAACTCGCTCCGTATCCGGGCGCGGTATCCTCCCGCTCATATGGTCTGCACCCCAGCAGTCCGATCCCGCACGATCCCGAGGGGGTGAGTCCCGTTCCGGAGACTCTCGAAGAGCGCGGTGAGCGCTTCGAGCAGGAGGTGCTGCCCTACCTGGACCAGCTGTACTCCGCGGCGCTCCGGATGACTCGCAACCCGGCGGACGCCGAGGACCTGGTACAGGAGACGTTCGCCAAGGCGTACGCGTCTTTCCACCAGTTCCAGCAGGGCACGAACCTGAAGGCGTGGCTGTTCCGGATCCTGACCAACACGTTTATCAACACCTATCGCAAGCGGCAGCGCGAGCCCCAGCGCTCCGGCGCGGAGGAAGTCGAAGACTGGCAGCTGGCCCGGGCCGCGTCACACACCTCAGGGGGATTGAAGTCGGCCGAAGCGGAGGCGCTGGAACGGCTGCCCGATTCCGATATTAAGGAGGCGCTCCAGGCGCTTCCGGAGGATTTCAGGATCGCGGTCTACCTGGCCGACGTGGAGGGGTTCGCGTACAAGGAGATCGCCGACATCATGGAAACGCCGATTGGTACCGTGATGTCACGTTTGCACCGCGGTCGGCGGCAGCTGCGGGAACTGCTCCAGGATTACGCGTCGGAACGCGGACTGGCACGTACCGCCTCTGACGCTTCCCTGCCCGGGGAGGATGGGCGATGAGCTGCGGAAACCCACATGAGACGCCGTGTACCGAGGTGCTGGACCGGGTCTACGGTTACCTAGACGGCGAGCTTGGCGACGTGGACTGCGTAAAGATCCGCCAGCACCTCGATGAATGCGGTCCCTGCCTGCGCGAGTACGGCCTCGAGGAGGCGGTTAAGCGTCTCGTGGCCAAGCACTGCGGCTGCGACCCGGCGCCGGCCGACCTGCGCGCGAAAATTCTCGTGCGTATCCGGGAAGTCCGGGCGACGATCGAGTTCGCTGAGTAGCCGAGAACCATCCGATTTGCCAGGCCTGGGGCAATTGCGCCGGATGTGCCACCCCTGATCGCCCATTGTGACTAGGGCACTCACGATTTTTCCACGATGAGATTTGGGCCTGCGAGATCCGTTGTGGCCACGTTATCCTTGACCTTGGGCGATATCCGGTGAGCTGTAGGTAGTCGCGCGTTAGGGAGGTCAGCTCCATGCGTCCATCCGGCGGACTGTCTCGTGCTGCGGGTGAGGTGATGGCGGCTCGGGCCTGTCTGGCCGCCCTCCCCGGGAGCACGTGGGGGTAAGGGTTGGGGCATAGCCCGCGTTCCACGCTCCTGGCTGTGAGGGGGGGAGGGTTTGGCTAGGCTCTCGTGGGCCGCGCGGCTGTATATCGGCGTCGTGGTCGTCCTCGCCGCAGCAGTGATCATTCGTGGCCCGTTCGGCGATATCCGCTGGTGGCGGAATGTGGCAGTACTTGGTCTGCTGTTGGTGGTCTTTGAATCGACGGCCACGTTGTTGCGTCCGCGGCAACTCGCCTGGTCTCCCAATTCCTCCGCTACCCTGGCCGCCGCGGTCTTGCTGGGCCCGGTCGGTGCGGCGCTCGTCGGCGCCTGCACGATATTCGGCATGCGGCGCGGGCCGTCGCTGGCCCAGCGGTTGTTCAACACGGGCATGATGGCCCTGTCCGCGTACCTGGCCGGCCGGGTCTTCGTCGCCATGGGCGGGCAGGTGGGTGTCCCCAATGCCACGTCGTTCCCGACGGTGATCCTCCCGTTCGCCGTCGCGGCCGTGGTCCACGCGGTCACCAACCACTCGCTGCTCGCGGGCGTGCTCTGGCTGACCAGCGACCGTGACTTCGCCGGCCGCCGCGCTCCCCTGGGAGTGAGCATCAAGCTGATCGCCTCGGATCTCGGCTACGGGGCGTTCGGGTTGCTGATCGCCGCGCTGTGGAGCGTGGCCGGGCTGTTCGCGCCGGTGCTCATCCTGATCCCGCTCTTCGTGGCCCGCTGGGCGGTAGCGCAGATCGCGGAGCAGCAGCAGGCCTACGAGGCCACGGTGGGCGCGCTCTGCCAGGCGGTGGAGACCAAGGACTTCTACACCCGTGGCCACAGCGACCGGGTTTCCCGCGGCTCGGTCATGATCGCGCGCGAGATCGGCATGCGGGGCGAGCGGGTGGAGGCCATCAGGTACGCCGGCATGCTGCACGATGTCGGCAAGCTCGGCGTGCCGACCAAGGTCCTGCAGAAGACCGGGAAGCTGACCGAGGAGGAGTACGCGGCGATCCAGCTGCACCCGATGCGGGGCCTGGACATCGTCCGGGAGATCGGGTTCCTCGACGAGGCCCTGGCCGGGATCATGCATCACCACGAGCGGATCGACGGCCGCGGCTATCCGATGGGCCTGGCCGGAGACGAGATTCCCGAGTTCGCTCGGGTGCTTGCGGTGGCCGACGCTTTCGATTCCATGACCTCCACCCGGTCCTACCGTGGTGCGCGCCCGGTCGACGAGGCGATCGCGGAGCTGAGGAAGTGGTCGGGTACGCAGTTCGACCCGGCGTTCGTGGATGCCTTCGTGGCCGCGATCAAGCGCGACGGCTGGCATGGCCCCGAGCTGCCCGTGCTCGCGGCCGACGAGCTGACCGTGATCGCCGCCCAGGACCACGACGATCCCGGGGCCCCGCTGCGGGTGATCGATAGCCTCTGAGCCCCCATGACCGAACGACGATACGAGCTGCGCAGGCTTCGCTGGCAGGTCCGGGATTCCGGCTCGCTGGTGCTCGTCGCCGCGGCCGGCGTGGTACTCGTCGCCTCGGTGGCGCAGACCGCCGTGGCGGGCCTGCGGGACCCCCACATCGCCGTGGCCTTCGGCGTCCTGATCGCGTTCGGCGAGGTGCTGCGGCTCAACCTGCCCGGCGACCGGGAGACGGCCCCGATCGGGATGGCCGGCGCGCTCGCCTACGCCCTGCTCATCCGGGTCGGGACTCACTCGGCTCAGGCCAGCGCCGAGCAGGTGGTCACCGTCACCGCGATCGGCATGATCGTCGGCGCGCTGCCGCACCTGGCCGTGGGCCGGCCGGCCAAGGTGAGCGGGATGTCCATCCGCCTGCTGTGCGTGGCCTGCGTCGCCTTCATCTTCCGCCCGCTGGCCGGGAACAGCGCCGTGGTCAACCACTGGGGTCTCGCCTTCTCGCTGATGACGGCCCTGGCCGTGCTGGCGCTGCTGCTCGAGGTGGTGCTCACGGCGCTGATGCGGGTGGATGAGCAGCGCGCCAGGTTCCGGGTCGCACTGGTCGACGAGATGCGCGTCCAGCTCCCGCTAGGCGCGGCGGTCGGGGCGTCGGCCCTGCTCATCGTGTTCGCTGCCGAGGTGATGGGCCTGGCGGCGCTGGCCGTGTTTACCGCCCCCCTGCTGGTCACCCAGGTGGCGTTCCGCCGCTACGCCGGGATCCGGGCCACCTACCTGCAGACCGTCCGGGCGCTGGCCAAGGTCACCGAGATCGGCGGGTACGTGGAACCCGGCCACTCCGAGCGAGTGAGCCGTCTCGCCGTCGCCGTCGGCCGGGAACTCGGCATCCACGAGCCCGAGCTGCTCGAGCTCGAATACGCCGCGCTCATGCACGACATCGGTCAGCTGTCGCTAACCGACCCGATACCCGGCGGGGCCACGGTCCTGGTCTCCCGCCAGGACCAGCAGCGCATCGCCGAGCTGGGCGCCGACGTGATCCAGCAGGCCCAGGTCCTCGGTTCGGTGGCCGAGATCGTCCGCAGGCAGAACGAGCCTTACCGTGGCGTTGAGGTGGCGCACGAGGGCTACCGGGGCGGTCCCGACCGCCCGGAGGGCGAGCCGTCCCGGCCGCCGCTGAGCAGCCGGATCATCAAGGCCGCTAACGCCTTCGACGACCTGGTGGGCAGCTCGCTGGATCCCGGCCGCGCGGCCGCCGCCGTCCAGCAGCTCCGGCTCGACACCGCTAGCGAATATGACCCCGAAGCGGTCGAGGCGCTGAGCCGGGTGGTCAGCCGCAGGTCGGTGATCCAGCTCTAGTTCTGCCGCGACACCCCACCTCCGCACCGCCCGCATCCGGACCCGGCCCTCCACCGCCGCGGCTCGCGACCCCTCGCTAGGCTGGCGGGATGCTCGATTCGGTGCTTGTCGCCAACCGGGGCGAGATTGCCAGGCGGGTGCTGCGGACGGCCCGCCGGATGGGCATCAGGACCGTCGCGGTGTACTCCGACGCCGACGCGGACCTGCCGTACGTCCGCGAGTCCGACGAGGCGGTGCACATCGGGCCCGCCCAGCCCGCCCGCAGCTACCTGAACGCCGCGGCGATCATCGAGGCGGCTGACCAGACCGGGGCGGCCGCCGTCCATCCGGGTTACGGCTTCCTGGCCGAGAACGCGGACTTCGCCCGTCAGGTCATGGCGGCCGGCCTGACCTGGGTGGGCCCCGACCCGGCGGCGATCGAGCAGATGGGCGACAAGATCCGGGCCAGGAACCTGATGGAGCAGGCGGGCGTCCCTGTGTCGCCGGGTAGCCGCGAGCCCCTGACCGACGCCGCCGCGGCCATCGCCGAGGCGGACCGGATCGGCTATCCGGTCATGGTCAAGGCGGCGGCCGGCGGCGGCGGGATCGGCATGGGCGTAGCGGCCGGCCCCGCCGACCTGCACGCCGCGTTCGAGACGGCGCGGTCGCGGGCGGAGCGTTTCTTCGGCTCGCCGGAGATCCTGCTCGAGCGCTACGTCACCCGCGCCCGCCACGTGGAGGTGCAGATCCTCGGGCTGGCCGACGGGCGGGTGCTCGCGCTCGGCGAGCGCGACTGCTCGGTGCAGAGGCGGCATCAGAAGGTCGCCGAGGAGACCCCGTCCCCGGGCGTTTCGGCCGGCCTGCGCGAGCAGATGCTGGCCGCCGCGGTCCGGGCCGGCCAGGCGGTGGGCTACCGGGGTGCCGGGACGGTCGAATGCCTGGTGGACACCGAGGCCGGCTCGTTCGTCTTCCTTGAGATGAACACCCGGCTGCAGGTCGAGCACCCCGTCACCGAGCTCGTCACCGGCATCGACCTGGTCGAGCAGCAGTTCCTCATCGCCGCGGGCGAGCCGCCCTCCTTCGACCCGGCGGTCATCACTGTTTCCGGGCACGCGCTCGAGCTGCGGGTCTATGCCGAGGATCCGGTCCGGTTCCTGCCCGGGCCCGGCACGATCACGCAATGGGACGAACCCTCGGGCGAGGGCATCAGGGTCGACGCGGGTTACCAGGTCGGCAACACCGTGACCCCGTTCTACGACCCGCTGCTGGCCAAGCTCTGCGTCCACGCCGCCGACCGTGGGCGCGCCCTGGAACAGGCCGCCGAAGCAGTCGCCGCCTTCGCCATCGCGGGCCCGAAAACCAACCTGCGCTTTCACGCCGAGCTGCTCACCAGGCCGGAGTTCGTCAGCGGGGACTACGATACGTCCCTGATAAGCAGGATGCGCCCCGGCTAGGGGCAGCGCAGCAGGACAGAGCAGACAGGAGTCGCCGTGGCTGAGATCCGCGCGGAGATGGTCGCGAACGTGTGGAAGGTGGTCGCGGCCCAGGGCGATCGCGTCGATGACGGTGACACCCTGGTCATCCTGGAGTCGATGAAGATGGAGATCCCGGTCCTGGCCGACGCCGCGGGCACGGTCACCGCCATGCACGTCGCCGAGGGCGACGTCGTCCAGGAAGGCGACCTCATCGCCGAAATCAGCTAACCGGCCCCGTTGGCCCATCACGTCACACAAACACCACGCCCGAACCAACAGGTGCCACCGTCTCACACCCCGGTGGTTGACCGCGGGTAGGCGATCTCCGGGTCGGTGACCACGTTGACCAGGTAGGGGACGTTGGCGGCGAAGGCCCGGCGCAGCGCGGAAGCGATACCGGAAGGGGTGCTGACCAGCTCGCCCGCACCGCCCAGGGCCCGCACCACCTCGTCGTAGCGGCAGCCCGGCTGCAGGTCGGCCAGCACGTCGTAGCCGTACAGGGCGCGCATGGGGTGCTTCTCCTGGGCCCAGATGCCGTTGTTCCCGCACACGATGACCACCGGCAGCCGGTGCCGGACCAGAGTGTCGGCGTCCATCAGCGAGAAGCCGGCCGCGCCGTCGCCGAGCAGCAGGACGACCTGCGCGGACGGGCGGGCCAGCCGGGCCGCGATCGCGTAGCCGAGCCCGGTGCCCAGGCAGCCGAACGGGCCCGGGTCCAGCCACCCGCCCGGCCGGGCGGGCTCGATGTACTTGCCCGCGAACGACACGAAGTCGCCGCCGTCCCCGATGACCACGGCGTCATCGTCCAGTACGCGGAGCAGTTCGCCGTAGACGCGCGCCGGGTGCACCGGCTCGGCCTCGCTGGCCAGCAGCGGCGCGTCCCCGTCGTGCGCCGTCCGGACCGCCGCGGCCAGCCGTGGCAGCCAGCCCGGATCGGCCCCGTCCGGCACCGCCTCGGCCGCCAGCCCGTCGAAGAAGGCGGCCAGGTCACCGGAGGCCGAGGCGGCCAGCGGCACATGCGCCGCGACCCCGCCCGGCCCGTCGGCCACGTGCACGACCTGTGCCGGCGTATCTTTTGGACCGAACGACCCATATGCGAGCCTGAAGTCAACTGGCGCGCCCACCACCAGGACCAGGTCCGCCTCCCGCAGCGCGACCGACCGGGCCCGGGTGACCAGCAGGTCGTGCCCGCCGGGCAGCACCCCGCGCGCCTGACCGTTGGCCACCACCGGCAGGCGCAGTACTTCGGCGGCCCGCCGCGCCGCGTCCTGCGCGCCGCCCAGCCACACGTCCGAGCCCAGGATCAGCACCGGCCGCCGCGCCGCCCGCACCAGGTCCGCGATCCGGCTGACGTCGCCGGGATCCGGCCCGGTGACCGGAACCGGCCCGGTGACCGGAACCGGCCCGGTCCCGGAAACCCCCGCGTCGGGGAGGTCCGCCTCGGCCTGCCCGAAGATCGCCTCGAGCGAGAGGTCCAGGAAGACGGGCCCGCGATGCGGGCTCAGCGCGATCCGGAACGCCTCGTCGACCGACGCCGCGACCTTGGCCGTGTTGTGCTCGGTCCACGCGCGCTTGGTGACCGGCGTGAGCAGCGGCGGGTGGTCGATCTCCTGCAAGCTGCCCGCGCCCCAGTGGTAGTCGGGCGCGCGTCCGGCGAGCACCACGACCGGAGCGCCGTTGAACCAGGCGGTGGTCACCGCGCTGACCGAGTTGGTCACCCCCGGTCCGGCGGTCACCGCGGCCAGCCCCGGCGTCCGGGTCAGCCGGGCGGTCCCCTCGGCGGCGAACACCGCGGTCTGCTCGTGCCGCACGTCCACCATCCGCAGCGGCTGACCCCCCTTCGCCGCCGCGTCGTACAGCGGGAAGATGTGTCCGCCCGACAGCGTGAACATCACCGACACGCCGTACCGCCGCGCTGCCGCGAGGGCCAGCACGCCGCCATGACCTGATACCCGCACCATGGAAGCGACGCTACCAGCCGGTATACGGCTCCGTGCAGCCCATGGGGCTCGGATCCGGGACTGAGCCGGACCATGGAGGACCCCGGCGGGTACCGGACCGGGCCGGTGAACCACGATCCGTTCGGACCGTAAGGTCTCCTGACCCATACCGCCCCCGACTGGGCCCGATCACCACGCCAGGCCCGGGCCCGCTACCGCGCGCCCATCGACATCGGGTATTTTCCGGTCAAGCCCGCTCGATACCCCGGTGGCCGGGTTAACCGGTACGCTGCCAGCATCCCGGGAAGCTAGCCGAACCGGGCGTGTCGGATGGGATGGCGCCGCCCGACGGCTGAGATCGGATGCGAGGAATAGGCCGCTTTGGTGGCGTGTCCGCTGGCGTGCGGTCGCGGTGATCGGTCATGCTCCGGTGGCGGGACTGTTGCTGATTGTGGCGGGTGGCCCGGGACTGGCGTGGCCTTGATGGGGTTAGTGGTGAGTGTCTTGGAGGTGGCGATCGGCCCGGGCGGGATGCATGGTCCCTCGCATCTGGTCAGGACGTTGACCGGTCACACCAGCACGGTGTGGGACGTGGCGTTCAGCCCGGACGGGAGCCTGCTCGCCTCCGCCGGGGGCGACAAGACGGTGCGGGTGTGTCAGGCCGCTACCGGGGCGGCGGTGCGCATCCTGACCGGCCACACCGGCGCGGTGGTCGGCGTGGCGTTCAGCCCGGACGGGAGCCTGCTCGCCTCCGCCGGGGGCGACAGGGCGGTGCGGGTGTGGCAGGCCGGTACCGGGGCGGTGGTGCGCATCCTGACCGGCCACACCGGCATACCGCACGACGTGGCATTCAGCCCGGACGGGAGCCTGCTCGCCTCCGCCGGGGACGACAAGACGGTGCGGGTGTGGCAGGCCGGTACCGGGGCGGTGGTGCGCACTCTGAGCAGCCACACCGGCCCGAGGTTCGCCGCCGCCATGTTCGGCGTGGCGTTCAGCCCGGACGGGAGCCTGCTCGCCTCCGCCGGGAGCGACAAGACGGTGCGGGTGTGGCAGGCCGCTACCGGGGCGGCGGTGCGCACCCTGACCGGCCACACCGGCGCCGTGTTCAGCGTGGCCTTCAGCCCGGACGGGAGCCTGCTCGCCTCCGCCGGGAGCGACAAGACGGTGCGGGTGTGGCAGACCGGTACCGGGGCGGCGGTGCGCACCCTGACCGGCCACAGCAGCTGGATACGCCGCGTGGCGTTCAGCCCGGACGGGAGCCTGCTCGCCTCCGCCGGGGGCGACAAGACGGTACGGGTGTGGGAGGCGGGAACCGGGGCGGCGGTGCGCACGCTGACCGGCCGCACCGGCGTACCGCACGGCATGGCGTTCAGCCCGGACGGGAGCCTGCTCGCCTCCGCCGGGGACGATAAGAAGGTGCGGTTGTGGGGCTGAACGTCAGTGCGGACAAGCAAGCCCCGCTCGTCTCTTACCGAACGAGGTGGCTGGTCAGGAAGGCTGCGGATCGCGGCCGGAGCGCGGTTCGGTATCGGCGGGGGCGCGTCGGAGCCGGGTGACGAACTTGTACCGGTCACCCCGGTACCACGACTGCGCCCACTCGACCGGCTCGCCGGTGATGTCGTACGCATGCCGGGACAGCAGCAGCAGGGGCAGGCCGGGGTCCACGTCGAGCAGCCGCGCGTTGTGCGGGTCGGCGAGCACGGTCTCGATCGTCTCCTCGGCCTCGGCGAGCTGGATGCCGTAGGCGGTGCGCAGCGTCTCGTACAGCGACGCGTGCCGCTCCAGCTGCCTGCGCAGGCCGGGGAAACGGCGGGCGGGCAGGTGCGACGTGTCGATGGACATCGGCTCGCCGTCGGCCAGCCGTAGCCGGTGGACGCGGAGCAGCCGGCCGCCGGGACGCACCCCGAGCAGCGCCGCCAGCTGCTCGTCCGCGCTCACGTAGCCAATTTCCAGGATCTTGGTCTGCGGGTGCAGGCCATGCTGCCGCATGCCCTCGGTGTAGCTGGCGAGCTCAAGGACCTGCGCGACCTTCGGCTTGGCGACGAAGGTGCCCTTGCCTTGCATCCGCAGCAGGCGTCC
>Ga0187781_10002196_pt1 | contig 14914 bp, 15 predicted proteins | sample 0715_SJ02_MP02_2_FD_132447 | JGI IMG/M metagenome (GOLD analysis project Ga0187781, IMG submission 132447) | Tropical peat soil microbial communities from peatlands in Department of Meta, Colombia - 0715_SJ02_MP02_20_MG | ecosystem: Environmental > Terrestrial > Soil > Wetlands > Peat | place...
CCCCACGGCTCTCGACATGCCGGAAGAACTGATCGTCGCCGCCGTCGAAACGCCTTACGCCACCGGGCCTTTCGGTGCCAAGGGCATCGGTGAGGCCGGCAGCATCGGTTCCACGCCGGCGGTGCAGAACGCCATCGTGGACGCGGTGGCGCACCTCGGCGTGCGGCATATCGACATGCCCACCACAGCACAGCGAATCTGGCAGGCCATCCGGGCAGCGCACGGACAGGAATCGGAGCACGCATGACGCATATCGAGCTGACCGTCAACGGTGCGAAGCAGTCCGGCGAGGTCGAGCCGCGCCTGCTGCTCATCCACTACCTCCGGGAGCAGCTGGGGCTGCGGGCGGCGAACGTCGGCTGCGACACGACCTCGTGCGGCGCGTGCACGGTATTGCTTGACGGCAAGTCGGTGAAGTCGTGCACGGTTCTGGCCGTGCAGGCGGACGGCCACGAGGTGACCACCGCCGAAGGGCTGGCCACCGATGCCGGGTTGCATCCGGTGCAGGCGGCGTTCCGCCAGAACCACGGACTGCAGTGCGGCTTCTGCACGCCTGGCATGGTGATGGCCGCAGTCGGGCTGCTGGCAGAGAACCCGCACCCGACCGAGGCGGAGGTGCGCACGGGGCTGGAGGGCAACTTCTGCCGGTGCACTGGCTACCACAACATCGTCCGTGCCGTGCTCGCCGCCGCGCAGGCGCAGGCCGAGCAGGAACAGGCGGAAGCCGCTGAGGTGCGCGCGTGATCCCCGCGCAGTTCGACTACATCGCCGCGGAGTCGGCCGGGCACGCGATCGAGCTGCTCGCCGAGCACGGCGACGACGCCAAGGTGCTGGCCGGCGGGCACTCGCTGCTGCCGATGATGAAGCTGCGCCTCGCGACGCCCGAATTGCTCATCGACATCGGCAGCCTCGCCGAGCTGGCCGGAGTCGGCACCGACGGCGCGGACCTGTTGGTGGGCGCCACCACCCGGCACGCCGACCTCGCCGCGTCCGATCTGGTCAGGACCGAGGCGCCACTGCTCGCCTACGCTGCCAGCCAGGTCGGCGACCCGCAGATCCGGCACCGCGGCACGATCGGCGGCTCGCTGTCGCATGCAGACCCGGCGGCCGACCTGCCGATGGCGCTGGTCGCGCTCGGCGGCACCGTCGTGCTGCAGGGTCCGGCCGGGACCCGGACCGTCGGCGCGGACGACTTTTTCGCGGGTTACTTCGAGACCGCCCTCGCGCCGGACGAACTGCTGACCGCCGTCCGCATTCCGCGGCGGCCTGGCGTGCCATGGGGCTACCAGAAGTTCGTCCGCCGGGCCAACGACTGGGCGATCGTCGGCGTGGCCGCCATAGACGGCCGGATCGCGCTGGCGAACATGGGCCCGACGCCGCTGCGGGCCACCGCGGCCGAGGACGCGTTCGCGGCGGGGGCGAGCCCGGCCGAGGCCGCCGAGCTGGCCGCCGATGGCACGTCGCCGGGCGAGGACCTGCACGCCGACCGCGAGTACCGTCGGCATCTGGCCAGGGTACTGACCCGCCGCGCGCTGGAGCACGAGGCGGCTTAGCTACCCCGCCTGGCGGCGCATGGGGGCGCCGCGCCTACCGTGGAGCGTGTCGGACTACGTGCTTGACCATCAGCAGCAGGGTGAGCGACACCGGCTGGCGCTGATGTCGCAGCTGCTCGACCCGATGCACCGCCGCCTGCTCGACCGGCTCGGGGTGGCGCCGGGCGCGCGGACGCTCGAGGTCGGCTGCGGCAACGGCTCGGTGTCGGCCTGGCTAGCCGGGCGGGTCGGTCCGACCGGGCGGGCGGTGGCGGTAGACCTCGATCTTTCCCTCACCGCAGACGTGTGCGGGGTCGAGTTCCGCCAGGCCGACATCCTCGCCGGCCCGGTAGCGCCCGGCGGCTTTGACGTCGTGACCTGCCGGGCCGTACTCCATCACGTCGGCGACGTCCGCGCGGCGGTAGCGAACCTGGTGGCCAGCGCGCAGCCGGGCGGGGCGGTCCTCGTGATCGAGCCCGACTTCCTGCCAGTCAGCGTCGCCGAGCCGACCGCGGTTCGCGACTTCTGGCAGGGCTGGCTGGCCTGGTCGCGCGAGGAGGGCATCGACTACTTCCTCGGCCGCCGACTGCCACAGCTGCTGTCAGCGGCGGGCGTGCTGGATATCGCCGCGACGGCAGAGACGGCGCTGTACAACGGGGGCTCGCCCTGGGCGGCGTACTGGCAGCAGACAATCCGCCAGCTGCGCGGCCGGCTGGAGGACGCTGGCAAGCTGCATAGCGAGAGCATCGACGGCTTCCTTGACCGGTGCGCCGATCCGCGGTGGTGGACGCAGACCATCGCTTTTACCGCTGCCAGCGGGCGCGCTCCTGGCGGACCGGGCAATGATCCACGCAGCGAGGGGTAGGGGTAGCGAATGAGCTCGCCTGACTCACCCAGCGACAGCGCCGAGCACAACGGTCAGCTCCCGCAGCGCGTCGCGGAGCTCGCCGGCGAGCTCACCGAGGCGCAGGAGGAGTCGCGCCGTCGACGGCTCGCCCGGCAGATTTCCGACCTCGCCAGCCGCAGCGGCCAGGCGTCACGTCGCGGCGTGGCGTCCGGGACCGGCGCGGCCTGGCGCGGCACGCAGTCGGGTGCTGGCGCCGCCCGGCGCCAGCTGCGCTCCGCCACCGGCGCGGCGGCGCGCCGGGCCGGCCCCGCCCGCGACGCCGCCGGAAGAAGCGTGCGAGCCGGCCGGGACATCGCGATCCGGCGTGCGCAGACCGCCGGGACGGCGACCCGCGGCCGCGTCCGGTCAAGCGCCGCCGCGACCTGGCACGGGTTGCAAGCGGGCGGCGAGTGGCTGGCCGCGCAGGCGGTGGACATGGCGCCACGGGTGCCGATCCGCGGCATCGCGACGCTGCAGCAGCAGCACCCGGGACTGGATAGCGACCAGCTCGCGGACCAGCTCATCGCCGGCGCCGCCCGCGCCGCCGCGGGCATCGGCGCCGCGGTCGGTGCCGCCGCGGCGGTGCCGTTCGTGCCGACCCTGCCGATGGAGCTCGGCGTCGAGACGCTCGCGCTCGTTGCCGTCGAGCTCAAGCTCATCGCGGAGCTGCACGAGGTCTACGGACAGCAGGCGCCCGGCTCGGCCAGGCAGCGCATGCTTGCGTACCTGATCGCCTGGTCGCAGCGTCGCGGAGTCCGCCTCACCACCGACGGCATCTCGCTCGCGGTGGGCTCGCCGGTACGCCGCCGGCTGGAGCGTCGACTGCTGGCGAAGGCGAGCCAGGGGGCGTTCGCGCTCGCGCCGCTGCTGACGGGCGTCGCCGCGGGCGCGGTGATCGACCACTTCGAGACCCGCAAGCTGGGCAACGCGATTCGCCGCGACCTGCGCGCGCGATCGGCCACGCCGGCGCGCTAGCGCCCGGCTAGGTCAGAGCCGGGCGAGCTCCTCGGACAGATCATCGAGCCCGAGCGCGCCGAGCGACAGCGCGGCCATGTGCCAGGCCTTCAGGTCGAAGCCAGCGCCGCGGGCCTCCTGCGCGGCCGCCCGGCCGGCCAGCCAGGCCCGCTCCCCCAGCTTGTAGCTGATCGCCTGCCCCGGCGCGCTGAGATACCGGACGATCTCGCTCGCCAGGAAGTCCCGCGGCCGGCCGCTGTGCGCCGCGAAGAACTCCAGCGCCAGCTCGGGCGTCCACGGCTGCCCGGCCCCCGGAGCCCAGTCCGGCGCGACCGGCAGCCCTAGGTGCATGCCCACGTCGACGATCACCCGGATCGCACGCATGAGCTGCGCGTCCAGGTAGCCGAGCCGGGCGCCCGGCGCGCCCAGGAAGCCCAGCTCGTCCATCAGCCGCTCCGCATAGAGCGCCCAGCCTTCCGAGCAGGCGCTCACCCCGCCCAGGCTGGTCTGGTACAGCGAGAGCTGCCGGGCGAGGTAGCGCCACTGCGCGATCTGCAGATGGTGGCCAGGCACGCCCTCGTGGTACCAGGTGCTGTACAGGTTCCACATCGGGAACCGGGTCCGGCCGAGGGTAGGCAGCCAGGTCCGGCCCGGCCGGGAGAAGTCCTGCGACGGCCCGGTGTAGTACGGCGCCGCCGCGCTGCCCGGCGGGGCGATCCGGGCCTCGACCACCTTGATCGGGTCAGCCAGATCGAAATGCGTGCCCGCGAGGCTCGCCATGGCCGTGTCCATCAGCTCCTGCAGCCGGTCCCGCACCGCGTCGACGCCCTCGACCGCCTCGCCCTGCGCATCCAGGTGCGCCATCGCCTCCGTCGGGGTCGCGCCAGCCAGGACCCGCGCGGCCTCCGTTTGCATGGCGGCCCAGATCTGCCGGTACTGCGACCAGCCCCAGTCGTAGACCTCGGCGAGATCAAGCTGGGCTCCGTTCCAGCCCCGCGCGCCGAGCAGGTACCGCTCCTCCCCCACGCCTTCGGGTGTCCCGGCCGCGGCCGGCCGGTACCGCGTGAGCAGCCAGTCGCGCAACTCGGCCGCCGCGGCGTCGGCCGAGCCGGCCGCCGCGGTCAGCTCGGATCGCAGCGACGCCGGCGCGTCCGCAGGCGCGCCGGCGGTGAAGTCGGTGAACCAGCCCGCGCCGCCGCCGGTCGCCTGCCAGTCGGCGAGCTGGCCGGCGACGGTCTCGACCTGGCGCGGCGCGGCGTGCAGGCCCCGGCGCGCGCCCTCGGCCAGCGACTCGCGATGCTGCGCGAGCGCGCCCGGCACGCGCGCGAGGCGCCGGGCTATGACACCCCAGTCGTCGGCCGTCGCGACGGGCATCAGCAGGAACGTGCCGCGCACCTGCTGTGGCGGCCCGAAGATGTTCGACACGGCACGGAGCGGCTCGCCGGCCGCGCTGATCGCCAGCCTGGTCTGCAGCCGCTCGCGCAGCAGCCGGGCACAGCGCCGCTCATCGGCGTCGGTGAACCCGGCCGGCCCGGCCGCCTGCTCGAGGCCCGCCAGCGTCGCCAGGGTCGCGCGGTACAGGTCGTCGAGGGCCTGCTGGCCTGCGGGGGACAGGTCGGGCAGCTCGTCCTGGCGCTTGCCCAGCCCGAGAGAGGTCGCGGTCAGCGGGTCGAGGTCCGCGTACCGGTCGACGAAGGCATCGGCCGCGTCGCGGACGGGCCGCGCCGGGGAGTCGGAGCGCTCGGAGGTCTGCGTCATGAGCGTCATTATCCCGGCTACCACCGGGCGAAGCCGGGAAAGCCGGACGTTAGAGTCCTCAGGTGACTAACCGCAAGATTCTGGTTACGGGCTCTTCCCGCGGCATCGGCCGGGCGATCGCGGAGGCGTTCGCCGCGGCCGGCGATCAGGTTGCCGTGCATCACCGGGACAACGCGACGCTGGCCGCACGCGTCGCCGCCGGCCTGCCTGGCGACGGGCACGTCGTCGTCCAGGCCGACATCGCCGACGCCGACGCCGTCCTGGGCATGGTGGACGCGGCTGCGGCGCAGCTCGGCGGCCTGAACGTGCTGGTCAACAACGCCGCGAGCTATGGCCGCCCGGCGGCGCCGGTCACGGAGGTCGGCTACGAGCAGTGGCAGCAGGTGTGGCGGGACACCATCGGCCTGAACCTGATCGGCGCCGCGAACGTGACCTGGTGCGCGGTGCGGCACATGATCGCGGGCGGCGGCGGCCGGATCGTGAATGTGTCGTCCCGCGGCGCGTTCCGGGGCGAGCCCGGCCAGCCCGCCTACGGCGCGAGCAAGGCGGGGCTCAACGCCCTCGGTCAGTCGCTGGCGGTCGCGCTGGCGCCGCACAACATCACGGTCGCCGCGGTGGCGCCCGGCTTCGTGCAGACCGACATGGCCGCACCGCACCTCGACGGCGAGAGCGGGGCGGCGATCCGCGCGCAGAGCCCGTTCGGCCGTGTCGCCCGGCCGGAGGAGATCGCCGCCGCGGTGCTGTTCCTCGCCTCACCGGAGGCAGCCTGGGCGAGCGGGGCGATCCTCGATCTCAACGGCGCCTCCTACCTGCGAACCTGATGGCATGCAGACAACGACCTTTGACGTGCACACCGGGCGGACCCCGGCGGTGGCCGACATCACCCGGCAGTGCGAGCAGTTCGCCCGGCAGGCCGCGGCCGGGGGTGACGGCCTGCTGCACGTGTTCGTGCCGCACGCGACCGCCGGCCTGGCCGTGCTGGAACTCGGCTCAGGCAGCGACGCCGACCTGCTGGCCGTGCTGGCCGAACTGCTGCCCGCCGACGACCGCTGGCGGCACGCGCACGGCTCGCGCGGCCACGGCCGGTCACACGTGCTGCCCGCCTTTCTCCGCCCGGACGCCACGGTGCCTGTCGTCGGCGGCAGGCTGGCGCTCGGCACCTGGCAGTCGGTGGCGCTGGTGGACCTCAACGTCGACAACCCGCAGCGGCAGGTCCGGCTGTCGTTCCTGGGCTAGCCGATGGCCAGCCACGAGATCGAGATCCGCGGGTACCTCCCGGCGGACCGCGACGCCCTGCTGGCGCTGGCACCGCGCTTAGTCGCGGGCATGGCGCCGTGGCGCGACCGCGCCGCCTGGCTCCGCGCGGTGGCGGGCTGGGTGCGATCCGCCGCGGACACCGCCGCCGACGGCGACCACGCGGTGTACGTCGCGGTCGACGGCGGCACGGTGGTCGGCTTCGTCGAGGTCGCCCGCCGCACCCACTTCACCGGCCAGGTCGACGCCTACGTCGGCGAGCTCGTGACCGCGGCCGGGCACGAACGGCGCGGCATCGGCCGCGCGCTCATGCTGGCCGCGGAGGACTGGGCCGTCGCCCAGGGCCTGGAACTGCTGACGCTCGAGACGGGCGCGGCCAATCGCGAGGCCCGCGCGTTCTATGCGGCCATCGGCTACCAGGACGAGGACGTCAGGCTCACCAAGGAACTGCGGAAGCGAACAGGCACGTCCAGCTGACCCGCGGCTGTGGCAGTATCCCCTCCAGGTCGGGTGGCGAAGGGGAGGCCGGATGGACGTTCGCGAAGCGCTGTACACGACGAGGGCTATGCGGCGGGTCCGGCCGGACCCGATCCCGGCTGACGTGCAGGCGCGCATCCTGGACGCCGCGATCCGTGCGCCGACCGGCGGCAACGCGCAGGGCTGGCGCTTCTTGCTCATCGATGATCCGGCGATCAAGGCCCGCCTGGGCCCGCTATACCGGGACGCCATCGCCGGCCTGTGGCAGACCGCCTACCGCGACCGGCTGGAGCGGGCGCGGTCCGCGCCGTCGGATCCGCAGAGCGCGTCGCTGCTCAAGATCCAGGCGTCGGCACAGCACCTGGCGGATCACTTCGAGCAGGTGCCGCTGTTCCTGGCCGCGTTCTCTCGCGGCGACCCGAGCGGCGGGTCGATCTTCCCGGCGGTCTGGAGCGCCCAGCTGGCCGCCCGGGCCGAGGGCGTGGGCAGCGCGCTGACGTCGGTGCTCGGCTCGTTCCACGGCCGGGAGGCGAATGAGATCCTCGGCGTCCCCGAGGGCCAGGGCTGGGTCATGAACTGCCTGGTGTCGTTCGGGTATCCCACCGGGCGGTGGGCGGTCGCGCAGCGCAGGCCCGTGCACGAGGTGGCCTATCGCAATAGGTGGGGCACGGACATCGGCGTCACGATCAGCGAGCCGCTCTGGTCCGCCGGCGCTGGCTGACGCTGGTGCACGGAGCCCGGACTCGGCCTGTCTGATGTCAGTCAGCTCGTGATCCGGCCCGGTTCTTGGCGGCCCCAAGCGGCGCGCGCGTGACCAGCGCGCCGGGCAGCACCTGCACGGACAGTCGGTCCGACGGCTCGATCAGCTCCCCGTCGAGCTGCCGCGGCAGCCCCCCGCGCCCAGGTCCGCCGGCGCCCTCGGCGCGGATCTCAATCGTGCTGGCCTGATACCGCTCCAGCTGGCGGTCGTCGCGGCGGCTGCCCGCCGCCACGCGGCGTCCGACGTCCGCCCAGCCGAGCAGGCCGGACGGCGCCAGCACCACGACGTCGAGCCGGCCGTCATCCAGGCAGGCGTCGGGCATGACGGCGAACCCGCCGGGCAGCGCGCCCGAGTTTCCGACCGTCACGCAGCGGGCGTGCCTGGTCAGGGGCGGGCCGCCGTCGAGCCGGATGGCGAACGTGACCGGTCGCCTGAGCAGCTGGCCCACCGCGGCCGCCGCGTAGGCGGGCCAGCCGGTAAGCCGCTTGGTCAGCCCGAGGGCCCCGCCGACCACGGCGGCATCCAGCCCGAGCCCGGCCATCGCGACGAACACCGCGCCGTCCGCGCTGCCGAGGTCGATCGGCCGGTCCCGGCCGGCGAAGGCCACCGCCAGCGCGGAACCGACCCGCCCCGGCAGGCCGAGGGCGTGCGCGGTGAGGTTGGCCGATCCGGCCGGGACGATCGCGAGCGGCACGCCGGTGCCGGCGAGCGTCTGCGCGCACGCGCGCACCGTGCCGTCACCGCCGACCGCGATCACGAGCGCCGCGCCGGCCTCGACCGCCTGGCGAGCCTGACCCGTTCCTGGGTCGTCTGGCGCAGTGGGCAGCAGCAGCGGCGGCTGCCAGCCTGCTGCCGCCGCCGCCTGCTGACACGCGGCGCGCAGCCGGGCAGGATCCCGAACCCGCGCGCCGTTCACCACGACGGCGGGCAGCGCGCCGGCGCCGTCACTCGCCCGCGCCGGCTCCTTCGGATCGCCAGCCACGGCTCCATCATGGAAGACGCGCCCGCCGGCTCTGGCACACTCGTCGCCATGACACCGCCGTCCTGGCCTGCCTGGCCGCTGTTCGACCTCCGGCTGCGCTGCCGCGGCGTCGTGCTGCGCCCGGTCAGGGAGGCCGATCTGCCGCTGCTGGCGGCGATCCAGCCGGCCGACTGGGAGCACGATCCGGGCGCCGAGCTGCTGCCCGCGCTCGACCTCGGCCAGAACCGCGCCCGGCTGTGCTACCAGGACTACTGGCGATCCGTAGGCACCTGGTCGCCGTCATCGTGGTGCCTGCAGTTCGCGGTGCAGAGCGACGGCGCGGTGGTAGGCGTGCAGTCACTGGAGGCCGAGCAGTTCCCCGTGTTGCGGACGGTTGGCTCCGGGTCGTGGCTCATCCCGGCCGTGCGCCGTCGCGGGATCGGCGTGGCGATGCGGCTGGCCGTGCTCGGCCTCGCCTTCGACCACCTCGACGCGCTCGCCGCGGTGACTGCCGCGACCCCTGACAACGCCGCGTCGCTCGGGGTATCCCGCCGAGTCGGGTACGCGGACAACGGGGTGTGCCTGACCAATTCCGGCCGCGGCGTCGTCGAGCTGATCCAGTTGCGGCTCACCGCCGCGGCCTGGCGGGCGTCCGGACACGCCGCCGAGGTGACGGTGACCGGCTTCGCGCCCTGCCGTCCGTGGTTCGGCCTGCGCACGCCGAGGCCCGACCGGGCTGCGGATCGGACAGCCGCGAGCTAACCCAGCACCGCGGCCAGCTGCCGCCGCGCCTCGTCCTGGATCCGCGCCAGGTGTCCGGGTCCGCGGAACGACTCGGCATACAGCTTGTACACGTCCTCCGTGCCCGACGGGCGGGCCGCGAACCAGCCCGACTCGGTGACCACCTTGATGCCGCCCAAGGGCTCACCGTTGCCGGGCGCGCTGGTCAGCCTGGCGCGCACGGGCTCGCCTGCCAGCTCCGTCGCGCCGAACTGGTCCGGCGACAGCCTTGCGAGGATCGCCTTCTGCTGCCGGGAGGCGGGCGCGTCGACGCGCGCGCAGGCGGGATCGCCGAGCCGATCGGTGATGGACCGGTACCGCTCGCTGGGCGTGCTGCCGGTCACCGCCAGGATCTCGGCCGCGAGCAGATCGAGGATGATGCCGTCCTTGTCGGTGGTCCACACCCGGCCGTCGCGGCACAGGAACGAGGCGCCGGCGCTCTCCTCGCCGCCGAACGCGACGCTGCCGTCCAGCAGGCCCGGCACAAACCACTTGAACCCGACGGGCACCTCGAGGAGGCGCCGACCGCAGTCCTCGGCAACCCGGTCGATGATCGACGAGCTGACCATGGTCTTGCCGACTGCCGCGGCGGCTGGCCAGTCGCTCCGGTGCCGGTAGAGGTAGTCGATCGCGGCGGCAAGGAAGTGGTTCGGGTTCATGAGCCCGGCATCGGGCGTGACGATGCCGTGCCGGTCGGCGTCGGTATCGTTGCCGGTCGCGATCGCGAAGTCGGCCCGCCGGCCGATCAGCGATGCCATGGCGCTCGGGGACGAGCAGTCCATCCGGATCCGGCCGTCCCAGTCGAGCGTCATGAACCGGAACGTCGGGTCCACGTCCGGGTTCACCACGGTCAGCTCGAGCTCATACCTGTCGGCGATCTCGCTCCAGTACCGGACGCTGGCGCCGCCCAGCGGGTCCGCGCCGATCCGCACCCGGGCGGCCCGGATGGCGGCCATGTCGACGACGAGCGGCAGCGCGGCCACGTACGCGCCGAGGAAGTCGAACCGGCCGGCCGCCGCCCTGGCCCTCGCCACCGGGATCCGGCGCACGCCTCGCAGCCCGCCGGCCAGCAAGTCGTTGGCCCGCTGCTGGATCGCCGCCGTGATCGCCGACCCGGCCGGGCCGCCGTCGGGCGGGTTGTACTTGAAGCCCCCGTCCTCGGGCGGATTGTGCGACGGGGTGACGACGATCCCGTCGGCCAGCCCGGCCTGGCGCCCGTCGTTGTAGGCCAGCACCGAGCGCGACAGCGCCGGTGTCGGTGTATAGCCGTCGCGGCTGTCGATGAGAATCTCCGCGCCGCCCGCGGCCAGCACCTCCAGCGCTGTGACCATGGCTGGCTCGGACAGCGCATGGGTATCGCGGCCCACAAAGATCGGACCGGTGATCCCCGCTGCCGCCCGGTACTCGCAGATGGCCTGACTGATCGTGGCGATGTGGTCCTCGTTGAACGACCGGCGCAGCGCGCTGCCGCGGTGTCCCGACGTGCCAAAGCTGACCTGCTGATCCGGGTCGGCCGGATCGGGGTGCTCGCTGAAGTAGGCCGTCACGAGAGCAGCCACGTCGACCAGGTCCGCGGCGGAAGCCGGCTGGCCGGCCCGATCGTCCAATCACGTCACCCCACCCCGGAAGCGCTCCAACCCAGTGCGCACAGCGCGTGCCGCGGCACCCCCAAGCTTATGTGTCGGCTACCCGGCTCCCGCGGCGGTCTGGCTGCCTGCTGCTCGGGCGCGCGGCATAGGGCCTCGCGCGATCGAGACGCACCGGTGCGCCGAACGCCTAACCGCGGTTCGCGTTAGTAAAATCCGCGTCCGCAAGAATCGCCTGGCGCACCCGCCAGCCTCGAATATCGGCCATCTCAAAATTGCACCTGCGAAGATCAGCACCGGAGAAGTCCGCATCGCGCAAGTCCGCGCCGCGGAAAATCGCCTCGGCCAGGCTGGCTCCGGACAGGTTGATACCCCTCAGGTTGGCCGCAGAAAAGTCGACACCGCGCAGCGATCCGTCTGACAACCAGCCACGAAGGCGCAACTCCTCAATGGCTGACCGGGCATCGTGAATGTTCTGCGAGCGCACGAGCGCGATGAGCGCGAGCCTGCGCTGCTCGTCTTCGCGTGCTTGCTGGGCGGTCTGAGCCCGGGCCGCCTCCAGGCGCGCTTCCTCCTCGCGCTGCCTGTTCAGTCTGAGATCAACTAAGAAAAAGGTGACACACGAACCGACGACGCCCGCGCCCAGATCTGACAAGCCGCCGGACGCCCACTGGGCCAGGCCTGCCTTACCGCCTGGTGGAGACACGTACAAGGACAGTCCCAGCAGCACGACGGCGAGCGTTCCCAGCATCACCAGCACCCGGCGGTCGGTAAACCGGGCGAGACCCCGAAACCTGTCGGCAAGCTGCCGCCGGCCGCCGCGACCCTCACCTACGCACGGTTCTGCATCGACCGCGTGGTCTGCCACAGCGTCTCCTTGGTCTGGTCGTCTAGCTTCTTATCAAGCACCGACTCCAGCAGCCACGTCCAGTTCCTGATGAATAGTCCAAATCCATCTACGACGTGCAGCTCTCTGCTCTGCGCCTGCGCCTGCGCCTGACCGAGGAACGCCAGCTCTCCGCGATAGTTCAAATCCCAGACGACAGCGCGCCGCGGGAACGTGACGGCACCGCTGAGCGGCGAACCAGGCACGTCCTTACCCATGCCGGAGGAGTTGACAATGACTGAGCCTTCGGCCGCCGTCGAGGCAAGCTCGTCGTTGGCGTCCGCCGACCGGACTTGAATACGATCCGGTACGCCGTGAGCTTCCACTCTGTCCACCCACCGCTGCAGGTCGCTGCGACGTCGCGGGTCCAGTTCCGTCACAGCTATCCGGCGAACGTTCGGAAGCGCGGACGCGACCAGGACGACAGCGCGAGCGGCCCCGCCGCCGCCGAGCAGCACGATGTCTACTGCGGCGAGGCCCCTGCTCAGGTGCTGGATGAGCTCACCCCGGAAGGCGGCCGCGTCCGGCGAGACCGCCATCAGCCGTCGGCCGGACACCACGACGCCGCCAACCTCTTCCAGGGTCTGTACGTCGGCGCTGCACTGGTCGAAGCTCAGCCGGGCCGCACTGTACAGCCGGACCTTGTGGTTGGTGACTTGCATGCCGACGCAGCCGCTGGTCCCGCGCATTCGCGCAAGGAGGCTGAGATAGTCGGCGTCGGCGGCGTCCCGCGGCAGATTCAGGCAAACCAGTTCACAGTCAGCGTCAAACACCTTCATCCAGGCCGAGAACGACTTGGCTGCCAGCGAACCGGCCGTGTCGATGCCGATGAACAGCATCCAGCGCCGCGTTCCCTGGCTATCGCCCGAGGTCACGACGCTGCGCATCAGATGTCTCCGAGCTTGCCGACTCGTCCGTACTCGTCGGCAAAACGCTCGACGTCGAATACCTGGTCATACAAGCCAAACGCCACCTCGAGTACCCGGACCGAGTCCCGGTAAGCGGCGAGGCGATACCGCACCCCCCTGGGAACCGCGAGATAGTCGCCCTTCGCCAGCAACGCCGCCTCCACGACCTCCCCGTCCTCGCTGTCAAACTCCACGCCGAGACTGTCGTCTAGCACCACAAAGAATTCGTCCCGTAGCGCATGTCGTTGATAACTCGTCTTCCCGCCAGCCCGTATCGTCTTAAGCCGCACTGACGAGGCGTCAGAGTTCGCCAGTACCTCGATGGTCCCCCAGGGCCGTTGGTTCACTTGAACTGCGTGCTCACCCCGATGGGCCGGAACGTGCCGCACCACCGACGACGTGGCTTGCGTCCAGCCCCACGGGAAGAAGATGTCGTGTCGGTCGCTAATGAACACGCTCAGCAGGTGATCCTGGCGAATACCCGCATCTTCCAGCGAATCAGCCAGCGCCTTCGACACCACTAGCGCGGCCCAGAATACATCTATCCCTGGAAAGAGCTGCTGCACTGAGCCGGTAGCAAGTTTCAGCGTGCGCCCGCTGAAGCTCACGCTGTCGATGATGACGGCGCGGACGTAGCTGCCCTTTTCCAGCGATGCGCTGCTCATATCTTCTGCGTGCCTGTCCATCCATCTGATCGCACTACCGCGAACGGTCACCTGGGCGAAGTCTGGGCCGTTCCCATCGATGCTACTGAGGTAGCGGCGAATGCGCTTCTCCACCTCGCTGCCGCCTGGCGCGGCCGGATCGTGCACGAATACCAGCAGCGTGGGGTCCGCCCAGTCATGGCAGGCATCCCTGATGTCATGCGCCAGCCGCTGTATCAGCCGGTCCGAGTAGGAAGCATCAATAGGCTGACGGGATCGGATCTGCGCGTTCATTCGCCTCCGATTCTCGCGTTCCAGTGCGCGCAGGTCGTCGTTTGCGAGCAGGAGGCAGAGGTCTTCGACCGGCCGCTGGCTGCCCCGGCCAACCTGCCGCAAGTCTCGGATCGTGGCGGGCGGTTCAGCGTCTCCCAGCAACCAGACGGGACCGCGGCAACTGCTCAGTATCGTAGCAACATCGGTCGTTTGCGGCAGAGCGCCAATGACAAGAGCGCCACAACGATCTATCTGCTCAATTATCTTGTGCCGCAAATCAAGTGACATTTCTTCATCTATAATATCATTGGCGCTCTCTCCAACGATATCGCCCATCAGTTTGATGATGCGTGCGGCCGGAGTCGCCATCTCCATCGCCCGCAGCAGATATCGCGGGTCGTGCTCACCTCGGACCAGGCGAAGATATCTGCCCGGCGGGACAACCCGCACAAGCGCACGCTCGTAAGAATTGCTCCAGCCGAAGTCGGCAATGGTCCCCAGATAGCCTTCCCTGACTAGCTCAGCGAGATAGGCCTCGGCCAGCGAAGGATCCCGGTCCCAGAATTCGACGGTGCGCGCGGCCAGGTCGGACGGCGTCGGACGGCGCGGCGGGGTTTCTCCCCGCGCGGTCGCCGACCGGGTCAGGGGCAGCAGCACGTCAGGCACCCGCTCGCCGAGGCCCGACCCAAGCAGGACCCATGGTGGCGCGTCATGGCGCCGGCGCCGGACACTGAGAACGTCAGCGAGCTCGGCAAGCATTGGCAGGTCGGCAATGGTCAACTGGCTCGCCTCCAGTCAATGATCGGCACAGGCCGAGGTTCCGTCGCACAACCGGGCCGCTTTCACGAGCTCTTCGACGCCAGTCTCGAGCGACCGCTTGCCGGAGAACCCTAGCTTCGTGATCTTGTCGAATGACATAACGTAGTCGCGCTTGTCCGGATCCTGACCAGCGTCGCTCACGACTTGCTTGGCGCCGGTCTGCTCGCAGATGGTCGAGACGAGTTCTCGCTTGGTTACCGTGAGCCTGCTATCGCCCACATTCACCAGCAGCTGCGATTCACCGCTCCAGGCCTGTATCGGCAGGCAGAGCGCGCGGCTCACGTCATCCACGTGAATGAAGCTCCGCCGCACCTCCGGCTGATAGAGGGTTACGGTGCCGGTCGCCACCGCCTGGAGCGTCAGGCTGTTGACCAGCGCGTCCCACCGCATGGCTCCGCTGACGCCGAAGACGGTCGCCAGTCTCATAATGACGCTA
>Ga0187781_10002200_pt1 | contig 14904 bp, 10 predicted proteins | sample 0715_SJ02_MP02_2_FD_132447 | JGI IMG/M metagenome (GOLD analysis project Ga0187781, IMG submission 132447) | Tropical peat soil microbial communities from peatlands in Department of Meta, Colombia - 0715_SJ02_MP02_20_MG | ecosystem: Environmental > Terrestrial > Soil > Wetlands > Peat | place...
CGAAGTAATTGTTGCGGGTGAGAGCCAGAGTCCTGCGCCAGAGTGACTCCGTGTCGTGCCAGTAACGCACCTGCTGCCATGTCACCACGCCCAGCGCCAGCAGGCAACAAACGGCAGCAGCCGTCAGCCACCACGGACGAACTCGACTGTCTTTGCCTTGCAGCCATTCCCACGAGTCCGCCGCCGCCCATACCACCATCACAAACAGGCCGATGAATGGAATGTACGCATACCGGTCAGCCATGCCCTGATCGCCAACTTGTACCAACCCGATCATCGGCACCATGCTTCCCAGGTACCAGAACCATCCCACAACCAGATATCGCCTCGTGCGTGCACGCACAACCAGCACGGTCATCGCTAGCAAGAACGCCAGCGCTGCCACTACTTCCCATGCTGAATAAAGCTCGGTGGCATGCGGATACATTGCCACTAACTTCGCCGGCCAGAACATCTTGCCGATGTAACTCACATAGGCGACCGCGGCCGTTTCCACCCGCAGCAGAGGACTGTATTGCGAGAGCGGCTTCACCGACAATCCCGCCCTCTGCGCGGCCATCGTGACCACCGCGCTCGCCGCCGAAAGCAACAGGAGCGGAATTTTTTCCAGGATTACCGGTCCGCCCTGCGCCGGAGCCGCGTTTCGCCCTCGTGCCCCGCGGCGATTCTCCGCTCCAATTCTTCTCAACGGCCAATAATCGAGCAACCAAAGCAAGAACGGAAATGTAATCACCTGCGGCTTGGCCATCAGCCCCAATGCGTAGAGAGCAACGACCCAGACATACCGCCGCAGCCGCATCCCGCGCGTGTACCAGACATAGGCCAGCAGGGCGAGCAGGAAAAACGTCATGCTCAACACGTTCTTGCGCTCCGCTGCCCACGCGACCGATTCCACGTTCATGGGATGCAGAGCAAACAGCGCCGCGACCATCAGGCTGCGCCAGCGGAAGCCCGTGGCATACTGCAGGAATAGAAACAGCAGCGCGCCGTTCAGCGCGTGCAGCAGGACGTTTTCCGCGTGATGTGCCGCAGGGCGCAGATCGAAAAGTCGATAGTCAAGCGCGTGCGAGAGCCACGTCAGCGGATGCCAGTTTGCCCCCTCGAAGGTGGCGAACGCCCATTTCACCGTCTCCCATTGCAAGCCGCTCTTTACCTGCGGATTCTCGGTGATGTACTCGCGATCGTCAAAGTTGACGAATTCGTTTCGAATCACCGACGAGTAAAACGCGCACACCAGAACAATCAGCCCCGCGCACCACAATAAAGTCTGCGGGTCGAATAGCGGCGAGGGCTTCTCCGCCATTTTCGCCACATTCTTTTTTGCGCGTTTAGAGATGGAGACAGTGGCAGAGGGGGTCATAATTCAGGGAACGAAGCGGGTCTGGTCTGCCACTAAAAATATCAGATATACGGGCAAAAAACTTCCCAGGCTCAAATCATCGTCAAGCCTGGGAGATCGGCGAGTGGCCGGACTAAATTGCGTTGCCGAAGTCCTAGTTCAACCAAATCGTCCATTTCTGAGTCACTTCGAACTTTTTGGTGAACTTCACGGTGTAGCAAGGTGGCCCGACAGGTGTTCCGTCGGCGCCATTCACGATTGGCGTGCAGGAACTGGCCTTGGTCTCTTTCGTGTAGACAGGAGTTGCAAGCTCGGTAGTGGCAGTAATCGTAACCGGTCCCGCAACCGCGGCGCCGCAAGTCTTGCCGGCTGCGATCAGATAGGGCACTCCGGGGAACGAATTGCTGGTCAACGGGTAATTAATGTCTGGAATGCAGTTCCCGTTGTTAACGCCGCCGGTCTGGCCCTGAGTTCCGCCGTTCCAGATGGGTCCGGTAATGCCGCCCGTATAGAATGTGCCGTTGCTATCCTGTGGGTTCGAACCGAAGTCGAGCGTGCCCGAATCGTAAATCGTGGTTGAGCCTTGCGTAGCCACGATCGAGTAGGTCAGGTCGTCGGTGAGGTCGCCAGTGTCGTCCTCATACCAAGTCTCGAAACTCGCGCAAGCGGGCGCGCTGGTCGAAGTCGCGTTGCATGCTGCAAGCGGGAACTGGTAGGCGGGCACGCCGATTACGATGCCGCCAAAGGGGAATGCCTGCGTAGGGTCGCCGATGGTCGGGCAGTCGGGATTCTCGCTCGTTCCGCTGGCCGAGCTGTAGCTGCCGACGCAGGGCCATAGCTCGCTGCCGTCCGTGTTCGTGCCGAAAGGCTGCGCCGTAGCGGCAAAATACTGGGCAAGCGCGTAAAGGCCCGCCGCCGGGTTGGCCGGCGGCAGGTCGAAATTATCCTGCTGCGCCGTGCGCGGAATAGTTCTGATTGTGAAGTGATGGGGATTATCTGCCGCGATCGCCTGACCACAAACCAATAAGGCAACAATCGCGATAGGGGAGAGTGTCTTGAACAAACGATGGTTCATGCGAGTTACCTCCTCCATTTTCTAGGGAAACGGTTTGCGAAGGGTTGTGAGAGGGTGGAAGAGTCGTGCGGGTGTGGTGCGAATTACTTCGGCGGGAAGTATCTACTCGCGCCTAATGCTCTGTCAACCCTAAAATGGGGTACGCGGATTGTAGCGAAATTTCGACTGCAACAGCGAACGTCAAAACCTTCATTCCACGCGCTTTTCCGGCAGCCTAAGACGGGCGGCAGATGCGGTCATAAGTTCAGGTGACGAAGAGGGTCTGTACTGCCACTAACAATGTAAGATACACGCCCTAAAAAAATCCCAGGCTCGAATCTTACTTCGAGCCTGGGAGATAGTGGAACCCACTTAGGCGAATGGCCTAACTAAGGCGCGTCGCCGAAGGTCCTAGTTCAACCAAATCGTCCACTTCTGTGTCACGGTATGCGGTTTAGTAGCAGTTAACTTCGTCGTCCAGCACGGCGGACCAACAACCGTCCCGTTCGCGCCGTTCACGATTGGCGTGCATTTGGCGGCTGTTGTTTCCTTGGTGTAAGAGGGGGTCGACAGTGTGGTCGTCGCGGTGATGGTGACCGCTCCCGCACCCGCTACGCCGCAAGTCTTACCTGCCGCTATGACGTAGGTGCCCGGGAACGGGGGAGGCTCGCTGGCCAACGGATAATCGAAGTCGGCCTCGCAATTTCCGTTGTTCGCCCCGCCGGTCTGGCCCTGAGTTCCGAAGTTCTGGTCGCCGGAAATGATGACCTGAATTGGAATTGAGCCGGCGTTACCCAGTGCGTTGGGACCGAAGTCGACCGTGCCCGAATCGGCAATCGTGGTTGAGCCTTGCGTTGCCACGATCAGGTAGGTCAGGTCATCGGTGCTGTCGCCGGTGTCGTCTTCATACCAAGTCTCGGTATTGCCGCAGGCGGCCGCGCTCGTGGAAGTCGCGTTGCATGCTGCAAGCGGGAACTGGTACGCGGGAATGCCGATCACAACGCCGCCGACCGGGAATCCCTGCGCAGGATCGCCGATTGTGGGGCAGTCGGGATTCTCGCTCGAGGTTCCGCTGGCTGAGCTGTAGCTGCCGAAGCAGGGCCATAGCTCGGTGCCGTCAGTGTTCGTGCCGAAAGGCTGCGGCGTAGCGGCGAAATACTGCGCAAGCGCGTAAAGGTCCGCTGCGGGGTTGGCTGGCGAGAGGTCGAAATTATCCTGCTGCGTCGTGCGCGGAACAATTTTGATCGTGTAGTGATGGGAATTATCTGCCGCGATCGCCTGGCCACAAACCAATAAAGCTACAATCGCGATAAGGGAAAGCGTCTTGAACAAACGATTGTTCATGCGAGTTACTTCCTCCATTTCTAGGGAAAAGGGTTCACGAGTCTCGTGGAAGAATCCGGCTCGTGTCGTGCGAATTGCTGTTCGGCGGGAAGTATCTACTCCCGCCTAATGCTCTGTCAACCCTAAAATGGGCTACAGGAGCGGGCTGTAGAGAAATTGGTCTCCCCTATTTCGAATGTTCCTCTGCAAGGACGGACCTCAAAGTCCTCATCGGGCGCGGTTTCTTGGCATTCGAAAGCCGGCCTTTGTCTTCGCCGCGTCAATGAGAAAAATTGTTCACTTTCAGCCTCCGGCACTGGGTTCTGGATATTGGCTTTCGCGGCGCGGATACCCAAATTACGAATGTGGTCTGCTTGCATGCCTGCACGATCCAGGCTTCACGTTGCCAGCCTTTTCAAATCGCGACGATCACCCGTCCGGATTTCACCGGATGCTCGACCAGTTCGTGCGCGCGAGCTATCCGATCCAAAGGGACAATCTCGGCGATGTCAAGTCCGCTCCAGTCTGCTTCCAATGCGCGATTGATGTCGCGAGTGGCTTCCATCTTCGCGCCGGACGGCACATCGTCGCTGCCGACAAAAAACATGCTCGCGTTCACAAACATGAGCTGCCAGGCGGGAATCTCCGGCGTTGGCGAATTCGTAGCGTAGGTTGCAAGCGAACCGCCTTGCGCCAGAACATCCGTATCGGTCTTGATATTCGCGCCGAACGCAACTTCGACGATGTGATGGACTCCATCGGGAGCCAAGGCGCGGATTTGCTCGGTCAACTTTTCTCCGGTCAGCAGCACTTCATCGGCGCCGGCCCGCAACGCAATCTGCTTATCGCTTTCTGTGCGGCAAGTCGCAATCACTCGCGCGCCCGCCCGATGCGCGAACTGAACCGCACAAGCTCCGACCGCACCCGCGCCTCCTTGCACTAGAACAGTACGCCCCTGCACTGCACCGGCAACGTGAACTGCGCGATGCGCAGTGATGCCCGGAATGCCGAGGCAGGCGCCTTGCTCCAACGGAACATTTTGCGGGAGGGGAGCAATCAGCTTCAAAGGCACGACCGTGTACTCGGCGGCGGTTCCGAAAGGACGGTAAGACTGAGCGCCGTAGCACCAAACGCGGCGTCCTACCCACTCGCGCGGCACTCCTTCACCAACTGCATCCACTGTACCCGCGCCGTCGCTGTGGGGAATGACACGCGGGTACGGCATTCCAAGTGCGAAGGCATCTCCGCGCTTCTTCACATCGCCCGGATTCACGCCGGAGAAAGCAACTCGAATCCGGACTTCACCCGCTTGCGGCTGCGGATCGTCCATTTCACCCACGACTAAAACGTCGCGCGCAGCGCCCTGCTTTTCATACCATGCGGCTTTCATGTTCTGCTGCCCCCTCGGATTGCGGCCAGTTCGATCATGATAAAACCCGAATGCGAAATTATGTCGATGGCGCTGTCGAGGAGCACGGACCATTTTCCGCTCGGCCGTATCTTCCACTAAACTAATCGCACTGGATTCAAAACACCGATCTCCCCAGGGTAAAGCCTTTGCGCATATTCACGCGTTTGTTACGTGGCAGTCTCGTCTTATTGGTCTGCATGGTGGTCGCGGTTGCAGCCATTGCACAAGCAGTGCAGCCGGATTTGTTCGATGGCCTCAAGTGGCGTTTGATCGGCCCATTTCGCGGCGGGCGCGTAGTAGCCGTGTCCGGCGTGCCCGGAGATTCCACAACGTTCTACTTCGGCGCGGTTAACGGCGGCGTGTGGAAGACCACCGATTCGGGAGTTGTCTGGACGCCAGTCACCGACCGCTACGGTATCGCCTCCATTGGCGCGCTGGCGGTCGCGCCCTCCGATCCGAACGTCATCTATGCCGGCACCGGCGAGAGCGACATTCGCAGCGATCTCTCTTCCGGCACCGGTGTCTACAAATCTACCGATGCCGGTCGAAGCTGGGTTTCCGTCGGCCTCGATGAAACACGACAGATCAGCAAGATCGTGGTCGATCCGCGCAATGCCGATGTAGTTTATGTAGGTGCGCTCGGCCATGCCTATGCACCCAACCCGGAGCGCGGGGTTTTCAAGTCCGTTGACGGCGGAAAGCACTGGGAAAAAGTTTTAGATCAGGGACCGGAAATCGGGGTTGCAGATCTGGCCATCTGCGCCGACAATCCCCAACTTCTGTTCGCCACAACATGGCACACCTGGCGCGCGCCCTGGTATGTCTATCCGACCATCGATGGTCCAGGCAGCGGGCTGTTTCGCTCTACCGACGGTGGAAAAACGTGGTTACGCCTAACTGCCGGCGGCTTGCCCGCCGGGGACTGGGGCCGCAGTGGCGTTGCCGTGGCCCCCGACGGCAAACGCGTCTACGCGGTTATCTCCGGGAAAGACGGCGGACTCTACCGCTCGGAAGACGGCGGCAACACGTGGGCGCTCGCCAACTCCGATTCGCGCTTGACGAGCCGTGCATGGTACTTCAGCCGCATTACAGTGGACCCCAACAATGCCGATGTGATCTACATTCCGAACGTCGCCCTCTATCGCTCTGAGGATGGCGGCAAAACGATCTCGGTCGTGCGCGGCGCGCCTGGCGGTGACGATTACCACGAGCTCTGGATCGATCCAAGGAACTGGTCGAGCATGGTGTTGGGAACCGATCAGGGCACAACCGTGAGTCTGGATCGCGGCCGCACCTGGAGTAGTTGGTACAACCAGCCAACCGCGCAGATGTATCACGTCATCACCGACGATCAGTTTCCCTATGTGGTCTACGGGACAGAACAAGACAGTGGCAGCGCCGCGGTGTTAAGTCGCACCGACCACGGGCAGATCACGCCTCGAGACTGGTTCCCCACCGGAGCTAGTGAGAGCGGATATATAGCGTTGGATCCGGATGACGCGGACATTGTCTACTTGACCGGCCCCGGCGGCAGCGTGTCGCGTTACAACCGACGCACCGGATTCAGCCAGGACATCACACCGTGGCCGCTCTTCATCTGGACCCAGCCGAACAACGAGCGGAAATATCGCGATGCATGGACGCCGGTGCTGGTGCGGTCGGCGATTGAGCGCAAAGCGTTATTTCTCGGAACACAGTATGTGATGAAGACCACCGACGGCGGTCTTCATTGGGAAACAATCAGTCCGGATTTAACCGGGGCGCAACCACAGAGCGATCCGCAAGGCCCCACGACCGCGGAAAACGCCAAGCAGCGCGGTTTTGGCGTGGTCTCCACGATCGCGCCTTCTCCGCTGAGTCGCGAGGTCATCTGGGCGGGAAGCGATACCGGGCTGATTCATATCACGCGCGACGGCGGCAAGACTTGGACGAATGTCACACCGCCCGGGCTCAGCGACTGGAGCAGAATATCGTTGATCGAGGCATCGCACTTTGAGCCGGCGGTGGCCTATGCGGCTGTCGATCGCAGTATCCGCGACGATCGCACACCCTACATTTATCGCACCCGCGACTACGGCAGGTCCTGGCAACTAATTGCGAGTGGGCTTTCGGCGCCGGCCTTTGTGCGCGCCGTGCGCGAGGATCCGGCAACTCGCGGCCTTTTATTCGCTGGAACCGAGACCGGCGTATTCCTGTCGTTTGATGACGGCGACCACTGGCAGCCGTTGCAACTGAATCTACCGGTAACCGGTGTGCGCGATCTCGCCATCCACGGCGACGATTTGATAGCCGCAACCTACGGCCGCTCGTTCTGGATCCTCGACAACATGAGCCCCTTGCGACAGATCGCCGATGCCGCCAAAGCTTCGCAAGCATGGCTCTACCGGCCGGCGGCGGCGATGCGCGTGGACAACGATTCGTTCGCCGGGACGCCGCTGCCTCCGGAAGAGCCAACGGCCGACAATCCACCGAATGGCGCCATGTTCGACTATTGGTTGAAGAATCCGGCCGGGAAAATCACGCTGGAAATTTTTGACAACGAGAAGAATCTGGTTTGGAAATTCTCCTCGGATGCGCAGCCACCGAAACCTGGCCCGCGTCCTCTGGCCGAGCGCTGGTTCCCGAAACCCGAGCTCCTGGAGAAAACACCGGGGATGCATCGATTTGTATGGAACCTGAGATGGAGAAGCTCGGGAGCGCCTGAAGATGACGAGGAATCCGGCTCGACGATTCCCCCCGGGCCGGAAGTGATTCCGGGAACTTACCAGGTGAAGTTAACCGTTGATGGCAAAGCCTACACGCAGCCGTTACAGGTGATCATGGACCCGCGGTCGCCGGCAACCGCACAAGTGCTAGCCGAGCAACTGCAACTGGGCAAACGGATTTTCGACGAGGTCCTGAAAGCGCACGTCGTTTTGGCACAGATCGCTTCCGTGCAAAAGCAGCTCGCCACGCTGCAGCCGAAGGTGGATCAGAAATCCTCTTTAAAGAAGGAACTCGCCGAGGCTCGGGAAAATGCAGAGCAGATTCTAAAACACAAGGAAACGCCAACATCCGAGGGTACAGGACTCGACGACGCCTATCTTGGCTTGACGTCGGCGCTGCGCGTGGTCGAAAGCGGAGATCGCCTCGCGCCGTCACAAGCGCTGGAACTGTACAAAGAATCCAAGCAGCAGACCGCTGCGGGCGTCAGGGAATGGGACGAGTTCAAGCAGGGCAAGCTGGCCGCCTTGAACCAGCAGTTGAAAGACGCAGGACTGACGCCAGTTAGCGCGGTCGAAGGCGATGAGGAAAAGGAACTGTTAATGGCCCAGTGAGACTCGTGGGCGCAGGCGAAGGGTCTCTTCAACGGGAATCGTCGACACCAGAGCAGTTGAGAGCCGCGCAGATGAACTCTTCGAAATGGGCGATGAAGCCATTTTGAACAAGGTCCGCTTAACCTCAGAAAACTACTGCATGACCCGCCAGACTGCATAAATCCACAACACCGGAGCGGCGAAGAGCAGGGCGTCGATGCGATCTAACATGCCCCCGTGGCCGGGAAGAATTGTGCCGGAGTCCTTCACGCCTGCGCCGCGCTTGATGAGCGACTCGACCAGATCCCCGAGTTGGGCGGCGATGTTCAAGGCGACCGTGAGAAAGATAATCGGCCAGGTCTCGGGCTTCTCCAATCCGAACAGGCCGTCGCGGCGCTGGATTAATCCCAGGCGCAGAAAAAAAGAGCTGATCTGCAGCGCGTGATTAAACAGCAAAATTCCAACCAGCAGGCTCGCGGCGAGCGACGCGGCCGCGCCCTCCCAGGTTTTTTTCGGGCTGATGCGCGGGGACATCAGGTGATGTCCGAGCGAGCGGCCGACGAAATAGGCGAAGATGTCTCCGGCCCAGACTACGAGAAGAAGATAGAGGATCCAGAACGCGCCGGCCCATTGCTGGCGGAGTTGCACCAGCATGGCCATGGGTAACGCGATATAGGCGAAGGCAAATGCGGAGGCTGCGGCGGCGGGATAACCGCCGCTCATCTGCGGGCGGCGCATGGCGATGGTTAGAAAAAGGAAGGGGGAGATAGCGCACGCGAATGCGGCCAGCAGCATGAATTGAGCGGCGGAGAGTTGCGGGGTTTGGCCGCTCGCGCTCACGGCGAGCAGGAGAAAAAAAAGTCCAGCGAAAATGTAAGTGGGCCAGCGCAGCGGCTGCACCGCGTAGGATTCCGTCAGCTTGAGAAATTCCTGAATCGTGATTAACGCAACTGCCCCGGAAACTACCGCCAGAAGCGGCACTGGCGCGCGCAGCACCAGCAGCAGCACAATCGGGATCAGGACGGCTGCGGTCGCGATGCGTTTGAGCAAGATGGGTTCTCGAGATTTTGAAAAACTATTTAACCACAGAGGCACAGAGGACACAGAGAAAAGTCCAATTCGATGGTTTCCTGATTGCCAATCGGGCACAATTCTCTTTGCCGTTCCAAACGTTGCGAGAGGATCTGGGATTTCTAAAAGAGAATAGTGACACCCGGGAGCAATACAGAGTTCACATTGGACTTTATGGAATCTGATTCTTTGGTTTTCTAAACACGACGTACCAGGCCATCAAAGCTGAGAGGGGAACGGAGATCACTGAGCTAACCAAGATCAGAAGCATGACAAGAATTCCATCACCTGGTGCGGTGTGACCGCCGTTGGCGGCGATATTTGGATCGGAGCGCAAAGCCACTGCACCAGCAAAACAGCCAATCAGGATTCCCAGTAACGAGCCGATCACGAGAATCGCAGCCGCTTTCAAAATCTTCATCAAGGAAAGTGAAGTGTTGGTTAGAAATTTGTGGGCCGTGGGCTCAGGTCGCTGTGATTCAGTCCGCCGTAGCGGCGCTCGCGCTTTTGATATTCGGCAATTCCTTCGAGCAGGTGCTGGCCGCGAAAATCGGGCCAGAGCGTGGGCGTGACGTAAATCTCCGCGTACGCCAACTGCCAGAGCAGAAAGTTGCTCAGCCGCATCTCGCCCGAGGTGCGAATTACCAAATCAGGATCGGGCAAGTCGCAGGTGTAGAGATGTTCGCTGACTGTATCTTCATCGATGCGCAGATGCTCGAGGCCGCCATTTTGCGAGGCGGAATTCACCATGGAACGAAAAGCGTCCACCAGTTCGCTGCGGGCGCTGTAGTTGAGCGCCAGGGTAAGAATGGTGCCGGTGTTGGACGCAGTACTCTCGCTTGCCCATTGCATGCGCTCCTGGACGTCTTCGGGTAGTTCGTGCTGACGGCCGATGTATCGCAGGCGAATATTGTTGTCGTTGAGCGTAGGCAACTCGGCTTTCAAATAGCGGCCAAGCAGGCGCATCAGAAAATCGACCTCGCTCTTCGGCCGCTTCTTCCAGTTTTCTTCGGAAAAAGCGTAGAGCGTGAGCGCGTGAATACCGATGCGCGCCGCGGTTTCCACGGTGGAGCGCACGGCGGCGACTCCGGCTCGATGTCCAGCCACGCGCGGCATGTGGCGCCGTTTTGCCCAGCGCCCGTTGCCGTCCATGATGATGGCGATGTGTCGAGGGAGCCGCGCGGGATCGAGCTTGCGGTAAACCTCGCTCTCTTTGCGATCCAGCCCGGCGGGAACTCGTGCCTGCAAGGCGATTGCCCCTTCCCAAAGTTGAGGCTAACACGGGCGGGAGGGCGAGGGCAATGTGGGGACGGTCGCTGTAGTAAGGCTGCGCGCAAGGGGCACTCCAGCTCGCGAAATGCTGACCGACAAAGTTGACTTTTGTTAAGACCGTGCTAATCTAGCGTTGTCATCGGCTAAGGCTGGTGACGAAGGCTTTTCAATATCCAGTTGGTGCTCAGAGCATCGACACAGGAGACAATTTGATGCGATATGATCGTCCCAACGATCCCAATGCGGGTCGTCTTGTTGAGTCCCTCCGCCATCTAGGCTACGGCAACTACGAAGCGATTGCCGACATCGTTGACAATGCAATCGACGCTGATGCGCGGTACATCAGCATTCGCGTGCAGCAGCGAAATAATCAACCTTACATTTCCATCGCCGACCGTGGAACGGGCATGGCTAGGGACATCGTTGACCAAGCTATGCGCCTGGGGTCCCTGACCGCGCGAGATCTGAACTCCGATCTCGGAAAGTTTGGAATGGGTTTGGTGACTGCGAGCCTGTCCATTGCAAAGAAATGCCACGTGGTAACTCGCACTGACGAGGGATGTTGGTCCAGTGCTTGGGATGTGGATGAAATTGTGGCGAAGAATGCTTTTCTCAAACACTTGGACACAGCCACGCCCGAGGAAATACGCGAACTGGACGCTGAAATCGGCGAGGCCGCGAGCGGTACGATCGTCATCCTTACCAAGTGCGACAATCTGAACAACAGAAACACGTCTGCGTTCGCGTCTACGCTAAGGAATCACATCGGACGGATCCACCGATACTTCATTGACGCCGGTCGCCAGATCTCGATCAATGACGAAATCGTTCCGGCAATTGACCCCCTCCAGTTGAACGATCCCGGTACAGAAACAGTGGTTGATGAGGTATTCCAGATTAAGGTCGCCGACGATGGACAGGAGAAATATGAAAGTGTGCGGGCGCGGATTGTCCTAGTGCCTGAAAACGCGAGCGAATTAGACGTCGGAAGATCCATGAGGGCTCAGGGCTTCTATGTCATGCGGAATCAGCGAGAGATAATGAACGCAGTCACTCTCAACTTCTTTACAAAGCACAACGATTTTAACCGCATGCGCGGGGAGCTTTTTTTCCCAGGCACTTTGGATCGACTGGTCGGAGTTGAATTCACAAAACGTCAGGTAGACCTCGAACAAAGTCTGCATGACCAGCTTGCGAATACCCTTGTCCCTACCTGCCGCACGATCAAGAGAAGGGAGGCCACAAAGAAGCGAGTCGAAACATCTGAAGTCCAGCAACAACTTCACAATCAGTCCGCGAAGGCCATCGCCGAGAAGGACAAACTCCTAATTAAGCCGAAGGCAGTGATAGAGAAGCGGCAGTCACGTAAGAACTCCAGCAATGGACATACTACAGGGAAACCCGAACCGGAGCGCGAACGCAAGAACCTCACACGCACGCAGGCTCTTGAGACACGTTTAAACTGCGAGATTCGGGAAGAAAAGATGGGTCCAAATGGCCAAATCTATGAGTGCGACATGGAGGGTAGAAGGCTCGTACTCAGGTACAACGTCGAGCACCCCTTCTATCAGCGCTTCATCGTCGACAATATCAATGACGGTCGCCTGGTAACTGCGGCAGACTTTTTGATCTACAGCATGGCAACCGCGGAACTAAGAATGCTCGATGACGGCGAACTTGACGCAGTGAACAACTTCAAGGCTGTCATGTCCGGCAATCTGCGAACACTTCTCAATTAATGGGAGGTCAGAGAGGCTCAGGTGCGCCCGGCAAGGTTGCCGCGTGCAAAAAGCTCTAGGGGCGAATTGGAAGATGGCACGTCGCTGGGCCAAAAGAAGACCGAACCGACGTTGAGGCCGTCCGCCGCGAGCAACGATTCCAGCAGGACCTACGGGACATTCTGGAATATGGGACGGAAGATGACTTTGTCGCTTTGTTGAAAGCCCATCGGCCCGGTATTGGACCCGATGAACTGCGCGAGTTGATTATGCAGTTTCGCGTTTACGTCCGCGAGAAGCGCGGACTTTGTTAGCGATTCGATGCACTTCCTCATCAGCTTGGCGGAATTCCTCTTCAGACATCCGCTTTCGCGCTTCGGCGCGGAAACGGGTGATTGTCTCTAAGAGGCTGTCTCGCACGTACTTCGCCTTGTCAGGGGACTTCGGCATTTCATTCCTAAGTATAGTTGAGGGCCGTTACGAAGCCTAGACGCCGCACGTTTCCTTGGTGTTGCGCCCTTCGGTTACTCAGGCTTTTCGCGGGCAGGAGTGCCCGCGCCACATATTCGCGCCCTTACCTTCCCCGGCTATACCAGATGGACCCCGGCGAATTGTAGTTACGGCCTTCGCCCCAGGCAAGGTGCGTATTTTCCAGGTTGTCGATGGCGATGGAGAAGAGATTGCCAAACGGGAAGAGAAAACCATTGGGCAGGATGTAATCATAGCCGCGCACCGGGCTGGAGAATTGCGATTCCGGCAACCACGTCGCCCCACCGTTGGTGGAAGCCCGGTAGAAGGCGTTCCAAAGCGAATGGTTTTGTGCGTCCGCCCTCCGCGTGTCCATCCATGCGATACGGACATCGCCTGCGGCACCCGCCGCGATGGCCGGGAAGCAGTGCTCTGTGCCAGCCGGGGCCATGGAAACATCTACCTTGGCCGACCAGTTTTGCCCCTGGTCAGTGGAAGAAGAGAAGTAAACACGCTGCGGTCCGGCAGCTACCGAACCGGAGTTCCACAGCGCATAAATAACACCGGCATCGTCGGAGGCCAAAGCCACCTGGGAACCCAGGAACCCGGCCGAGCAGACCTGCGCCGAGCAGCCCGGCGCGGCGCTGGAAACATCCAAAGAGGCCGTGCTCCAGCTTCGGCCACCGTCCGCCGACCGGCTTACAAATAACTCCTCGGGGCGCGAGAGAAGATCGGTCCGCGGATAAGCCGTCCAGGAAAAATAAACGTTGCCGGCAGCATCTACCGTCGCTCCCGCAGCCAGAGACCAACCGGGATCGGCATCGGGATTCAGTACTGTGGAAGAAAAATTTTGCGCGTAATCATGCGACGCCGCTACTGCGAGCGTCTGGTCGTGGTTAAAGCTTACGTAGATATTGGGGCCGCGAACGGCCAGTACCGGCTTGTCGATCTCGACATCGGGCGAATGCTCTGCGACGGTAAAATACCAGGAACGGCCAAAATCCTGCGACCGCGCTACGACGATATCGTGTCTCCCCTGCATCCACGAGGCATAAAGAGTTTGCCGGTCAGCAGGGTCGACCTTAACCTGGGCATCAAATTGTTTGGACGATGTAGGCAGTAGAGGCCGCGGCGGTCCCCAGGAAACGCCATTGTTATTGCTCACCAGCAGAACCATCGTGGGTGTAGTGCATGCTGGACATTGATCGATCGGGCCATACTGAGGAAATAGAACGTAAATGTGTCCGTGGCCGTCGGCAGCCATGGCTGGCTCCCATTGATCGCCATTGGTATAGCCGAGTCGGCTTTGTGGGGAGAAGTTAGGTGCAGCGTGAGCCGCCAGCGTGGATGCCACAGCCAGCAAAAGGCAGATGGCAAACTTCTGCACACTGGTGGCGCGGCTGGCTCTGGCTACCACAGATTTCTCCTGGGAAATCTACTCGACTACACTGGTCGAACTTTATCCCGAATCCGTCCGCAGGGTCAATTGCCCATTAGGGCCATGACGCGCTGCGTGACTTTCTTCGTGGTTCGTCATCTAATGGTGACAGTCGTTCATTACAGGTACGTTAAATATTGCTTGCCGCCGGGACGGCGGCGCTACGAGGAGCAATTTCTAAGATGCAAAAAGCTACATTTGCAGCGGGATGTTTTTGGGGAGTAGAGGCGACTTTCCGCCAGATTCCGGGCGTGGTTTCGACCCGGGTTGGTTATACCGGCGGAAAAACCGAAAATCCTACTTATAAAGAAGTGTGCACGGACGGCACCGGCCATGCCGAGGCGGTGGAAGTGGAATACGATCCCGGCAAGGTTCGCTATGAAGACTTGCTGAAAGTTTTCTGGGAGAACCACGATCCCACGCAACTGAACCGGCAAGGGCCGGACTGGGGCACGCAGTATCGCTCCGCGATCTTCTACCATTCGCCGGAGCAGCAGGCGGCCGCGGTCGCCTC
>Ga0187781_10002202_pt1 | contig 14892 bp, 12 predicted proteins | sample 0715_SJ02_MP02_2_FD_132447 | JGI IMG/M metagenome (GOLD analysis project Ga0187781, IMG submission 132447) | Tropical peat soil microbial communities from peatlands in Department of Meta, Colombia - 0715_SJ02_MP02_20_MG | ecosystem: Environmental > Terrestrial > Soil > Wetlands > Peat | place...
AAGCAGCAGGACGGGAAGAAAAAGGACAAACAGCGCGCCATACAAAAACTTCTGGAGTTTCTGGTTCATTCCTCCGGCCACCTCACGACCTCGTGGATGGCCCAGCCGCTAATGGAGCGGCCCTCGTGCTGCAGCACAGCCCGGCTGCGCCACTTGCATTCGGACAGCCGCAGCATGCGGCCAGGAACATAGGCGGCGAGTTTTCGAATCGAGGGAAAGACAGTGCTCCCCAATTCTCCCGAGCGAAGAATGAGGCCTCTGTCCAGAGTGAGAGAAAGTACGGAGCTCTGAATTTCCTGCGCCGTAATTGAAATTGCATCGACTTGCTTTCCGTTGTGGAGCAGGAGGCGATAACAAAACGGGCCGCACCAGTCAATCCAAACCAGTGAATCGGTCTCGGAGACGAATCTTCCCCAGTGAAGCTCCCTGATGGGCAGTTTCCACGGCGCCATCGTAAGGTGGAGTAATTCGGCATAACCGAGTCCTTCTGTTTTTCGTCCCCCAAGCACGCAGGATACGCGCGCAGCCGGCTGCAGACAGTTCCACTGAACTGCTCCCTGCTCGGAAGCCAGGATTTCCCGCTCTATTGGATGAGCGAGTCCTTCCCAAGCGCCTTCCACGCCAAGGCGAGGCAGTTGCACTACGATCTTGCCAGAGTCAATCTTCGGGAGTTTACACGTGCGAATCGAAGTCTTGCTCCCAATTGTGCCATCGGCAACAGTCAGAGTGCTGGCGTAGCACATCCGCAACCCGCTCCAGCAAAGTTCGGCTACGTAGATAATGCCGCCGCTACCGTTCGAGTCGAGAAAGTCCAAGTACCACTTGGCGAGGGAGAAGGGTTCAGGCACTCGGAGTTTTCCTTCGGCCGCTCAATCGGCGGCGGCCCCATGGGATTGGCTGTGCTGGCCGGCGACCTCGCGATAGATTTCCAGAATGCGGGAGACCGAAGTCATCCAGGAGAAATGCTGCGCCTGGGCGTAACCGCGCTCTTTCATTCGCGCCCGCACTTCGGGATCGAGCAACGCTTGGTGCAGGGCGCGGCGAATCTCGAACACATTTTCCGGGTTGACCGTCAGGGCGGCGTTGCCGACCACCTCCGGCAGGCTCGACGTGTTGGAGGTCACGACGGGAGTCCCGTGGGCCATGGCCTCGAGCGGTGGTAGACCGAAGCCTTCGTAGAGCGACGGGAACACGAACACCTCGGCGACGTCGTAGAAGATACGCAGCACCTCGATGGGAACAAAACCGAGAAAGCGCACGTCAAGCTGCACGCCGCTGCGAACGACGGTGCGGCGGAGGCGAGGATGACTGGAAAGGTCGTCGCCGATAATGATGAGCTTGAGATCCTGCAAGCGCTGTTCCTTGGCGAGTTCGCTTTTCAGTGCGGAGAAGGCCTCGATGATGCGTACGACGTTCTTGTGCGGCCGGATCGCGCCCGCGTAGAGGATAAACGGGTAATTCACCTGGTAGCGCTCGGCGATCAACTGGCGGTCGGCATCGGTTGCGTGCCCTTGCAGGAAGCGGTCGTCAATGGCGTTGTAGACCACTTCAATGCGGCCGCCAGGGATGTGAAACCGTTTCTTGATCTCACCCCGCGTGAACTGGGAAACGGCTATCACGCGGGCGGCCTCTTGCAACACGCGGCGGGTGAGGTAGTAGTGGAGCCGGCGGCTCAGACCGGAGGCGCCGTGGGAACCGGACATATGCTCCAGGAGATCGTGCACGGTGACGACATAGGGGCAGGGAAGGCCACGCGGCAGCCAGTAAAGATGCGGAATGTGCGCGACGTCGCAGCCGAGCCGCCGCACGATAGCACGAAACTGAAGGCTGCCCTTAAGAGTGTTGTCGGCCGTAGTCAGCGGCACGGCGTGGAAGTTGGCAGGCAAGGGGCCATATTCGGCGACACGTGCCGGCGGACCGACAAGAAAATACTTGTTCTCCCGGTCGAGGTGCGCCAGTGTTCGCACGACGTTGCGGATGTAAGTGCCAACGCCGAACTCCCGCAGGCGGCGAATGTCAATGGCGACCTTCACAGGGAGAATTTAAACACAGGGAGCGAGCTAAGAGGCGAAAAATGCAGTAGAGACGCGGCTAGCCGCGTCTCTACAGTTCACGATTGAAAACTAACCGAAATAGGGATGCTATGCCCGCACCTCCGCCTGCGCCCGCGCTCGCCGCTCGGCGTAAAGCGGGAACTCTTCTGCCAGCACCAGCACCTGCTTGCGGATCTTTGAGAGAACGGCGGCTTCGGTGCGGTGGTTGAGCGCTTCGGCGATCCAGTGGCCGATCTGGCGCATCTCGGGCTCTTTCATTCCGCGCGTGGTGACGGCCGGACTGCCGATGCGAATGCCGCTCGGCTTGAGCGGAGGGTTGGTGTCGAACGGGATCGCGTTCTTGTTGACGGTGATGCCGGCTTCACCCAGCGCTTTCTCCGCTTCGCTGCCGAGCATGCCCTTCGAGAAGACGTCGACGAGCATGAGGTGCGTGTCGGTGCCTCCGGAGATGATGCGGAAGCCATCGGCGGCGAGGGTTTCGGCGAGCACCTTGGCGTTGGAAACGACCTGGCGAGCGTAGTCGCGGAAGCTGGGCTGCATGGCCTCGTGGAAGCAGATGGCTTTCGCAGCCATGATGTGTACGAGCGGCCCTCCTTGCATGCCGGGGAAAACGGTTTTGTCGATCGCGGCGGCGTGCTCCTGTTTGCTGAGGATCATGCCCGCGCGTGGACCGCGCAGGGTTTTGTGGGTGGTCGAGGTCACGATTTGCGCGTGGGGCACGGGCGAAGGATGGGCGCCGCCGGCAACGAGGCCGGCGAAGTGGGCCATATCGACAAGATAGATGGCGCCAACTTTGTCGGCGATCTGGCGCATGCGGGCGAAGTCGATGATGCGCGGATAGGCGCTGCCTCCGCCGATGATCAGCTTGGGACGCTCTTTTTCAGCGAGCTTTTCCAGTTCGTCGTAGTCGATGGTCTCGGTTTCTTTTGTCACTCCGTAGGGAATGACCTTGTATGTCTTGCCGGAAAAATTCAGGTGATGGCCGTGCGTGAGGTGGCCGCCGTGAGCGAGATTGAGGCCGAGAATAGTATCGCCCGGCTGGAGAACGGCGGCGTAGGCGGCCTGGTTGGCCTGCGATCCGGAATGCGGCTGCACATTGGCGTGCTCGGCGCCAAAAAGCTGCTTGGCGCGGTCGCGGGCCAGGGTTTCGACCACGTCGGTGAATTCGCATCCGCCGTAATAGCGCTTGCCGGGATAACCCTCGGCATACTTGTTGGTGAAGACGGAGCCGGCGGCTTCGAGGACGGCTTCGCTGACGAAGTTTTCCGAGGCAATCAGTTCCAGGCCTTCGTGCTGGCGGCGGACTTCGTTGTCAATCGCGAAGGCGACCTGCGGATCGACTTCATAAAGGGGACGGGACATAACGGAGTTTTTCATGACAATTCACCAGCAAAGATTGTAACTCGCAGCGTGGCGGAGGCGCATGGACGGCGGCTCGACTGTTGATGAAGAGGCCGGCCCCGGGAAAGATAACGCCATCGCGCGGGATAGACTAGAGGGTGGCTGAGATCAGTCAGAACGCGGAGAAGCTGCCTGCTTCCGGGCTGTGCGGGAGTTGCGAGCATGCTCGACGGACGGCATCCGATCGAGGATCTGTGTTTATACGGTGCCAGCTGGCGTTGACGGATCCTAGCTTTGCAAAGTATCCGAGGCTGCCGGTGTTGGCGTGCAGGGGGTATGAGCGCCGCCGTGGAGCCGAGCAATAGCAGATGAGAGGTATGAGTAGAAGCTATCTCATAAATGCTTTTGGGAAGGGCACAACCGGGGCCCCCAGACGACGCGGGTTTCGTCGGCTGGGGTGAAGGACTTCAGTCGTGCCGCCCAGGGCCCACAAAAGACGCGGGCTTTAGCCCCTGAGGGAGCTCGCCACTTACTTCGGTTCATTATGAGATGGCTCTATTCTCGGACGAAGTTGAAGCCTAGCAGACCGCTTTTCCTCAGCGGCTAGAAGCCGCAGCCAAACTTGGCGCCACTTGCGGCACGAGTGGAACTCGTGCCCTTCCCAATCGCATTTTCAACTCAGCGGGCGTGCAGTGGCGGCGTTGATTGCGGCGGCTTGCGGGCGTGCGTCGCCTGCTCGAAGCCGTAGGCGATCCGCAACAGTTGCGGCTCGCTGAACGGCTGGCCGAGGAATTCGATTCCGACCGGCACGCCGATCGGCGCGCCCGCGGTTGGCGAGGAAAATCCTGCTGGAACTGTGATGGCGTGGAATCCCGCGAGTGCGGCCAGAATGCCGTTGCGCTCAACTTGAATCGGCTCGCCAATCATCACCGGAAGGCGCTTCTGGTGCGGATAAACCAGCGCCACCACATCGTTTTTCGCCATCAGGTTCGCCAGCCTCACCCGCAGGTCATCGATTTTGACGCGCCGGTCCTTGTAGCCGGGCTCGTTCAGGCCATCCTCGTAGCTTTCCGCCGAAGCGAGGAACTTCTCGAGCGAGGGCTTATGGTATTTGCCCGAAGCGATCAGATCGGCTAGCGAGTGTACGGGAGGGTCGGGCTGGGCTTGCAGGTAGTTGTTGAGATCGAATTTGTATTCATATTTTTGTACATCAAGATCCGTATTGAGCTTGCCGGTATCGAGTGCCGGATCGTCAATATCTACCAGAATCGCGCCGTGCGCCTTGAGCGCTTCGAGGGCATTGGCCATCACGCGGTTGACTTCCTGGTGATCGGGGCCGGCTCCGAAGAGCGTGCGCAGCACCCCAAGACGCGCACCTTTCAGGCCATTGCGGTCGAGCGAGGCAGTGTAGGTCGCAGGAATTTTGCCGATGCCCAGCGCCGTGACGGGATCCTCGGGATCGTAGCCGGCCATCACCTCGAGCATGACTGCAACATCGGCTACGGTTCGGGCCAGAGGCCCAACGGCGTCCTGCGTAAAGGAGACTGGGATGACACCGGCGCGGCTGATCAGCCCGCGTGTGGTACGAATGCCGACCAGACTATTGGCAGAGGACGGCGAGCGAATTGAGTTCACCGTGTCCGATCCGGTGCCCACAGTGGCGAAGTTGGCCGCTAAAGCCGCGCCGGTGCCTCCGGAAGAGCCGCCGGGAGTGCGCGACAGCTCATAGGGATTCTTGGTCTGGCCTCCCAGGGAACTCACTGTCAGCCCAGCGCCGACCGCCAGCTCGTGCATGTTCGTTTTGCCGAGAATCAGGGCTCCGTTTTCGCGGAGTCTCGCGACCGCGAACGCATCTTTCGACGGCTGCATGCCCTTGAGCGCCAGCGATGCGCCCGTGGTCGGCATATCGACGGTGTCGAAGTTGTCCTTCAGCACCACCGGAATGCACTCGAGCGGCTTAAGCTTTGCGCCGCGTTTGAACTGCTTGTCTTTAATCTGCTTGTCCATGGCATCTGCCTGCTCCAGCACCTTGGGGTTCACGTACAGCATGGCGTTGACAGATGGCCCCTGCTGGTCGTACGCCTTGATTCGGTCCAGGTACTGTTGCACCAGGCTGTGGCAAGTCAGTTTGCCGCTCTCGAAACCGCGATGGATTTCGTCAATGGAGGCTTCCATGAGCTGGAATTGTTGTCCCGCGGCACTCGCGACCACAAGCATTGCCCCCACCCCCAGGACGAAAGCCTTCGCTGCTTGACGCACGCCTCTCCTCCTATGAGTCCATCGAATCATCGAACTGAAATGGGTTCGCTATATTTGGTAAATTGCCCGTCGCCGGGTGCCTGTGTGGAGCATCCGCCGTTCAAAACTCGAAGGTCAAAAAACGAGCCGGCCGTGACGATGTATTTGTGAGTGTGTGCGTGAGGCCGCCATCGAGCCATTTCACCTCGCCTGCTTTCAATGTGATCGTCGTTGAGCCTCCCCCTTCAGCGTCGCTGCGCAGGCTGAGATCGCTGATGGCGAGGAGAAGATGCGGTCCGTCGTGATGGTGACTGGGCGTAGCCGCTCCGGCATCGAGATTCGCCTCGGATACGCGCACTGCATCTCGTACCAGCAAGACCTTGGAACGGCCACCGGGAAAAGTCTTGTCGCCGCCTTCGGTCGGCCAGCGCGAGGGGGCTTGACGCAGCTTTTCGTCCTGCAACAGCTCAATCGCATCGTTGCGGAAGGGCTGGTCGGAAAGATTGCGGGCGACGTGCGCAAAGTTTCCTTCGGCAAAGCGCACTTCTCCGTCCGAGAGGTGGAGTTCGACCGGCGACTTGCCTTCGACTTCGTTTGAGATGTGGCTATCGCCGAAGTTCACGAAAAAATAGTCGTGGCTATGGCGATGCAACAGAGTGGCCGCGTGCGGGGCGACGCTCACGCTGAACATACGCACATACTGATTTTCAAGGACGAGGTGATGCGAAGGCTCGGAGGTAATCGGGACTTCAGACGCCGTTTGCGCGATTGCAAGCGATACAAGCAGGCTGGACAGCAGGATGAGACATTTCATTGCGACGCCTCCAGTGCCCGCGATTGTAGCACTGGCCGGAAGTTCGATACGGCTGCGGCGGCTCAGGCCTCGTAGACCGTATTGCCGTTGACGATCGTCGCCACGACTTTGCCGGTCAGTTGCCAGCCGTCGAAGGGTGTGTTCTTCGATTTGCTCAGCGACTTGGAAGCATCGAAGGTCCACTTCTTTTTGGGATCGAAGATGGTGACGTCGGCAAATGAGCCGGCGGTCAGCGTGCCGCGGCCGCGCAGGTCAAAACATCGAACCGGGCCGGCAGTGAAGAGTTCAACGATGCGCGACAACGGGACACGCTTGGCGATATGCAGCTTGGTGATTGCCAATGCCAGTGCAGTTTCGAGCCCGGTGATGCCGAAGGCGGCACGCTCGAATTCCATGCGCTTTTCGTGGTCAGCATGGGGAGCGTGGTCGGTGGCGATGGCGTCGGCGGTGCCGTCGGCTAGGGCGACAAGAATGGCTTCGCGGTCGGAAAGCGAACGCAATGGCGGATTCATTTTGAAATTGCTGTCGTAGTCGCGCATGTCCTCTTCGGTCAGCGTGAAGTGGTGGGGCGTGACTTCGAAGGTAATGCGGGCTTTAGCGCGCTTGCCGCGGCGCAACGCCTTCAGCGCGTCAGCCGTCGACACATGGGCAACATGCAGGCGGGCGTTGGCGATCTGCATCGCCAACTGGACATCGCGATCGACGATGGAAGCTTCGGCCGCGGCCGTCATGCCGCGCAATCCCAGGCGGAAGGAGCGCGCGCCAGCGTGCATGGAGCAGTGCTCGGTCATGCGCGTATCTTCGGCGTGCTGCACAACCGGGAAATTCAACTCGCCGCCCAGAATCAGAGCTTCGCGCATGATGCGCTCGTCGAGGACGGGCTTGCCGTCATCGGTAACGGCGACGGCGCCCGCGCTCTGCAGCGCTCTGAAGTCGGTGAGCGCGGCTCCCTTGCTGGCGCGCGTGGCTGCGGCAACGGGAAAGACGTGCACCGCGGCAGCGCGCTCGGGTTGGAGCTGCCATTTCACCCATTCGGGCGAATCGACCACGGGCGCGGTGTTCGGCATCGTGCACACCGAAGTGAAGCCACCGGCACCGGCAGCGGCGGTGCCGGTCGCGATGGTCTCCTTGTGTTGCTGGCCGGGCTCGCGCAGGTGAACATGCAGGTCGATAAAGCCGGGCGCAACCACCAGGCCGCGGGCGTCGAAACGGCGGTCGGCGCCTTTGATTTTGCGCGGCGCGGCGACTTCGGCCACACGGCCGTCCTTCAGCAGAATGTCCATGGCTGCGTTGATGCGCGCCGCGGGGTCGATCAAGTACCCGCCGTGAATGAGCAGAGTCGCTTTATCGGTTGTCTTCACGCTTCGTCCTTCAACTGCCGGCTAACTTCTCTTCCGCGGATTCACGCAGATTTACGCGGATCTTTCTTCTTTCATTTTCAAATACCAAACGGCGAAACTGCGGAGCGGGACCGTGAATCCGCGGTAAAGAAGTTACTCTCACCGCATCTTTCCCATCGCCCGTGCCAGGATCGCCATGCGCGTAGTGACGCCGTTGTGCACTTCGTCAAGAATGCGAGACTGGGCGCCGTCGGCGACCTCGCTGGTCAGCTCCAGGCCGCGAATAATCGGGCCGGGATGCATCACAATCGCGTCCTTTTTTGCCATTTTTACCCGCGCCGCGGTCATCTGGTAGCGGGCGATGTATTGCGCCAAGTCGATCTTGAGTCCCGCCAGGCGTTCTTTCTGCACGCGCAGCAGCATGACGACATCGGTTCCGCGCAACGCGTCCTCAATGTGGCGCGTAACCTTGACTCCGGGGGCGATGGTTGAGGCGATGTCGGGCACCAGCTCGGGCGGGCCGCACAAGATGATCTTCACCCCGAATTTCGAGAGCAAGTGGCAAGCCGAACGCGCCACCCGGCTATGAAAAATGTCGCCGACAATCGCCACCTGCAAGCCCTTGAAGGTTTTCTTGTTGCGCAGAATCGTATAGGCGTCAAGCAGGGCTTGCGAAGGATGCTCGTGCAGGCCGTCCCCAGCGTTGATGACAGGAACATCGAGATGCTGCGCCATGATATGGGGCGCGCCGGCGTTGGGATGGCGGATGACAATGGCATCGGCTCCCACCGCCCGCAGCGTGTATCCGGTATCGAGCAGTGACTCGCCCTTCTCGATGCTCGATCCGGCGGCATGGATCAGCACGGTGAAGGCGCCCAGCGCCTTGGCGGCGATTTCAAACGAGCTGCGGGTGCGCGTCGAGGCTTCGTAGAACAGAAGAATGATGCGTTTGCCTTTGAGCAGAGGACGCGGCCGGTCCGGATTCATCCGTCGGGCAAACTTGAGAATTTTCATGATCTCGGCAGCGTCCAAATTCTCCATGCCGAGCAAGGAACCGCGGACAGCGTTCATATTCGCTTATTGTCTTTCCATCAGCAGAACTTTTTCCGCATCATCCACTTCGCGAAGCTTTACTTCAATAATCTGATTCTCCGTAGTTTGCACCACGCGGCCAATGAACTGGGCCTCAACCGGCAACTCGCGATGGCCACGGTCGATCAGCACGCACAGTTGCAGGCGTTTCGGGCGGCCCTCGTGAAACAGCGCGTCCATGGCAGCGCGGGTCGTGCGCCCAGTGTAGAGAACATCGTCGACCAGCACCACGTTCTTACCGGCGATCGGAATGCCGATGGCGCTCGTTTGCACGACCGGCTTCACATCAAGGGTGGAAAGGTCGTCGCGGTAGAGCGTTATATCAAGCGTCCCGACGGGTACCGGTTTCTTCTCGATGCGTTGGATAATCCGCGCCAGACGCTCGGCCAGCGGAACGCCGCGGCGGCGGATGCCCACCAGTGCCAGGTCTTCGCTGCCATTGTTTTTCTCGACAATTTCGTGGGCCAGGCGGACTAAGGTGCGCTCCACCTCGGAAGCCGACATGAGCTGGGCTTTCAGTCGAATTTCGACCATAGGGATGGGGGCGCGCGAAGCCATAAACGCTGCATCATACTCGCGCCGCAACTTGAGAGCAAGACCAGGGGAACAATGGTAGTGGTGCAGTTTGAAATCCACAGGGGTAGCGCCTGAATTCGTCCTGTGGGAAACTGTGGGCATGAAAAAGAAAGCGTCCGCCAAGCCCAAAGCGAAGAAGTCTCCAAAGAAACGCACGCCCCGCGAGGATTTCAGCCAAGCTGCTGCCCGGATCAAACTGCACCACTACCGGAACAATGCCCCAAATCAGGGGCGCGAAGCCGGCCGCGACAGCAGGGCAGCCACGGCGCCACTGGCGGCAGCCAGCGCGACCGCAACCATCATCCCGCAAACAAACGTCAGGGCCATGCCCGCTGGGGTAAATAGAACCTGAATGCTCTTTTGGATGTCGGGATCGGATGGGTTGAACCCAAGCGCCTGCCAAAGCTTCAGGAGTTTCTCTATGTAGGCCTGCTGCGCATGCATCACGAAGACCGGAACGACGGTCAGGAAATAGTCGATAGCAAACGAGACCACCCCGGCGGCTCCGCCGAGGCGCGACCCTATGCGCGCGCCCGGCACGAGCCCCCGTTCGCGGCGGTAGAAATACACGGCGAGAATCCCCGCACTGACCACGCCAGCCACGCCCAGAAGCACTCCGACCAGGCCGCCGATCACTCCCGCTTTGAACGCAGCCCGGGTCGCGGCCGCGCGATCAAGAAGGCCTTTTTGCAGCGTTAACGGGCGCCCGAAATGGGGGATTGGGGAGGGCGCACCGAGCGAGTTTGCCGACGCTTCCCCGGCACCGCTCTCTATGGCGGGAACCGCTACCTGCACATGAATCTGGGGCGCGCGGCAGTTGGGGCAAAACGGCCGCCCGTCCTCGACCACAGCGCCACACTTTTCGCAGGAATGATCCACTGATGTGAAACTAGCGCAGAAGCAGGCCGAGGGCAACCCCACGAACACTGAAACGCTGCCTGGAACGTTGCTTCAGGCTGCAATCTTAGATCGAGCCTTCTTTGCCGGTGTGGATGCGTATATAGACCAGCGCAAACTTGGTGCCCTTATTGTTGGGCTTGACGGCAACGATGTGCTGATTGTTCTCGGTGCCTACCTTCAATTCCACTCCGTCTCCGCTGTCGGTCTTGTCGCAAGTCACGGGCTTCGACAGATCGTCCTTGTCGTGCATTTCTACGTTTCCGCCGCTGCTGTAGGCCCCGCGGCACTGAATGGGCTTGCCGAATCTCTGCAGCTCCTTGTCGTAGTAGGCGGTAATTTTCTCGGGTGCGTCGTTGGAGAGGAACTCTCCCGCGACCACCTTCAACTGGAAGCCAAACATCGATAGATTCACGTTGGCGCTCTTTTCTTCGTCGTTCTTTTCTTTCGGGGCTGGCGTAGCGCCGGGATAGACACTAAGACCCACATCGCGGATATCCGCCTGCTCGCTCACGTGCAGATTGCCGATTGGAGATTCGATATCGACGTGTTTTGCCCCTTCCTTGTTGCCCTTGTCATCCACGTTGATGCTGCACGCCGGAAGAATACAGAGAACCGCAAGCGCCAAAGCCAGCACCAGCCGCTTGACGGTTTGGGACCTCATCGTCTTAATTGCCGGGGGCTCCAATATGCTATGGAACATGACCAGACCCTCCTGAGACTGCGGCGGGGCGTTCCAGCCCCTCGCCACGGTTTGCGATACCCGGAATAGAAACGGGCAAATGGCCACGAATTGGAATCTCTCCAAAGAGCGCCCTCACCGCCGCCGTTTCCGCAACCGTCGCGTTGGAGAATGCGCACAAATAATTCTGGATCGCCGGGAAATCGGCGATCACATAGGGGCTGCCCATCGCTAAAATAATCGTGCGGCCGGCGGCCCGATCAAGAATGGCGCCGAGCAAGCTCGCCGTAGCATCGTCCATGGATATTGTGTTCTTCAAACCTTCAGCCGAGCGAGTCGCTTTGCCTGCCGTTGGAACCACATACAATGCTGCCACCACACGGTCCGCCTCTGCCACCGCGTCCACGATTGGCCCCTTCATACCCTCGGCCGAGTGCGGATCGACACAAAAAACACGCGCATCGGGCACGCGGGCCAGGATTTGCCGCTCCAGCATGCGCCCCGACTCGCCACGCAGGTCGTCAGAGAAAATCACGACCACAAGACGGTTCCTCGCCTCTGTCAATGTCTGATACGGAAGAGCGGGCGCTGCGGTTCCCGAAGAAGTTGGCGCCAGGGGCAGTACCTGCTGGTTGTCGCGGACCAGCGTAATCGCCTCGTCGGCAATACGTTGTCCGGCAGCCAGATTCTCAGGCTTGCCGATCTCGGCAGGCAGCAGGTTTAGATCTACAAGGCGGCCCTTGTGCAGGCCAAGCGAGGCTTTCAGCTCAAGAATTTTGCGAACGGAGTCGTCGAGACGCTGCCGGCTGATTTCTCCGCTTTCGACCGCGGCCAGCACGGCACGGTAGCTTTTGTCGAGATCGGCCGGGATGATGAGGAGATCGTTCCCCGCCTGGAAGGCTTCGACCGCCGCGCGCCCAACATCGTTGGCGTAAAGGCGCGTGAGCCCAGCCATATCCAAGGCGTCGGTGACCACGATCCCCTTGAAGCCCATTTCTTCTTTCAGCAGGCCCTCGACGACCGGTTTCGAGGTGGTCGCTACCCGGTTCGGCTCGGGATCGAGCGCGGGCACCGTGACGTGAGCCACCATGACGGCATCCACGCCCGCCGCAATCGCCTGCTGGAACGGAGGCAACTCCACCGACTCCAGCCGCGCGCGATCTCCCGTCACCTGCGCGATCCCGAGGTGCGAATCGGTCGCCGTGTCGCCGTGGCCGGGAAAATGCTTCGCCGTGGTGAGCATGGCGCCTTCGTGCGCACCCTTGATGTAGGCCGCCGCGTAATCGCCGACTTGCGTGGGGTCCTCGCCAAATGAGCGTGTGTTGATGATGGGATTGGCAGGGTTGGAATTCACGTCGGCGTCTGGGAAGAAATTCCACTGCACCCCAATCGCACGCGCCTCCAAAGCCGTGATGCGGCCCATTTCTTCGGCGTTTTCGGGATTACCGGTCGAGCCAAACGCCATCGCGTGCGGAAATACGGTCGTGCCATTCAGGCGCATGGAAACGCCGCGCTCGAAATCAGCCGCCACGATCAGAGGCAGCTTCGAGTCCTTTTGCAGCCGGTTCAGCAGTTCCGCGGCCTCAAACGGTTGGTTCTTGAAAAGCACCGGGCCATCGGAGGGCACGGTCATGCCGAGCCCTCCGATGTGATATTTCCGCACGTTGTCGCGGAGCTGAAGCCAGAGCGGATCGGCTTCGTTCATGAACTGCACTTTGGCCCAGATCATGAAGAGTTGGCCGACTTTCTCTTCGCTGGACATGCGGCGCAGCATCTGTTCTGCCCACTTGCGCCCGTCGCGGTCCAGATGAATAGGGCCTGGCGGCTGAAGGCGCTCCAGGGAACGGTCGCGAGCCGAGGCGTGGCTCGGCGCGAGCAAAAGCGCAGCGAGCACCAACAGCGTCCACACGCGCGCTTCCGCCGCCGATACGAGGAACCGGATCATTCTCTGACAATTCGCAGGCAAATGCTGCCTTAGCTTGCGCGCGGCGCCGTCTCCTCCAGAGCTGGGTCCATGAGCGCCCGCTTCAAGCGGACCCTCTCCTGCAAAAGAGTCTGCTTCTCCTCTAGCGAGAGCCCGGGCGCGAGCAGGCGACGCTGCACACCCTCAAGTTGGCGCCGCAGCGCAATCCTCCGCAAGGCGCGCACCGCGCCCTCGATCGTATCCGGCGTCAACTCCTCTTCGTCGTGCATGAGAATCGATGCCAGGAGCCGGCGATCCTCCTCGCTGCGAGCCAAGTCGATCGGATCGCTCACTTCCGCTCCGCCTTCCATCAGCGCGGCCATGAGCGATTCTGATGCCAAGCCTGCGTGCAAGCGCTCCCCCGCAAGCGCGAAGCGTGCCTGGCGCGCAGGATCGAATTCTTCCTCTGCTCCATCGCGCGCCGAGAACCGGTCTTCGCCCGCCTGCATTTCACGCGCCGTAGCCAGTGCCCGGATCAGTACGCGTTCCGCCGCTGTGATTTGCGCATCCGCGGGAGCCTTCACCGCAGGCGCAGCGCGTGAAGTGGCTGCGTGTTTCAACTCCTGGCGCAGGACTGCCGAATCGATTCCCAGCTTTTGCGAAATCTCCATCGCCAGCTCATCGCGCGCGATCCGGCTGGGCACGCGCTGAATGTGCGGCAGAAGATAATTCACGGCTTTCACTTTACTCTCGGCGCTGCGCGCGCCAAACTGTGCGCGGGCCCGGTCGATCAGATAGTCGAAGTACTTTTGCGCGTGCTTGAGCGCGGAGCCGTAAGCGTCCTTCCCTTTGCGGCGGATGAAAAGATCGGGGTCGAACCCCGTTTCCAGCGTCAGGACGCGGATATTGAATTCCTCTTCGACCAGCAGGCCGAGAGTGCGCTCGGTCGCCCGCGCGCCGGCGGTATCGGGATCGAAATTGACGATGATGTTTTTCGAAAAGCGCCCCAGCAGGCGCACCTGCAACTCGGTAAATGCGGTGCCCGACGAGGCGATCACGTTGTGGAATCCGGCGGCATAAACCGAGATGCAGTCCATCTGTCCCTCGACCAGAATGGCGTATTCCTTCCGGATCCACTCTTTCGCCTTGTCGAGATTGAACAGCACCCGCGACTTCGAATAGATTTTTGTCTCCGGCGAATTCAGATATTTTGGCCCGGCCTTTTCGTCGGTGGAGAGCGTGCGCCCCGTGAAGGCAATGACCTTGCCCTGATCGTTGCAGATGGGAAACATCACGCGGTTGCGGAATTTGGAGTAGATGGCTGAGAGCGGTGAGCCGCGAGGCTCGACCTTGGAACCATCGGTTGCAGGCTGCGAGTTCTCAGTTCTCAGTTCCCGGTTCTCAGCAACCCCGTTCTCGGTAATCCCCCCCTCCTTGTCATCCTGAGCGGAGCGAAGGATCTCTGCACTTGGCTCGCCAGGACTCGCGCGCCCAACGTCTGCCTTCCGCTCGCCCGCAAGCGGGTCGCTCGCGGCTTCCTTCCAGGAAAACAGACCGCTCTCGCGTAGCGTTTCTTCATCGAAGTCGCGGCGCAGGGCATCCCGCAATTGAAAGCCGGAATCTGGCGCGAAGCCGATGCGGAAGCGCGCGATTGTCTCCTCGTCGAGACCGCGGCCTTTAAGATATTCGCGTGCCCGCGCTCCCTCAGGCCGGCGCAGACACTGTTGAAAGAAGTCGGCGGCGCGCTCCTGCACATCGAGCAGCGCCATACGCAGCTTGGCGTCGCGCGCCTCCTGCGGGCTGGAAAAGCTGACCTTCGGCATGGGCACGCCCAGCTTCTGGGCAATCAGCCGCACCGCCTCTGGGAAGCTGACGTTCTCGATCTTCTGCACAAAGCTGAAGACGTCGCCCGACGCGCCACACCCAAAGCAGTGATAAAACTGGCGCGTGGCGTG
>Ga0187781_10002203_pt1 | contig 14892 bp, 15 predicted proteins | sample 0715_SJ02_MP02_2_FD_132447 | JGI IMG/M metagenome (GOLD analysis project Ga0187781, IMG submission 132447) | Tropical peat soil microbial communities from peatlands in Department of Meta, Colombia - 0715_SJ02_MP02_20_MG | ecosystem: Environmental > Terrestrial > Soil > Wetlands > Peat | place...
AGCCTCTCAAGGCAAACCGTAAGTATAAATCACTGCCGGCGCGAGCGCCACACGCGCAGGCGCAATCCATCCTGCCTTCGGCGTCAGCAACCTCCGCTCACCGATTGTCCGCAAACTGTCCCTGTGACCGTGCAGCCGGTCTGGGAAGTCGAAGCTAACGTCAGCGATACGTCGATCCTGCAGCTGCCTGACGGATTGGGTCCGTACGAGATTCCTCCGCTTTCCGTAGCCGTCACCGGAAACTGCACGTTACTGGCCGCGAAGTTGATCGTGGTCGCCACGGTAACATTCGGATCTCCGTTAATCGTCAGGTTGGAAACCGAGCAATTGGTTGGCGTGATCGTGAGTGTCGTGCTGTCCGATCCATCCCCTGAATTGTTCAGGGTGAAGTCGAAAGCACCCGAGACGCCAATTGTTCCTCCACCGGGGCATGCTCCGCTATAGGCCACCGGAATGTTGCAGGTCGTCCCACTCGCACTGGAGACACAGCCAGACGACTGGTCGGGATGAATGTCGCTCACGACCGCCGCCAGATTCCGCGGCTCGTTGCGCTCGACACTCGCGCCCCCAGACGCGGCACTCGACAGAGCGCTCTCCACCGCCGTCACAAACTCATGCGAGATCGCCTGGGCCTGGGCCTGCGATATGTTGTTGTTGCTGGAACTGCTGCCGCACCCTCCGCACAATGCCATCAGCCATGCGATCGTCACCGCCCTGCACCGAGCCTCCAACTTTTTCGTCCGCATCATGGCAACCTCCCTGAACCACGAGGACCACGGATAGTTATCGTATACCGGAAGCCCATCCGGCTGTTTAACCCACCCAGAATGCTTGTGCAACGGTTTGCACCGTCTGCGCGGCAGTTACCAGTGCGGCACTTGACAGCCGTGTGGGAACGAGCGCTGAATATGGCGTTCGCGGAAAAATTCCAGCCGAAGATTTCCACACAACAAAAAAATTTGTGCTAGTATGCCGATCTGGCCCTGCTTTTGAAAAAATGTTCGGTTTTGTTTGTACCAGCGCAACGTAACGACAAGCAACAACCCGCAGTCAACTGACGGAAGCTACTTCGTAAAGCGGCATTTTTGGTAGAACAGGCGCTCTCAAACCAGCCGCCGGGGCGCCACGGCGAGCATTTCAAACTATGTCAGTTCCGAGCACAACTCTTTCCCCGAATCCGTGGGCGCGCATTCTGGATGCATTGGAAAAAAAGATCAACCGCCACTCCTACGACACCTGGCTGAAACCCACCCGTTTCAGCCACGCCAGCGGAGGGGTTTTGTTCGTGCGGGTGCCGACGGTTGAGTTCCGCCACGCCGGCGACAAGTACGCCGACCTGATCCAGGAAGCCATCGACAATCTGGGCCTGGGCTTCAACGACGTGAAGTTTGTGACCCCGGAGGACGATCCGGCGGCAACCACAGTGCGGCATGATGGCGGCCTCTCCGCCCTAGCTCCCACCGCCGGCCCGTCGCAAAGCCGCTTTGACTGGGATGGCGCCGCCCAGCTCAACCCTCGCTACACCTTCGACGCCTTTGTGATTGGCAGCGGCAACCAGTTTGCTCATGCTGCCTGCCAGGCGGTTGCGGAACGTCCGTCCAAGGCCTACAACCCGCTGTTCCTCTACGGCGGCGTGGGTATGGGCAAGACGCACCTGATGCAGGCCATCGGACACGAGATTAAGCGGCGTATGCCGCTGGCAGCCATCTGCTACGTATCCAGCGAGAAGTTCACCAACGACATGATTAACTCGCTGCGCTACGACAAGATGACCAGCTTCCGCGACAAGTTCCGTAATGTGGACGTGTTGCTCATTGATGACATCCAGTTTCTGGCGCAGAAAGAGCGCACGCAGGAAGAGTTCTTTCATACCTTCAATGCGTTGCACGAGTCCATGAAACAGATTGTGATCGCCAGCGACCGCTCACCCAAGGAATTGGCTGAGATTGAAGATCGGCTGCGTAGCCGCTTCGAGTGGGGACTGATTGCTGATATTCAGCCGCCCGATCTCGAGACCAAGGTCGCCATCCTGCAGAAAAAAGCGGAGCAGGAAAAAGTCACTCTACCTACCGATGTAGCGCTCTACGTTGCGTCCAACATCCGATCCAATGTCCGCGAACTCGAAGGAGCGCTGATTCGCCTCGTTGCCCACTCATCACTCATCGGCGCGGAGATTACCCTGCCCTATGCGCAGCAGGTTCTGAAGAACTTCATTGATTCGCAGGCCCGTAAAGTCACCATCGAGTCCATTCAGAAGATGGTTGCCGAGCAGTTCGGCCTGCGCCTGGTCGAGATCAAGGCTAAGAATAATTCGCGGGCGATTGTCTATCCCCGCCAGATTGCCATGTATCTGGCCAAGCATCTGACGGAGGCATCCCTGCCGGAAATCGGACGTCAATTTGGCGGTAAGCATCACACTACTGTGCTGCACTCGGTCGAGAAGATCGAGGAGGCCCGCAAGAACGACAAGGATTTGAACAGGCTGGTCAACAAATTGACCGAGCAATTAGGCGGATAAAATCAGGCGGCACACAACTTTTCCACCGAACCGTCTGGTCTTCCTTACGCAGCCGATGTGAACCGGATGTGGAAGTTGTGCAAGGAACGGCGAAATTTAGATGGCGGGAAAAGTTACAGTTGCTGCTCCGCGGCGCACAGGGCTGATTTCGAACATCAGGGCTTAAGTAGAAACCCCATGAAACAAAACTGTTAGCTCGGTTTTCCACTTCTGCAGAGGGCCTGCTGTTACTGCTGGTTTTATAGGTTTTGATTTTGATATAAGGGTAAGAACCGAAGTAGCAGGAAGTTGCAGGGGAGATGGAGTCTATGCCGGTGGAAGCCGCTGTTGCCACGGGGACAATGGAAATCACAGTCACTAAGTTTGAACTGCTACGGGAATTGACTGCGACGCAGGGAGTAGTCGAGCGCAAAACCACGATTCCAATCCTTTCCAACTATTTATTTGAGACAAGTGGCGATCGGCTGTCGCTGACTGCCACCGATCTGGATCTCAGCCTGCGTACCTCGTGCAACGCCAAGGTCAAGAAAGAAGGATCGTGCACCGTTCCGGCCCGGAAACTTCATGACTATGTGAAACTGCTCCCTGATGCCGACATCACCATTAAGCTGCTGGAAAATCATTGGGTCAGCATTCGTTGTGGCCGCTCCAACACCAAGATGGTGGGGATGGCAAAATCGAACTTTCCCAGCCTGCCTGCATTTCCCAGTGCAGGAGTAGTGACCATACCGGCGCAGGTACTGCGCGGGCTGATTGCGCGCACAGGATTCGCCATTTCCAGCGAGGAATCGCGCTATACACTGAACGGCGCGCTGATGCTGTTGAAGCCTGAATCCATCACCATGGTCGCAACCGATGGCCATCGTCTGGCTCACTGCGAGCGCGGCGGCGGCAAGTTTGAGGGCGTCTCGGGCGAGATGAAAACCCTGGTGCCAAAGAAGGCGATGGACGAACTGAAGTCGCTCCTCGACTCTACCGATGCCGAGACCATCGAGTTCGCCAAGGACGAATCTACTCTGTTCTTCCGTATCGGATCGCGCCTGCTGACTTCGCGCCAGCTCACCGGCCAATTCCCCAATTACGAAGCTGTCTTGCCCAAAGACAACACCAAGATCGTGCCCCTGAACGCCGACGAATTAAATGCCGCAATCCTGCGCGTTGCCCAGTTCGCCGACGAGCGCTCCCGCGCCGTCCGCCTGCGTCTGGAAAAGGGCGAGGTAAAAATTTCGGCGTCGTCGACCGAAGCTGGCGAGTCAGAAGATTCGCTCGAAGCCGCCTACACCGGCGAACCCCTCACCATCGGCTTCAATGCTGCTTATCTGGTAGAGTTCCTCAAAGCCGCCGGCACCGCCGAAGTGCGGCTGGAGTTGAAGGATCCTCAGTCCGCCGGCCAGCTCCGCCCCGCCGAAGGCGATGACTACAAGTACCGCTACATCGTCATGCCGATGCGGATTTGACGCAGTGTCCCCCTAGACACCCTTGCTTGCTCACTTGCCCCAGAGGTTGGGGTCAAATCCTTCTGGCGGCTCGACCCAGGGCGCTCCCGCCTCCTCTCGAATCTCCCAGGTACCACTGGGTCCATCGTAATTGAAAATCCAGCGCGCCAGAACGTCACGGCCAAGCAGACAATGGTACAGGAAGGGATATGTTGGGAGTTCGCAGCAAGAAACTTCTATGACCTCGATAGTGTTGAGACCGCAGCGTGGGAAGAGCAAGGAAGCGACGTAGACGTCCGCCTTAACGATCGCGCCAACTACTCGTAGATTTGCCTCGTTGATTTTCGAGAGGCCAACTCTCTGAACAGCCTCGGGCGACAGGACGGTCCGTTGTGCGCCAGTGTCTATCAGAGCGTCCGTTTCGGTAAAACGCGCACCGCTGGCCGGCGAAGCCTGACCTCCCGCTGAGCTCAAGATCGGATGTCCTATCTTGATTTTCAGCCGAGGTCCGTGGAGCTTAAGGTCGCGGGCATTGTGACTTGGTGAGCGGTAGGTCGTCACGGCTAAAGTACAAAGAAGACCGGCTCATGTTCGAGGACCTGCTTGACCAGGAAATCGGTGCTTATTCCATAGCTAGCCGCACCGGCCCGATATGCTGCCTCAAAGTTGGGGAAGAATCCTAGGGGCTTATTTTCCTTGATGACTACGTATTGGCCCGCTTTGTGCGCAAGCCACTCCGCCTTGTGTTGGGAGAAGTATTCGAGCTCAACCGCCAAGCGGGCCTGCTGATTCGCAGCCATTCCAGCCTCCAAGACACCCGCCCACGCAGTTTAGATGACAACCCGCGGCATTCGGTGTATCGTTGTGCTTCTTAAAACGCAAGCTTTTTAAGAAGCATACTGCGCTCCGGGCCGAAGTTAGTCAAGCACTTTATGAAGCGAACCGACGAAGATCAACAGTTCGGAGCCGAGTTCGCAAAACGGCTGAGGCCTTTGTACGCACAGGCGCTCGCGGACGGACAAACCGAAAAAGAGTTCGCCCGGCGCTTGGGAGTAGACAGAGGCGGCCTCCAGCGGTACCTGAAAAAACACGCGATGCCGAGTTTCCAGACGATCGTGCGGGCCTACCGGGAATTCGGAATCGCAATCCCCTACGCTGGCACTGAGACTGGGCCGCTCGTCTCGGGGAAGGGCAGGCGGCGCCGGAAGACTTCAGAATTGCAGATGGATCTTCCACTCACGATAGAAGCTCCCCAGGGTGAAATAGACGTCGTGATCAAGAAGAAGAGCTCGCAGAGAATCAGATTGCAGCTTCGGGCTCTAAAGCTGGGCTGATTCTTCTTGCGCGGGCCAGCGGCACATCCGCTCTCTGCAAATTCCTGTAGCCTCGCAGCGCGCCAGCGGAGTACACTGCCCTGTTTCGACAATTTTTCAACGGAGGTAGTGCGTCATGACGCTCCGTTTCTCGGCAGTCTTCATCCTTCTGGCAATACTCGTCGGATGCTCCACGAACCAACCCACAAGCAATAGCACTGAGGGAACGGCGGCATCGCAACCGGCAGTCAAGCAACCAGTCCTTTACACGGCCAAGGACTGCTTCAGCAGCATGGTGAACCTGGCGCAGCGCTGGGATCCCGGCGCCATGCCCTTTCACATGGAATCGGAACTGAACGCAGATGCCACCGGTCAGGATGGTAAGGCCACGGTCTGGCGCGGGTACTTTGCCTCCCGCACCCGAGGGACGATGAAGATTATTACCTGCTCCGGCAGTTACCTGCCCTCGTCTCCAGCCCGTGGCTTCACTGACGCTCCCGAGACGCCCTATGCTCCGAGCATTCCCGCGCTCATGTTCGACCCATCGTATCTTCTGACCGACTCGGACAAGGCCTTCGCCGCAACCCTCGACCACGGCGGCGCACCCCTGATCAAGAAAGACCCGAAGCAACCCGTCATTTATTCCCTCGACTGGGAGCCGAAGAAAAAACAACTCCAGTGGTTGGTAATCTACGGTAAAACCATGGCCGACAGGCAGGGTCTAGCAGTGGTAGACGCGAGGACCGGGGCATTCGTCGGCGCGAAGTAGCCTTTAGCCGAAGACCGATTGGATACGGCGCCCCGTGCTCTCAGCGCGACGGTGAGTCACGCCACGCCTGGCGGGGCTTGACCTCCCAACCTTGCTGTCTTACATTACCCTCCAATTCAGTTTCAGAGGAGTGTTGTCATGCTCGACGGTTTTAAGAAATTCATCCTGCGCGGAAATGTGGTGGATATGGCGGTGGGCGTGGTGATTGGCGCGGCATTTGGCGGCGTGGTCACGGCTCTGACCAAAGACTTGCTGACCCCGCTGATCGCAGCAGTAGTGGGCAAGCCAGATTTCTCTGCCCTCCACTTCACCATTAACGGAACCCTGTTTCCCATAGGCGACTTCATCAATACCTGCGTGTCGTTTCTGCTCATCGCCGCTGCCATCTACTTCTTTGTGGTGACCCCGGTGAACGCGCTGGTGGCGCGCATGCATCGGGGTGAGGTGCCACCGGATCCGACGACAAAGAAGTGTCCGGAATGCCTGAGCGAGATTCCCATCGACGCGCGCCGCTGCGCCCACTGTGCCCAGCCCCAGGTGGGAAAGGCAGCGTAGGATGTGAATCGCCGACCGATCGTCGGCCTGCTGTTCGCGATGCTGTTTCCGTCCACGAGCCGCGGACTCGCGTAAGATTGCAGTATGTGTGCTGGCGGTCTGCGGCTCTTCAGTCTGGCCTTGATGGTGCTCGCTGCGTGTCGAGTGCCGGCATATCCTCAGTCCTCGCCCTCGTCCACCTCCAGACCCTCCCATCCGTCACAGAGTGTGCAAGGGATATCGCACGCAGATGCCGGGATTGACCCTGGTTTGCTGATCAACGGCCTCTATCGCAACAAGACTCTGGGGTTCACCTGCAAGATTCCCGACGGTTGGGTTCTGCGCACCGATGAAATGAATGCCCGCGATGAGAACTCAGATCAGCCGCCGGCCGCCGACAAAACCAGCAACGAATCCCAACCGCCGGCAACTCAGAAGAACCCGCAGACTTCCCCAAATCGGGCCCAAAACGCCGGCGCGCGCGTGCTGCTGGCGGCCTTTTCCCGGCCGCCCCAGGTGCGCGGCCAGGAGGTAAATGCGTCCATCGTAATCGCGGCCGAGCCGGTGGCGACCTATCCCGGCCTGACCGACGCGCTGCAGTATCTCAGCCTTCTGACCGAGGTAGCTCAGGCGCAAGGCTTTACCCTGGACGAAGACCCGTACGAGATCGCCATCGGAACCCAGAAGTTGGTGCGCGCCGACTCTCACAAGGACGTGGGAACGCGGGTCATGCGCCAGTCCACGCTCGCCATGCTGCAGCACGGCTATGCCGTCTCGCTCACGGTAATTGCGGGAACGGACGACGACCTCGAAGCGCTAATCGACGGCCTGGATTTCGCCACCACCAGGAAATAGGGAAGGACCACCGGAACATCTTCAGAAGTTGTCATTACTCCAGCGGCTCTGGATGCAGGCTCAGGTCCTTGTCCCCGCGCGCTTTCTTCTCAGCGTACTTCTTCATCCAGGCTTCCCAGCTCTTGCCCGCGGCCGTGTCGCGCCCAGTGAACGCCACGGCGCCGATATCGGCGTAGGAAATCGAAATCTTGTCGTTCGAATTTTTCGGGTAGAGGCGGACGAGAGAATCCTTCAGAGTCGCCGCGGAGCGCCGGTCGAACAGGTAGCCTTCAATTTTCGATCCGTCTTTGCGGGTGATGGTCACATCGCCGCGATAGTCGAAAGCTTTTTCGAGCGCCAGCCGAAGTTCTTCCTCGCTCGTCAGCGCGGGAATCCAGCCTTCCAGTTGTTCGCGCGCCGCGCCGGGAGCTACTTCGAGCGAGTCGGGATTCGCCGCATTCGCATGCGGCGGCGTGGCCTGCGGCGATGCGTGATCGATATGGCCGGCTTCTTTGCCTGTCATCTTGGGAGGACTCCGATCAACCTGGCCTCTTGTCATCCTGAGCGAAGTTGCTGTCCGCGGAGCGGGCGGCAACGCAGTCGAAGGACCTCGTGCTCGCAAATGCCACCGGCAGCTTATCAGCGAATCTCTGCCTCACGCGCCGCTCTTACGCCCGTGTCTCCTGCAGCCTCTCGCTCGTTGTCGCGATCTGCACCAGCGGATGCACCGGCGTCTGCGGCTCTTCCAGCAGGCGCAGCGCTTCGTCATCGCGGTAACCTGAGAACAACGTGGCTTTCACCGTGGCCAGGAATCCGCCCAGAGAACTGAACGTCGCGTTCACCGCTGAAGCCTCGTACCCGCTGTGCACCATGCAATTCGCGCACGCCGGGTTGCCCGACTCCGTTCCGTACCGGCTCCATTCCGTCGTCGCCAGCAACTTCGCAAATGTCTCGGCGTAGCCGTCCTGCAACAGGTAGCATGGCTTCTGCCAGCCGAACACGTTATAGGTCGGCATGCCCCAGGGCGTGCAGGGATAAGCCCTCTTCCCCATCAGAAATTCGAGAAACAGCGGCGACAGATTGAACTGCCAGTTCTTCTTGCGGTTCGACAGGATGCCGCGAAACATCCGGCGCGTCCGCGCCCGCCCCAGGAAATGTTTCTGATCGGGCGCCTTGTCGTAGGAGTAGCCGGGCGAGAGCATCATGCCCTCCACTCCCAGTTCCATCATCTCGTCAAAAAATGCGCGCACCGACTTGGGGTTCGCCCCGTCGAACAGCGTTGTGTTGGTGGTCACGCGAAATCCGCGCGCCAGCGCCTCGCGGATCGCGTCCACGGCAATGTCATATCCCCCTTCGCGGCAGACGGCGAGATCGTGTTCTTCCCGCTGGCCGTCCAGATGCACGCTGAAGGTCAAATACTTGCTCGGCTGGAAAAGATGAATTTTCTCTTTCAGGAGAAGCGCATTGGTGCACAGGTAAATGTACTTCTTGCGCGCGACCAGTCCCTCGACGATCTCCCCGATTTGAGGATGCATCAGCGGCTCGCCGCCCGGGATCGACACCATGGGCGCGCCGCACTCATCGACCGCCCGGAAGCATTCCTCCGGCGAGAGATCCTTTTTCAGGATGTGGGCCGGATACTGAATCTTGCCGCATCCCGCGCAGGCCAGGTTGCAGCGGAACAATGGCTCGAGCATCAGCACCAGCGGATACTGCTTGCGCCCCGCGAGCTTCTGGCGAACCACATAGCTCGCCACCGTCCACATTTGTGATACTGGAACCGGCATGATAGGTCAGTAACCCCTTCGTTCGATTCTATCAGGGTCGCCGCTGCCCTGCCCCTTCCCTGACGCGGCGGCGCCCAGAGAAAGCCTCGCTAAGTCAGTTTTGTCATTCCGAGCGAAGTCGAGGAACCTGCTTTTGTCTTTTTTGGACCCAATCAAAGCCTGCTTAGGTCCAACCTGGGTCGTTCCTTTTGGGGGTGTCATCCTGAGCGAAGCCGTTCTTCAGGCGGAGCGAAGGATCTTGCCCGGGGCGGCGGCGCAGCACTGGAAGGCCCAACCGTGTCTGCCACAACCATCAAATCGACAACCACCCATCAACCGCCTACAATCTCTCCATGAGCAGCTTGGGCCAACCAGCTCCAGTTGTCGAGGAACGCGATTCCAGCCGCGTGATTATCGTCATCGCGGTCGTTGGAGTCATCGTGGTCATGCTCGCGATTGCCCTACTGCTGCGCGAGCCACCGAAGGCCGCGAAAGTCGTCCCGCCCTATGCCGCCAGCCTCAAGTTATCCGATTTCAAGATGAGCGCCGCCGAAAACTTCATCGGTGCGACCGTCACTTATTTCGACGGCAAAATTACCAACACCAGCGACAAGACCGTCACCCGCGTCCTGGTGGAGGTTATTTTCCAGGACGACTTGGGGCAGGTCGCACTGCGCGACGAAGTGCCGCTGCGCCTGCTCCGGGAAACTGGCCCGTACACCGAACCCGTGGATCTCAGCGTGGTGCCGCTCGCGCCCGGCCAGATCCAACCTTTCCGTCTGACCTTCGACCATATCTCGGCGCAGTGGAACCGCCAGTATCCGGAGATACGCGTGACCGATGTAACTGTGAAGTGACGATCAGCAACGGCCGAGTGTGAATCACGTCTTTTTCAATCGCAATTCGTCAATTGGAAATCTCAAATCCTCTACAATGGCCTCGTGCCCGAAACCAAACCATTCCGTCTGACGGAGTCGGTGAAAGCTGCTGGTTGAGCGTCCAAGCTGAGTCCAGCGGCGCTGGACAAGGTGCTTGGGAAATTAGCCCGGCAACACGACCCGAACGTTCTGGTCGGCTTCGATCACGCCGACGACGCCGGCGTGTATCAAATCGGGCCCGACCAGGCGCTGGTGCAAACCGTCGATTTCTTCACGCCCATCGTCGACGATCCTTACACCTTCGGCCAGATCGCCGCCACCAACGCGTTGAGTGACGTCTACGCCATGGGTGGCAAGCCGCTCACTTCGCTCGCACTCGTCTGCTTTCCCGACAAAGCCGACCTCGCGATTCTTGAGCGCATTCTCGCGGGCGGCTTGTCGAAGATGGTCGAAGCCGGATGTACCGTCATTGGCGGCCACAGCATCCGCGACGAAGAAACCAAGTTCGGATACTCAGTCACCGGAGTCATTCATCCCAGCCAGGTTATGACCAATGCGGGTGCCAAACCTGGTGACGCGCTGCTGCTCACCAAGGCGCTTGGCACAGGCGTGATCTCGACCGCGATCAAGAAAGGCAAAGCCGAGCCCGCCTGGATTGAAGCCGCCGTGCGCTCCATGACGACTTTGAACAAGCGGTCCGCTGAAATCATTACCGGGAACCATGTGGGACCGGGTCTTGGACCCGGTCAGGTCGAGCAAAGGTCGACGGGCGACAGCAGTCGTTCTTTTGCCGTCCACGCCATGACCGACGTTACCGGCTTCGGTCTGATCGGCCACGCCCGCGAAATGCTGCTGGCCTCCGAAGTCTCGATCCGCATTTCCGCCGGCAGCATTCCTCTGCTGGACGGCGCACTCGATTGCGTGCGCGCCGGCTATGTCCCGGGCGGACTGAAGAACAACCGCGATTTCGCCGAGTGCCTGGTGGAATACGACAAAGGTATTCCAGACGACATCCGCGCACTCCTGTTCGATCCCCAAACTGCCGGCGGATTGCTGATCTCGGTCGCGGCGGATGACTCACCTCGGCTTACTCAAGCCCTGAGCGCTTCTGGCGTTGCCGTCGTCAAGATCGGCACAGTCCTTCCCGCCGGCAAACCATCGATTTTCGTTACCAAGTAGCTTGTCCTCACTCCCTTCGGCGATTTGTACCCCGGTAACCTGCCTTAGCCGATTTCCGGGTGCTACTTTCGCCAAGACCACCAGCCGCGAACTTCCCCGCCTACGGCTGGAACTCTGCTATGGAGGTGTCTATGTCCGCTGCCGGTACTGCCGTCGCGCCTGCGCAACCAACCCCAGTAAATCAGGCTCTTCTGGCACAGAAGATGAGGCTCGAAAGCCAGATGCGCCGGGGCGCAGGATGGCTCATGGCCGTCGCTATATTCTCCATCGTCAATTCCGCCCTAAGCTTCTTCGACGCCAACTTGCACTTCATCGTGGGCCTGGGCGTGACCCAGATCGCCGACGGAATTGGCAAGGCCGGCGGAGCTGCGGGCAGCGTCGCCGGCTTCGTGGTGAGCCTGATTGCGGCCGGTGTCTTTGTTCTCTTCTGGAAATTTGCTCGGGCAGGGCAGCGCTGGGCGTTCCTCACGGCGATGATCCTCTACGCCTTGGATGGACTGATTTTCCTGGGCTTCGGACTGTGGCTGGACTTCGGCTTTCACGCCTTCGCCCTGTACTGCATGTATAAGGGCTTGAGCGCGCTTAGCGCTCTAAACCAGCTCAACCAGCAGCCCGCCAGTTTAGCCACCGGTCAGACCGTCATCCGCTAGACCGGCGCTGGATGCGTCGTGGCGAAGCAGAGGCAAATCTCTGCCCTCATGATGTGAGGCTTGAACGTCACCCGAAAGCCTGGTCGTGCGGGCGGACCAGTTCCCAGATGTGCGCCAGGTGGTGGTCGTCGTGTTCGGCAACGAAATACAAATGATCCACCAGCCGCATGGGCGTCTTCATTCGAGGGTGGAGCAGAGTGCGCCCGAATAGCGTCGGATCGACGGTGTCGGTACGATTCAGGAGCTCCATCCTGGCTTTGCGGAAATCAGCAAGAATCTGATTCGCTGGCCGCCGGTTATGGCCGGCCTCGTGGGTCTTGCGATTCTGCAGATCGGCGACGGTGAGCTCTGTGCTGCCGGTGATGAAGTCTTCCACCCGAGCCATCCATAGCGGCTCAACATCGAGCAGATGTCCGGCGTGTTCCTGAGCCGACCACTTCTGGTCCTCTTTCTTCACCACAATTTCGTGAGAGCAGCCGCGCAAGACTTCTTCCAGTCGCGCGGGGGTCCCACGCAGACGTGCCGCCAGGTTGGGATAGACCTCGACGGGAAACGAGAACTCGAACTTGCGTTCAAACCAGGCGGGTACGCGGGTCATGGATCTCCTTTGCTGCGTGCGCTCGAATCAGGTGCTTAAGTCGAGAGATGCCGGAAGGGAGCAGCGCGACTCATATCTGGAAGAAAATGTTGGAGCTGGCGCAGTTGGGTTGAACGAAGAAGACTTGCGCCGGATCAATCAAGGGTTTCCGCCGGCTGCGCTGCTCACCGGCGCTTCGCGCCGGAGGAGGACCCTTCGACTTCGCTCAGGGCAGGCTTGGCATCTGCCCCTACACAAGCATTACTGAATCAGCGTCCCTCCGTTGCCGCCGTTCCCTTCCTCTTCTGGCGCAATCACTACCGCCGCGGCGACCTTGTCGCCCGGCTCCATTTGCAGCAACCGGACGCCCTGCGCGACCCGTCCCGACTCGCGAATCGTGGTCGAATCCATGCGGATGATCTTGCCGTAATGGCTGATCAGCATGACCTGGGAAGTCTCGTCCACCTGCGCGATGCCCACCACTTTGCCCACGCGCTCGGTGGTCTTGACGTTGATCACGCCTTTTCCGCCGCGGTTGGTGAGCCGGTATTCGTCGGCGGGCGTGCGCTTGCCGAATCCGTTTTCCGTGACCGAGAGGATGAGTGAGCCCTTTACCGCTTCGTCAACCGCTTCCGCTTCGGCAGCGCCCTCGGCCGCCGGTTTCGCCGGCGCCGCCGCCCCGGGCTTGGGCGTCGTGGCCATGCCCACCACGTAATCTTTGTCTTCCAGATCAATGCCCCAAACCCCGTAAGCAGCGCGGCCCATCGGACGCACGTGGCTCTCGTCGAAGCGCACCGCCATGCCTTCATGCGAGGCCAGGAAAACGATCTGCTCGCCGTCGGTGACGCGCGCGGCCACCAGTTCGTCGCCCTTCTCGATGCCGATCGCGTTGATCCCATTCGAACGTACGTGCATGAACTCGCGCAACTCCGACTTTTTCACCAGGCCGTTGCGCGTGGCAAAAAAGATGTACTTCTTCTCCTCCTCCAGATTGCGGACGGCGACTACCGTCTTCAACGTTTCCCCGGGCTGCAGCCCGACCAGGTTGCCGATGTGCTTGCCTTTGCCGGCGGCGCTGACGTCGGGAATTTCGTAAACCTTCAGCCAGTACACCCGCCCGTTGTTGGTGAAGATCAGAATGTAGGCGTGGGTCGAGACACTGAACAGATGCTCGACGAAATCCTCATCGCGCGTCTTCATGCCGGTGCGGCCCGTGCCTCCGCGACGCTGCATGCGGTAGGTGGAAATGGGCGTGCGCTTCAAATAGCCGGAGTGGCTCACCGTGACCGCGACCTGCTCGTCGGCGATCAGGTCTTCCAGCACGATTTCCGCCGCCTCGTCTTCAATGCGCGTCCGGCGCTCGTCACCGTAAAGCTTCTTCACTTCTTCCAGCTCTTTGACGATCACGCTGCGCAACTTTTTCTCGGAAGCCAGGATGGATTCGTATTCGGCAATGTTCTCGCGGACGTCCTTCAACTCGTTGGCAATCTCGTCGATGGAGAGCCGGGTCAGCCGGTGCAACTGCAATTCGAGAATCGCGTCGGCCTGCTTCGCGGTGAACGGCTTTTCCGGATCGAGCTTGGGCGCGCGGCCGGTGGTGTTGATGTCGATCTTCTTGCCGCCGAAGTAGGCGATCAAGTTGTCGCGGGCGTCGGCGCGGTTAGCGCTGCCGCGGATGATGGTGATCACGTTGTCGAGATGATCAAGCGCGAGCCGGTAGCCTTCCAGAATGTGCTCGCGGTCTTTGGCCTTGGCCAGCAGGTAGGCGGTGCGGCGGCGGACCACGTCGACGCGGTGCTCGATGAAGTATTTGATGGCCTGCACCAGGCCCATTTCGCGGGGCTGTCCGTTCACCACCGCCAGCAGAATCATGGAGAAGCCCTGCTGCATTTCCGTGTGCTTGAAGAGCTGGTTCAGCACAATCTGGGGCTCAGCTCCGCGCTTGAGTTCGATCACGATGCGCATGCCATCGCGATCGCTCTCGTCGCGCACGTCGGAAATGTCCTCGATCTCTTTGTCGTTGACCAGCGCCGCAATGCGCTTGATCAGGATGGCCTTGTTCACCTGATAAGGAATTTCGGTGACGATGATGGCCTGGCGTTCTTTGGTGAGATTTTCGATGGCGGCGGCGGCGCGCATCATGAAGCGCCCGCGGCCGTTGGTGTAAGCATCTTTGATCCCGCTCTTTCCGTGAATGATGCCGGCGGTCGGGAAGTCGGGGCCTTGCACGAACTGCAGAATTTCGTCGAGACTCGCGTTCGGATTGTTGACCAGCGTGATGGTCGCATCGACGATCTCGGTCAGATTGTGCGGCGGAATCTTTGTGGCCATGCCGACGGCGATTCCATCGGAGCCGTTGATCAGAAGATTCGGAATGCGCGCCGGCAACACATCCGGCTCGACTTCGCTGCCGTCGTAGTTGGGATGGAAGTCGACGG
>Ga0187781_10002204_pt1 | contig 14890 bp, 14 predicted proteins | sample 0715_SJ02_MP02_2_FD_132447 | JGI IMG/M metagenome (GOLD analysis project Ga0187781, IMG submission 132447) | Tropical peat soil microbial communities from peatlands in Department of Meta, Colombia - 0715_SJ02_MP02_20_MG | ecosystem: Environmental > Terrestrial > Soil > Wetlands > Peat | place...
GGAGATCGATGATGTAGATGCCGTTGCGTTCGGTGAAGATGTAGCGCTTCATCTTCGGGTTCCAGCGCCTGGTCTGGTGCCCGAAATGGACACCGCTTTCCAGAAGCTGCTTCATGGTGACGACCTGAGCCACTGGCACGGTCCCTTCCTTCGTGCGCTGCTGGTGCGTTCCGCGTGGCAGCGCTGCTCGGTTGCTTCCTGGTGCCCGCGGGAAAACGCGCCAGCGGCCGACCTGGCGGCCGGCGGACCGAGCGGCGCGTCCTGCCGGGTTCTATGTCTCCCCCCGGACAGCAAGCGGGCACGCGATTTAGCCGCCGAGCGCGCGCCGACCCGGCGCGGCTACGACGACCGTCATCAAGGATACTTGACGTTTCGGCGCGACCGGGCCCGCGGCCCGAGACGGGGGGAGCCTCCGGCTCGGGGATGGCTCGAGACTGGGCAGAACCTCAGGCTCGGGGGTGGGCCTGGCGGTAGCTGGATTTGAGGCGCTCGATCGAGACGTGGGTGTAGATCTGGGTCGTGGCGGGCGAGGAGTGGCCGAGGATCTCCTGCACGCAGCGCAGGTCGGCACCACCTTCGAGCATGTGAGTGGCAGCGCTGTGGCGCATGCCGTGCGGGCCGACCTCGCGGGTCGCTCCCCCCTCGCGCACGCGCTGGTGCACGATCCGGCGGGCCGTGCGCGGGTCCAGCCGGCCGCCGCGCACGCCTAGGAACAGGGCCGGCCCGCTGCTCGTGGTGGCCAGGGCGGGGCGGCCTTTGTCGAGCCAGCGGGTGACCGCGCGGAGGGCGGGCACGCCGACCGGGACGGTGCGTTCCTTGTTCCCCTTGCCGCGGACCCGGACGGTCCGGCGGGCGTAGTCGAAGTTGTCCGGGGCCAGCCCGCACAGCTCGCTGACCCGGATGCCGGTCGCGTAGAGGAGTTCGAGCACCGCCGCGTCGCGCAGGGCGACCGCTGCCCGCAGTCTGGTCTCTGTCGCCCCGGCCCTGGCCGGTTCGGTCGCCTCCGTCTCGGTCGCCCCGGGCCTGGCCGGTACGGCCGCCTCGGTCGCGGTCGCCTCGGTCGCGGTCGCTTCGGCGTGGCGGGCGGCCGCGTCCAGGACGGCCCGCATCTCGTCGTGGCGAAGCACGTGGGGCAGAGTACGGCGGGTCTTCAGCGTCCCCAGCTGCGGGCCGGGGTCGGTGACCAGCCAACCGCGGCCGTGCGCGAAGGCGGTGAAGGCCCGCGCCGCCGCGCCGCGCCGGGCCAGCGTGGTGCGCGCCGCTCCGGAGGCGTGCTGGCGGGCCAGCCAGCCACGCAGGTGAGTCGCGGTGAGGGCGTCGGGTGCCTGGACACCGGCGCGGTGCGCGTGGTCGAGCAGCGAGCTCACGTCGCCGAGGTAGGCCCGGACGGTGTGCGGAGACAGCGAGCGTTCGGCGCGCAGGTGGCGCTCGAAGGCAGCGAGCGCTTCGACCATCCGGGGGGGCAGCGGGTCCGCGGCGTCGGCCATAGCGCCAGTGTGCACCCTTGACCGGCTCCCGAGCCGGAACGGCCAGGCGACACGGCAATCGCGAATGATTGCGCATGATCAAGCATGGTGAGAGCGCGGTCGCGGCCGGGTAGGGAGCGGTCAGCGGACGATCTCGACCAGGAGGACCCAGGCGTTATAGACGGCACCGGCGATCCCCAGCAAGGCGGCCGGCACCAGCCAGTACAGTCCGCCGCCCCAGCGCACCGTCAGCGACAGCCCGGCCAGGGTGCAGGGGACGGTGGCCAGGGCGGTGCTCGTCATCCGTGAGATGGTCCACAGCACGGGATCGTCGGGGTTCCGGCGCCGCTGGCGGAGCTGGCTCCGGACCGTGATCGCGAGCATCGGCACCGCGATGATCAGGATCTCGATGCCGACCAGTCGGACGCTCTGCGGGACGAGCGTGAGCGCGGCACTGGCCAGCACGAGCAGCAAGGTGGCCAGGGTCTCGGCGGCGCGGGCGGGAAGGAACTTGCCACCTTTGACGATCCGGTCCAGGTTGATGGAGACGGCGACGAACAGCAGCCCGGTCAGGGCCGCGGCGGCGGCGATGATCGCACTGAAGAACGGCTCCCAGTCAGCCAGGTCATAGCCTCGCATCACGCACACTTCCGTAGGAGGGCGGCTGGCCCGAGCACGAACGTTAACAGGCCGGCGGCGGCTGGCGCAGGCGCCAGCCGCGATCGCAGCGCTCGATGAAGCCGGCGCCGGCCAGCAGCCCGAGGCAGCGCAGCACCGTGTCCAGGTCCACGCTCGCCTCGGCCGCGATCGTCGAGGTCCCGGCGGCGCCGCGGGCGGGAAGCGCGTCCAGGACCCGGGCGCTGTCGGTGTCGAGCTCGTCACGTGAGGCCGCCCTCGAGGCCGCCGCGCTCGAGACCGCCGGGCCGGGGCGGCCAGGTGGGTCGGCGGTGCTCAGCGGGGAGAGCATCTCGATGATGTCGTCGGCGCGGGTGACGCAGGTGGCGCTCCACTCCCTGATGATCCGGTGGCATCCGGCCGACTGCGCGGAGGTCACCGGGCCGGGGACGGCCATCAGCGGCTTGCCCAGCTGGGCCGCGTGGCGGGCGGTGTTCAGCGCGCCGCTGCGCTCGCCCGCCTCCACGATCACGGTGCCGCAGGTCAGCGCCGCGATGGTCCGGTTGCGGACCAGGAACCGCCAGCGGGCAGGCTGACGTCCCGGCGGCCACTCGCTGATCACCAGACCCTGCTCGGCGATCTCGGCGAACAGGCCGGCGTGGCCCGCCGGGTAGGCGTAGTCGACGCCGCAGGCCAGGACCGCGATGGTGACGGCCCCGGTGGCCAGAGCGCCACGGTGGGCGGCGGCGTCGATGCCGTATGCCCCGCCCGAGACGATCACCCAGCCCCGCTCGCCGAGGTCGGCCGCGATCTCGCCGGCCACATGCGCGCCGTACCCGGTGGCGGCTCGGGCACCCACCATCGAGACCGAGCGCGGGCAGGCCAGGCGCAGGTCAGCGTGGCCCCGCAGCCACAGTGCGTACGGACGGGCCGGGCCGAGCTCGTCCAGTCCGCCAGGCCACTCGGCATCGGTGGGGCAGATCAACCGGATGCCGTCGCGGCAGGCGGCCGCGATGTGCTCGTCGTCGGGTAGCCAGGGCAGGCGGATCCGCCAGCGGCCGAGCGCCGACTCCAGGGCACGTCGACGAGCCGGGCTATCGTGGCACCCTGGGCCGATTCCGGGGAGCATGTCCGCCTTGATCGCGGCCAGCACCTCGGCGGGCTCGCAGATCTCCAGCAGGGCCCCGAGGACGGGATCGCCGGGCTCGGCCAGGTAGGTGAGCGCGGCCCTGGCCAGGGTCTGCGCACCGAGCCGCGCCGGATTCATCGCCGGGCTCCCAGCCGCGCCGGGGTCACCGCCGCACTCCGAGCCACAGGCCGAGTGCCGCGTGGCATTCGTCCTTCGCCGGACGCGGCCGACCGGCCAGGTCGGCGATGGTCCAGGCCACCCGGATGACCTTGACCACGCCGCGCGCGGTGATCTGGCCGCGCTCCAGCGAGCGTTCCACGACGGCCAGCGAGCCCGGCGCGGGCCGCCAGGTCCGGCGCAGCTCCGAGCCGGGAACCTCGCCGTTCAGGCGCCAGGGGGTGCCGCGCAACCGGTGGGCGGCCCGGTCCCGGGCCTGGGCCACCCGCAGAGCCACGGCCCGGCTGGACTCGGCGAAGTTGCGGTCGTTCAGCAGTTCCTTCCGGCCCACCGGCTCAAGCTCGATCTTCAGGTCCACCCGGTCGAGCAGCGGGCCCGAGATCCGGCCCAGGTACCGACGGCGGGTGGCCGGGCTGCAGCTACAGCCCTCGGCGGCGCCGATGACCCTCGCGCACGGGCAGGGGTTCGCGGCCAGGACCAGGGTGAACCTGGCCGGGAACGAGGTGGTGACCCCGGATCGGGCCACCACGACCTGGCCGGCTTCGAGCGGCTGGCGGAGCGCGTCCAATACGTCCCGGGCGAACTCCGGTGCTTCGTCGAGGAACAGGACGCCCCGGTGGGCCAGTGACGCCGAGCCGGGGCGGATGATCCCGCTGCCGCCGCCGACGATCGCTGCCTTGGTCGCGGTGTGGTGCGGGGCGAGGAAAGGCGGATCGGTGAGGAGCGGCACGTGCGGCGGCAGGGTTCCCGCGACCGAGTGAATGGATGTGACCTCCAGCGCAGCTTCCGGGTCCAGGCGCGGGAGGATGGTCGGGATGCGTTCGGCCAGCATCGTCTTGCCCGCGCCGGGCGGCCCGAGCAGAGACAGGTGATGCCCGCCCGCCGCGCTCACCTCGGCGGCGCGCCGGGCCATCGACTGGCCGAGCATCTCGGCGAGGTCGGGCGCCGGCACGGCGTTCGGGCTCGCGACCAGGCTGGCGGCCGGACGGTCCTGACCACGGTGGAACTCGGTGGCCGGAGGGTCGCCGCGCAGGCCCGGGGTGCCACGCAGCCAGTCCGTCACGGAGGCCAGGCTGGCGGCCGAGATGACGCGGATGCCCGGCACCAGGGCGGCCTCGGAGGCATTCTGCTCGGCCACCATGACCGTACCGAACCTGCCGTCCTCCGCCGCCGCGGCCACGGCGGGAAGCACACCGCGAACCGACCGCAGCCGTCCGTCCAGGCCCAGCTCGCCGAAGAACATCACCCCGTCCGACGCCGCCCGCGGCACCGTGCCCGCCGCGGTAAGCACCCCGACCGCGATGGCCAGGTCGAACCAGCTACCGCGCTTGGGCAGGCTGGCCGGGGAGAGCCCGACGGTGATCTTGCGCTGCGGCCATTGTTCGCGGCTGTTGGTGATGGCGGCGCGTATCCGGTCCCGCGCCTCCCGCAGCGCGGTGTCCGGCAGGCCGACCAGGATCATCCCGACCAGGCCGTTGGCGATGTCGACCTCGACCTCGATCACGTGGCCGGTCACGCCGACCAGGGCGACCGAGGCCGTACGGGCCAGCGGCACGGCTAGCCCACGCCCTTGACGTGCTCGATGGTGAATCCGCCGGTGCCCTCGTACAGCAGGCCGACCACGTCGATCCGGACCTGGTCGAAGCGGACGCCATGGGCGTTCAGCCACTGCACGGCCAGCCTGCGCAGCCGGGCCCGCTTGGCCCGGCTGACGGCTTCGAGCGGGCTGCCGTAGCGCGCCGACGTCCTGGACTTGACCTCGCACACGACCAGCACGTGACGTTCAACCGCCACGATGTCGATCTCGCCGTCCGCGCTGCGCCAGTTGCGGTCCAGGATCCGCAGTCCGTGCGATTCCAGGTACTCGGCCGCGGCCTGCTCGCCGGACTTGCCCAGCACGTCCTTGGCCCGCATGGCCATCACCTCCGGTTCCGACGATCGCCGGAGGCGGGGCGACCCGGAGCACGGCCTTCCCCGGGTGTGGGTAACTCCAGGGACGGCACCGCCAGGTGTGGATAACGAACCGTAAATGTCGGTGCCGGATGGTTAGATCCGTCAGGGCGGTTTCTACGTTCCAGTTCAGCGGCCGGATCTGGTTTCGGGTCGGATGGGACGCGGGATCATGACCGGCGCAGACGAATCGGCAGCGGGCCGACCGCGGCGCCGGGCGGGCCCAGGATCAGCTGGCCGAACCGCGGCTGTACGGGGGGCGTCCGTACGGCTGCTCCGGGCGCGGCCCGGCCTTCGCCGGCGGGACCTTGCGGTCCACCGCCCTGTGGCCGAGCTCGAACTCCTCGCCGTGGTGGGTCACGGGCAGCGGATCACCCTCGATCAGCTCGTACCTGACCCGGGTGCCCTTGATCATGACGCTCAGCTTCCGGCCCCGGTAGCGCATGCGGAACATCAGCCTCGAGATGCCGTCGGGCAGGCGGGGACTGAAGGCCAGCGGACCGTTTCCGGCGCGCATCCCGCCGAAGCCAGCCACCAGCGCCAACCACCCCCCGGCCAGCGAGGCCATGTGCACGCCGTCTGAGGTGTTGTGCTCCACGTCCCGCAGGTCCATGAGCGCGGCCTCGGCCAGGTAGTCGTGGGCGAGATCGAGCTGGCCGACCTCGGCGGCGATCACGGCCTGGGTGCACGCAGACAAGGAGGAATCGCGCACGGTGAGCGGCTCGTAGTAGGCGAAGTTGGCCGCCTTCTGCTCGGCGGTGAACGCCTCCGACCGCATGTACATGGCCAGCACCAGGTCCGCCTGCTTGACGACCTGCTTGCGGTACAGCTGGAAGTACGGGTAATGCAGCAGCAGCGGATACCCCTCCTCGGGGGTGTGCTTGAAGTCCCACCGGGCGTAGTGGGTGAACCCCTCGTGCTGCGGATGCACGCCCAGGCGCTCGTCGAATGGGATGTACATCGCGTTTGCCGCGTCGCGCCAGGACGCGGCCTCTTCGGTCGACACGCCGAGTCCCTCGGCCTCCGACGGCAGCCTGGCGCACGCGTCCGCGGCGCAGGCCAGGTTCCGCTGCGCCATCAGGTTGGTATAGATGTTGTTGTCCTTGATCGCGCTGTACTCGTCCGGGCCCGTCACGCCCTCGATCCGGAAGTGGCCCAGCGCGTCGTGCTGGCCGAGCGAGCGCCACAGCCGCGCGGTCTCGACCAGCAGCTCGAGCCCAACCTCCGTCTCGAACTTGGCGTCCTCGGTGGCGTCCAGGTAGCGGCTGACCGCGTCGGCGATGTCGGCGTTGATGTGGAATGCTGCCGTCCCCGCGGGCCAGTAGCCGGAGCACTCCTGGCCGCGGATCGTCCGCCACGGGAACGCGGCGCCGGCCAGGCCGAGGTCGGCGGCGTGCTGCCTGGCCTCGCTCAGCACCAGGTGCCGCCAGCGCAGGGCGTCGGCCGCGGCCGACGGCTGGGTGTACATGAGCACAGGCAAGACGAACGTCTCGGTGTCCCAGAACGTATGCCCGTCATAGCCGCTGCCGGTCAGTCCCTTGGCCGCGATCGGCCGGTACTCGGCCCGCGCGCCGGCCTGCAGGATATGGAACAGCCCGAAACGCACCGCCTGCTGGATCTCGGCGTCGCCGTCGACCTCAACGTCGGCGCCGTCCCAGAACTCATCGAGGTAGGCCCGCTGTTCGGCCAGCAGCCCGTCCCAGCCGGTCAGGTGGGCAGCGGCCAGCGCGCCGACGATCTGGTCGATCAGGGCAGGCCGGGACCGCTGGCTCGACCAGCCGTAGCCGACGTACTTCACGACGCGCAGTTGCTGGCCCAGGGCCAGCTCGGTGGCCACCGTGGACCGGCCCAGGTCCGGGTAGGACTCGGTGCGGCCGTTCATCTTGGCCGGGCAGCTGATCTCGTGGGACATCCCGGCCACCATCCGCAGCTGGCTGGCGCGCGTCCGGTGCACCAGCACAACCCGGGGCGGGGTCCCGTCGTAGGTCTGATGTTCCTCGCTGACCAGCGGGGACTCCAGGATGGCGGCCAGCCGGGGATCGTTGCCCCGCTTGGGCATCTCCTCGTTGGTGACGAGCTCGGACTGCAGCACCACCCGCAGCTTGGTGTCCACCGGCTCGACGGTGTAGCTGATGGCCGCGATCGCGCGCTGGGTCAGCGACACCATGCGCACCGAGGTCACCTTGATCCTGCCCCCGGCCGGGGAGGACCAGTCCACGGTCCGGGTCAGCGTGCCCGCCCGCAGGTCAAGTACGCGCTCGTGGGCGTGCAGGGTGCCGTACCTGATGTCGAACGGCTCGTCGTCGACCAGCAGCCTGATCACCTTGCCGTTGGTGACGTTGATGACAGTCTGGCCGCTGTCGGGGAACCCGTAGCCGGCCTCGGCGTAGGGCAGTGGCCGGACCTCGTACATGGAGTTGAGGTAGGTGCCAGGCAGCCCGTGCGGGTCGCCCTCATCCAGGTTGCCGCGCAGCCCGATGTGCCCGTTCGACAGGGCGAAGATCGACTCGCTCTGGGCGAGGAGGTCCAGGTTCAGTTCCTTCTCGACCAGCCGCCAGGGCTCGGTCCCGTACGCGGCCCGGTCGATCATCGGGTGCCCCCATCCTGGTCGAGAAGCTCCGACAGGTCCTTGACGACGATGTCGGCGCCGTGCTCCTTGAGCTCGGCCGCCTGGCCGACCCGGTCCACGCCGACCACCAGTGCGAAGTGGCCCGCGTGGCCCGCCGCCACGCCCGCCTGGGCGTCCTCGAAGACCACCGCGTGCGCCGCGGGCACTCCCAGCGCCTCGGCGGCGGCCAGGAAGGTGTCCGGCGCCGGCTTTCCGCGCAAGGCCCGCTGCTTGGCTATCACCCCGTCGATCCGGACGTCGAACAGTCCCTCGATGCCTGCGGACTTCAGCACCTGCACGGTATTGGCGCTGGCGGAGACGACCGCGGTACCGATTCCGCCTGTCCGCACCGCCTTGATGTAGGTGATGCTGCCCTCATACACCTGAACTCCCCCGGCGGCGATCTTCGCGAGGACCAGGGCGTTCTTGCGGTTGCTCAGCCCGTACAGGGTGGGCGACCCCGGGGGGTCGTCCGGCGTTCCCTCGGGGAGGTGGATACCGCGGGATTCCAGGAACGACCTGGTTCCGTCCAGCCGCGGCTTGCCGTCGACGTAGGCGTCGTACTCATGATGCGGGTCAAACGGGACGAACTCGGTCCCGGTACTCTGCGCGCGCTGGCGGAGGAACTCGTCGAACATCTCCTTCCACGCCGCCGCGTGCACCGTTGCGGTCTGGGTCACCACGCCGTCCATGTCGAACAGGCAGGCTGAAACCCCGTCGGGAAGCCCGAACATCCGTCCCTCCGCCGAAAGCTACGCCGGGAAGTCCGGCTTGTCCTCTGGCACCTCCAGGTCCGGCTTAGCCAGTTCCTCTATGTTGACGTCCTTGAAGGTGACCACACGCACATTCTTGACGAACCGGGCCGGGCGGTACATATCCCAGACCCACGCGTCTCGCATCGTAACCTCGAAGAAGACCTCACCGTTGTCACTTGACCGCACGTTCAGCTCGACGTCGTTGGTGAGATAGAAACGGCGCTCGGTCTCGACCACGTGCGTGAACAACCCGACTACGTCGCGGTACTCGCGATAGAGCTGAAGCTCCATCTCGGCCTCGTACTTCTCAAGGTCCTCCGCGCTCATGAGCTCATTCTCCTCTCGTTCTCCCCGAATGCACCCATCCGGCCAGCCGCGCCGGCGGTCACGGGTGTCATGGCGGCCGCGAGGTCCCTGGCATCGTCCGGGTCCACGGCGGCCATCAGTTCCATCGGGTCCACGGGGTCTAGCGGGTCCACCGGGGCGGCTGGGTCCGCCTGAATCGCCGCCCGGTTCACGTTCACGAATGAATACCGGTGCACCGGACATGGCCCGTGCTCGGTCAGGGCGCGTTCGTGCTCATCGGTGCTGTATCCCTTGTGCCGGTCGAAACCATACAAGGGATAACGTTCGTGCAGGTCCCGCATCATCCGGTCCCGGCTCACCTTGGCCACGACCGAGGCGGCGGCCACCGACGCGGTGACCCGGTCGCCCTTCCAGACCGCCAGAGCAGGCGCACCCAGGCCGCGGACGGGGAAGCCGTCGGTCAGCACGTAGCCTGGCCGGCATCGCAGCCCCGCGAACGCGCGGCGCATGCCGGCCAGGTTGCACACGTGCAGGCCCAGCGCGTCGATCTGGTCCGCGCCGATGACCACGACGTGCCAGTCCAGGGCCCAGCGGAGCACCTCGGCGTAGACGTCCTCCCGGGCCGCGGGCGAGAGCAGCTTGGAGTCGGCCAAGCCGCGCAAGCGCTTGATGCGGGCCGGGTCGAGGACCACGGCGGCCACCACCAGCGGCCCCGCGCACGCTCCCCGGCCGGCCTCGTCGATGCCCGCCACGGGCGTGAACCCGGCCCGGCCGAGCACGACCTCGTAGGCGCCAAGGCCCCCGTCGCGCCGCGGCGTATAGCCGGGGTACCTGGGATAAAGGCTCGGGCCGCCGACCAGGGCGCGGGCGGGACAGGCCAAGGGGTGAGGGTCGCTGGCGGCCAGCGCCCCGGGATCGCAGGTCATGACACTCCGCAGCGTACGCCAGTCAGCACGGTGGCGCGGCCGAGGAGTGTTAGGCAAAACCGGCTCGCCAGTGCAGGCCTTCTGGGCCCGCGCGAGCGGTCGGTGCAGGTGGCACGGCCAGCAAACTCAGCAGGTAATTTGCATAGCGTGAACTATTTGCATGAGACACAAGGTCTTAACGGGTCCTGCGGCGCCTGCTGACCCGCAGCCGGACCCGGCGCTGCAGCCAGGTCAGGGGGATGGCCCCGGCGAACCCGAGGGCCACCGGAATGGTCTGGCCGGTGGGCTCGGCTCGCACCGACAGCACGCCAGCGTCGACGGCGGACTCAGCGGCGGCGGACTGAGCGCCGCCCGCGGACGCCGCCGCGGCGTGCGAGCCGTTCAGGGCCGGCTGGGTGAAGGTGGCCGGGATGGGCAGGATCCGCCACCGGCTCGGCGGCCAGATGATGATGAAGGCCCGGCCGACCACTGCGCTCTCCGGGATCGTCCCGCCGCCGGGATCGCCCTGGTGGTCCCGGGAGTCATCGGAAAAGAACCGGTTATCGCCCATGACCCACAACCGCCCGGGCGGCACCACGATGTTGAACCTCGTCACGGACGGAGCCGAGCCGGGATACAGGTACGACTGCTCGTTTAGCGGAACGCCGTTGACGGTGACCCGCCCCTGCGCGTCGCAGCAGGCCACACGGTCACCGGGTATCCCGATGACTCGCTTAATGAGGATGTCTCCCGGGTGCCCGAAGCCGAACATGCTGGCAAAGCCGTCAGCGAACTGCTGGAAGACATTGCCGTTCACCGGCACCGTGCCCGGATCCCAGGAGCCGTCGCCGTTGAAGACCACGATGTCGCCGCGATGAATGTCGCGCAGGTGGTAGACGATCTTGTTGACCAGAACCCGGTCATTGATCTCGAGGGTATTCTCCATCGACCCGGACGGGATATAGAAGGCCTGGATCGCATAGGTCTTGATGATCACCGCGAGCAGGAGCGCGACCGCGACCAGGATGGGCAGCTCGCGCCAGAACGACCGTTGCCTGCGCTTGCGCTGGCCGCCGGCGCGCGGCGCGCCGGGACCGGGGGCCGACCCTGAATCCTCGCCCGAAGGCGATGCCGCGGTGGTGTTCATCTCCGGCCCCGGGGCGCCCTCGGAGTCTGCCTGCGCGCGGGCGCCCAGCTGCCCGTCAGCCTGCGCGTTCGCGGCGCTGGCGGCTGCTGTCTGCGAGTCTGAGCCCGATCTGACCGTGGATCCGGAGTCCCGTGCTTCCGATGCGGCACTGTCCTGCGGACCGCTCACCTAGACCCACACCCCTCGTCGACCGTCACCGTCATCCAGTGAGCTTAGCGCCATTACCTGACGGCAGGACCGACCCCACCGCGGCGGGCCGATCCGGACAGGGCCCGCTTACCGCTCGATAGGCAAAGTAATTCGCGGCCCCATGCCGCCCTTCACCTCATCTGACCGGGCCTGAACACCGCTTAACGGGTCTTGGCGGGTCGGTTAACGGGACGGCGGCGCAGCAGGAGCAGCGGCGCACCGAGCACGCCCGCCCCGGCGGCGGCCCCGGCCACTGGCGCGGCGGCCACCACGCTCAGCGCGGTCCCGCCGACGTTCACGGCACCGACCATGGCGGCTCCCGCAGGTCCCGCGTGCAGGGCGGCCTGGCTGAAGGTAGACGGGATGGGCAGGTCGCGGAGCTGCGACGGCGGCCAGATGATCAGGAACGCCCGGCCGACAACCTCATTCTCGGGTATGGCGCCGCCGTCCGGATCGCTGGTGTGATAACGGGAGTCATCGGAGTCCCCGCGGTGGTCGCCCATGACCCACAGGTGACCGGGAGGCACGACCGCCTTGAACGGGAACGACGGCGCGTCGCCCGGATACAGGTACGAGGTCTCGGTCAGCGGAACGCCGTTGACCGTCACCTTCCCGTCGGTGCAGCAGGCCACCTCGTCCCCAGGCAGCCCGATGACCCGTTTGATGTAATAGGTCTGGCCGCTGGACAGGCCGATGGTGGAGAGCAGGTCGTCCCAGAGCCGCACGAGCCCGTTGTTGGACGGGGGCGGCGCATTAGGTCCCCACGAGTCCTGGCCGCTGAACACGATGATGTCGCCGCGGGCGACGCCGCGGAAGTGGTAGACGAGCTTGTTCACCAGGACCCGGTCGCCGACCTGGAGCGTGTTCTCCATCGACGCCGACGGAATCCGGTACACCTGCACCACGAACGCCTTCACCAGCATGGTGAGGACGGCGGCGACCACGACGATGATCAGCAGCTCGCGCCAGAAGTGCTTCCGCTTCCGGCCCGCCGGCGCCCTCGCGGGTTCATCCGGCGCGTCCAGCCAGGGAGGGCCCAGCTGGGATGCCGGGGTCTGCCACCCGGGCTCGCGAGGACCCCGGCCCGGCTCTTCCCCAAGCGGGACCCCTTGGCCCCGGCCAGGTGGATCCTGGGGGCTCTGGGGTGCGGGGCGTCCCAGCGGCTGGGCAGGCTGCGCGCGGGTCCAGACGAGCGTGTCGTCGGGATCGTACGGATCGTTCGTGCCTGGCCCCGGCGGCACGTCAGCTGCCGGTCTGGTCGCGACGCTCCTTGATGCGTGCTGCCTTTCCGCGCAGTTCCCTGAGGTAGTACAGCTTGGCCCGGCGGACGCGGCCCCGGGTGACCGGCTCGATCTTGTCGATCGACGGGCTGTGCACGGGGAAGGTCCGCTCCACGCCGACGCCGTAGCTGATCTTGCGGACGGTGAAGGTCTCCCGGGCGCCGCTGCCCTGACGCCGGATCACCACGCCCTGGAACACCTGGATCCGCGAGCGGTTACCCTCCGTGACCCTCACGTGGACCTTCAGCGTATCCCCGGGCCGGAAGTCCGGGATATCAGACCGGGTCTGGGCCTGCTCGATTTCGGCGATGGCGGTATGCATGACAGCGATTTCCTCGGTGGTCGTGGGTCCGGGACCCGGCGGCAGCCGACTGACGCCAGGGCACCAGGGTTTCTGGGGCGCCCCCAGCCGCAGCCTGGAAAAGACAGCGAACTTCAGTGTGCCATATCTTCGCCGCTAACCGGAAAGCCACGGGCCTCCTCGACGGGGAATCCGGCCTCGGCCAGCACCTGCCGGTCGCGGCGGTCCAGGTCCCGCAGCGCTCTGATGAGGTCGGGACGGTGCGCCGCGGTGCGCCGCAGCGCCATGTCGCGCCGCCAGCGCACGATCGCGGCGTGGTTGCCCGACAGCAGGACCTCCGGTACCTCGAGCCCCCGCCATTCGCGCGGCCTGGTGTAGACGGGGCCCTCCAGCAGCCCGCGCATGGTCGGCGCCGTGTCGTCTCGGAAGGGGTCGCCGCCGAAGGAGTCGTCCCCGGCCGAGCATGCGTTGCCGAGCACTCCGGGCAGCAGCCGGCTGATGGCTTCGGTCATGACCAGGACCGCGGCCTCGCCACCCGCCAGCACGTAGTCACCGATGCTGACCTCGTCCACCGGCAGGTGCGCCCGCATCGCCTCGACGACTCGTCCGTCGATGCCCTCGTACCGCCCGCACGCGAACACCAGCCATGACTCGGCCGCGTACCGAGCCGCCAGGTCCTGGGTAAACGGCACCCCGCTGGGCGTCGGCACCACCAGGCGAGCCGGGGCCGGGGCGGCCAGGATCTCCGCCAGGGCGTCGCCCCAGACGTCCGGTTTCATCACCATGCCCGGCCCGCCGCCGAACGGCACGTCATCCACGCTGTGGTGCACATCGGTAGCCCAGGATCGCAAATCGTGCACCGCGAACTCGATGTCGCCGCGCGCCGCGGCCTTCCCGATCAGCGAGACCCGCAGCGGGCTGTCGAAGTACTCGGGAAAGATGGTCACGATGTCGATACGCAGTGTTTTTCTCTTTCTTCCGAACGGGCCGTGGCTCGCCTGACCCGGCCTGCTACTCCGCCTGCGCGGGGTCGAGCAGGCCCGGCGGCGGGTCGATGACCAAGAGGCCGGCGGCCACGTCCACCTCCGGCACGATCGCCTTGACGAACGGGACCAGGGTCTCTGAGTGATCCGCGCGCCGGACCACGAGCAGGTCCTGGCCGTAGTGCAGCACGTCGGTGACAACGCCGACCGCGTCGCCGGGCCGGGTCCGCACGGACAGCCCGATCAGCTCGTGGTCGCGGAACTCGTCCGGGTCGGGCGGAGCGGGCAGCTGGCTGGAATCCACGCTCAGCCAGCTGCCGGTCAGCTCCCCGGCCGCGGTCCGGTCGGTGATCCCGGCGAACGCGACCAGGAGCTGCCCGGAGTGCCAGCGCGTGGCGGCGACTCTGAGTTGCCCGGTGAGGGTGTCGCCGTCCGGAGTGGGTCCGAAACCGAGGGTGGCACCCACGGCGAAGCGGAGGTCAGGCTCGTCGGTCCTGACTCCGATCACGACCTCGCCGCGGATCCCGTGCGGACGGCCGATGCGGCCGACGATGACCCGCACGGGGTAAACGGACCTCGTTCGCGTCCAGCAGGTCGATGCGCACGTAGCGGCCAGCCGCCAGGGCGCCGATCACCGTCCGCAGCGCCCGCGCGGTGCGCCCGCCCCGGCCGATGACCTTACCGAGGTCGTCGGGATGCACCCGCACCTCGAGAACGCTGCCCCGGCGCAGCGCCCGGCTGTGCACGCGGACCTCATCCGGGTACTGGACGATGCCCCGCACCAAGTGCTCGAGGGCCTCCTCAAGCACGTCAGGCCTCGGGAGCCTCGTCGGCGGCGCTGCCGGCGGGCGCTGCCGCCTCAGCGGGCGCCGCCTCGGCCGACACGGCCTCAGCCGAGACCGCCTCAGCGGGCACGGGCTCAGCCGAGACCGCCTCAGCCGGCACGGGCTCAGCCGAGACCGCCTCAGCGGGCACGGGCTCAGCCGAGACCGCCTCAGCGGGCACGGGCTCAGCCGAGACCGCCTCAGCCGGCACGGGCTCAGCCGAGACCGCCTCAGCCGGCACGGGCTCAGCCGAGA
>Ga0187781_10002206_pt1 | contig 14883 bp, 11 predicted proteins | sample 0715_SJ02_MP02_2_FD_132447 | JGI IMG/M metagenome (GOLD analysis project Ga0187781, IMG submission 132447) | Tropical peat soil microbial communities from peatlands in Department of Meta, Colombia - 0715_SJ02_MP02_20_MG | ecosystem: Environmental > Terrestrial > Soil > Wetlands > Peat | place...
CGCGGATCTGCAAGGCGTTTGGCGCATGGTGCCAGAGGACGACGCCCGGCTTGCCAAATTGCTGCGCCATCAAATCGGACCCATGGAGACAACGCTCACCTCGGCAGCCTACCGACGTCGGGTGGTCCCCGTGCTTGCTCGGCGCTTGATGCGGCAACTTGCGGGTGCAACGGTGCACCCTCTTGACCAACAACAGCACTCGTAGGAGCAGCGATCATGCCAGAACTAAGCTGCGCCGATCATACGGTCAGCCCACCCAACGTGAAGATCCCGCGCGAATACAACGCTGCGTACGATTTGATCGAGCGTAACCTTAGGGCGGGTCGGGCCAACAAGATCGCCTACTACGACGACCTGGGCAGCTATACCTACGGCGAGCTCTCGGATCGCGTGAACCGGTTTGCCAACGCGCTGACCAGCCTCGGACTGCAGATGGAACAGCGCGTTTTGCTGTGCCTAAACGATACGATCGACTTTCCTGTCGCTTTCCTTGGCAGTATCAAGGCGGGCATTGTCCCGGTGGCAAGCAACACTTTGCTGGCGACAGATAACTACGAACACTTGCTGCGCGACAGCCGGGCTCGGGCACTGGTAGTTTCGGCGGGCCTTCTGCCAAAGTTTTCGGCGATTTTGGGCCGAATGCCGTTTCTCAAGCATGTGATCGTCTCGCAAAGTGACGACACGCGATATCTGTCGTTTGGCAAACTGCTCGCGGCCGCAAGTCCCGCGTTCGCGGCTGCACCGACGACTTCGGACGATGTCTGCTTCTGGCTTTACTCTTCCGGCTCCACGGGCGCTCCCAAGGGCACACTGCACGTGCACTCAAGCCTGATACAGACCGCCGAGCACTACGCGCGGCCTGTACTGGGCATTGAGGAAAATGATGTGGTCTATTCGGTTGCGAAGCTGTTTTTTGCGTATGGCCTAGGCAACTCACTGACCTTTCCCTTGGCCGTGGGTGCGAGCGCCGTTCTCATGTCGTCGTGGGCAAAACCCGCCGACGTGTTCGCTACGTTGCGTCGGTACCGGCCAACGATTTTTTACGGCGTACCGACCCTCTACGCCTCGATGCTGGCAAGCGCAGAGTTGCCGCGCCGCCAGGAGGTGCGCCTGCGCCGATGCGTTTCAGCAGGGGAAGCCTTGCCTCAGCATGTTGGCCAGCGGTGGAGTGCGCACTTCGGGGTCGACATCCTTGATGGCTTGGGGTCGACCGAAATGCTGCAGATGTACCTTTCGAATCGGCCCGGCGAGGTTCGCTACGGTTGCGCCGGTAAGGCAGTCCCCGGTTACAAACTTCGTATCGTCGACGAGCGCGGTGCCGAGGTTGCACAAGGAGAGATTGGTGAATTGCAGGTCTGCGGTCCGTCGAGCGCCATCGGTTATTGGAACAACTGCGAAAAAACTCGAGCGACGTTTTGCGGATCGTGGGTACGCAGCGGAGACAAATTCTCCGTTGATGCCGACGGCTATTACGTCTACGCCGGGCGCAGCGACGACATGCTCAAAGTCAGCGGCATTTACGTCTCACCGATTGAGGTTGAGTCGGCGCTGATTTCCCACCCCGCGATCCTGGAGGCAGCCGTTGTTGGTTGCGAGGATGCGGAAGGATTGGTCAAGCCTGCGGCGATGGTTGTGCTCAAACCGGGCACCGCCTCGAGCGAGGCGCTGGCCGAAGAGTTAAAAAAGCACGTCAAGGCGGTGATCGCTCCATACAAGTACCCTCGCTGGATTTATTTCGTCGATGAGCTACCCAAGACTGCCACGGGCAAAATCCAGCGATTTAAACTGCGAGCCCAGTGTGCGCAAAGCGCGCAGTTTCGCCGGGAGGCGACGCCGCTTGTTTCCGCGTGAGGGTGGATCAAAGCGATCGCAGCAAAGTATGCTGCGGCAGTGCAAAGCGTTAGTGCCTGCAGCACAGCGAACGAAAATCGATCAGGAGGAGACAAAAGATGAATGCAATAGCGCGCTGCGCCGCGGCCATCGTTGCGGTGGCATTGGGCATCGCCTGCAACTTGGCATCGGCTGCCGGCGATACGATCAAAGTGGGTGTACTGGCCGAAATGTCCGGCACGTTTGCCTCGTTCGGCCAGCAGATCACGACCGGGGCCAAGGCTTTTATGAAGCGCAACGGCGACACGGTTGCGGGTAAGAAGGTCGAACTGATCATCCGCGATACGACGGGCCCTGCGCCGGACGTTGCCAAGCGTCTCGCCCAGGAGCTGATCGTCCAGGACGACGTCGATTTTATCGTCGGCTTTGGGCTAACACCCAACGCATTGGCAGTGGCCCCAATTGTGACCGAAGCCAAGAAACCGACGATCATCATGAATGCCGCCACTTCGATTATCACCACCAAATCGCCGTACATTGCTCGCGTCTCTTTCACGCTGGCTCAGGTTACCGAGCCGATGGCACATTGGGCCTACAAGGATGGACTGCGCAAGGTCTATACGGCGGTAGCTGACTACGGCCCTGGCAACGACGCGGAGCTGACTTTTAAGAACGCCTTTACCAAACTCGGCGGGGAGATCGTCGGTTCGGTGCGAATTCCCCTGAAGAACCCGGAGTTTGGTCCATTCGTGCAACGGATCAAGGACGCCAAGCCGCAGGCCCTGTTTGTCTTTGTGCCTGCGGGCGAACTGGCGATTGGCTTCATGAAGGCTTATACCGAGCGGGGTTTGGCTAGCGCCGGGATCAAACTGATCACCACCGGTGACGTCGTGGACGACGGCGTGATCGAGGCACTGGGCGATGATGTTCTAGGAGTCATTTCGACGCATCACTATTCGGTGGCACACGACTCACCGGAGAACGCAGCGTTCCTCGCCTCGTACGCGCAAATTAACTCGACCCAGCGTCCCAATTTCATGGCCGTTGGCGGCTATGACGGCATGGCGGCTATCTATGAGGTTGCTCGCAAACTCAATGGCAACATCGACGGGGATAAGGCAATGCAGGTTCTGCGCGGGATGAAATGGACAAGCCCGCGCGGTCCCATTCAAATCGACGCCGACACGCGCGATATCGTGCAAAACGTGTACGTGCGCGAGGCAAAGAAGGTTGGGGCAAAGGTCTACAACGTCGAGTTTGAGACCTTCCCCGCGGTCAAGGATCCCGGGAAATAGCGTGCGCGAAGGCGCATCCGCAGGCAGTTGCCAATCGGTAAGGATGGGCGCACGCCCGCGGTCTTGGCACCTTGCAAGGGCCGCCCCGTGTTGAGCCTGCTGGGCGTCTTGTTCGACGGTCTGGCATACGGAGCACTGCTGTTTTTGATCTCCGTGGGCTTGTCGGTGACGCTTGGTTTGATGGGATTTATTAATCTTTCGCACGGCGTCTTTGCGATGCTGGGCGGCTACCTGCTGGTGACCCTGATGCAGTACGCGGGGTTGAGCTTTGTAGCCTGCCTTCCGTTGGCGTTTGTAGCTAGCGCACTACTCAGCTTGGCGCTCGAGCGCGCGCTGTACCGGCCTTTGTATCGCAGTTCGCACCTTAAACAAGTGCTGCTCACCGTGGGCATCATTTTCGTGGCCATAGCGTGCGCGACGTATTTCTGGGGACCGGGCCAACAGCGGGTCGCGCTGCCCGATGCCCTTCGCGGGCAGATTTCCGCCGCTGGCGTCGATCTGTCTTGGTACCGGCTGTTTCTCGTCGCCGCGGGAGCGATCATCACGCTGGCGCTGGTATTTGGTCTTGAACGCACGCGTTTTGGTGCGCGCGTTCGCGCTTCGGTCGACGCTCACCGTACCGCCGAGGCAATGGGAATACACGTTGACCGGGTGTTTCAGATCACTTTTGCCATCGGTAGTGGGCTGGCGGGGCTGGGTGGCGCCCTGGGTGTGAACGTACTGGGGCTCGACCCGTATTTTGCGCTCAAGTACTTGGCGTACTTTCTGCTAGTGGTCGTGGTCGGCGGACCAGGGTCGATTATGGGCACGCTGCTCGCAGCTTTGCTGCTGGGCATTGCGGACACGACGGCAAAATACTATGTGCCTGAGGTCGGACCCTTCGTGATTTACCTCGCAATGGTCGTATTGCTGCTGGCGTTTCCACACGGTCTGCTGGGCCGCGGAAAGGCGCTATGAGGGGCGTTGCAGCAGAACGGCTGACGCCTTCGGTGATGCCGCACTGGCAGGCGTTACGCAGACGCGAACGCTGGCGGCCGGCGGAAATCGCCTTTTGGCTGGGATTGGCAGCCGTGTTCTTCGTTTTTCCCAAGCACCTCGTATTTGCTTCGCAGGTCCTGATCACGGGCCTTTTTGCGATGTCGCTGGATCTGATCCTTGGATACGCCGGCATTGTCACGCTGGGCCACGCGGCCTTTTTCGGTTTGGGCGCTTATTCGGCGGGCTTGCTTGCCAAGTATGGTGTGCACGAACCATTGGCTGGTCTGTTGGCGGCTGCGGCCACTGCCGGATTGGGCGGCTATCTATCAAGTTTCCTGGTGTTGCGGGGCGGAGATCTCGCGCGTTTGATGATCACGTTGGGTATTGGTTTGCTTCTTTTTGAATTGGCCAACCAGGCCACTGCGCTGACCGGTGGGGTCGATGGTCTGCAGGGTGTTGAAATTGGACCCATCTTTGGGCTGTTTCACTTTGATTTTCTTGGTAAGGTCGCTTACCTGTATGTGCTCGCCGTCAGCTTTACCCTGTTTGTTCTTGTGCGCGCGCTGATGATGTCGCCCTACGGTCTTTCGTTGCGTGGTATTCGCGACAACCCGCGCCGCGCGGTGGCCATCGGGGTACCGATCCGGGCCCGGCTCACCAACATCTACACGTTTGCCGCCATGATCGCCGGCGTAGCGGGCGCATTGCTCGCGCAGACGACGCAGTTCGTGGCGCTGGATGTGCTCAGCTTTCAGCGCTCCGCTGATCTCTTAATCATTGTGATCATCGGGGGGACGGCGACGCTGTACGGAGGCTTTATCGGTGCCGCGCTATTTTTAATTGCCCAGGACCGCCTGGCCAATCTGAGTCCCGAGTATTGGTTGTTCTGGCTTGGCATCTTGTTGATTATCACTACGTTATTCCTCGACGCTGGCGTCATGGGCGGTTTGCTGCGTATCGAGACCTTGGTTCGACGACGATTTGGGATCAGATGATGAGTGCGGTCCTACAGACCAGGGATCTGTGCAAATCGTTTGGCGGATTGATGGTGACGCACAATGTTAATTTGCAGCTTCAAGCGGGTGCGCGCCATGCTCTGATTGGGCCTAACGGGGCCGGCAAGACGACCCTAATCAACCAGTTGGCTGGCGTCTTGGCGCCCTCGAGCGGATCGATTTGGCTCGATGGCGACGAGATCACGGAACTTCCGGCCCACGAGAGAGTGCAGCGCGGTTTGGCGCGGACCTTTCAAATCAACACTTTGTTTGCACACCTCTCGCCATTGGAAGCAGTGACAAACGTCATTATCGAACGTCAGCGCCGCGAGCTAAGCGTCTTGCAGCGACGCTTTTTTCCTCTGACACACCGACGAATCGAACTCGACGAGGCGCACGAACTGCTGTCGCGACTGAACCTTGCACAAGACTGCATGAGGGCAACGCGCGAGCTGCCCTATGGCAAGCAGCGGCTGCTGGAAATGGCGCTGGCTTTGGCGTGTCGCCCGAAGGTGCTGTTGCTTGACGAGCCCGCGGCAGGTGTGCCCGAGGCGGAGAGCGAAGAGCTCTTTAGTGTTCTTGGCGAGTTGCCCGCTGATATCAGCGTGCTGCTTATCGAGCACGATATGGCGTTGGTGTTTCGCTTCGCCGAACGCATCACGGTGCTGGTAGACGGCGCTGAGCTGCTCTCGGGAACGCCGGAACAAATTGCCGAGGACCCGCGGGTACGGGAAGTCTATCTTGGGAAAAGGCGTGGCTGAGCTTTTGAGAATCGAGCGCGTGTCGGCAGGTTACGGCGACGCAGTGGTGCTCGACGACTGTTCCTTGTCTTTGGACGATGGCCAGAGCTTGGCCCTGCTTGGGCGCAACGGCGTGGGTAAGACCACGCTGCTGAGCACGGTGATGGGACATACGCGGATTCATCGGGGCAGCATTCGCTGGCTTGATCAGGATCTGGCTAAAGTTCCACGGTATCGGCGAGCAGCGCTGGGACTGGGGTGGGTGCCGCAGGAGCGGGAGATTTTCCCTTCCTTGACCGTGGAGGAAAACTTGTTCGTTGCCTCGCGACCCGGCAAATGGGATCTGACACGGGTTTACGATCTTTTTCCGCGGCTGCGCGAGCGCTGTCGAAATTGGGGCAATTCGCTTTCGGGTGGGGAACAGCAGATGCTCGCAATTGGCCGCGCGCTGATGCTAAATCCTCGGTTGCTGCTGTTAGACGAGCCGCTGGAGGGGCTCGCACCCGTGATCGTCGACGAGCTGTGCGCCGCGATTCGACGTATGGTCGCGCAGGACGGTCAGGCGCTGATTTTGGTAGAACAGCACCTGGAACAGGCGCTTGAACTTACGCATCGTTGTGTCGTGCTCGAGCGCGGTCGCGTTGTGCACCTTGCCGATAGCCGTAAGCAGTGCGAGGATTTGCAGTACTTGGATCGATGGATCGGGGTTCGCTTGCGCGATGACGCTGCAGTGCGGACGCGAGAGCCTCCGCGAGCGCATCGCGGATTATAGGAGTCGCTGCGCGTGGACACGAAGGTCAAGCCCAAGAGGCCAGAAATTGATCTGAATCTTTTGCCGGAGTTGGTCGGGTATCAGCTGCGCCTGGCCCAGATCGCGATTTTTCGGGACTTTAGTTCGACCCTAGGCGAATTGGACATGACGCCCGGACTTTTCGGCGTACTGGTCATTATCGATGCCAACTCGGGACTGACGCAAAATGCACTCGCCAAGGCAACGCACCTGGATCGGTCGACCGTTGTCACAGTCATCGACAAGCTCGAGCAACGCGGTTTAGTGGAGCGCCGCGCGGCTGTACCGGATCGTCGTGCGTACGCTTTGGTGCTGACCGCGGCGGGCTCGAAACTGCTCAAACGCCTCAAGGCCCTGGTGTCGGAGCACGAAAAGCGGCTTTGCAAGAATTTCAGCATCGCAGAGCGCGATCAACTTGTGCGGTTGCTACAGCGGATCTTTCCCGAGCTGCGATAAGCGCGGCTCGTTAGTGATCTAAGTCGATCTGCTCGCGGTGACCAAGTCCCCGACTGTTGTCGACGAAATAAATCCGTTTGGGAAGCAAGACATACCAGCGCACCCGCGCCAGCGCGCTGATCAAGGCTGCGGGCGCAGCCGCAAGATTGCCGACAATTGGAAACCTCTGCGTGTATAGCCAACGCGCATGACGTTGTTCTTCGCCGTGAGGCTCGATCACAACGCCCTCGAGCTGAATGCCTTTGATCTGACGCCAGTCATCGTAGTTCTCATGGATCGTCGCGGAGCAGCGTGGATCTTGAACGAGGTTGCAGCAATGACGGCTGGTCGGAGAGGACAAAAACAGCAGGCGATTGCCATCACTGGCGTAAAAGACCGCAGCGGCCCATGGCCCGTCGGTCCCTTGGGTTGCGAGGGTCATGACATGATGCCCGGCGAGATAGTCGGCAACGGATTGGCGCAAATTCGACGCCATCAGGACGCGGTGGTTTGCGTTGTGTTCCGGGAAGCCGATTCGAGCTGGCTATCGGTCGTTCCGGTCTCGTGCAGGCGCTTTAGGCGGTAGGCAAGTTGGGGGCGAGTCAGACCGAGCATGCGGGCGGCGGAGGACAAATTGCCTCGTGCCTTGTCAACGGCGGTCTCGAGCAGCATTGCTTCGACTTGATCAAGAGTCAGGATGCCGTTGAACACGGTTTCACACAAATTCGCACCGGCCTCCCAATTATTTACGTTGATATCGCCATTGCGGTCGAGTGCGAATTCGCCCGGTTGATCCGCGGGGCAGGAAGAAAACAGATGGTTGACTTCGATCCGCGTGCCGCTTGGTGCCAGGATCACGCCGCGCTCGATCATATTTTGTAGCTCGCGGATGTTGCCGGGCCAAGGGTAGGTAAGCAACGCGCGCTTGGCCTTGTCCGTGAAGCCGCGCAGCTTCTTGGCATGAATGGCGGAGTACTTTTCGAGAAAGCTCTTCGCGAGCAGACCAATATCCTCTTTGCGTTCGCGCAGCGGTGGAATCGTTATCTGATAAGCGTTGAGCCGATAGTACAGATCTGAACGGAATTTGCCCGCCACAATCAGTTCTCGCAGATTGCCATTGGTCGCCGCGACCACGCGCACATCGATCGTGCGTGTGCGCTCACCGCCAAGCCGCTCGAGTTCACCCTCTTGCAGCACGCGTAGCAGTTTGCACTGCGCCGCGGGTGGCAAGTCGCCAATTTCATCGAGAAACAACGTTCCACCATCGGCACGCTCAAAGCGACCTGGTCGCGAGGCCTGCGCTCCTGTGTACGCGCCTTTTTCGACGCCGAAAAGCTCTGATTCGATCAGCTCATGCGGAATGGCGGCGCAATTGACGGCAACGAACGGGCGATCAAGCCGGGGTCCAGATTCATGCAGCGCGCGGGCGAACATTTCTTTGCCCACGCCCGTTTCGCCTAGCAGCAGGACGGTGATCCGGCTATTTGCAGCTTTCTTTAGCAGGTCGTACGCGGCGCGAAACCCCGGCGAGTTGCCTTTCAGATCCGACGGCAGACGTTCTTGTGCGCCCAGATTGGAGCGCAACTGAACCAGCTGCGTTTGCAAATCCAGCAGCTGGTCGGCAATGGATTCGGGATTGAAAAGGTGTCGGTATTGGTCAGCGTCGTCCCATTCGGCGATTGGTTTGCCGATGATGCGGCAGTTGTCCTTGCCCATGCCGATGCACTCGACCTCCTTGTAAAGAATCGGCCGGCCCATAAATGCCGAGGTGTAACCACAGGCGTAGCCGATCTGCGTCCAGCAAACCGGCTCGTTGTGGATGCCGAAGAAATGCCGATGCCATTGTCCTTCCCAGGAATTCTCCCAGACGAACTCACCATAAAACGAGCCGGCCTTGCGATCGAGTTCGACTTTGATTGGGGTGACTCGAACGATGCCCTCGAGCGTGTGCAACTGAGGGCCAGTCATAAATGAGTCAAGATCGGAATCTTCTGGATTGCGCGAACGCGCCAACTCGGCGTCGCGCACGCCTGAGGCATATCCCATGCGAGTCAGAAGTCCCTGGGCGCGCCGCATGCCCAGCGTATCGATCAATTCCTTGCGAAGCGCCGCCTGCGCCTCGGCGTGCACAAGCAGCATGCGGTGCTCGTGCAGCCAAATCTGGCCGGTCTCCGTGCAAAAGTGCAATTTGGCCCGCAGATCGTTGTTTTCCATCGGATTGGCACTGCGGCGCCTGCTCATCTGGACCGGTCTCCCTCGCCTTCTCTAAGAAGTTTAGTCGCTTTTGCCTGCACTGGACGCTGAACTCACCTTCAGTAAGTTACCCAATGGTCTTGCGAACTGATAGCTGGGGCCAAAAGGATCGCGCATCGCCGCGATGCGCGCCTTGCTATTGATCAAAAGATCAAATCCAGGTCCGTGCAGCCGCGGAAAGTTGCCGAATGATCAAGAGTTGTAGATGGGTCCAGAAGGAGGAACTCAGGTTCCCTGGATCTTGTGCAAATGCAGCATTTGCTCTACCCCTCTGGGCTGGCTTGCTTAGCCGAACTTCGAACGAGCGCCAAGCCCGCCTCAGAGGATCCTGGCACAGCAATTGCGTTTACTACCTGACTGCCGCCGTCGGAATCCTTTTGGGGCCGACGCCATTTGACGGCATCAAAGACTACAAGGAGGCATCCAATGAAGTTTCCGGTTCCACATGACGTCAAGGCGAAAACAATCCCGGGCACCGACGGTTGGGAGCGGATGTACCCGTACCAGTATCAATTTGTCCGGGATGACCCGGAGCGCCAGCAATACGAAAAGGACACTTTTTGGTTCTACGACGGACTGCATTATCCCGAACCCCTCTATCCGTTCGACACGATCTGGGACGAGGCTTGGTATCTGGCGCTTTCGCAGTACAACAACCGCATTTTCATGGTGCCGCCCGTCCGCGGAGTTGATCACCGCATCATCAACGGCTATGTCTACATCTCGCCGGTGCCCGTGAAGGACCCCGAAGAGATCAAGCGACGCGTTCCGAACTTTATGGAACGTGCGGGCTACTACTACAAGAACTGGGACGCCCTGGAGGCCAAGTGGAAAGTCAAGATGGAGGCGACGATCCGCGAACTGGAGGCCGTACGCATTCCGCGACTTGAGGAAATGGAAGATATGTCGGTGGTCACCGACGCCATAGGGGAGTCAAAGGGCTACCAGCTGCTCAAAAGCTATGACGATTTAATCAATCTGGGCATCAAGTGCTGGCAGTACCACTTTGAGTTTCTCAACCTCGGTTACGCCGCCTACGTGTTCTTCCTCGATTTTGCGCAAAAGCTCTTTCCGAACATTCCGGCCCAGCGTGTGACGCAGATGATCTCTGGCATCGACGTCATCATGTATCAGCCCGACGAGGAACTAAAGAAGTTGGCCCGAAAGGCTATCGAACTGCGCGTGGACGGCGCGGTCACGTCGAGCACGGAATGGACCAAAGTGGAGGCGGCTCTTAAGACGTTGCCGGAGGGCAGAGAGTGGCTTGCTGCGCTGGATCTCGCGCGCGAGCCTTGGTTTAACGTCTCGACCGGTACTGGGTGGTTCCACCACGATCGCTCGTGGAACGATCAGATGAACGTACCGCTGTCGGGCATCGCCACCTACATTGGCAAGATCCGCAAAGGCGAGAACATCCAGCGGCCGACCGAAGCGGTGCGCGCCGAGCGTGACCGCATTACTGCCGAATATCGCGCTCTGATCGAGAAGGAGCAAGATCGCAAACAGTTTGACGAGTTGCTCGGCTGCGCCAAGACGGTCTTTCCCTACGTCGAGAACCATCTGTTTTACGTGGAACATTGGTTTCACTCCGTTTTCTGGAACAAGATCCGGGAAGTCGCGGCGATTTTGCATGAGCACGGCGTGATCGCAGACGCCGAGGACGTTTGGTTGTTGCGCCGCGATGAGATCAAATCAGCGCTGTGGGATGTCGTGACGGCCTGGGCGACCGGCGTAAAGCCGCGCGGCTGCAAGACTTGGCCGCCGGAGATCGCCTGGCGCAAGGGCGTGATGAAGAAGTTCAGCGAATGGAGTCCGCCTCCGGCGATTGGGACTGCACCGGAGGTAATCCAGGAGCCCTTTACGATCGTGCTGTGGGGGATCACGAACAAATCCCTGGCCGATTGGGCCTCGGTGCAGGAGTCGGCAGACCCGAGCGCGATCACGCAGCTCAAAGGCTTTGCCGGCAGTCCGGGAGTTGTCGAAGGCAAGGCGCGTGTATGCCGCACAGTTAATGAGGTCGGCCAACTCGTGCAAGGGGAGATCCTCGTTGCGCCGACGACGTCGCCCTCGTGGGCGCCGGCGTTTGCCAAGATCGGCGCGTGCATTACGGATGTCGGTGGGGTAATGAGCCACGCCGCAATCGTATGTCGCGAGTACGGCATGCCGGCCGTTGTGGGCACCGGGCACGCAACCAAGGTCATCAAGACCGGAATGACGGTCAGGGTCGACGGTTCGACCGGGGCGGTCACGATTGCGCGCTGAGGGGCAACGATGAGGAGCGCGGCGGTGGCAATTGGCACGACCGCGGACGAGACGACGCGCACTGACTTGCCGCTAATTTGCTGGCTCGAGGCCTGTCGAAAGGACTCGGTGCCACTGGTTGGCGGAAAGTGCGCGTCGCTAGGCGAGCTGATCAATGCGGGGGTGCGCGTGCCACCCGGTTTTGCCCTGACCACCGAGGGGTATCGGCGCTTCATGGCCCAGCGGCAGATCGATCGGGAAGCGCAGTTGTTGCTGGCGGGTATCAACAAGCAAGATATCGACGCGCTGGAGCGAGCCAGTACCCAGATCCGTGCCGCGATCGAGGATCAACCATTCTCCATAGAGATGGAAGATGCGATAGCGGAGTTTTATCGCAAGCTCGCGCTGCGCTGCGCTATGCCGGCGGTGCCCGTAGCGGTGCGCTCTAGCGCAACGGCCGAGGACCTGCCCGGCGCAAGCTTCGCAGGCCAACAAGACACCTACCTATGGATTCGTGGCATCGACGAAGTGCTGCACCACATGCGCCGCTGCATCTCGAGCCTTTATTCGGGACGCGCTTTGGCCTACCGCGCCAACCGGGGATTTGCCGAGGAGAACGTAGCAATCAGTGTCGGCGTTCAAAAAATGGCCAACTCGTTTACTGCAGGTGTCATGTTTACGGTCCACCCAGGCAACGGCGACCGCTCGGTCATTGTCATCGACTCGAATTTCGGCTTTGGCGAGTCGGTTGTCTCGGGAGAAGTGACGCCCGACCATTTTGTGGTCAATAAGGTCACGCTCGACATCATCGACCGAACAATCTCGCAAAAGCACGTCTGCTACACGGTCGATTGGAAGACACAAAGATCGCAAGCGATGGAAGTGCCGTTGGAGCGGCAGACAGTGCAATCCTTGATTGACGACGAGATTACGGAACTTGCCTGGATGGGCAAGCAAATCGAGAAGCACTACGGCCGACCGATGGACATTGAGTGGGCCGTGGACAAGGACCTGCCAGCCGGCGGAAACATCTACATCCTGCAGGCGCGTCCGGAGACGGTCTGGAGTGAAAAGGGCAAGTTGCCAGCTGCCGGTGCGGTTGCCAGCGCCGGCGCTTCGGCGATGGACTACATCCTGGCCGGCATGCTGACCGGAAGAAAAATTTCGTAACGAACCCGAACCGTAGAAGGTACCGAGGCCTGGAAGGAGCCAGCATGGATGCACGAACGCAAGTGAAACCGATCGACGATTTGCGCAGCTACATCGACGCCCTCGAGGCGCATGGGCAAGTGCACCATATCAAGACCGAAGTCGACTGGAAATTCGAGCTTTGTCACATCTCAAAAGTCAATGAGGAGCAAAAAGGGCCCGCGCTGATCTACGAGAACGTCAAAGGCTACAAGATTCCGGTTTTCACAAGCGCTTTCACGACTTCGCAGCGATTGGCAATTGCTCTGGAGCAGGACCCCTCGTTGTCGATGAGTCAACTGTCAAAAAAATGGATGGAGCTCACGACCAAGAAGATGATTAAACCGGTCTATGTCGATAACCCCTCGGTAATGGAGAACGTCATTGTGGGTGATGCCATCGACATCGAAAAGTTTCCGTCGCCGTGGTTCTATCCGGACGACGGCGGAAGATTTTTCGTGACATCGGGCTACCTCGTGACCCAAGACCCGGACACGGGTTGGACGAACTTGGGAACGTATCGCTCGCAGGTTTTGGCCAAAGACATCCTCGGCTCGCAGATCATCAAGGGCAAGCATGGTGACATGCATATGAAGAAGTATCAGGAGCGTGGTCAGCTGATGCCCGCAGCTGCGGTCGTGGGTTGCGATCCGGTGCTTTTCCTAGCCGCGTCAACGCTGGTCAGCGCCCAGGTCGACGAATACGACGTTGCTGGGTCGCTGCGCGGGCGCCCCGTACCGGTCTTTAAGTCGGATCTGACCGGTATAACCCTTCCGGCCAATGCCGAAATCATCGCCGAGGGTTGGATCGATCCAAACGAGCTGATGGAAGAGGGCCCCTTCGGCGAATACACCGGCTACTACTCGGGCAACAAACTCAAGGACTTTCCCAAACCGGTGCTACGCATCAAGCGCATTCTCCATCGCAACAAACCGATCATGTGGTCCACTACGGTGGGCAAACCGATCAACGACATCCACATGATCCAGTCGCTTAACCGAACCGCGACGCTGTGGTACGACCTCGAAACGATGAAAGTGCCGGGTATCCAAAGCGTGTACATCCCGCCGGAGGCCTGCGGCCGCTTCTGGGTCGTGGTCTCGGTCAAACAAATGTACCCCGGCCACTCGAACCACGTCGGCAACGCCGTCATTGCCAGCACCACTGGTCATTACGGCGTTAAAGGTGTCATCACGGTCGATCACGACATCGAGGCCGACGACTGGGACCGCATCTGGTGGGCCCTGGCAACACGATTTGATCCAAAGCGCTCAGCGCAAATCATCGATCGGGGCCGCTCGACGCCGCTTGATCCGGGGCTGCCAATCGAGGCACGCGACATCACAAGCCGCATCCTTCTGGACGCCTGCACACCCTTCGAGTGGAAAAACCGGCCCAACGAGATCTTCATGGATCGCGCGGTTTTGCAAAGGGTTTCCGATCGCTGGAATGAATATGGCTTCGAAGGACCAAGTCCTGTCGCCGGCATGATCGGCCGGCTGACGCGGCCGGAGGTCAAGGCGACAAAAAGCGCTTCGTGAGGCAATGCCGGTGGGCGATGCCTGCCGGCTGCACTGCGGAGCAGGCGAGAAAAAAATGGGTGAAAAAAAAGGCATCGTCATCGTCTGCAATCTCGATACGCGCGGCGAGGATATCGTCTTCGTCAAGCAGATGATTTCCGACCGAGGTCACCGTGCAATCTTGCTCGACTTTAGTATGGAAGAGCCGCCACCTTTTGCAGGAGACATTCGCACGGAGGAGGTGGCAGCGCGTGGCGGTTTGCCAATTGAAATCGTTCGCGAGAAGTACCGGTCCGATCGTGACGCGGCAACCAATAACCAGATCCGAGGTGCCAGCGCGATTGTGGGGGATCTCGTTCGGCAAGGAACGGTGCACGGCATCATTGGAATCGGCGGCGGCACTGCAACGCTCGTTGCTACCTCGGTCATGAAGCAGCTGCCCTTTGGCATGCCCAAGCTCATGGCCTCACCGATGGCAGCGCATCCCGCGTATATCGATAAGTACGTGGGTACGCGCGACATCACGATGCACCACACGGTGCTCGACATCGTCAAGATGAACCCGCTGCTCAAGGCGCAGATCATCAATGCAGTCGGCGCGATCTGCGGCATGGTTGA
>Ga0187781_10002208_pt1 | contig 14875 bp, 9 predicted proteins | sample 0715_SJ02_MP02_2_FD_132447 | JGI IMG/M metagenome (GOLD analysis project Ga0187781, IMG submission 132447) | Tropical peat soil microbial communities from peatlands in Department of Meta, Colombia - 0715_SJ02_MP02_20_MG | ecosystem: Environmental > Terrestrial > Soil > Wetlands > Peat | place...
GACCAGTACTGCACATCTTCAGGGAAAAATTGCGACTTCAGTGTGAGCGCAGCCAGGCCCCCTATCAGCAGAAACGCAACCGAACCGGCGAATACCGGCCAACGATGCTCAATCGCGAAGCCTGCGATTCTGTAATAGAAACCGTAGAAACCGCTGGTACGCCTCTCCTCGATAGTGGGTTCGGGCTTCTTTGCCGGTCTCAGCAGATAAAAGCCGAGCAGAGGAATGAATGTCATCGAGGCAATTCGAGAAGCAACCAGGGCGCAAGTCATGACAATCGGTAAGCTGTAGAGAAACTGGCCCGTGTTTCCCGTCAGCATCAGGAAAGGAAGATAGGCGATGATGTTGGTCGCCGTTGCATACAGAATGGCCCGCGCAAGTTTGGTCGGGCCGAGCCAGGATGCGTTCAACGGTGATTGTCCTACGGCCAGCTCTCGCTTGATGGCATCATTGGCCACTACCGGATCATCCACCAGAAGTCCAAGTGCGATGATCAAAGTTGCGATTGAAACCTGTTGCAGATCGATGCGCACCATGAACGCCATCCCGAACGTCATGGCGAGAGTAATGGGGATCGAGAGCGCCATCAGCAGAGCGGACCGCCATTCCCAGAATCCAACCAAGGCAATAACGACGACCAGCAAGATGGCCTCGTACAGCGCCTCCATGAACAGGCCGATGTTTTCTTTGACCTGAAGAGGCTGGTCCGAGGTTCGCGCGATGATCAAATCCGGGGGCAACAACGTGGTGACATGGGCTAACTCTTCGCTAATGTTGCGTCCGAACTGCTGGATCTGCTCCCCGGAGCGCATATAGATGGCCAACGTAATGGCTCGGTTCCGGTGCCATGCTCCCTTCTTATCCTCCCAGGTGTAGTAATTGAGGTACTGTGCCGGACTCTGATAGCCCTGAGTGATCCGCACCAGGTCACGAAGATAGACCGCCTCCCCCGTAGAGGACTTACCCACGATGACATCGCCAATCTCCCTCGCGGTCTGAAACTCTCCCGACGGATCGAGGACGATATTACTTGTACCGGCCTGCAACGTCCCGCCAGGAAGCGTGATATTCCTGGCGGCGAGGACACTTCCGAGGTTGCTTGGCTGAAATCCGTATCCGGCAAGCCTTTCTTGCGAGTAGTCGAGGTAAACGGTTTGCTGCAACACCCCCTTGCGCTCGATCCGCGAAGTCTGGGGCACTCGCAACAACGTGCGGGCGATCAGGTCGGTGTAGTCATCGAGTTCGGCATAGGTGTACTTCGCGACCGCCACTGCTTTCAGCTTGTCGCGGATCGCGCTCAGGTCGCGGACAACAATTGGTGACCACACGTCGGGGTGAATATCCGACTGTTGCACGCGGTTCGAGATGTAGTCATCGACAACCGCCTGAACTTGACTCTCGTCAAATCGGGTCTCGCCGTCCACGGCGATGAAGCCGGAACCGCTGACGATTCTGGCATTGCTCAGAACCTTCCGTTCTTCGGCGTAGCGGCGGAAATCCTCGGCGACCTGCCGCACACTTGCCTGCGACAGAGACAGTGGGTAGTTCAGAATGACACTGACTGGCGGATTGGGGTATGCCCGATTGTGCGAGCGCACCGACTCAATTGCCCGCGCGATAGCCTGGGCCCGAACGTCAATTTCGATATCGCTGGCTGGCGGACTCGCCACTGTAAGCATGATGGCAGCCGTGTCTCCGAAGTCACTCTGGAACTGAATTGGGCCGGCGCCTTGTGGCAATCTCGGGTTTAGCGCGGCGAGCCGCAGATTGATGTCATTGAACTGGGGACGAGTGTCTGAGACGTTCTCAGCCAACTGAACGTAGACAAAAGAAGCGCCGGGCAGAGAAATGGAACGAATGCCGTAGTCCGCCGCGGAGGGCGGATGCACAGTTTTGTTCTGCGCGATCGTATCTTCGATTGGACGAGTAACCAGTTGTTCCACTTGCTGCGCGGTGGCACCGGGATACTGGCAGGCCGCAACCGCGACACGAACCACGATTTCGGGGTCCTTGCGCTGGGGCATGTGCCGAAATCCATACACTCCCCAAATCGCGACCGCAATCACCGCAGCCCAGGCGATTGGCCGATGCTCAACAAAGAAGCGCGAGGTGTTGTGTGTGTGCTGGATGTGCTCAGCGTCAGTTTTGATGGCCACTGCAGTCCTCGCTCAAGGAATGATCCGCACTTGCTGTCCATCGGTAAGAAATGCCGCTCCCGCCACGACAATGCGCTGGTCGGCGGTCAGACCGCTCACGACCTCAATCGAGTTGCCGAATGTTCTGCCGATTTGCACGTCATGCCTGCGGGCGTAGATTTTTCCCGCGTCTTCCTCCAGAAGGAAGACGGCGAAGCCATTAGCGATATCCTTCGAGGAAGTAATCGTGCCCAGGGGAACTACCAGACACGGTGGGCCGGATTGCGTTTGTCCGACAATGAGACTGCCAATCATGCCCGGGCGAATGGTGTCTTTTGGATTTGCGATGGTAATCTCGACGGAGAAAACTCGACTCGAAGGATCCGCCACCTGAGAGATGGCGGTGACTATGCCCTGCACTGTTTCCGGAACCGTGTCAAGCCGCAACGCTTGCCATTGCCCAAGGCGGATTTCAGAAAGTGTGTAGTCCGGCACGGCGAAGGTCGCCTTGACCCGCCGTGTATCGACCATCGTGAAGGCTTTCGTGTTACTCCCCGCGAGCATACCAAGTTCGATATCCCGCGAGACGATCCAGCCGTCAAAGGGCGCTCGAATGGCGGTATCGTGTAGAGCAAGTTTTGATGTATCGAGATCGCTTTGAGCATTTGCGATGCCGGCCTGAGCGGATTGGGTTGAGGCGATCGCGGAATTGTATTGTTGTACGGCGCGGTCGTAGTCGGGTTTGGTCAAGCTGGCCGTGTGGTACAGATTTACGGCACGGTCATAGTTAAGCTGGGCATCTTCTTGGCTGGCTTGCGCCGCCGCTAGTTGCGCCTTCGCTTGTTCGAGTGCCGCTTGCGCGGCTTTTACCCGTAGCTCGTAGTCGCTGACGCGAACCCGCGCCAGCTCAGTCCCGACGCTCACCTTGTCCCCAACTCCAACCGGCCGCATACGTCCGTCGTCACCTTTGACCTGCGTTATGTTCTCGACCAATCCTCCAGATTTGAATGCCAGGTCTACTTGCGCAAAGGGGCTGATGGACGTGGAAAATTTCTGTCCGCTGTCAGGCGTGTAGCGCTGCACGGTTCCAGCCCTTACAACTTGCAGCGAGGGTCCAGCTGTCCGGCCGCATCCAATGCCTGCCAAGGCGACCGCGCAGATAGCAAGCGATGCACACCGGCGCCGTAGCGAGAGAATCGTCATGGTGATCATCTAGTCTTCTCCGATGGCCCGTTCGAAGTCTGCCTTCGCTGTCCAGAAGCTTGCCAGAGCATGCTGATATTCAGTCTCGGCTTTCGACACCGCGGATTGCTGCTCAAGCAGATTGGAAAGAAGTGTGGCTTTTTGTTCGTAGCTATAGGTCATCTCTTTCAATTTCTGCTGCGCCGCCTTCCGTGAATCTGCATCGGCTTCGAGCAGCATGCGCGATTCATTCAGTTTGCGGTATGCCTGGTCCACATCCAGGACGATCTGTTGCTCAGTATCCTCTTCGGAAAGTGCTTTCTGCTTCGTGATTGCCTTTAGTTCGCCGATCTTATGTTTCTTATATCCCCAATCGAACGGCTGCCAGCTCAACGCCAGCCCGATTGACATAGCGTTTCTGGGTAAGAAGGCGATGTTTTGAAACGATAAATAACTGAACCTAAAGCTTAGATCTGGAATGTACTCGGCTTTCTCACGGCGAACGTCCACTCCCGCTGCTTCACTCTGCAGGCGCGCCTCCTTTATTTCTGGACGCTGTTCGAGTGCCTGCTTACGGGCTGCCTCAAGATCCAGCTCGACAAACTCCGGAGGAGGCTGCGATTCGATAGAAAAAGCAGTGTGAATATCTCGTCCCAGAAGTCTGTTGAATGATTCCTTCTGCACTTCGAACGCATCCTGCAGGGTGAGAAGTAGATAGCGCTGCTGTTTGAGATTTGCCTTAACGGTCAGGGAATCTGAGAGCAGTACGGTCTGTTGCGCCAAGTTCCTGTCCGTCAATTCCGACAATTCCGCCAGGTATTTCACTGCTGCTTCCGCGCTGCTGACCTCTGCTTGTGTCTGCGCCAGTTGTCGATAGGCATTTTTTACCTGCCAGATTGTCTCCTGGTGTTGCGCACGTTCAGCCTCGCTGGCGAGTTCAACGCCGATGCCGGCTCCGCGCGCAGCCAGCTCGACCTTATAGAGCTGCGTTAGCGGCTGGTCTGCGGATGCATTAATGAGTCCGGTGGGCCGCTGAGGTGTAGTTATGGTGGAGTTGTGCGCAGGGATGGGCCCGACCGCTGGATATACGCCCAAAACTCCAGCGGGAATCGTAAAGGAGAAGCGCTCTAACGGGATTCCACCCAGACCAAAGGTGTTCAGTTGAGGGAAAAAATTGGTTCTGGTCTCCGCCAGGCTCTCGCGCGCCTTCACCACATCCAGACCACTGATCTGCAATTGCCTGTTGTTGTGAATAGCAATGCTGAGGGCTTGGTCAAGTGAAAGTGTCGGCGCATCTCGAGAACCAGGCAGGGCTGCCTGACCCGATGCGCAGATGTGAATCGTTATCAACGCGATGAGTGGGCGCACTGTAGACGAACATGTGACTCTTTTGAGCGTCATTGGAGTCGGTGGATAATGCCACTACGCTTGATTTCGGTCGGTAAATCCTGGTTCATCCTCCGCTCTTTGGGCTGTGTCTGGTGGGCATCTTCCGTAGACTTGTAGCCAACGGGATGCATCCTCCTGAGGACACCCGCTTGGGCTAATACCGCTTGATATAGACAGTGGGCAATGCCATAAGTCCGTGATCAAGCAAGACCGAAAGCCCAGAGCCTTACCAGGCGATCACCTCCCGCTTGAGCGATAGCATTCTAACAGCGAACAACAACACTGCCGGGCAGAGGAGTAGGTACGGCTACGGTGTACGGTAGGCTCAGATTGGGTTGTGCTTGCTAGTGACACCAAATGGTCAGAGATTCGTGATGAATGCGCCAGACTTTCGGTCGATTAAAAATAATCGTGGAAGAGCTGCGAAGCAACCAAGTCGCTATTTAGTGCATAGCAGAGATAAGGCGGGAAAAGAAGCCAGCAGAGCTAGGGCGAACGAAAATTCAGAGCAAAACGGGAATCACCTACAACTTGTTTGCCTCTGGCTTGCCCAAGGATAAACATTACACTCTGTGTATCCTAAATGTCGGCAGCGAAACCTTAGTCGTCGTCGTCGACGGGAGGCTTCCCCGGGGCATCATTCGGCCGCTTTAAGCCTTTTGTTGCTTTCCAGGGTCGCTCTGGTTCCTGGACTTCTCCTGCATGCCCCAGAAAGACATGCCCTCCACCCTTCAGTCCAGACGTACCGGTCATCCTCTTGCGGTCAACCGTCCCTTTGAACTCAACAGTGTATGGAACGGGACCTCCGAAGGGAACATCGAAGGTGATGGCTTGGCCCTGAAGGGTCCCTGTGAGCGGGTATGTTTTTCCATACTCCTCGAATGTACCGATGACTTGGTCAGCATGCTGCCTAAACTCAAGAATTCCCCGGACGGTTCCGAACCGCACGTCCCACGCGATTCGCCACTTCCCTCCAACCTTGACGGTCCTGAGCTTTTCGGTCTTAAGCGTCGAAGGTTGATCAATGGGACTTGCCTGCGTGCCGCGAGTAATTAAAGTGGAGAAAGCGAGCAACAAAAAGAGAGTCGGTTTAGTCCATCTACCGTGCTTCATAAGTAATTGGTGGTCAATGTCAAGTGAAACATGCTCAAGGTAAAGGCCGGTTCGAGGCCTCTTCGCGCCGGACCGGCCCATGATTTGCGCCTTTCTTCAATTGGCTGTCCAAGGCCTCCCGAAGTGGAAGGCACCAAACAGATCATCAATCGCGGGGCTGTTGATCGGCACGTAAGGATTAAGGAGAGTCCTGGGGTTTGGCAGATTGTCGCGGCTGCGGCCAGAAATCGCGGCAAGTTCCAGTTTCTCTCGATAAATTTGTCGATCGACACATGATCCGCATATCCGTGGTATACATTTCCACCCGTTGTGTAGGGAGAAATAATCAGGCTGGGCATGCGCGTGCCATCACCGAAGTAGTCCAACGGTTGCACATAACCGGAATCATAGTAGCCACCGCCTTCATCGAAAATGAGGATGATTGCGGTGCTATTCCAGAGCGCCGGTTGTGCCTGCACTGAAGTGATGATCTTCTGGACGAAACCTTCCCACAGGTCGAGTTTGGAAGTTGCTGGATGGCCGTCAACAAAGCCGCTCGGTTGAATGATCGAGACGTTGGGAAGCGTGCCGTTCGCAACCTGATTGAAGAAGGCGTTGGGATAGAGCGCCGGGTCTCCCGAAACGTCCTGGATGTGAGCGGCAATCGTCGCCGGACTGCTCATCACGTCAGTCGCATACTGAAACACATTACAAATGTTGCAGTAGTCGTCGAGCGGATTCTGACACGCCAGGTCTGTGAGGTAGAGGTTCCATTGCTCACCGAAGAACGTATAGGTGAGCCCAGCCGCTGCCAGTACATCACCGATGTGCCGCTGGTTCGTGGGCGGAATTGTGTATGGAGTAAATGTTTCCAGCGTGCCGTCGCCGTTGTAGCCCGGATCGTAATTGTTCAGCAGGTAATACGCATTCGGGGCGCAGTTGGGATTAATGCGCAAACTCCCAAGGTATGTCACGATCGGTTCTACTCCAGCGGCTTGATCTCCCGTCGCGAGCCCGATCCCGGAGCAATTAGTGTAGCTGCCGCCGCCGAGGGCACCGCCGTAGCCGTCCTGGGTATAGTAGTTATTGGTGCCGGGTTGCGGATTGGGATTTTCGATTTGGTTAAGAGGAGGGTCTGCAAGACTTCCTGCGCCGTTGGTGTACGCCATGGCGTCGGCATAGCCAAGGAAGATATGATTGGCGCCGGTGCCGCCCATCACACTTTGGTGCATATTGTCGAGCAAAGTGTACTGATCCGCCAGCGACTTCAGGTAGGGAGCGTCGCCCTGCAGCACGTTATAAAATCCCATCGAAGTGGACCCCTCGCCAGTGGTGACCACGCCGTTGGCGTTCTCGCTAGTGGTGCTGAACCCAGCCGGCTAAGCAGCCCCGTTCGAACCGGCGCCGATGGTCACCTCGACCGAGGGAAATAGGTCAGCCCGGCAGCCGCTAGGATTGAAGAAGTTGATCGTATTCTTGGCGCAGTCCAACTGTTGCCACATCTGATAGAAACGATGCACCGGGCTGGCCGCATAATCGTCATAAGTCAGCGTGGTTCCGTTGGTGAGTTGGAAGGGACCCGGTGGCAGGCTAAGATCGTTCGTGATTCGGGTATCAAAGGTTTTCTTCGGCAAGCCTGTCGCGCCTGTGGTCAGGAAGTTCTGATAACTGAGCGGAAGATTTGGTTCCGCAGCCGTCGCTGCCGCCAAGGTCAGGAAAGGTTCGCCGGTAGTATCACTGGGAAATTCGTCGCCACCGGCGAGCGGAGGCGGAAGCGTCGGGTAAACCTGCTTGCCCCCTGGATTGATGAGGTAAGTCGTGGTGTCTAACGCCGAAAACTGGTGAGCTATACCGTAAAGTGGGCCAGGTGTGCCAGAGGGAGTAACGATCCCTTGGGAAATTAGGTTTAGGGTGAACTGTCCCGGACGAGGAATATACGTCCCGAAGACGTGATCGTAACTGCGGTTCTCCCCGAAGACTACGATCACGTGCTGAATAGGCGTGATCGGCTGTTTCTGCGCCAGGCTGGCAACTGGCAATGCGGCGATCGCTGCGAGGATTAACATCATGCTCAGCCGCGGCTTGCCAGTGGGCAAGCAAGCGCAGTGAGCTCTGGACTTATAAAGTGTTCTCATACTCTCGCTCCTCGGTTTCAAAGACCACGCGGCGCATCTGGCAGATGCACCGGCAGGACCACTCTAGGGGTGCGAGACAAACGCCAGCATGACGTACGAATTACATTTTTGTCATGTCCCGGCTGAGACCGGCATACGAAGCGTAACCCTGGTGCCATGTCCCGGTTCGCTTGCGATCTCCACACTGCCTCTGTGAAGCGCCATGATGCTCTGGACGATCGCCAGCCCCAGGCCGGTGCCGCCTGAAGCCTGGGAACGCGAGGTATCCACACGGAAGAAACGATCGAATACCCTGGGCAGCGCTTCCGCTGGAATGCCAATGCCTGTATCGGAAACTTCGATGCGAATCGTAGTAACTTCGGCCTTTGTCCCCAACGTCACCAATCCGCCAGCTGGTGTGTGAGCGACAGCGTTGGAGACGAGGTTGCTCACTGCTCGCTGAATGAGGGCACGATCCAGTTCGGCGATCACCGGCTCGTCAGCGGCAGTAGCGGTGAGCGAGATGCCAGCATCTGTCGCCGACGCCTCGTAGTATTCCCGCACGCCACCGAGCAGTTGGGTCACGTCCACCCGCTCCCGATGCAAATGCGCCAGTGGGCTTTCCGCGCGGGCCAGGAAGAGAAGGTCGCCGATAAGGTCTGAAAGGCGTACAGCTTCCTCCAGGCACGACCCGAGCACATCACGGTATTCGTCGATGGTTCGGGCGCGGGCCAAGGCCACTTCCGCCTCGCCGCGGATGTTATTTACCGGCGTGCGCAGGTCGTGCGCAATATCGGCAGAGAATCTGGAAATCCGTTCGAAAGACTCCTCCAGACGATCCAGCATTTTGTTGAACGTGTCGGCCAGGGATGCGAGTTCAAAAGGATATCCTTCGGGGAGGATACGCTCTCGGAGGTTCGTCGAACTGATGTGGCGAGCTGTCGTCGCCATTTCTTCCACCGGGCGAATGCCGTGACGTGTAATTTGATAGCCGACCAAAGGGAAGATGGCGAACGTCCCCAGCAGGATGGCCCAGAACCAGCGCCGATAGCGTGCCAGCAATTCTTCTTGTTGCGAGACGTCAATTGCGATCTCAATGGTATCGGTTTGAGCGGGTGGCGAACCGACGGGCGCCGCTGCGACGGTAACGCGAAAGGCTTGTCCGTGCCTTCCCTTCAAGGGAATGGAGCTGTCGGGACGGCCCTGTATTTGACTGGCGAACTGCTGCAGGTCCAACTGCTCCGCCATACCAGGCGTGGTCAACAGCGGTGTGTTTCTTTCATCCAGCAGGCGAATATAGAATTGTTGGTATCGCCGCGCAGCCGATTCCAGCTCAACTTCCTCACGCAGGGCATCCCAGTCGTTGGGTCGCTCCCGAAGCATGGTGCGTAGCACATGCAATTTGTCGGCCAGGAACAGATCTGTGCTTTTCTCCAATTCCGTGACCAACATCAGATAAAGAGCGGCTGTGGCGAAGAACACCAGAATCAAGCCTGCGAGCACGTACGCAGCCGTTAAGCGGAAGGCCAAAGTTGCCCAGCACCGCGAGATCTTGACGATGCTAGTGGTCGAATTCCAGGACATAGCCGGCGCCCCGAACGGTGTGGATCAGTTTGAGCGGAAAAGGGTCGTCCACCTTGCTACGCAGCCTACGCACGTTGACGTCCACAACGTTTGTGTCGCTGTCGAAATTCATGTCCCAGAAGCTTCCGCAATCAAGGTGCGAGACAACACCTCGCCGGCGCGCCGCGCGAGCAGCGACAAAAGAAGAAACTCCTTCGAGGTCAACTCCAACCGTTGGCCTGCACGTGTGGCACGCTGGCGCAACAGATCGACTTCCAGGTCAGCCACTCGAATAGCTTCTTGGGGTCTGGGTGGCGCCCTGCGCAACAGCGATCGCACGCGCGCCAGCAGTTCGGAAAAGGCGAACGGTTTCACGAGATAGTCGTCGGCACCCAGTTCGAATCCTCGTACCCGTTCGTGAACAGCATCGCGGGCTGTGAGGAAGAGTACCAGTGCCCGCCGCCCCTCCTGTCGCAGCCGGGTCAGAACCTGCCAACCATCCAGACCCGGAAGCATCACGTCTAGAATGACCAAGTCGAACTCCATTTCCTGCGCCAGGTGCAGCCCGTCGACACCGTCTTCAGCTACGTCAACGACGAACCCGGCTTCGCCAAGTCCTTTCTTCAAGAACTTAGCGGTCTTGGTTTCATCTTCAATGACCAGAATTCTCATACGAAGCTCTGTCGCAGCGCGTATGGTGAATGATGCCCTTCAGTAGGAAGGGACACTGTTGGGCGTTCAATCGATTCGAGTACGCATGCCTAAAACATGAACCGCGCGGAGAATTGCAACACTCTGGGAAGGCCGTTGGGGCTGATTTCCTGCAGGGTTCCAAAATTCCCCGGGCCAGAGTTTCGCACCAGGTAACAGGTTTGATTTAGCGACGTACCATCGCCGCAGTTGCTTCCAATGGGGTTGTACTCCAATTGGTTGACGCCATCTCCGTTCTGCACGTAGAAGTTGGCGTGATTGAAAAGATTGAAGGCTTGTGCTTGAAGCTCAACTTCCACGCCTTCGCGGATGGAAAAACTGCGGGCCACTCCAAGATCAATTCTTTCCAGCCAGGGGCCGTAGAAAGAATTAAGCCCAATTCCTGGCGTGGGGCCAGCGCCATTTATACCCCCAGCCGTGTTGGCCGTATCTTGATTGAAGGCAGTATCGTTCAGGTTGTCGTTGGCGCCGTTGCAATTCGTGAAGGACAAAGTCGAACTGGTGCACGCAGGACTCAACAAACCAGCGTAGGGACGACCGGAAGAGAACTCCATCACGCTGCTCAGGGTCCACCCTGAAAGCAGGGTGCGACCGGTATTGGAGCCGGTTAGTCTTTCCAATCGGGGCTGATGGACACCCGCAAACGCAATGCGATGCCTCTGGTCGAGCAGGGAGGGAGCGTGGCTGTTGCTGAAGTCGAACTGATTGTTGAAGTCCATTCCGTCCAGCATGATGCTCTTAGCGAACGTGTAGGAAAATTGCAAGGAAAGGCCTTCCGCCATGCGTCGCTGCAGCTGCACGAAAAGAGAGTTGTAATAGTTTTGCGCCGGGCTGATCAGTTCATTGATCTGGCCGAAGTTCGGATTGATGCGGCCTTCGGTCAGCAGACCGTTATCCATGTTTGGCAAGGTGATCGTGGGACCGCTGCAGGGTGCAGCCGTGGCGTTGGGCGGGCACACGATGTAGGTAGTGGTGCCTTGCAGCGGATTGAGGTTCAAATCGTAAGCACTGCCCGACAGGATGTGCACCCCGTGATTCCACATGGTGCCGATGCTTACCGTAGTATTGCGTAAGATTTCCCTTTCAATCTGCAAACTTGCTTGCAAAATGTAGGGCACCTTGAACTGCGGCGAAACCAAAGAAATGTCGGGAGAAGCCAAGAACAACGGTGAGCTGGCCGGAAGGATATTGGGGAATGTCGGCGTTTGTTGGTTCGGCGGACCCGACGTGTAACTGGCGCTCGCCGAGGATTGCTGGGACGGCAATCCGTTCGAGATTACCGCGTTGCGATAGTTCAGGCCGTTCATATTGGTGTAGAACTGGCCAAATCCGCCGCGAACGACGGCCTTCGGTACCGGCTGCCAGGCAAATCCCAGGCGCGGCGCGATGCGTCGAAACTGATTGGGATACTGTCCGGTAAGCGGAAAAGCCGGATTCTCCGCCGGCTGCGGATAGACCTGGAAGTCCTCACGCAAACCCATTTCCAACGTCAGGTTCGACAGGGCGCGAAAAGAATCCTGGACGTAGAACCCGTAGTACGGTACCGCAAAAGAAAACGTCGGCTTTCCCGCTGCCTGGCTGAAATTGATGTACTGGCCGAGCGCAAACGCTTCCAGGTTGGGAAATTCATACAGCCCCAGCGGCGACCCAAAATCCAGAGCCTCGTTGGGGTCCGCGCCCCCGTCATTAGTGTCGGCATCCCAGGAGCGGCTCCAGTCAAAACCCAATTGCAACGTATGCTTGCCAGCGACATAGTCAACGCGATCGGATAGTGAGTACTGTCTTTCAAGAACTCTGCCGATCGAAAACGCGTTGTTCCCCAGAATGAACGCGGCCGGGCTATCCAGCACGATCGTCGGTGTGTTCGGAGCCAACCCCGTGGGCGTTGCGATTTCGTTATCTTGCGAGGTGCCTGCATGGAACTCATTAAGCAGAGTTGGAGAGAAGGTGTGCGTCCATCCCACCGTGCCTTGGAAAGTACGTACGTACGCGTTCGCCAGCGTCTGGATTCCGTAGTTTCCCACCGTCGGATCTGTAATTACGCCGCCAGGGGAATCGAAGTGGTTCAGATTCAAGCTCAGGAACAGGCTGTCTCGGGAACTGGGTTGATAATCGAGTCGCGGGGTAATGACCCAGTCGTTGCGTTTTCTTGCTTTGCTGCCGAGACTGGAGTTCAGCGCGTAGATAACGTTCGAAACCTGTTGCAGATAGACAGGATTGGTCGAATCCGGCGCGGTGTCGTTTCCCGGCACCGGCAAAGGTCCGTTCGGCGGTGGCAGAGAGGTCCCTGGGGGAATACCGAAGTTGGTATTTAAGAAGGAGGCTAAACTTGCCGGCGTAGTCGCCAAGGCAGAGTTGAGCACTACAATAGGATCCTTCCGTAGCTGCTGTTCATAATCGACGAAGAACCACAAACGGTTTCGCACGATCGGTCCGCCCACACCGGCACCGAATTGCTGCAAAACGTCTTGTGGTTTGGGAAACCCGGCAGCTTTGTCGAGGGCGTCATTGGCCCCAAAGACGGAGTTGCGGTTGTAATAGAACGCGCTGCCGTGAAACGTATTGCTTCCTGACCGGGTTACCGAGTTTACGAAGCCCGCTCCACCTCCGTAGACGGCCGAGTAGGGGCTCACCGAAACTTGAAACTCCTGGATCGCGTCTTCGCCATACAGGTAAGGAATGCGATAGCGTCCCAGAATGTCGGCAAAGTAGTTGTTGGTGGCGTTGCTTCCATCCACGGTGAAAGCATTGGAGCCGTTTCCATTGGCGTAACCTGAATCCTCTCCACCCTGTTGCCCGGCGATGCTCACCAAGCCGGTGTCGCCGTCGTAGCTCGTATTCGGAGTGAGCACCGTAAAGTCCGTGTAACGGCGTCCGTTGAGTGGCAGCTCGTCAATAAATGAGCGGTCCAGCACCGTGCTAGCGGAAGATTCGGCCGGTCGCAGCAAAGGTGCAGTTCCAATTACTTTGACGGTATCTGGCCTGGCTCCCACCCGCAGCTTGATATCTTGCAGCGTAGTGTTTCCCACAAACACTCGCGCCAAAACCTGTACGTCACGAAAACCCTCGTGACTGGCTGCGATGGAATAGGTTCCGGGCATGAGAGCCGGAAACTGGTAAAGTCCGGCATGGTTGGTCAAAGTCGATTGTTGGGTGCCGGTTGCGAGATTCTGTACTACGACCGACGCCCCAGGGATCACTGCCCCACCCTCGTCAGATAACCGCCCGCTCATTACACCGGTCAGAACCACATTCTGAGCGGTCAGCAATAGGCAACTCGGCAACACCAGCAAAAAGTTCCAGACCGCAAACCGACTGAACCTCAGAATTCCTGCGTTCAGCAGATTAATAGTTCTAAGTGCAAAAAGCAGAATGGGGGATTCATCTGCCGTCATACTTACTCCTCGCACACGCACTGCGAGTTTTCTGAAAATTGCCAGGTGAGAGGATAATAATCACACGATATTAACGGCGCACTACACGACATTTAATGTTGCGTGAATGTTGCGTTATCTGATCTGCCTGAAGCAGAGCGACGTCGCCGAGTTGCTGGAAGGTGTGCGGGAATACTACGAAGCTGCATCTCGCTCACGACGGCAATCGGTCCGACGGTCGCGCTCCCAAGCTTCCAGTTGGTCCACAGCGGCGATGTGGAAATCGCCGTCAGGCGTCACCTCCGCTTTCCGCTCGCAGTTCGCAAGATGACAAAAATGTAATCTCCCTGTCATGCTGGCGTTTTCCCTTCACTCTAAAGTTCGAAACGCTGGCTCAGCCCTAACGTGCCGCCGATCTGTCAATCAGTCCGTCCCACAGTTTCAAACCTACCGTTGGCTGTCTGAAATCTTCTCGCGAAGGAGACTCAAAATGAGAGTCGCACTACACATCCCCCGAAATAGCCCTCGCTTGTTGTTGCTAGCGGTCTTGCTCGCTTCGAGCGCGGCAATGGCTCAGACACTTCCAACCGGAGCAACCATAACGCCCACGGCCGCACCGGGCTCAGTCTTTCAAAAACTTGAAGTGGCTTTGCCGGATTTTCCCAATTACAACCCTGACGGGGCCGAAACCACTGCCGTGAGTCCCGATGGCAAGACCCTGCTCATTTTGACCAGCGGTTATAACCTATTGGAGCTGCCGAACCGTGACTATTCAGCGGCTGATTCCGGTGAGTTTGTTTTCGTCTATGACATCTCCAAGCCCAGCACCCCAGTGGAAAAGCAAGTAGTGTCCTTATTGGACTACGACGGAACCTTCGATGGTATTGTCTGGGCCCCGAATGGTTCCGCGTTCTATGTGAGTGGAGGCTACGAGGACGATGTTTACACCTTTACCCTGCAAGGAGGTCTGTGGGCGCAGTCCGGGACCCCGATCAACCTCGGCCATTACTGCGACCTGATGTGCGAGGAAACCGAGGTCGGACCGACCGCTGCAATGCTCGGCATCACCTCAGATGGGAATACGCTCTTTGTGGCGAACCACGAAACTGACTCGATCACGTCGGTTGACCTGGTGAGTGGCACGGTTCTGCAGGAGTACGACCTGCGTCCCGGCATCATTAATCCCGCCCAAACCGGCGTTCCGGGCGGAGAGTTTCCGTACGGAATCGCGGTTGCAGGCAGCACCGCCAGAGGCACCGTTTATGTCTCGAGCGTTCGCGATCGCGAGATCGATGTGTTAAGTCTGAGCGATGGC
>Ga0187781_10002209_pt1 | contig 14875 bp, 18 predicted proteins | sample 0715_SJ02_MP02_2_FD_132447 | JGI IMG/M metagenome (GOLD analysis project Ga0187781, IMG submission 132447) | Tropical peat soil microbial communities from peatlands in Department of Meta, Colombia - 0715_SJ02_MP02_20_MG | ecosystem: Environmental > Terrestrial > Soil > Wetlands > Peat | place...
CACGGGGCGCCCGCACACTGGCGCCGTTACCCGAATAGTCCCGAGACTCTCCAGTCGCCCCGGCTCCTAGCGCCGGGGCTTCTTCTTGACGCAAAGGACCGGGGTCATGAACGCTGCCGATCCGGGCCGGACCGATGAAGAGCTCATGGCGGGGACCGCCGGCGACATCGCCGACGAGGCGTTGGAGGCCGCAGCAGGCACCGCCGACGCGCAAGTCGGGACCTGGGTCAACTGTACGCCGATCTGGTGGTGTCCCGGAGCGTCGGCGCGCCCGGCCGACGCACACACGGCGCCGAATTGTGCGTGACACCGCGCCGGCGCTTCAGGCTCGATTTCACCGGTTGAAAGCTGCGGCCCTGCCCATGGCGGTGGAAGACGCCGGCGCCGAACGCGCCGGCCGGGGCGCTTCGGTTTGATGTTTCGGTTTGATCGAGATCAATGCCCGGACGCGGCGACCGGCTAAGTTTGCAATGCTCCAAAACCGAGGCAATGGCAACGGAGCGCGGGCGGTCCTTGGCCGAACCTTTCACTGGGGAATGGAGGGTTGAGGCCTCGGCCGCCCTTCTCCCATGCGAGCGAACGGATGTCGGCATTCGTCTATCGCTGTCCGGCGACCGGGCTCAACGTCCAAGGCTTCACCGCCAACGATCCGACCGAGGACGAGACCTATGAATCGGTGAGCTGCACCGCCTGTCTGCGGGTGCACATGGTCAATCCGAAAACCGGCAAGGTCTTGGGGAGCGATGACGAAAGGAGCGCGGCGTCGCAAGCCCGACCGGAACGAAGCGGCCTTTGAAAGGCCCTACACGCGCCTCCGGGCACAACCTCACCCTCGCCGCGGCCCCAGCAGCGGTAACCGCCCCGAGCCGTACCTGCTGACGGCGGTATTATTCTGCCGCCGCGCGCTTTTTTGGCGCGAACTCCAAGCGGCGCTACGCGTTATGGATGGCGGACATTCATTTTCGGGGACCACATTCCATGCCGATCTACCGGCGCTTTCTGGGTGCACCTTTTGATTCTGAACACGTTATGCTGATGGACGCCGTCTTTGAGGAGGTGTGCCGAGAACTCGGCTTGGCGCGCAAAGACGACGCGTTTCGCGACATCATTGCCGAAGCGATCCTCGCCTGTGCGCAGCGGGGTATTCGCGATCCGGTCGAGATGCGCCGCTGCGCTCGCGAGGAGCTGCAAGCCGTCTAGCGCATCAACGCAAGGAGTTGGAGCGGCCATCGCACCGTCGCGGTTCGGCGGCGCTCAGTCCCGGCGCAACAGCGCCGGGATCCGGGTGATCGCCCGGGCGATCCGCCAGGCATCGTCCTTGCCCAACCGTTTCAGGATGCCTTGGCGGATCGGCTCATCCTCGAAATAGAGGTGGGCGAGCTTCTGCCCGGAGCCGTCGACAACGATGAAGCATTCGTCGCGCTCTTCGACCTTCCAGGGCGCAGGAAATCGGCGCGGGTAGACCATGGCCCGATAAGAACATAACGAGAACGCACGTCAACGGCCCGGCGGTTGCGCGGCGAGACCGGCGGGCACCGCTGGTTGGCTCGTCACTGATCCCGTTCTGTGGAACCGTCGCCAGCTCTCGACGTTGCTCACGTTGTCGCACCAGCGCCGAAGTCACGCATTGACTGAGGCGACTCGGCTATAAGTAGCCACCGCAGACACGGCGTTACCTGATGCTGTTTGCCCCCGCGGCTTTCATGCTCGGTCTCGGCTGGTATAAAACCGCCGGGATTTTTTTGCTGCTTTCTCTCATGCGGCGGCCGATGCTCGGCGCGCTCTATAACAGCCTGCTGCCGGACTGAGCGGTCTTAACGGCCCGATCCAAAGCCGCCGCGATGCGGCTCGTCTCGCCTTCGGCCTCGATGCCAGCGCCAGCGGTTCCCGGCCAAAGTGCAATCACCTTGGAACCAATCCTTGGTTGCGGACCCTGTTATTTTTAACAATAATGGGAATCGGTCCATGCAGGTCACCGCGCAATATCTTCGCGAGCAGGCGCACTATTGCGTCGCGCTCGCTCGCGCTTGTCCGCATCGCTCGACCTGCCAAGCGCTCGAGGCGCTCGGCGTCGAGCTGATGGAGAAGGCAGCGGAGGTCGAAAAAAGCAGCGCAATCATCGCGCGGGAACGCAGCGACAAGCGATGACGGTTCCGCGCGGCCGCCGCCGGCCGGCCCGCCCACGCTGAATGGGAACTTAAGCGGCTCGATGAAACTTTATCCGAAAGGGACCGGACAAAAATGTTCATCTACATGTGCGCAGAACAAGGCGTCAGCGCGCGGTTGCAGCCTTCGACCCCTAACGGCGGGTCGGCGGGACGTTTTGGCGAGACTAGCGTCATAGTTTTAGCGTACCATCCTACCGCCGCGGGGCGTAAACGCTTGCTGCGCGAAGACGTGCTGCACGAAGGCTTGCCGCGAGAAGGCTTGGCGCCTGCAAGCTTGGCGCGTGAAGGCTTGCCGCCCGCAAGGTTCGACCGTGCTGCCGCGGCGTGAGGAGTGGCGTCATTGTCAATCGTTCCACTGCTAGGGACTGCGTCATTCGATCCCGAGGCCGTCGCCATCTTGAGCGCGGCGTTCGATGACGCCTGGGGAAGGATCAAGCAATCCGGCAGCAGCCTGGCGCGGCCGGCCTACGAGCGCGGCGCCCGCGAGGTGCTGGCGAAGTGCATCATCGAGATGGCGCAGCGGGGCGAGCGCGACGCGCGCCTGCTCGCCGACGCCGCGGTGAAATATCTGGCCAAGAACTACAAGGAATAGGCGCGCTCACGGCCGCTGCTCCAGAAATTCCACGACCGCGGATTTGAATACCCGATCGCCGACCGCGAGCATGTGGTCGCGGCCGGGAATGGTGAGCGCCTGCGCCCCGGGAATGAGCGCGGCGAGCGCCTGCGCCGAACCGGCGATTTGATCCTTGCCGCCGACGGCGACGAGAACAGGCGCCGCGATCCGCCCGACCTCGGCCTCGCTCAGCGTCTGGCGCGAGCCGCGTATGCAGGCGGCGAGCGCGCCCAGGTCGGATCGCGTCTGCTCGGCGAAGCTGCGGAACATCAAACCTACGGGGTCTGCGACCTCGGCGCGGCTCGGCGCTTCGAGCGCCTGCGCGATCGTCTCCGGCAATCCGACCCCCGCGACCAGGTGGATGCCGAGCCCGCCGAGGACGGCGGCGCGCACGCGCTGCGGCTCGGCGAGCGCGAGAAACGCGGCGATGCGCGCGCCCATCGAGTAGCCGATCACGTCGGCGCGGGAAAGCTGCAGATGATCAAGGAGCGCGCGCACGTCCTGCGCCATCAGCGAGGTGTGATAGGCGGCCGGCTCATAAAACTTCGCCGACTGGCCGTGCCCGCGATTGTCGAGCGCAATGACGCGGCGTCCGGCTCGCGTCAGCGTCGTCACCCAACTTGGATAGACCCAGTTCACCTCCTTGTTGGAGGCAAAGCCATGGATGAGCACGATCGGCTCGCCCTGGCCTTCGTCGAGAAAGGCGATGTCGACGTCGTCGTGAGTAAAGTGCGGCATGCTGCGAAAGCGCGTATTGTCGCCTCCACCCATTATCTATATCGATGCCTTCAAGGAATACCGATTTCGGTGGGCCGCCATGACGCAGCAGACCACAGCCGTCATATGGAAATGGAAAAAGCCGTTCGTCTTATTGGCGACCGTGATGGCTGGAAGCCTGGTGTTCCTGTCCGCAGCGGCGCAGCAGAAGGAAGCGGCCGAGCAAACGGCGAGCGCTCGTAACGATCCGGCGCACAACTTTCTCGCCCAACATGAGATCGGCCGGCGCTTTCGCATTGACCCGGCCGATCTGCCGGCACCGAAGACCGGCCCGATCGTCACCAACCGGCCGCTGACCGTCCCCTATAGCGGGCAGGTACCCCAGGTACCGCCGGGCTTCACCGCGACAGCGTTCGCGACCGGTCTCGCCAATCCGCGGCGTCTCTTGGTGTTGCCCAATGGCGACGTGCTCGTCGCCGAGCAGCGCGTCGGCTATCTGACCTTGCTGCGTGACGACGGCAGCGGCCATGCGATCTGGATCGACCGCCATGTCGAAGATCTCAACCGGCCTTACGGCCTCGCGTGGCAGAACGATGCGGTCCTGGTGGCTGACCAGGACGGAATTTGGAGCGTGCCGCACGTGCTCGGCGCTCTGCGCGCGGGCCGCAGCGTGGTCCAGCGCGTCGAAGAGGTGCCGCCCGAGGAACGAAAGCCGGTCGCCGGCGCCTACGGCGCCAAGCTGATCACCAAGAAGGGCGTGTTCGGCATCGCCCAAGGCCACCAAAATCGTCCGCTGGCGATTGATCCCAAGACCGGCGCGCTGTTCGTCGGCGTCGGCTCCTCGGGCAATCTGGGAGTCGAGCCCGAGCCGAAAGCGACCATCCAGCGTTTCGATGCCGATGGATCGAACCAGACAACATTCGCGTCCGGCATGCGCAATCCGACCGCGCTCGCCTTCCACCCGCAGACCGGCGAGCTCTACGCGCTGGTGCAAGAGCGCGACGGTCTCGGCGACCGGCTGCCGTCCGATTTTCTCACCCGCGTTCAGGACGGAGGATTCTACGGCTGGCCCTACGCCTATATCGGCAAGCACCCGCAGGCCGGTTTCGCCAACCTCGCCCCCGATAAGGTCAACGCGACGATCGTTCCCGACCTGTTGTTCGAGGCGCATTCGTCGGTGTTGGATCTCGTGTTCTATCAAGCCGACCAATTCCCGGCCGAATACAAGGGGCATGCCTTTGTCGCGCTCAAAGGCTCATGGAACAGCTCGCAGCCCACCGGCTACAAAATCGTTCGCGTGCCGTTCAAGGACGGCAGGCCCGAGGGCTATTACGAGAACTTCGCCACCGGGTTCTGGATCTCGGGAGAGCAGCGCGCCGAAGTGTGGGGCCGACCGGCCGCCCTCGCAGTGGCCAAGGATGGCGCGTTGCTCGTTGCCGACGACACGGGCGGTACGATCTGGCGCATCGCCTATACCCGGTAAGCGCGACGACGGTCGCAGGCATCCGGACTGAGCCAAGCCGATCGCCTCAGGCCAAGCCGCCGCATGGCAAATCGCGAAACACTGACAAGATTGTCAGGATAGCCGCGCCGTCAGCCTCACGGAGATTTGCATTCTTGAACCAAAAAGGTCAGGCTACGTAGCGTCAACAAAAGCCCGCGATCAACGTCGGGATCATCCCCTATTTCAAGCACACGGCAGCGTCGCAGGCCACCTGGCCGGCTTGCATGCGCGTACCATCACGGAGGAGACAAATGACATTCACTCGTCGTTCGTTCGGGCTTACCGCGGTCGGCGCGGCCGCGCTCCCGGCCTTGCCGGCCGCAGCGAAAGCGCCGCTTGATAGCGCGCAGGCCGCCGGCATTTACCGCATGAAGGTCGGCACCCTCGAGGTCACCGTTTTCAACGACGGCACCGGCGCGCTGCCGACCAAGTTCTTCTCCGGGGATCCTGCCGGCGTCGGCAAACTGATGGATGCCGGGTTCGTAACCGGAGACGCCGCGCCGACGTCGTTCAACGCCTGGCTGATCAATACCGGCGACAAGCTTGTGCTTGTTGACACCGGCTACGGCAGCGGCATCGGCCCGCTGGCCGGCCATCTGCCGAAGAGCCTCGCCGCTGCCGGGGTTGATCCCGCGTCGATCGACGCCGTCATCATCACGCATGTCCATCCCGATCATTGCAACGGCTTGCTGACACCGACGGACAAGAAAATCGCCTACCCGAACGCGACCGTACACATCAATGCCGACGAATATGCATGGTGGATGGAGGGCGACGTCAAAGTGCCCGAGGGCAAGCCATTCTTTAAGGATCTGTTCGCGGGCGGCCGCGCCGCGTTCAAGCCCTATATCGATGCCGGCAAGGTGCAGACGTTCAAAGATGGTGCCGAATTGGCTCCGGGCGTCACGGCGGTCACTGCGCCGGGACATACGGTTGGCCACACCATGCTGCGTCTTGCGCCGAGCGGCGGCGGCCAGCTGCTGATCTGGACCGATATTGTCCACAGCACGGCGCTGCAATTCCCCGAGCCGGAGCGATCGATCGCCTATGACATCGACCCGCCGATGGCGATCGCGACGCGCAAGAAGGTCATGGACATGGCGGCGACCGACCGGCTGCTGATCGCCGGCATGCACATTGGTTTCCCGGGGGTCGGTCACGTGGCGCGGGCCGGGTCGGGCTACGCCTTTGTGCCGATTCCCTGGAACGGGAGCCTCTAAAGGAGCGGCATTGCGCTAAATGCGGCGCGGGAACGGGTCATTCCGCTTCCGCGCCGCTTGCTTTAAAGTCGGCGCGTCGAACCGCCAGCGTCGCGCCCCGAGAGAGCGCGCGCGGAGGGAGGAAGCGATGCGACGCATCCGGCTTTTCTCATTGACGGCGTTGTTTGCTTGTTGGAGCGGCCTCGCCCTAGCGCAGATTTCCGACGATGTGGTCAAGATCGGTGTCCTCACCGACCTTTCCGGGCCGGCGGAGACGCCGACCGGCGTCGGCTCGATCACCGCGGCGCAAATGGCGGTCGACGATTTCGGCGGCACGGTGCTCGGTAAACCGGTCACGGTGATTTCCGCCAATCATCAGATCAAGCCCGATATCGCCGCCGGCATTGCCCGGCAATGGTATGACCGAGACCAGGTCGACCTGATCGTCGACGTGCCGGTCTCCGCGGTCGGGCTTGCGGTGCAAAACGTCGCCAACGAAAAGAAGAAGCTCTTCATCACCCAGTCGACCGGCACCGCCGACTTCCACGGCAAATTCTGCTCGCCCTACGCCATGCAATGGGTGTTCGATACCCGCGCGCTCGCGGTCGGCACCGCGCAGGAGGTCACCAAGCGCGGCGGCGACGGTTGGTTCTTCCTGACCGCCGACTACGCCTTCGGGCACGCGCTCGAACGCGACGCCACCGCGGTGATCACACAGAACGGCGGCAAGGTGCTCGGCTCCGTCGCCCATCCTTTCGCCACGCCGGATCTCTCCTCCTTCATCCTGCAGGCGCAGGCCTCGAAGGCGAAGATCATCGGCATTGCCAGCGGGCCTCCCGACAACATCAACGCGATCAAGCTCGGCGGCGAGTTCGGCATCTTCAAGGGCGGCCAGCAGATGGCCGGCCTCCTGGTGGTGATCACCGACGTCAATGCGCTGGGCCTGCAGGCGGCACAGGGCCTGGTGCTCACCACCTCGTTCTATTGGGATATGGACGACAAGACCCGCCAATGGTCGAAGCGCTTCTTCGCCAAGATGAACCGCATGCCGACGATGTGGCAGGCCGGGACCTATTCCGCGGTGATGAACTATCTCAACGCGGTGAAGGCTGCCGGCACCGACGATCCGCTCAAGGTCGCAGCCAAGATGCGCGAGACGCCGGTCGAGGATTTCTTCTCGCGCAACGGCCGGCTGCGCGAGGATAACCTGATGGTGCACGATTTGCTGCTGGTGCAGGTGAAGAAGCCGGAAGATTCGAAATACCCGTGGGACTATTATCAGATCCTCGCGCATATCCCGGGCGAGCAGGCCTTCGGGCCGCCCAATCCGGCCTGTCCCCTGGTCAAGCAGTGAGCGGCATTGCGAAACTCGTAGGGTGGGCATTGCGCCCCGCCCTGTGCTACGCGTGGGCAAAATCTTGCGCGCGCAATGCCCATGCGGCGGTACAACAACGGAAGATTTTGCCCACCCTACAATGGCTGCGGTAGACGGCGCTTGCGATGCATCGCCAACTCGCGGACGAGTCTTTGCTTCGCGCGACGGCAGCCGATTTCGATCTGCGCCGGCTGAGCGCGGAATTCTTCGATGACCCCTATCCGACCTATCGGGCGCTGCGCCAATTCGACCCGATCCATCGCATGCCCGACGGGTCCTATTTCCTCAGCCGCTACGAGGATTGCCTTGCGGTCTACCGCGACGCCGCGACCTGGAGCTCGGACAAGAAACTCGATTTCCGGCCGAATTTTTCCGACAGTCTCCTTTACGAGCACCACACCGCGAGTCTCGTATTCAACGATCCGCCCTATCACACCCGGGTGCGCAAGCTCCTTGCGCCTGCATTTACGCCGCGGGCGCTGCGCGCCTTGCAGCCGCGGATCGAGGCGCTGGTCGATCGCCTCGCTGACGCAGCCGCCGCGCGCGGCGAGATCGATCTCATTGCCGACTTTGCCGCCGCGATCCCGGTCGCACTCATCGGCGATATGCTCGGTATTCCGCCGGACGAGCGCGGGCCGCTGCGCGGCTGGTCGCTTGCGATCCTGGGCGCGCTCGAGCCGGTGCTGAGCCCGGAGAAATTTGCCGGCGGCGTCAGGGCTGTCGCCGAATTCAAGGACTATCTGAACACGATCATCGCCGGCCGGCTGGGCAGCGGCGACCGCGATCCGGCGGAAATCCTCTCCACCTTGATCGGTGCCAGCGAATTTGCGCTGGCGAGCGCCGCCGGCGAGCGGCTCTCCAAACTCGAGCTCATTCACAACTGCATTTTTCTTCTCAACGCCGGGCACGAGACCACGACCAACCTAATCGGCAATGCGGTCGACCTCCTGATCCGCTATCCCGACACGATGCGCGACCTGCGCGCACATCCGGAGGCGATCGAAACAGCGGTCGAGGAGTTCCTGCGTATGGAAAGCTCGAACCAGCTCGGCAACCGCCGCGCAGCGGCCGATACCATGCTCGGCGGCGTCGCAATCGCCGCGGGCGGCTACGTGCATATCGGCATCGGCGCCGCCAATCGCGATCCCGAGCAGTTCCCCGATCCCGACCGCCTCGATATCCGCCGCGAGCCGAACCGCCATCTCGCCTTTGGCACCGGCGTTCACGCCTGCGCTGGGATGTCGCTCGCGCGCATGGAGGCAGAGGTCGCGATCTCCCGCCTGCTGCGACGCTTTAAGCGCATCGAGCCGGCCGGCAAACCCACGCGCACCGGCCGCGCGCGCTTCCGCGGCTTTGCGTCTTATCCGATCCGGCTAAGCGGCTGACAACGCGGCAAGGGCGCGCCGCTTGCGTCGCTCGAGATGACGCAGGGTGATGCGCTCGACCGCGGCTTTGCAGGAGGAGACAAAGCCGAACAGCATCAGCGCCGCCCAGAGGAGCCAGGTGGCGAGATCGAGCGTACCGACCGCGGCGATGATGGCGGCGCGACCGGCGAGCTTGATGATGGCGCGGGTCTTGCCGCCCTTGGCGGCAGCGAGCCGGGCGAGCCGCGATACGTCGCGCGGCTCATCCGCCACCTGCAGCACATCGAGCGCCGCCTGCGTGCCGGCCTTGCTTTCTACGCGGCCGACATTCCCGACCAGCTCGACCAGTCCGCCGGCCTCCTCGACCTTCACCGCTTCGCGCACGGCCCGCACCGCAAGCACCGGGTTGAGCCGGCCGGCCCGCCGCGCCGCCTTGACCAGAGTGAGACCGATCCGCGTCGGCGCGCCCGCGCCGAGCGTTGCATAGGTTCCGGCGGTGATCGCGATGCCCATGCCGGCGAGGCCGGCGATCCAGGGGTCCGCGTGCTCGCCGCTCAGATAGCGCGTGCCTTCGCGGGTCACGTCGCGAATGTCGCCGAACACGAAGAGATCGCCGAACGCCGTGCCGGCCAGGCTTGCCAGATCGACCGGCTCGCCGGTCCACAGCCCGCGCAAAAATCGTCCGGCGGTGCCGGTCGGCGACGCCGCCTTGGCGCGCGCGTCGTCAACCTGAGCGGCAAGCTGCGGATCGACGGCGACATTGCGCTCGGCGGCGAGATCAAGGAAGCTTTGCGCGAGGTCGAGATCACCGCTCCCGAGCGCGGCGCGGATTTCGCGCTCGGCCACGCTCCGATCGAAGCCAACGCGGTCGAGCGCGCGATCGCTCACCGCGACCGGATCGTCAGCCGCCGCCAATTGTTCGGCCACGTCGAAGGTGCCGCGCGCCAGCGGTAACGCAACCAGCCCGCAGACGGCGGCGCCCACCAGCGCGGCGGCCGGATGGCGCAGAGATCGGATCAATCGGCTTTGGCGCATCACTCGCCTTCTAACATGCCGGCCTCGCCTGGTGGCGTCGATTTGCGGCTTTTTGATAATCGGCCGCGCCAGCCCGGGCTCTAGGAATCGGCGCTGCTGCCCGATATGGTGCGCCGGCAAGGCGGATGCGAGCATGGCCGAGACGATCGTTCCCCATTTCCACAACGACATCGGCGTCGCGGTCATCGAGATCGGCGCCAAGGAATTCATGTGCGTGGGCGCGCTGCCGCCGTTCGATCATCCGCATGTCTACTGCGACATGGGGGATGAGTCCGAGTACATCTGCCCCTATTGCTCGACGCTTTACCGTCATGACCCGGCGCTCGCGGCCGACGCGGCGCGGCCGGCGGAATGCGCTTTGCACGATACCTGAGCCGTCCGGTGGAGCACTGCCCTGACCTCGCCGCGCACCATCGTCGTTGCTGGGGCGGGCATCGGCGGCCTCACTGCGGCGCTGGCGCTCGCCCGCAACGGTTTTCGCGTCGTCGTCCTTGAGCAATCCGAACGGCTCGAGGAGACCGGCGCCGGCATCCAGCTCTCGCCCAATGCCGCGCGCACATTGATCGATCTCGGCCTGGAAAGCCGGCTCAAGCCCCACGTCGTGGCGCCGGTCGCCTTGCGCGTTCTTGACGGCGTCAGCGCTCGCGAAATCGTGCGCGTGCCGCTCGGCGAGATCGCGGCGCAGCGCTATGGCGCGCCCTACTGGACGCTCCATCGCGGCGACCTGCAGGCGGCGCTCGCTGCTGCCGCCGCCGGGCACTTCGGCATCATTGTCAAGCTCGGCATGCGGGTCGAGGATTTCGTCGCCCACCCGAATGGGCTCACGGTTTCGGCGCGCGGACGCGGCGGCGTTTCCGACGAACATGGCGTCGCGCTCATCGGCGCCGATGGGTTGTGGTCGCTGGTGCGCAGGCGCATCGGGCATCGCACGCCGCCGCGCTTTGCCGGACGGACCGCCTGGCGCGCTTTGGTGCCGGCGTTGGCGGTCGCACCCGAATTTCGCGAGCCGGTTGTTCATCTCTGGCTCGGCCGCAACGCGCATCTCGTGCACTACCCGGTCAAGGCCGGCCGCGTGATCAACATCGTCGTCATCGCTACCAGCCGCTGGAGCGGGCCGGGTTGGAGCGAGCCCGCCGGGCGCGCCGACCTGATCCCTTGGTTCGCAGCCGCCGGCTGGGCGCCACAAACCCTCACGCTCGTCAACCTGCCGGAGGCCTGGCTTAAATGGGCGCTGTTCGAGCACCGGCCGCTCTGGCGCTGGTCACGCGGCCGGGTGGCGCTCCTTGGCGATGCTGCGCATCCAGTGCTCCCATATCTCGCCCAGGGCGCGGCGCTGGCGATCGAGGATGCGGCGGTCGTGGCGCAATGCCTCGGACAAATGCCAGATGACGCGGCGTCGGCACTGAAAACCTATGCTGCGATACGTCGCGCCCGCGCCTGGAAGGTGCAGCGCGCAGCGGCTCGCAATGGCACCCGCTATCACCGGACCGGCGCGGCGCGGCTCCTGCGCGACGCCGCGATGCGGACGATCGGCGGCGCGCGGCTCCTGGCGCATTACGACTGGCTCTATGATTGGCGGCCGCCTACGGCCTTTTCGATCACCTAGTCGGGGCGTCGCACCCGGAATCAGCGCACAATGGCCCGCTTTTCGACACGTTTTCTCCCCGGCTGGGCCCGCAGGAACATTTGCCCAGTCCGGATGTTCAGCTTGAAGAACAGCCGGTTCAGTTCCTGGCGGCTGTCGCAGCCGCCTTCAGAGGAGTAACGTTCCATGTGCGACTATAGTCTTCATCTCGTGGCTTCGCGGCCGGCTCGGGTCGACGACAGGCTGGTCACGACGGAGTTCGGCAGGACGATCACCCGCGGCTTTGCCGCAGTGGGCGAACCCGACACCGCGGTCTGTCTCCTGCCCGGCACCGAATTGGCCTTCGAGGGCCCGGTTGAATATGAGCGCGCGCTCAGCCTGTTCGGCCGGTCTCGCGTCGAGCACCGGGTGGCGCGTTTCCGTCAGATGAATATGGACGACCCCCACGTCCATCATGACGCGCTCGAATTTCCCGGCGGCCAGATCGTGATGCTGACGCGCCTCATTCCCGGCCAGCGCGCGAGCGTGCTACAGCTGCCGGCGTCGCCGCAAGACGCCGACCGCGCGATCGAAAGCGCGCCGCCTCGCGCTTGCGAGACGATCGCCGCCTGACAAGCGCTCGTCGAAAGCGGGGCTGCCGTCCGCTCCGCGATGCCGCGCACATAGAGGAGACGGCCCGACCGCGGCCGTCTCAAATCTGTCTTCTGCTCTCCAAGCTAAGCTGCTGCTGCCGGCCATAACGAGGGCTGTCAGTCGCCGAGCCGAAGCAGGGCGCTTTGGCGCATTTCGCTAAGCTCTTGAAATCGTTGGCGCGCCCGCGAGTTCCACGCCGCACCCAAAGATCCCAAGCCGGACGCGCTTTACCAAATATTGGTGAGTTGCCGCTTATCGTTGCTGTTTGGCTCCGCCGTCGGCCCCGAGGGCCGGGCCGGTCCGATGTAACATTCATGTCCAGCGACCGCGCGATCCTGCTGATTTCTGATCGCCCCGAGCAAAGCCGGGGGCTGGCCAATGTCCTTGGCCGCCTGTGCGAGTGTCGAACGATAGGGCTCAACGAACAGGACAGCGTTGCCGGACCGGTAACCGCGGTCGTCACCGATGTCGCGTTGCGCCAGCCGGCCGACATCGAGCGGCTGCGCCGCTTGTTGTCGCAACCGCGCATCCTCGCCACGCCGATCATCGCCATCCTGCGCGACAACACCCATCTGGAACGCGTCCAGGCGACCGCGCTCGGCGCGACCGCCCTGTTGCCAGCCAACGTCTCGGTCGCCGGAGTGACCGCCGTGCTGGCGCCGATTGTCGGCGCGCCGGCGCCTCAGGCCGCTGCGGCCAAGGTCTTGACGCCGGCGCAGAACACCGAGCGGGCCCGGCTGCAGTTCGGCAGCTTCTTTGGCGCGGCCGCGTGCGGCGAAGCCGTCAGCCGGGCGAGCGTCGAGGACACCACGGCGTCGGTCATGGCCGCGATCACCGATGGCGGCATCCGCCAATGGCTCGAACTGGTCTGGAGTTACGACGACATTACCTACCAGCACTGCCTGCTCGTCACCGGCCTCGCCGCCGAGTTCGCGGCGAGCCTGCGTTTCGCCAAAGACGATCAGCAGCACGTCATCAGGGGGGCGCTGCTGCACGATCTCGGCAAGGCGAAAATACCGCTTGCGATCTTGAACAAGCCAGGACCTCTGACCAACGAAGAAATGGCGATTGTGCGCAGCCACGCCCGCATCGGCTATGAACTCTTGCGTGGACAGGGCGAAGAATACGAGCCGGAGCTGCTCGAAGTCGTGCTCTGGCACCACGAGCTCCTCGACGGCAACGGCTATCCGGACGGCCTTGTCGGCTCGCAGATCAGCGACCTGGTGCGCCTCGCCACGATCTGCGACGTCTATGGCTCGCTGATCGAACGCCGGCCGTACCGGCCCGCCATCGAGCCGGCGAGGGCATTCCAGATGCTCGAGGAAATGGACGGCAAGCTCGAAGGCGCCTTGGTGCGCGCGTTCGCGCAAGTCGCCGAAAAGTCCGCAACGCCGGGCGCGCATGGGCGCGCCGGTCTGATCCAGCCGGGGGCGGCCTTGCCTCAGGGCGGCAAGTCGAGCGGTCCGGAGGTTTCGGCAGTTCAGTAACGGACGCCGAAAGGCGCGTCACAGCCGTCCCACTGGCATCCAGACTTCGATCGTGCCGGTGCCGGTTCGCGCATCGAAATCGTTGCCATAACGCTCGAAGCTTGGCCCGTCGGTGAACTTGACGCTCGAGGCGGGCAACCACTTGTTCCAGATGGTGTAGTGGTTGCGTCTCAGCATCGACACGTGGCCGGGATGACGAAAGACGGCGTAGCGCTGCGGGCTGATGCGCACCGTGGCGAAGTCGTCGGGCAAATCACTGAATTCGCTCACCTTGACGCCGGCGATGTATTGGAAGTTCCCGGAGTTGTCGGCGTTGCAGCAGACGCCGTAGGTCTCGGGCCCCTCCTGATTGGCGATGTTTCCGATGTGCGGCGCGAACCGTTGCCACTGGTTGGGGATGCCTTGATTGGTCGCAAAAGTGTAGCGAGCCCCAAGGCCTGCGACCAGGATCTCTTCGCTGTCGGCGAACCGCGGTTCGTCGAGGTCGATCAAAAGCGACTTGTCCATGCGTATCGGCTCCACGAGTTTGAGGTGATCGAGTTTGCCGATGGAGCGGCATTCCTCCGGCGTTATCCCGAACTGCTCACCGAAGGCGCGCGTGAATGCCTCGTGCGAACCATATCCCGCCGCCAGAGCGACGGCGAGAATATCCGGTGCACCCGCGGCCAGGGAGCGCGCGGCCTCGCTGACACGACGGCCGCGGGCGTATCGCATCAGCGAACTCCCGGTTGCCGTGGCAAACGCACGCGCCAGATGGTGAGCGGATACACCGGCCGAGTCGGCAATGGCCCGCAGCGAAATGTCCGCGGCGAGGCGGTTTTCGATGAACCAAAGCGCTCTCTCGACCGGATACATGGCTGCTCCATCGGTCCTTCCAGGAATAGCAGCAAGGGTCGGCGTCTTGCTTGATCCGGATTGATCATCGCGGCGCTTTCGCGAGCGGAATCCAAATCGGACTCTTGCTCCAGGCAGCAGCCTCTCGTTTCCGCTTCCGCGAGCGCCACAAACAAACCGGGAAACCGGATTGCCATCAACCTTTCGCAACGCGTTCGTTGAGGAACGAGTGAAGCAGTGGCGCGCTCGGAGAGATTCGAACTCCCGACCCCCAGATTCGAAGTCTGGTGCTCTATCCAGCTGAGCTACGAGCGCAAAATGGCCGGCGCGATGCGCGCACCATAGCGGCTTTGCGGTGTGG